>Ga0116231_10002810_pt1 | contig 36298 bp, 34 predicted proteins | sample S1TSphgellanicum_2_FD_89695 | JGI IMG/M metagenome (GOLD analysis project Ga0116231, IMG submission 89695) | Host-associated microbial communities from peat moss isolated from Minnesota, USA - S1T2_Fd - Sphagnum magellanicum MG | ecosystem: Host-associated > Plants > Peat moss > Unclassified...
AAAACATGTCACTATGTTTGTGTGTGGACACCATGGATAGTTAGTGAATGAAAAAAATAGTGGAAACAAGATTCAAGCTAGGTGTTAGTAGAAGAGATTAAGGCTATGAAAACCAAATCAAGAAATTAGTTTTTCAAACATGGGGTACAAGCTTAAAAAACAAATATTCAACCATAAAACATGGAAAAGGACCAATTACCAGGGAACAAACTTAAGATCCCAAAAAAGTGTTAAAGGATTTGAAAAGATTTGACATTTTTTTGGTTGAAATCCACTATAGGAAAATATTATACTCTTGAATGTGGTTATAAAATGGTCAATTTATCTATAATATCTAACAAAGGTATCTAGTTTCCTAGTCATTCTTTTAATTCATTCGTGATGTTTAAAATTTTAAGAAGATTTAGGGGACAAGAGCAACGAATTGCTACATGCAATGAAACATCTATAACCAAAATAAAGGTGGAAATGCCTAGATATCAATAGGTCATGTACACCATAAGAAAACATAAAGTTGAAAAGTTTTCACCAAAATGTTTAATAAAGGAATCAAGCATGGAAAGAGAACTTGTTATGACAATAGAATCCACTTCCCAACTTGAATTTTTGAGGTGGTATGTTATTTTGATGTGCCACCTCAAGTGAAGTGAAAGGAGAAGTGAAGTCACTCATTCTAAAAAAATACAAAAACTACTTGATAAATGGTGATAGACATGTGTTGCAAGAAGACATCCATTAAGAAAATCATGTTTTTGGTCCATGAATTCAAGGGGAGAACCAAAATTTGTGAAAGTAAGAAGATCAACAACAATATTGCACTGAAGCTAAAGATGCAACAATTGGTCCACATGCAAAATGTGAACACATTTTTGAAACATTTTATCAAATGAATGTTGGCATGCATTAACAATAATAATGGTATTTCAACAATTTAAACATGGATGTAGCTTTGGTGTGATAGATGATAGCTTGTAGGTAATTTAGTAAAGGTTGCAATAATTACAATAACAAATAACCTTGTACAAACCATTTGCAACAAATCCGATAGCATTAGACACCACCATGGTGCCACCAAATTTAGTTGGGAAACATGTTGTCATATTCTCATGTTGTGGACATTGCAAGACCAACATGGAATTATCTTGTTGGATGGCCATAATTGGTGTAACCACATGTCCTTACTTATCAACTTTGTGGAGAAGTTAGATGAGTTAAAAGATTACCTTGTACAACTACCAAATTATCGTGGTGGCTACCCCTAATTATATTGGAGACAATGATGTAATTTGTTAAGGAAACAAAACTTGCATATCCAGTAATTCACCCTTTTAAAATAACAACATGTGTGGGGATAGGACATGTGCTAACTCAACTTGCAATAGTTGGGCAAGTGAACTTCATGCTATAAGTACTAAATTAAATTAGACCCAACTTAAAATGGTGAGTCGAATTATGTAGACAATTATTTCAAGTCCTAAGGTGACAATACCAAAATGTACATATGTTGCAATTCCACAAGTTAAGGGTGTTGGAAGTGGAGGTATAAGAAATGGACCATTAAGAAGAGGTGGTGGAAGCCTACCAAAAAGAGGTGGTAGTCAAAGCTTGCTTGGATTAGGTGGCAATAGTGGAACACCTAGAAGAGGAACCAATGGGGGACCACCTAATCCACCCCTCAATCTTCTAGTTGAACCTACATTTGCATGTAAAGGAACTATAGTTCTTATGGGGCCTAATCAAGGGTGTCCAAATTCGGGACTAAAATGGGGACCATATTATCCATCATGGTACTATTCCCATGTGTTTCCAATGATGTTTGTAATTCCAAAACCTACATCCAAGAATCCACAACCATACCCAATATATGCATTAGAATCTAATCTAAATTTACACATCTCAAATTTCAAAAAAACCATTAAAGCCAATGGTGAAACAATGATCAAAAACATTATAAACCTATTTGGGTTCACCTTCAAAAATGTTGTGTTTAAATCCAATGCAAATTACTAGGATTCATATTTGATGAACTTGGAGATGCATTTTATAGGAGATATCAAATAATTCAAAATGATGAACATGTTTCCATGATGATGAAGGGTCTCAAGCACAAACCTACATAAAAAGTGGAGGTTTATATTAATGGATTAAAAAATTGGCCAAATACTTAGAACATAAGGCTAATGATCATCTTTTAACCACTTTCTTTCTAGCCAATTTAAAAGTACACTTAAAAGTCATTACACTACTAAAATGAAGAGAGTGATGTTGATTGAACACAAGGAATTTGCTATTCTTTGGGAAGAAAACATAACTAACTTTGATGGACATGCATTGTTGGAATTTCAATTGATTGTTGGTAAGGATGATAGGAAACATGAGGTAGTAAGTAAAATGTAAATAGATGAATACTGCACCATCTATAAATGTGTAGGTTATAACACTAAAAAAAATGCCATTACAACCCATTTATCCCAATAAGAAGCTTTTTTGGTAATGGATAGAACAATAATCATAACAATATTGACACACAAAAGAAGTGTGTTTGTTACATTTGTGCCCGATTAGGTCATAAAGCCTCAAACTATTGTAGATAAAAGGAAACTTAAACCTTATTTAAGGACAAAACTTTCAATCAAAGAATGACAGTAAACCTATAATAGAGGAAAAAGAACTTGAGGTTCCAATCAACATGGTTTGTGTCATCACCACAAAGAGTAAGGTAGTTCAAGCACTTGTGTTCATTAATAAAAAACCTAGGAAGGTCAAATGATTTATAGTTGAACAAATAAGGAACATCTCCAAAATTCATTTGTGGAAGCCGTCATAAAATTATAGATGAAAAATCCACCTTTAGCTTTATCTCTCTTGCAACATCATTCAAACTTCAAGCAAATCAAGGTGAATTACAAACACATGTTCATGAACTTGTAAAGGTACTTTTAGTAAATTCAAGGGAATCATTTGTCTCCACAAAAGTTGTAGAAATGCATAAGGTACATTTTTTAAAAAAAACTTTTAAGGACATTGGAAAATAGGTGTTGGATGCCAAGGATAGTTTGACTTTGGGAATTTAATTCAAGTTGGTTATAAATCTTAAACAATATTTGAATGTCAAATTATAATCCTCAAAAAAACCATCTCCATTACTTACAACTGTAAAACCTATTGTTTCTATAATTGCCATAAACTATCATATGGCAATTGTCCCAATTCAAATTGGTAAAAATTTCGTAGAATATGTCTTGTTGGATGGAGGTTCTACTATAACTATCATGATAGATGAATTACAATGTAAACTTGATTTACCATTGCCAAAACTAGCACCATACAATTTTTTCAAAGGGTAATTTACATTGTCACATTAATTCATTGTCATTGAAACATGTAGATGCACCAAAATCAAATAACACATTAATTTTCATTATCGTGGATTTGTTACATTTTATCACGATTAACAATAAGAAACAAGATGTTGGGTTTGAAAATAGGTTGAGACCATTTTGATCACATGAGGCATCAAGGTTCGACAATCTCATGGTCCCTTTTAAGATTGGACATCCTCTTTTCCCAAATTTTCAAGACGAAGGGTGTTCATAGAAATGACTCAGGCCATGTGTTACTTCTTTGAACAATTGTTAGCAATGTGATTTGGTTTTCCATAATACAAACATAGTTTGTTTGTAAGTCATTGTTTGTCTTGTTCCATGAGCAATTTGAATCGCCTTTTATTGATTTGCATGGGATCGTCTACATGCCATCAGTGGGGATGGTGTGGTGGGCATGATTTTTTTTTATAATGGTGAAACTCCCAACACTTCTTTTGACATCATTCAAAAAGCTTATTGTCACATTGAACAATTTGGGTAATGGTTTGATTCAATATCATAGGATTTAACATTGTGAATAATAAGTTTTTAACATCAATATGTAATCCAAATTGGAATTGACTCATGAGTGCAATTTCATCCCATGAAATATTGCATGTTGATTGTTTGGATTCAAATGCATACATGACTATTAGGCAAGGTCCTTGATGAAGTGATCACAACTTATTTATTGATGTACTTTCTTTGTCCGAATTTTCAAAAGTGGCATTGAATTTTTCAACAAATGTTTCAAAATCGTTCAACAATGGAAATTAATGTTCCAACAAAAACACAAACCACACAAAGGTTATGGTTGTAAGGTGCCAATAAGATCAACTTGGACTAGGCCATGGGGGTTATAATGATGTGAGTGCAACTAAATGTGCTTGGTTGAGAAAAGTTCAAAACTTTGAATGTGTCCCATCAAAATTTTCAAGGAGACTGATTTGTAGTTCCTTTGTTTGAAGTGGTGCTATAAGAACACACCTTAATGATGTCGATGTTTGAATATTTTGTAAATGAACAACAAACTCACAAAGTGATTGATTTTTTTGTCACATGTGTTTAAATGCAACAAGGATTTATTCCATGGACATGATAATATCTTCTTTTGACATATACACGATTACAAAAACATGTAGAACATTTTAAAGAAGAGGGGGATCATGTTTAATTCCAAAAAACCTATCGATGACAAAAATAAACACATGTTTAATGAAAGTTTATTCAAATTGTAACAAGCATGAAAACTATAAACATGAATGATGAAAGGATATGTCTAAATCTAAATTCAAAATACAAAACAAAATAACCAAATCAATAACAAAAACATTAAATCAAGAACACAAAATGTGTAAGACCAAGGTACAAATATATTTTTATTGTGATGAAATACAAAAACATAAACACAAAAAAACAAAGATATGGTGTAAAATCGTATTTTAAACTAGTGTTGAACATGTTGAAAATAATGGGGGTTCTTACCATTATTTATACCCATTTGAAAACCTAGTCCAAGAAAATTTCCATGGAAGTTTCCATGTGCCCTTCGACCAGGGAAGTTTTTTAAAAACCTTTGTAATTACAAATGAACTACAAATTGATTAAAATTTAATTAAGAGTGAATTAAAAGTTAACTATGAATCAATTAAAAATGAATTAGAATAAATGGGAATGAATTAGATGTTAATAAGAAATTAACTGGGGATTAATTAGAAGTGAACTAAATTGGGAGTTACAAAGGAGTGAACTAGGAGTTAATTATGAATCATGAATGAACAGCCATATGAATAAATTTCATTCATCATGTGAGTGATGTCTATGACACATGGTGTTTAGACTAAGTTAATTGATTGGCAAGGCCTATGTTAAATTAAGCCCCAATAGCTTATGTGGCCCTCATGCTAAACATAGACTTAAACCCCATGGCATTTAGGTTATGTTTAGACCTATGTCACATGGCATCTAAGTTAAGCTTATATTTAATCTATACTTAGACTTAAACCACATGGCACCTAAAGTAGGCTTAAACCTAGGTTACATGGCACCTAATGAGTAAAATTTTATTTCATTTAATATTTAGCCTTTAAAGTTGAACCTTTTTATCATTTACCAAACGACCATTTCATTTTCATGTTTTTTGTCTTTTTCCAACATTTATAATGCACCTCCTTATGTAGTTTTTTTTTTTGAACTGGAATGTAAATAATATGGAGTAAACATTGTGGGTGCAACTTAATCACAACTATTACATGTTAATAATATTTAGCTACCTAGCTACTTAACTATTACCTAATTGTTTACCTAATCTAACATGTACTACTTATTAACTTATTAATTAGTGTAACTTATGTGGCACCTATGCCTATACCACCTAGGCCATGTGGCACCTATGCTTAAACCACATATCCCACATGTACCTAGGGCTACTAGGGTTTGGCAATGTGGCACATGTGTTTGAACCACATATGCCACAAAAGCCCATAGGCTTAGACCTAGGGCCATGTTAGGTGGCACTTAGGCCACATGGCATCTATGTCAAAACCACATATGACCCATGGCACCTAGGTTAAAACCTAAGCATGTGACACCTAGGTTAAGCTAAAACTTAGGCCATGTGGCACCTAAGTTAGGCCATGTGGCAAATAGGCCTAAATCTAGACCTAGTTTCTTGCATTCATAACAACATTGTACATTGATTTCTACCATTTTTTGCCTTGTTGAATTTGACATGTGTTTGCAAAGGTAGTTTTTAATCTTGAGAATTTGGAAAAGTGACTTGAAATTTCCAAATTTTGTCATGGGCTAGCCTTCTTGTAGATGTCGCATGTTACAAGATTGGCACCCAACATTATCAAAACTATCAAAGTCACACACATGAAAACATGCACACACATCATGATGGTTGTTTTGTTATTTTGTTGTGTTTTTTGTACTTGGATTCTTGTGGTGTGCAAGTGAATATTTTTGAAATATGAAAAATGAAACTCATTAACCACATCATGGGGATAAACCTCCCAAACATGAAAAGTTTGTAACATTACTCACATTGAATTGGGTTCCAATGACAAATAATAAACTAAACTAATGTTTTATAGTAAATACTTGACATAAAAGATACTAAATTACAACAAACTAAACAAATTTATTTTTCCTTTTTACCTTGCCCCCATTTTGTTGTTGGAATACTTTATCACACCTTCTAGATCACACCTTCTAGAGGCAAACAACTTCTCATTTTTCATAAGTGCATTAATATAACACACATAAATCATATAACAATTTCAAGTTTTGGAATAGTGCATTTTTCCAACCTATAATGTTTCACATGGGAGTCCAATTTTGGCATTAATAACAAAACACATCTTACATCTCACCATTTTCATCTTCCCATCCTCTTCACAATTCAATTTTATCGAATGTTGTCTAATTCTTCATTTATGAAAGAACTTTCAATTTCATTTTTGACATTAAAAATTTATTTGACTAGCTTTTATGAAATCACATTTGAATTTGATTCTTCAAATTTTGAAACCTAGGGTTTTAATTTTGACAATTTTTTTTTTTTCAAATTCAAGAACCTTTAGGCTTTGTTTGAGAACATCGTCTAGTTCCATGTACACAATACACATTCCTCAAAGTTAAAAAATTATAGGTTTGAAGTCTGATGACAATTTGAAATTGAAAATTATGAAGGAATTGAGTTCATAACAAGTTTGTATGAAAATATTAATTTTATAGGAAATTAAAACCATTCATTGAACTAAAAAGTTCAACCTACATGTTGACATTTTTATTAAAAAAATCAATGTGTTTACCTTAATTACCCCAAATGTTTTTTTAAGAGTTTATTTTCAAGGTTCCAATTCTAATTGTTGGCAAAAGGCTAGTTCCATGATCCAATCCTTGTGTTGATTCCACCAAAAGGGTGTTGGGTCTAAGTTGATATAATAAAAACCTAAACTTGAACTATTAAGTTTAATGCTCCAAACCAAAAGATTTGCCAACATTGGTTTTAACCAACAAAGTTTCACAACCCAAAAATTTACAAACTTGATTCAACTCCCATCCACATTTCTTTTTCTTTTTCTTTGGACTACATTGAACATCTACTCCATTTTGGTAGGGCTTACAACAACTATGACTTTGGGTGTCAATGTGACTTCAAAAATTAACTTTTTGCTTCCTTTTAAAGATGTAGAAGACAAAAGCATTGTTAGATTTCTTGGAGGCATACCACTCTTTGATGACACATTACCATTTTACACATGTGTATATGCAAAAAAATTGAAATTTGGATGAGTTTGAAGGGCACCATAGTTGGGTGAAAAAAAAGAAGAAAAACATAATATTTAATTGGAATTGATCAACCACTTCTCACAAACATGTGATGTTCAAAAATTAAAAACATTCACAATGACAACCTTCCAAATCATTGAAATTTGGAAGGTTGAAAATTTGAAGATGCAATTTGGATGCATAAAACAAGACATAATGTGAAGATTGGAAACAAGAAAAAGCAAGAAAAACTTCAAGAAAATGTGTGTCTTGCAACCGATCTAATCTTCCAACCTTTGTTTGCACACTGCATGACCCCACCCCCCTCTCAAAACAAAATGCCCAATTACACACCAATGGAATCAAAATTGGATTCAATATATAACCTTTGAAGTCGAATCACAACACCTTACCAAAAGATCAAATTACATGCCCTTTTCCTATCCAAATAGGTGGGTGGGGGTGTGTAAGTCTAAAGAGGTGTAAGTCTAAAGGACTCAATTGTTTTTATAATACAAATGAAAGAGGTCATCACACAAGGAAGTGCATGATTGAAACCCAAAGGATGTCACTACTAGGCATCATACCCACTTTGGAGTTTTGACAACTATCAACTACACCATACTCATCAAGTTGACTCTAGTGTTAACTGACAATTTCTGTCACCTCAGTGAGACAGACCAGCTCTTGCTCCTCCTCCTCCTCCTCCTCTAACTAAGAAAACTACAAGTAGCCTACATCACCATCTACACAAATTCACCAACTCCATCATTAACTTCATCAATATTGTGTTGACAACTTAAAATGTGACAATGCCCAATTTGAAGGGCATTTATAGTTTTGGATGCTGCCATAAGTGGCATCCCTCCAATAATTGAGAAAAATGGATTGGAGAATAAGATATTGGACTCACATAAGTTTTGTGAATTTTTGGATTATTTTTTTGAGACAAAATAGCCTAGGCTAGGCTAGTACCAAAGTGCGTGGAAATGGGTTTTTTTTTTTTAACAAATTGTTTTTGTAAGTAGTACTGTCACATTGATGTTGCTTCTAATGTTTGGAGCATCATAGATACCAAGAAAGGGCAATGGGTCAAAGTAGAGGGTTGGTGATGCCTTGAAGTTGGGGGTGAGATGACATGGTGCTTTCAACATGATATTATTGTACCTTGGATTTGGACATGTTTGGTTGTGGAATTTTAAAGAAAGAAACAAAAAAAGAAAAAGTAAAGTAAAGGCTGAATAGTGGAAGAACCTTCCATGAGATTTTTTTAATTCATTAAATGTTGGTTCCTATTTTGAAGATTCCATGTTGAAAAATAAAAAATTCTAAACCATCATCTACTTTCCTTTTATTCACAAAATTTCTTTCTTTGAAAAAAAAATGCATGAAAATTTCAACATATTTGAAAATAATATAATTAGTGTTGAACTTGACATGACATTATGGTTTTTTTTTTTTTTAAAGAAAAAAGAAAAAAAGGTATGGTTTCACCTACATACACAAAATTGAAGATTGTGTAGTTGTTGTGCAAGCAATTAAAAATTGAAAACCTAATTGAGAATTCCATCTTACCTATTGCCTTTTCAAAAAAAAAAGAAGTAATACCCTTTTTAGGGTTTTTTGAAGATCCCAATTTTGTGAAAGTTCTTTACTCAATAGGAGTAGTGGGTGAACAATGGTTTGTACAATCATACCTCACACTTAGGGTTGTACAAAGTGGAATAAGTTTGTTACATATGCTACAGTTGACACTCACCGACTGCTTTTTTTCCCCTCAGAAAGTGAAATTTAGAATTACAAAATATGAAAATGAAGTGAAATTTGAGATTTTCAATCATCAAAAATTTAAAAGCCTTCATAAAAAATCAACATATTTGTCTATTTAGTTCCAACTATAAAGAAGTATGCTTAAATTTTTTTTAAAAAATTCATATCTCATTTATAGCAAAATTTGTTAAATCTTGCTGTGGATGAACACCACTTTGACAAAATTATCAAATTTGACCCAAAAAAATGAAAAGAAAACATTGATCTCACCCGTGTTGTGCGAGCTTCAATGTAAGAAATTTCACAAATTTTATACGTTACGTATTAAAATATATGGACAGACTCTCCTCTTATTCCATGAGGTCGCTGTGATCAGTGATTGCAGTTATTACACCCCATATAATGTGATCACAACAGCCAACCTAATGGAAAGCCACTGATAGAGAGCATTGTTTCTTGTTGCATGGACAAGCACCTTCCATTGGAGAGCTGCAATTGGAGTTGTAGGTAATTATTGTTAAGAATGTGAGGAGCATTTCATGAGTAAGAAAAATTTCTAGAAGACTTTTGAAAAACAGATGTTCCCACAGGACTGACATATGTCACCTTTTAGTAGTGACTCACAGCTTGACTTGCACATCTCATACAACTCCACATTTGGTCAATGCATGACTTCTAAAGTTCTCCGGTGACTATGAACACAGCTAACTGGAACAAATGTAAATGAAAACCTGCTATTGAGACAGAATACACAGCTACATTGAGCAAATGTAAAATGAAAACCTGCTATTGAGACAGAATACACAGCTACATCGAGCAAATGTAGATGAAAAGCTGCTATTGAGACAGAATACACAGCTAAATCGAGCAAATGTAAATGAAAACCTGCTATGGAGACAGAATCCGTGATCACAACAGCCTAATGGAAAGAGCCTCTTCCAGGAGATTAACCATAATATGAAAAGGATCCCCAACCAACCTCCAGCCACCACCCCCATATCCTAGGAAACAAAATCCGTTAAAGAGTTGGCCCGTTCATTTGACCACAACAAGTGCCGACAGCTTCCTTACTATTCAAGATAGGACCTTGAGATGCTTATTGCTGATGCAATAGCCACTTACATTCTATTTGTCGGACTGGACTATACTTACTGTAGGCTGGAATATTGTGTGTGTGTGTGTGTGTGTGTGTATGTTGAACTGTTTTGGTTAAGTATTGGGTGTATGAACTACTTGGAAACACACACCAAAAAAAACCCTTAAGAATCTAATCTACAAGAAGAACAAAAAAATTGTGAATTGGGAATGATGAAAGCTCCCTTTTGTTGTGTCCAAATTTCCAAAAGCTGCAGCAAGTATTAGGTAGGGAACTAACTCAACCAACAACTGCATGCCCCGCATCAAATACAATGTGCCATGTGAGCTCCACATACCGATCTCCACTATAAGTTAACATCCCTTATTATTTTGGGTACTTAATTGCAACAGATGGGTTCCCTGGAATACTTAGATGCAGATTCCACACAACCCATCAATTGTGACAGGTCATTTACTGGCTCCTAGTGATTGAGAGAGAGAGAGAGAACCCTAGCTTTAAGGAACAAGAAGAGACAGAAGAAGAAGAAAAGAGGGAGATGATGATCATCCATGGACAACCAATTGACCAATGTTTAACCCTTAGTAAATGACCCATTGAGGTTATTTGGTCGGGTATCAGGTTGGGTATTTCAATTCCAACCATCACATACATGGTGGCATGTGAGTGCTATCACAAGAATAATTGAGGAAATTGGTCGTCATGGGTATCGCTTAAAAGAAGCAAATTGATAATAGTCGGGTCTCAGAGTGTGATCGTTTCATACCTCCTCATGTGGGACAAAACCACATTTCACAAAGACCCTGCCTTGTTGGGTATGGGAAAAAAAAACCCTAGCCAACATGAATTACCATCCACATGCATCTACCTACCAAGTAGTCACACCAAAGTGCATTACTTACCTACCCAATTCCATAGTAACCATTTACATTCCCTACCTATTTATCTATGATACTTACCCACTCACATAGGTAATTACCAATGTGTGTGTGTGAGAGTGTAAATGATCAATTTACATGATATGGAAAACCTTGCAAGTGTAAATCATGTGATCTACACGTACATGCGCAAGTTTACACTTACATTTGGCCAATCATTTTTGTTGCAAACCCTAATCTATTATGGGAGAATGAACGAATGACCAATGAATACAATACATATGCATATTGCAAGTTTTAATCTTTTTTTTTGGGTCTCCATGATTCAAAACAATTACTATGGAAGCAAAGTGATTCAACAAAGGAAAAAATGCAAAGGGACAAATCGTGACATGAAGAAAGAGGGAATGGGTTGGAAAGAAGAGAATGTTAAGGGTTGGAATATATGGAGGAATGATAAACCTTGCAAATCTTTTCATTGTGAACTATGCCATGTTGTTCCCCTTGTTTAAGTTGTTCGCAAATGTAGTTGATCGTGTTGTTGTCATTGTTAAAGGTCAAAATATTCACTACAAGGAGATTCAGTATGAGAAATTTAATAGAGTAAATTTAATATAAGAAAATTAATACACAAAATTTAGTGCAAGAGAATCACTATCAAATTTGACTATTGGATTTTTGTTACCAATTTTTTTTGGTCATTGATTTTATTATCAATTATTTATTTATTTATTGTAGTACCAAAATTTCAGTGATAAGACTTTTAGTTATAGAATTAATAGATCTATAGATAAGGTAGTTTTGTTAGTTTTAGAGAGATTTTAGGCATTCAATACCTTTAATTAAAGATATTTTTTGATGCTTACTTTGATACTTAATTAGCTACATGCTCAATTATGCTTACTAGAACTTATTTTTGTACATTATGTGGAGAATAATATGAGTTTTCATATCTTCCTGAAGTTGATTTCTCTTCATTACAAAATTCTGATTGTGTTTCATTTTGAAGTCGTATTTGCTTGGTAATCTTGAAAGGATGATAAGCATTGTGTTTTTCTACCAAGTTCAGTCTATGTCAAGTCTACATAAGAAATCAATAATCTATTTGTTCTACCACTTGAAGAGTTTTTCTTCTAATGATATTTGTCATTACAAAGTTAAAAGAATATATTTTCAAATTAATTAATTCTCTAGTCGCCTTAGCAATCATCTTACAACTATTTACGTTGTTACAACCTCCAATAACAACATGTTTCAAGTGAGCTTTTTACACCTAATTATTTTTTGCTAATATTTTTGTCATTTTGCATTTTTTTTCTTGTGCTAGTCTTGCAATTCTTTTCATTGTGGTCTTGCACAGTCAAGTTAGGGTTTTAAGTGAATTACCTCATGTTACTCTTTTTTGTCTACATTATTTGTAGGTGTAGATGGTGATCTAACAACTTTTTTACATTGTTACAAGTTTCATCGATGCCTTGTTTAGGAAACCATAGTTGTCAATGATAAATGGGTGATGAAATATCATCATTTTTAAATAAAAAAATATTCAAAAATAATTTGAAAAGCAATACCTTCATTGTTTTACACACCTTAATATTCCATGATAGTGGGAGGTGCAATATTCTGATTTTGTTATAAACTTCATTTTTTGTGAGAGAATGACCATGATTCAAACAACCCTTTGCAAAGGCATATTTTATTTCCTGTTTGTTTTATTTTATAACAATGGAAGGGAACAAAATTTCATGGTTCATATTTTGATTTCATATGTAGAGCTATGGCAAGTAGGCAAAGGGCATTCGGACTTGGAGGCTTTAGGCCCATCACCAAGTGAATAATATAACCTCAATTTCTTGAATGAAGAAGTTTTTCGTGTGTCCTTGCCTCCAAATGATCTGACATTCAGGGGATTTAGGTCTCTTCATTCATTCAAAGGTTTATGACATGTAAAATCCTATGAATATAGGTGTTAAAAAAATTAATTCAATTACACGTTTAAAGTTATACATTCATACTTGAAGTTAATATACTTTAAAAATACACTTACCCAATTGGTAAAACAAAAATCATATACATGCACAACACTAATAGTTATTTAGGTAGTGTGAAGAGGAAGTAGGAGGAGGATAATTCACCATGGTGGAAGCATTAGCAACTATAATGGTTGTATACTATGTGACCCTTGGCAACAACAATAGTACTTACTACCTAGTATGTGAACTTACACTTTTACACGAGTATGTATGCCTTGATCACCAAGCCAAGTGCAATTTAGCAAGTTGCCATGACCACCCTTGCCTACCCATTCACCAACCATTCCCCTAACCTGACCTAAGGATCTAGGTCAAATAACCCAACTCACTCAAATCATAGATATGTTTGTATAACATATGTACTAACAAGGATGATTTGTTGTTGAATACCTAGGGATGATTTGCTATTTTTTACATCTAATAAGGATGATAATTTGTTATTGAATACCTATGGATGATTTGCTATTTTTTTACATCTAATAAGGATGATGATTTGTTGTTGAATACCTAGGGATGATTTGCTATTCATAATAATAAGTTAATGTGAACTGGTTAATGCAGTAGTAGGTACCTAGTAAGACCTACCTACCTACCTACCTACTTACCTAGTAGGGTGGAGTGTAGCTAGCTAGCTTGCTAGCTGGTGGAGTGTGATGGTGGTCTTCCCTATCTTAGGGGCCAGTTAAGCTTAAGTTAGTAGGCAATAAAAGCACCCGGGCTAGAGGGGAGGAGAAGAAGGGGGGAAAGGGAAAAGAATGGGGTAGAAACAGGCATGGCTCCCAAGGGTAGGTACCTGGTAGGTAGGTAACTGGGTAGGTACTGGATGGGTCCTGGCAGCCGCCATGAATGCTTACTAACATGCTCCTCTAATTAGACACCCAACTACATTCTTGCAACTTTCTTGCTCTTGTTTTTTGTTTTTCTCAGCTACACTACCCCATTGTTTGTGGGTTCCAAGCTCTATGTTAGGATTGTTGTCAGAAGAGAGATTACTTTTGTTTTGTTGCTGCAAGTCTCTCTGGATTCTACATTAAATTTTTTTTTTTGGGTTGTTGTCGTTGTCAAGGTTGAGAAATATTATAGCAACAGATATATCACAGAAGAGCTACAGTATGGTAGTTCTCAGAACTTCACAATAGTTCTTCTCTCAGCTCTCAGATCCTGAGCTTTGTGCAAGTTCTCAGGTAGCTGCTGCTGAGGGGAGGTGCAAAGCTCAGCTGGAGGAAGGAAGGAAGGAGGTTTGTTTTGGGGAAGAGTGTTTTCTTTTTGGGTTTTATATGAGTGGGAAAGGAAAAGAAGGAGCATGGATGGCGGCATTGTAGTCAGGGTGAGATCTGCAGCAGCTGCTTCGACTTCAACTCACTGGCAACAATGCTCAGGGAGCAACAGCAGCAGTCATTTGCCTCTGCACAAACACACAGCTGCTTTTTTTCCTTACTCCAGGTAGCTCACTCAAATCACCATCGCCCCACATTGCAGATCAAGGATGTCCAAGTTTTTTCTTTTCTTTTTCTTCTTTTTTTTCGCCCCTCTTCTTCTGGTGCTTCTGAAACCCCTAAGATTATGGAGCTGGGAAACGCCCAGTTTCCATCTACTGTGAGGTATATAGTTGCCATCTTTTGTTCTGGCTGTTGGGTTTGTGTGGGTTTGGTACATTGGCAAAGCTCGCTCGCTTGCTTGAAATGCTTTGTTGTGTGTGTGTGTGTGTGTGTTTTGGGTTTCTTCTTCTCTCTTAGAAAATGGGTGGTCCTTTGTTTCCTTATATGTGATCATGGGTTCTGTGTACAGAGAGGAGTTATTTGCAGGTGGTCAGGTGCGGCAGGACAATGCAGTTTGCTGTCCACCATGTGCAGGTGCAGTGGCTAGGGAAGTACCAGAAGCGAATGGAATGAAAGTAGAGGGTTCAAGGAAGCTGTTGCATGGGACAAGAAAGATGCAAGGGCTAGAGCTAACTTCACCACATGAAAGGGGGGAGAAGCAAACTGCTGGGACATTGATGTCACCACTACCCGGAGCTGCTGCTGCAGATATAAGTGCAGATCCCTCATCTGGCATGTGGATTACTGCCATGGCAGCGGCAATTATTGAGATGGAGAGACGAAAGCAGGATGAAGAAGAATCGACTACTGCCACAAGGTTGGTGCTACCCATTGATACTTTGTGGCGTGGACGGCTTGTAGAAAATGACTTGGTTTATCGACAAGCATTCATCATCCGGTCATATGAAGCAGGATTTGACAGGATTGCCTCTATTGAAACAATCTCAAATCTCTTCCAGGTAAAATATTGATGGGTTTTGTCTGCACAAGTTTTGGGTTTTTGCTTTATCCAATATGAATCTGGGAATCTGGGTACCTATTGAGATTCTTAGATTTGATGCATAAGGGAGTTTTGTTGCTGAGTCTTTTTTGGGCTTTTGATGTGGCAGGAGACTGCGTTGAACCATGTGGGCATGTCAACATTTGTGGGAGATGGAATGGGTACTACCCATGCCATGATGCGACACCGTCTCATCTGGGTTGTTACCCGAATGCATGTGGAAGTGAATTGCTACCCTGTTTGGTATGATTTCTTTTTCTTTTTCCTTTCCTGGCAGCTGCTAAAGTTTTCTTTTGTGAACAGGATCGTTATGTTTCAGTCTCAATTGTTGGGGTCCATTAAGCTCCAGACATAATTTAACCTTTCATGCTCAAATGCTATTTTGATATTCAAATTGCCAATTGCCTGATTTCCTCCTCCAGATATAATGTCAGTTTGGTTGCACCTATTTTTAAGAATGTTGGCATTGGAAAAATTTGCTTGCAGGGGTGATGTGGTAGAGATAGATTCATGGGTAGCAGCAGAAGGCAAAAATGGCATGCGCCGTGACTTTCTTGTTCGTGACATCACCACTGGTCATGTCATCTCCCGTGCCACAAGGTGCAATTGCTTTGCTTTGCTCGCTCGCTCGCTTGCTCTTTTAGGGTTTCTGCATTGAGATGACTGCAAAACAGTAGAATGCATGCGCTCGCACTTGAGAAATGAGTTTTTCTTTTTAGTCAGAAAAGAAAGACAACACTCCAGTTCTGCTGTTGATGCTGCTGCTGCTGATGATGATGATTATGATGATGATGGGATGTGTAGTACTCATTCTTGACTACTGAAGTGACTGAGTTGCTGTTGCTGTTGCTGTTGCTGCAGCACTTGGGTGATGATGAACCAGGACACGAGGAAACTTTCAAAGATGCCCAAGGAAGTTCTCGATGAGATTTCCCCATACTTTCTGGACCGAAGTGTCATGAAGGACAATGATGGGTGTCAGAGGATTAAGAAACTGACAGACACAGCGCCATACATTCGCTCTGACCTTGTGGTAAGTCCCAACCATTGATTCCACAATGCGATGCAATTCTGGACTATGCTGGATCGGTGGTCTCAACTCTCAACCAATGCACTTGTGTGGTGGTGCTGTTCATTTTCTTCACAACATATGATATATGATGATTTGAGAGCTCAGTGTCATTTCTCACAAGTGCATGGATTTGTTTCTTGGGTGTTGTTTTTGCAGCCACGTCTGAATGACATGGATATGAACCAGCATGTGAATAATGTAAAATACATTGGCTGGGTGCTTGAGGTACCTCCTCAAAACTCCTCTTGATCCTTATTTAGTTTTTACTGCTGTTGTCGGCTGGGTTTACCATGATACCCTCCTTCCTGGGTCCAGGGCAACAATTGTCTTGCACTTACTAATGCAGAGTGCAAAATTAATGCCTGATTGTTTGGGTTGTGTATGTGGGAACAGAGTGTGCCACAATCGCTGTCTGTAGCCCATGAGCTGACGAGCATGACACTGGAATATCGAAGAGAGTGTACACCATCAGACATAGTTCAGTCACTCTCGTGCCCAGACTCTCCACTACCCGTCATCAATTCATTACAACAAAGCCATGACAACGGGAGTGCCTTGTTAGGAAATGGAGCTCTGGATGGCTCCCCTGGTGCAGTGTCTTGCTCATCTGGAGCTCTCAAAAGTGCCACGTTGAGCCCCCCAACTGTGACGTCTGTGCATTACACACACTTGCTGAGGATGCAATCTGATGGAACTGAGATCCTCCGTGGTAGGACAAGCTGGAGATTAAAACAGCGCTACAATGGTGCATGCTACTGAATTCTTTCTCGGGTAGGGTTTTGATTGCAAGCAAGAAAAACCCTGCAAGGACTGATGCATGTGTGTGTGTGCAAATTTGGAACTCTTTTTTCAGTTTCTGATGCTCTCTCTCTCTCTCTCTCTCTCCTTTCAACTTTGACTCACCACCATCCTCTGAATTCTTTGTCAGGTAATGGTTTTAAGGGGGGCGATGGGAATTGGAACAATTTCTGTGCCTGGTGCTTTCTTTCAACCTAGAAGTGCCCAGATCCATCAATTGTTGTTCAACCTTGAAGCACCCACACCACCACCAATTGTTCAACCTAGAAGCGAGCAGATCCATCAATTGTTGTTCAAACCTTGAAGCACCCACACCACCACCCACCAATTGTTCAACCTAGAAGCATGCAGATCCATCAATTGTTGTTCAAACCTTGAAGCACCTGCACCACCACCCACCAATTGTTCAAGCTAGAACCGACCTAGACCCATCAATTAATTGTGTGCTTGGTGCCCCTTTTTGGGTCATCCTGCAAATAACGGAAAAAAAACCTGTGTACAATTCAACCACAAGTAATTTTTACTTGATATTGAAAGTAAGAAAAATACATGTATGTATGTGACCACCACCACCCATGGTTGTTGTTACCTTTCAAATGTTGATTCTTTTTCTGGAGGGCAGGGGTGGTGAGGGGGAAGGGAATTCAACTCCAATCTTTGATATCCAACGTGCACTCCATCAAAGTAGAATATGATAACCATTATGGAACTAGAGCTCATGCATAGATTGCAGGTTGATAGCTTTTGAAGGGAAACAACATCACACACAAAGAAGGACACGGATTACTTATTATCCAGTAATCTATGGAGTGGAATGATATGGGTTTTTGATGTGGCCTTTCCCAGCTTTTGTCATCCCTGTACATGACCCTAAAATTCAAAACATTCTTTGTTCCATTGATGTATTTTCCTTCAGTTCAAATTTCTTTTATGTTCTATCTAAAAATGGAAGTGTAAATTATTCATCTACATTATCAAAGTAAAAAAGAAATCTTCTTTTCACACAACAATCTTTATCGCGCTGCTGTGAGTATTGAAATGGACAACAAGATGTGGAAAGTGATGTATGTAACCTAGTGGCACAAGGCAAATTCCACATTAGAACATTACTTTCCTTGCCTTGTATGTTCACAAGACTTTGAATGATATACCCATTGACTCGAATAATTTATCCTGATGAGTAATAGTGGCACAAGTCTCCGAGTATTTTAGTGTTTACCAAAATGGACTTAAATCACTTCAAAACATGACTTTTCCTAAACAATCAACATACCATGATCATGAGGTGGTTCTTGAGATGAACAATTATAGAGGACCTCTTCTAATATTCATCATCTCATTTATGTTTTGTTTGATTACTCATTGTAGAAACTACTAAAGTGACAAAACCACATTATGTAAATAGAACAATTATAGTTTGTGAGAAAAATAGATATAAAAACCTATTAGCGTAGCTTACTAAAAGGTTGATACTAACCATTTAATGCATTGCAAAGAAGTTGAGATATATATAGTTGATTAGAATAACCATTTAGTGCATTGCAAAGAAGTTGAGATATATATAGTTGATTAGAATAACCATTTAGTGCATTGCAAAGAAGTTGAAATATATGGTTGATTAGAGTAGATACACCAATCATGCAACAAATAATAAATCTAATTGTGACACAAAGGGACTAGATCATTGTATAAAAGATTGAGATCTCTAATGTATTTCTCACTAGTCCAAACCCTTACTTGGTAAAAGCATGCATCACACATGGTTTTCTTACGTTGTATCAAAGCGAGTCCTTTGTCTTTTTTAGGCATTAATTGGTCCTTGATGAGCTTGTTTTTCTCGTTTTTGGGGAACAATTAATCACTGAGAGAATTAAACTATCAAAAGGTATGAATTCAAAAGTATCTAAAGGAGAGTAGTATATTCATAAAACATAATTTGATAGTCCTATTTAAGCTCTTGTTCAAATTTTAAAGAGGACACCATTTAATTTATTAACATATTAGGATGTCAAGGGTTAGTGCCATTTTTTTAATTGAGGTAAACAAACAGGTTGGATTAGCTAATTATCAAACATTGAGGTTTCCTTTTAAAAACCTAATTGTGAAGGATAATCATTGGTACATCATCAAAGATGATATTGGTAGGGTACCTTTGCACAATGAAAAACTTGTCGATAGAAGGAAACAATGTCTACCTGTGATGATCAATCTTTTAATCAAAGATGAGATCTATTTCTTACATCTCAAAGATGAACAATATGAAGGAAGTTTCAAAGAAGTTGGAGAATCTCATTGCTTGACTAACAATGGCTAGGAGATTGTTAATTTGAAATCAACTAAATACACAACAAAAGTTAAAAGGAAGACACAACATCATCAAATACATGAAGATGATTCAAAACCTCATCAAATAACTTCATGTTATGGGAAACCTCATCACCATTGAAGATGTTGTAACGGCAACAATGGATGTAACAACTATGACAACTTGTGTAATCAATCTTTAATTGGGAGGAGTTTCACACATTGGACAAGCTCATGACAAGATAATATCATGAGGAGACTCATTGAAAGTTGAAAGGAAACATGAGAAATGAAGGTGAGGATCGTAATGAAGTTTAAGAAGATTGTATGAGAAAGGTGGTAGCTTGAGGTCCAAAGCAAAACCCAAGCTTGAGAAATGCCATAAGCTAGGACATTGGAAGTTCAAATACAACTCAAGACAAAGAAAAATGACAATAAAATTGGAGCAATCAAAGATGCATCACTTAAAGCAAATAAGAAAAAAAACACCCAATGCAATCCAAATTAAATCTAGTGGTGAGGAAGATTAAACAACTTTGACAACAATGAGTTGTTTGAAGTTGTTATGACATCACTAGAGATGGACAAAAGCAACAATGCACCTTAATACTTTGACTTAGGAACATCCATGCATTTCAATGGTGGGAAGAATAATTTGAATGACTTTGAAAAAGGAATAACAATAAGTTGTGTCAAATCAACTAAAGGACATACCCACAATGTGGAAGACAAGGAAAAGGTCAAGTTGTAATTTCTTGTATATCAATAAAGAAAATTGATGAGTTATTGTATGTATTTGGCCTCACCAAAAGTTTGTTGTCAGTAGAAACAATAGTAGACAAAGGCAATCTAGTCATTTTTTATTCTTGTAATTTTTTGGTGATCCCCAAAAAGGGCCCAAAACATGTGATTGCCGAGGGAATCAAAAATAAAAATAATGACCTTACAAATTTGATGTTGATAATATTGAAATGAATACTATTTATCAAAAAATTAGTTCAACCAATAATAATACCAAACTATGGCATGAAAAATTAAGATGTTTAAGTACCCTAAATGCATGCAATTTATGTTCAAATGAAGATTGGCAATCTTTGATCCTCTCATAGAAAATTTTGAAGAGTGCATGTGCATATGTTTAACCAAGGGTGCATACCTAAAGAGAACATTCAAAGGGTAACTAATCTTCTTGAATTAATGCAATTTGATACCTATGACTAAATTTTACCAATTACTTCTTTGTGATGAACAAGGTATATTTTTGCGTTGGCAACAATTTCCCCAAGTACACCTAGATTTGTTTTTTGAAAAATAAATTTGAAACATTTAGTAAGAATTCAAGGAATTCAAGTTGTTAGTAAATAATTAGATTGGATAGTTAATGTCAAAAGCTTTGAGATCTAACATGAGCAAAGCATACATTTCAAACACATTCATCAAGTTTTGCAAGGAGTAGACATTAAATGATAACTAACCCAACCTCATGTACTTCACATCAAAATGACATTTTGGAATAGAATAATTACACTATTTTATAATGAACCAAGAACATGTTTTTCCCTAGTAAATTTCTAAATTATTGAGTGGATGGAAGCAATCAATGTGGTAATTTATTCGACTAATAAATTACCAACCAAGGCAAGACAAAGGGTGAGTCGATTTCATAAACTCACTAATAGTTATCAAAGCTTGATCATTTTAAAGTGCTGGGCTATGAACCATTTGTACATAACTCAAAACATAAGAGAAACAAATTACAAACTACGTTATAAAAACATTTGTTTATAAGGTATGATGTGTTCAATCTAGATAAGAAAGTCATAGAGACTAGTAAAGATGTGAAGTTTAATGAAACCTCAACTTTCAAGTTGAGAGCCAACATTAATCAACTAGTGGAGATTAGTCAATGCTTCGATGAAAAAATGTAATGATGTTCAAGATAATGAAAAGACTATGCAATATCAACACATTCAAACAACACCTAAAGCATCGACATCCATTAAATAACACTTTGGAAGGCAACTTATTGGGATTAGATCGGGAAGTTCAATTGTGGGTGGCTTTATTGAAACAAATAATGAGAGCACAAATGATACCATTATTGTTGCACTAAATAGGAGCCAAATTGAAGAAATAACATATTCTTTGGCTAAAACATTGCTTAAACAATCTATTCACCAAAAAAAATTGCATCCAAGTTTGACATTAAAGCTTTTTTAATTTTGAGAAAGTAGATGTTCAACAAGTATGGAAAGAATCAATGTAAATATAAATATCAAACATAGGAATTAGTTGACTTATTAGAAGGAAAATAACTCATTGTGTAGTGAAGTGGGTTTACAAAATAAAACTTGGATTTGAGGGGGCTCCATAAAAATTAAGGGTTAGATTAATAGCTAAGGGGTTTTAATATGTAGAAGGATTGCATTATGATGATACGTTCACCCATGTTGTGAAATGGGGCATTATAAGGACCCTTATTGTATTGGCAATTCTTGATGGGTGGAAAATAGAATAGCTAAACGTAAAAACAACCTTTTTCAATAGAAAATTGAAGGAAGAAGTTTTCATGGAGTAGCTTTAAGGTTTTAACAAACTAGGGGAAGAAAACAAAGTTTATAAGTTGAGAAGGGCCTCTATGGATTGAAGCAAGACCCCAAAGTATGGTATGAATCGACAAACACATATATAACAGAGTAGGGACTCAAGTGAAGTGAATCTAATCACAATCTTTACTTTTCAAATGAGCAAGAAAAATGGCGTCATCCTAATTCTTTACATTGATGATCTACTAGTAATAAGGAATCATATAGTTGAAATCAAGAGACTCAAAAGACAATTGGAGAATGTTTTCAAAATGTCTTGTTTAGGACTATTGAACATGCACCTTGGGGTGGATTTTACCCATGTTGGAAATTGTATCTTTATGAACTACAAACATTATGTCATGGTTGTGTTTTAAACTTTGGGATGAATGATCACAAACTAAATAAAAATCCAATGACAAAGAGACTTCATGTGTTAGTGCATATGGGGACAAAGGAAACATATGGTACACAATACATAAGAATGGAGGGCAAGTTGTTATATTTGACAAACTCGAAACAAACATTAGTTACATGGTAAATGTAGTGAGAAGGATCATGTCAAACCCTCAAGAAGCACATTTGGATATTGTGAAACACTTATTTAAATATCTCAAGGAGTTTTGCAAACCATTGGATTTAATGCAACAAAGGAGACGACAATGTGGTTGAAAAATATTTAGATTTAAATTGATTGAGGGATTTAAAAATTCAGATATCAACCAATGGTTGTGTGTTTATTGCCCCAAGCTAATGGACATGCATGTGTAGATTTTGGGTGCACCCATCCAATTGACGGGTTGTTTTGAAATCTATCCATCTACTTGTTGAGTTTCTTCTCAAAATATGAATATTGAGTAATTGATTTAATCATGCCTCTATATCATTTTATTTATTTTGGGTTGTCACTTGCTTTTTTGTATCAAGAAGTTTCATATATATATATATATATCATATGACTAATTTTAAAAATGAAATTTGTTTAATTAACATACAAATAATTAGCTTCAATTCCTTTAAATCTTATTAAAATGAGATTCTTAAAAAATTGATTTGAAAAATTATGAAAGAATTTATTTAAATAAAACATGAATTTTAAAATAAATCAAAATTTTAATATTAAATCATTTTTTGAGATATAAATGTTTAAAAATAATTTGATGTTATTTTAAAAACTTCAATAAGGCTTTGATGAAAATTTAATTAATTTAAAAAAAATTGATTAATTTTTTTGTATTATTATTGCTTTTTATGTTATAAAAACTTATTATTGCCCTAAGATAGTAGACATGCACCTATGATTTTAGGTTTTACCAAGCATGTAGAGGGCAAACATAACTAGTTAGATTAGTATCATGACCTATAAATTGGCTTAGTAAACCTCAACCCATTGTTGCACTTTCATTAACAAAGGTAAAATACAAGTCACTAGCTAAAAACACAAGATAATTATTCAAGCTTAGAAGAATGCTACAAGAATAATGTTGTAAATGATATACCGGTCCAAATGTTATGTGATAATTTGAGATAGAGTATCAAGATAACACATATTCTAGTATTTCATGTTCAAACTAAACATATAGAATTTCAATATCACTTCATATGGTAACAAATTTTGGAACGAAACATAGATGTCAACTATGTGCCCACACAAGACCAAATAGTAGACATATTGACTAAGGCATTAGGAAGAGTGAAATTTGAGATATGTAAACATGAAATAAGCTTGAGAAATCTTCAAAATATTTGATAGAAGAGTTCCATAAAATTTAGAAGACAACCATTCCTCTTCCTAGTAACTTGGACAAACATTAAAATTGGGGTAAATGAAAGGCATACACATAAGATATCCACTAATGTCCTTTGACAAAATAACATTCAAACCGAATATTTCAAAACTAATGTCTCTATCAACAACATTCTTTCTTGTAGATAGTGTGACACATAATGAAGATAACTTGGTTTATCAATTCTTAGACTAACATACTTTAAGAGCTTGCCACTCTAGGGTTACACCTACATAAAAGTGCCAACTCTTATTGATTCTACACAAGTCTCCATATCAAAGATGAAGAGTGAGGATTTTGAAATCTTGGCCATATTTGATTGACAACCAAGTGGTCACTTAGATGAGGCAACGAACTAATTGGTTTGAAGCATCGTCCCTCATCTTGAATTCTTTGTTTATAGATAATGAGATCCATGCAATTCTTTCTTGTTGTATATAGTTGTGTTTTGAGAAGAGACGTGAAAAACTATTGCAATGACAAACCACATTATGTAAATAGAACAATTAAAGTTACTGAGAAAAGTGTGAGCAGAATTGTGTATAGTAATCATGAAAATTTCTTCCACTCCAGGGTCTTTTGATTGGGGAAGTAAAATGTCATTCTTGGAGACACTTTGACACATTAGTTGCTTCTGATCTCTAATTTTCAATCTGCGGTAAACAGAATCTGGAACCACTTGAGCTAAACATCCTTTGATCAGGTTACTAATCACATGTATTGGGACTACCTATATCGAGATGGTGAGCTCCCACAACTGAAATGGTGGGTGGTGGTTGCCAACCCTTTTGGTCTAGCATCCCAATTGAAGGAATTCTTGGTAACAGGGTTGTTGCATTGTACACACTAGTGGCTCCTTGCAGAGTCTTGTCAGAGAATTTAGCTTGGTACTTGAAGAGGTCGGTCCTCACCACTCCCTTTCAAGGTATACGTATATATGGCAGTGGTTCTTTTGAAAAAATCAAAATCCATACACCTCAAAGAAGAAAGCAGGATATGGAAGGGACTACTCCCTAGGCTTTTTACACACTCCCTTCCATATCAAAATTTTATGGAATCTATTCTCTGCAACAAAAACCACAACTTTTTATGTAAGAGAGCAAAGATGAGAAAATACTCAAAGACACATTTTGAAAAACATATCAAATGTCAGCACAAAAGATAAATTTGTTTTGGAAACATTCTTAAAATCAGTGCATTCCTCACTCTTTGCAAGATTTTGTACAATGAATTGAAGTCAAATTTTCCATCTGGGTAATAAATAAGCTTTGGGACATGTATCATGAAAAGTCACGATGGAACATAAATCTCAATCAAAGAAGACCCAGATTTCAGTAGAGTGGTGTTTCCTCAAAAACCTCAAAATGGAAAATGTTGGGTGTTTCTTACAATGAACTAAATGGCTGATGACTGCAGCAGCAAATGCTAAGCTGGTGATAATACAGGCCACCAGGGATGGTGCTGGTGTCTCAGCAGCTGAATGTGATGGAGTAGCTATGATGTTGGTTCCAAGTGGTGACTGTGTCTCGGACCCATCACCTCCAGAGCTTAATGGAGAATCTGTGATTGCAAACAACAACAGTTCATCATGAACTTAATTGAATGACAATAATGAAGAAGATGGTGAACACTATGCTTGATGGGTGGTTTGATCTGTAAGTCTGATTTAGCTTGGGACTTTACTAGGGCACCACACACACTCACCCCCAGTGCTTGATTCAGATGTTACTGGAGAAGAACCTGCAAGAAGTTGCAAAAGCAAAGTCACAACTGTGCAAAAAATTGTGCTAAGAAACTCTTGTGCTCAATTTGTGGTTCTGAACTTTCTATGTCCATCAAATTCTACACTTGACTGTTAAACGCAAATGTTCTTTCCAAGAACTGCTGTTCAATCTCTCTGCCATCTAACATGCAGGTGTCATGGTAGATCTGGACTCATAAATATTAAGCTATGAAATCTGTTCCAACCCTAAAGTCTAAATACTTTTGCTCTATACTTTTAACTCGAAAATCTCAACCATGAATCTTACTTTCAGCCTCCAAGCTTTTCAGTCTGTTCCTAGGTCTCAATCCCATGCAGAAAGCTAGGATCATGTGTTTCTCACCAAACACAAGATTGTTGTGTAATTGGTTTTTGTCAGTGGATCCTTCCCCATCTCACTTGAATGGGGCAAGGACAACAAATCTAATGTTCCAGGGTGCTTACAGATTGTCAGAAGTTTAAAAGGTTTCAAAGCCCCCCCAAAAAAGAAGCAATAGAGGATGGAGCACAAACAATGGAGAACATTGGAGCAAAAAAAGCTAGGAATGGAGTACAGTGGAGATGCAGGCAATTGGAAATTTTGATACCACTATTGCTGCTGCTGCAGAAGTTGATTTGATAGTTGGCTCCAGAGCAAGTGAAGGTGCTGCTGGCATCGTCATAAGCATAGCTGTATGCAGTTGGGCATGCGGATTTGAACAGCTTGGAGTATCGGGTTGGAGGGCACTTGGTGGGTGAACCATAAGCATCAGTACAACAGTACTGTGCTGTTCCAAAAGCTGCACATGCACTCTTGCATGCCACCACATCCCCCGCACTCAACACCTGATCATACAGCAGATGTTGTTGATCATACCCGCATGTAAGACCCCAACAGAAAATCCATGACAAGACCATCAGAAGGCCCATCACAAGATCATCAGAAGACCATCAGAAGATTCCAGAGAATTCTACACACAGGAAAGAGATAGATAGATACATCACTCTCTGGCCATCTCATGATGCTTCTGCAAGATCACACTGGCAAGAAGAACTTTCATTCAAGAAGAACAACAAGAAGAAGAACGAGAACAAACAAGAAGAACAAGAAGAACAGCAAAAACAGCAAGACACTACCTGAAGGGATCTGGGGCATTGGGTGTTGAGGTTGCTAGTGCATCCAGGGCTGCCGCAAGTGCCATTTCCCCCAGTGGGTGTGATTCTGATTTCCAAGTTGTAGCCATCCACGAGGCTGACATCATAGAAGTCGTCTCCGTTGGCACCGTTGAGAGTAAACTCCGCCAAAGAAGCAGGAGGCTCACCTCCTGCACCTGCACATTTGAGGAATCCTCCACAGTCGCCGGTTTCGCAGCTCCCTCTTCCATGGGCATCAAAAGTGCAGCCAGTGCGACCCCAGAACCGACCTCCCCATCCTGCTTCCACCTGATCCAGCGTGATTTTCTGTCCTGCTGCTAGCGCAAATCCTCCCTCTGCCAAGAGCCGAATCCCTCCATTTGCTTGTGTCCCCACCCATACTTCGTGCGGACATTCGTTCACAAAACTGAAGCTCCTTGTTGCTGTTGCTGCTGCTGCAATTTCTGTAGCCAGGCACACATACCCATTAAAGCTCTCACATGTATGATCTTCTTCTCTCTCACATTTTGCTGCAACTCCCCCACAAGTTGATAGATCAGATGATGAAATATAGCTGCTGCTCATGCTCAAAAGACTGCAGATATCACACACATCCATTACGGCTCTCTCACATGATGATGATGATGATGATGTTCTTCTTCTCTCACATTAAGTGCTGAAACTCTCCACAAGTTGATGATCAGATGATGATATATGGCTGCTCATGCTCAAAAGACTGCAGATATCACACACACACCCATTACGGCTCTCTCACATGATGATGATGTTTTTCTCCCACATTAAATGCTGCAACTCTCTACAAGTTGATGATCAGATGATGATATATGGATACTCATGCTCAAAAGACTGCAGATATCACACACACCCATTACGGCTTTCTCACAGGATGATCTTCTTCTTCTTCTTCTTCTCTCTCACATTTTGACTGCAACTCCGGCCCCACAAGTTGATGATCAAACAAACCTGGCTGCAGCAGCTGTAGAAGATGATCACAAACAAGGCTCACATGAATCATCCCTCTACTCAAATAATTTTGCTGCAACTCACACAAGTGATGAACCCCTTGCAATGAGAAGAAGCAGAAGAAGAGGAGGAGGAGGAGGAGGAGGAGGGAGGAGCCTCACCTACAATGCTCAGTAGAGAGAGTGTGACCACAAGCCAGCTTACAAGGACTGACAGGAGAAGCCCAGAACCAAGGCTCTCCATACTAGATGGGCTTTTTGCTTTTTTGTTACAAGACTTCAAACCTACCCCACTCTTAATCCAAGCTGAGCTGCTTTGCTCATACAAGAATTGCATCATCATCAACCACACTTGGTAACTTATTAGTAGAACTAAATGATCCCCATTCAGTAGCAGCTCGTTTCTTTCATTCTTCTAGTGGATGGGTTGATGGGTGGTGATCATTCTTGTTCTACAGTGGGGTAGCATTGCCCAAAAAAATCTAGAGCATGGATTCATGCATGAATTGCATAGGTATACAAGCAAGCAAACAAACAAACAGACCAAACACACACACACACACACACAAAAGCACAAAAACACACACACACACCCACACAAAAGCTATGGTGATTTCTTTCCGAAATCTGGGAATTAATTTTTTTTTTTCCAAATGGAAAAAAAGGGAAAAGGTTTGGAATTTTTTTGAAAGTTGTTTCATCATTTTGGAAAAAAAAAAAGAGAAAGAAAAAGAGTGTTCAATACCCATAGTAGTTATTAGTACCCTTGGTTATTAGCTTTGATACTTTTAATTATGTTGTTTTCATAAATGTTGAATTTTTTAAAAAATTTAATTTAATTTAATTTATTTCCAAAGAACAAAATTTTGAGGAAGAAAATATAGAATGTTATATATATATAACATGGATTTTTTCATCATATTGATTTTTTAATTTTACTTTTCTTTTGATGTGGAAGGTGGAGTAGGGGATGGGGAACACACCCCGCCCTTAAGAGTCTTTAAGTTGAACTCTCATTTTGGAATGCATTTTGAATGGGTCTAATTTTTAGGTGAGAATCCATTCACACCCAACTAAGCTCTAGTCACCTAAAACTTTTGCTTGAAATGGATGGATGGATGGATGAACTATATCATACAAGTTCCATCCACAACACAACAAGACAAAGCTTGCCCTCTATGATTTTCATATGCTTGACCTAGTGACATCCAATTATTGGTGGGTCATAGCCCTTCAATTATTTGGTGTTATTTTCAGCTAGCTTAAAAGCATATAACTTACAACTTTAGTTATATCAGATAAAAGCCTAATTAATTTCATATTAATCTAGAAATATGAAATAAAAGAGAAAAAAATTCATCTTCATTATTATTATTTGGCAATTTACTTGAAAAAAAGAAAGAAAGAAAGCCTTTGGTTTTTCATTATTTTCAGTTGTGTGAAAACATCTATTTATTTGATAATAAATAATGATTTTTTTTTCAACACTACTATTAAAGTGACCACAAAAGTGGCTGGTAAGTAAAAGTCGAAATTAACCCATCAAAAAGGATGCCTGGGCAGCTCCCAAAAACTATACTTTTCCCCGAAAGTGGTCAGCTTAGAAAGTTTACGGCCAGCTGCTTTTAAGTCGAGGGGCACCAAGTCTCTAGTCCATCATCTGGCTTCATCTTTGTATGAAAGTATGATCATTTTAGGTCACCCAAAACATCGAGGAAGCCAACCCCTTCAATGGAAGAAGCAAAATAACACACAAAAAGGGTAGAAGAACCCCAACCCCACCTGACCAAATTGTGTCTTGCTCTATTGGTGTTGATGTGTGCAAGTGTTGTGGAATGCGCTCGAGGATGGATGGAAAATGTAACTTTTTTCTCGGTCAAAAATGCATCCATAAACTAGTTCAATTGGGTGGAAGGAAGCAATGACCCCCCCTTTTTTTCTCTACTCCATCTTAAAAAGCCCAACAGTCAAAAAGAGAAAAAAGGGAAAAGAAAAAAAATTGTCATGGTAAAAAAATGTCCCCCAAAATTCCTTTAATAATAATCTACAACAAAAATGAAATGGAGACCATGATGTTAGTTTTTACTCTGATGGGTCCAGTCAAAAAGGACTACATGAGTTTTTAGTCTGATGGGTCCAGTCAAAAAGGACTACATGAGACATTTTGGTTTCTTTTAGAGGGTTTTTTTTGAAGATTATATTTTTGCATGGGGAAATATTTGAATTTTCATAATTCTTCTTTTGCCTTAAGAAATCAAGATACTTTTTAATGTAAATGGCAAGGCCACAGTGTGACACACCCCTTCTTGTTTACACCTTTCAGTTTGATGACTGGGTTTAGGGTTTAGGGTTTATGACAGTTTAAAAATAATCAAAAATAAAAATACAAAATAGTAATAAGAATAATAAGAATAATAATAATATTATTATTAAGGTACTTTTTTTGTTTCTCTTGACACTTCACCCCAAAAAGCATCTAATTTCTTTGTGTTTTGCACCCAAAGCAAGAAATGGAAAGTTCAAAACTTCTTACATTTAATCCAGTGAAACAAATTTAGTAATTCCCGAATGCCAAGTCAAATGCCAACCAAAAAAACCTGCTTTACAATCCCATATCAATTTGCTTGCATAAAAGTTTGCTTTGGAACACTAATTCATTCCCCACATGTCCCCTCAATTTGAGTCTGAATTGTTGACCCTTGCTTGATACTCAAGAAACATGAGTTGGAAATCAGATACAAAGTGGTTTGATTTACAAAGTACTTGATTTTATAGGGTTACTTCATATGTCTCAATGGTTTGTTTTACACTCTGACCCAACACCAACCAAAAAAGAAAAGAAAAAGCCATAATAAAAGGTGAGGTGAGTTAAACCCTAAACCCAAAACAACAAAGGCTTTTGCTTAACAAAAAGCTAACTACATGGTTTTTTGATACAGATTACAACACAACATGAAGTCAAGTGGCAAAAAGAGTTGGATTTGAATTCTGGATTGCTTGTTGACAAACACCCTTGAAGTAGAGAGATGCAATACTCATTGACCCACAGAAAAGATTCTCAACCACCATCGTGAATCTGTGTTGTTGTTCTGTAAGAAACAAAAGGGGGACTGATTTGAAGCCACAGAAAAAATGGGGAAGAAAAAAAGCCACCTCCAGCAGCAATGATCGAGTCCATGATATTGTTGCAAAACAAATCTCCTTGTTACCAAATTCGAACCACAAACATGTTCTTCTCACTAAGGTGTTCAGGTCTGGAATTTGGATAGTGATCATTTCCAGTGCTGAATTCATGGAAGGACGTGAATCCATAAATGGCAATGAAGGCATTCTAAAATCCATGCCAAAACCTTCTCCCACTATAAATGCTGCCATACCCAATGCTCATTGTAATGCACAAAGTGAATCACAATATGTACACACCTTCTGAGAGATTCTTAGGAATTCAGCAAGATGCTCTAGTACCCAAGCTCTTATGTAGTATGTACATGCTTCTTCCCTTTTTTGTTGTTGTTTACACTCTCTTTGAAATCTGACGAGGAATGCTCACTTGGACGATTTGTGAGCTGCTAGAGGGGAGAAAGGTTGTGAAAAGCAAATGGGTGCACAAGGTGAAATGCAAATCTGATGGTAGCATTGAAGGCTCAGATTGTTACCAAAGGATATGGGATTGACTACGAGCAAATGTTTTCATGAGTTGCCAAGTTTGACTCTATCAGGACAATCTTCTCATGACTGCTCTGTCGATCCTGCAAAAGCCCTACCTGGAAGATATGGACTCCATCAGGACAATCTTGTTCATAGTTGCTACATCAATTTGCAAAAACCTATGTGGAAGATATGGAGCTGTTGCAGTTTGATGTGAAGATGACATTTTTGCATGGGGACTTGGAGGAGGAGGTTTACCTAGTGACTCAAGGTCTTTGAGGTACCAACAAGGCATGCAGATTGGTATGTTGGTTTATACATAACACAAAATTGCGAGCAGAGGATGATATTCATTGAGCAAATCCAAGTTCATTGCTGGTTGTTTTGGGTTGTTTTTTCTTGCTTTGTAACAAACTTGTTTGCTGTTCATCATCTTCATCTTCTGGTAGAATCTTCAGCACTTCTGGTAGCTCATCTATTCTCTACAAGTTGCTTGCTTTTCTCTGCTTGCACTGAAGAACTTTCATAGATAATATGCATTGTGGCAGCCACAACTTTGGCAGATTTACATTTCATGAATCTGCAAATCATCCTGAAACTGCGGCAAGAAGAAAATCTCATTGATTCAAATACAACATACTATACTACACTGATCAAAATGCCATACTACATATACACGGCATTGCTTGCATACTATACAAAAGTATTTTGACTGTGTACACTACTACTACACACAGGACTAGAGCTGAAGAAGATTCTACCAGGAGAGCTACAGAAGATTCAGATTCAAGCAGAAGAGCTCCTCAAGATTCTACCAGGAGAGCTAAAGAAGATTCAGATTCTACCAGAAGAGCTAAAGAACATTCTACCAGGAGAGCTGCTGAGATCAGCTACCAGGAGCATGGAAGATTCTACCAGAACAGCTCAAGTTGAGCTTGAGATCCTCTTCAGGGGGTGAGCACAGCAAGCTGGCCAACGATCTGAAGAGACAACAGATGTTCAGATGCTCTACTCTGTTGCTGTCACACATTTCCTTACTCACCATTCTTCTCAGACTGCATTTGCACAAGATATGGAACATGTGTGGAATGTGGAGAAGAAGATGTGGGTGGGTCTTGGAGCTTTGATGGTGGGGTGTGTATGGGAGTTATAGTGTCCCAGCTAGCAGAGCAAAAAAACTACAGTGGCCACTGGAGCTGGGAGTCAAGGGAGGAGAAAAATGCAGCTGCATCATGCTGAGTGCTCTCCAAAAGCTCCTCCAGAAACAACTGTCCCAAATCCTCAACCTCCAAAGCACCATGACCACAACCACCACCACCACCACCAAAAGCAGGTTCATGGATTTCTTCTGCTCCCACAAACAGCCCATTGCTCGAGCATTCTGTCTTCATTGCCACAAAATCCGAGGCATTCGGTGGTAGTACAAAACCATTGTTGTTCGAAACTGCTGCTGCTGCTGCTGTGGAATCCATCCAAGCACCAGGTCTTGTAGGAGCTTCAGCTTGGACCGTAGTGGTGGCAGCAGCTGTGGCAGCTGATTGAGAGAAATCTCCTAATGCAGCAGCAGCAGATGTTGGAGAAGAAACAGCAGCAGCGATGGTGGTGGCTGCACCAGAATCATCAACAGCATCAGTGGGAGCTGCTGCTGTGGATGCAGCAGAAGAAGCCTCAGGATCAGCAGCAGCAGCACGGTCGCCATCCTCGTCGTCGTCCTCCTTGCGGAGGAAGTTCAAGTGCGCTTTGGGTCCACGCATCTTGAGAGCTGCAGCGTCGTAAGCACGAGCAGCTTCCTCAGCGGTGTCGAAGGTCCCCAGCCAAACCCTAGCCCCTTGGCGACTGGAGTCCCGGATCTCCGCAGCGAATTTCCCCCACGGCCGTTGCCTCACGCCTCTGTACCGCGACCTCCAGAGCCCATCCTTTGGCGCCGCTGCCGCTGCCGTGCTCGATGCCAGATGCGGCTTCTCTTCTTCTGCTACATGAGGAAGAAGAGGACGATGAAGCTCAGCTTGTGTTGCAGCCGGTGCAGCAGCCGGTTTTCTCTGCTGCTGCATCAACCACATGGCCATAGCTTCCGGAAACGCTGCACGAGCTTTGGCTGTGCGGTACTGGGTGCGAGCTTCTGCTGCTGGTTTTGCAGCCGTTTCTGCAGCTGCCTCTCCAGCTTCTGGGTTTTGCAGCAAACCACCCATTTGTGAAGAAGCTTCAGTTGTTGGGGTTTGCATCGAAGCTTTGAGCTGCTGCTCGGTTTCCTGGCTCTTCATGACATCGCCGAACTTCTCGCGGAAACGTTCTGCGAAGCTCTCTCCAAGAGAGTGCCGCAGCTTTCTGGCGATGATCCAGGCCTTCTGCGACTTTCTCCGCGGCTCTTCAGATTCGGCGCAGAACTCATCGGGTCTACTTCTCTTCATCCCCGAGAGCTTGCCGCTCCCTGGCACCCAGTCCGAAGCATTCTGCAGCGAGCCTCCGACTCCGCCACTGCTACCAACGACGCCGTTATTGCTCCTCAGACTACCGGCAGGGCTCTGCAAACCATCCCCTGAGAAGTTTGTGAGTCCGATGCTCTTCTCCGCAACAACAACGGCAGCCGATACTCTCCGACCAAGAGCTTCGAAAGGATCTCTGAAACAGTTAGATCCAAATGCTGCTGCACCTTCTTTCAGTCCAACTACTGATGACACTGCTGCTGCTGCAGCAAGTGTACCTGGAAGTGCAGATGATGCCAATCTTCTGCCTCGTGTGCTCCTGCCACAAAAGTCCATGCTCCTCTCCCCTTCTTACCCACAACACACACAAACCCAACACACCCAAAGCAAAACAAAAATCACACAAACAACACCACAGTCTCCATCTCCATCTCTCTTTCTTCTCTTCTATCTCAAGCACCCATCTCTCTCTCTCTCGCTTCAATCTCCAAGACCCATATCTCCCATCTTCTTCATCTCCATATCTCTTCTTCTCGTCTATCTCCAAAACTCATATCTCTCATCTTCTCCATCTCCATATCTCTTCCTTGTGTTCTATCTCCAAAACCCATCATCTCTCATCTTCTCCATGTCTCTTCCTTGTGTTCTAGCTCCAAACCCCATCATCTCTCATCTTCTCCATCTCCATGTCTCTTCCTTGTGTTCTATCTCCACAACCCATCTCTCTTTTTCTTCAATCTTCAAAACCCATTTCTCTTGGACATGAGTTAAGTTAATTGATTTTTTGTGTATATATATATATATATATTTTTATTTTTTTTTTACACATAAGTTAATTGGTTTTGGGTGCCTATCTCATTTTCTTCAATGGGTTTTGTTTTTTCGGTCAACGGAAGTTCAAATGATCTTCGGATGGCATCATGGGTCATCGTAGATTCAATGGGCAATGGCCATACATAGTAAGCTAATGTAAGAAGTTAGGGGGTATTGGGTTGAATGTATCGACTTAAGTTACCCAATGAAGTACCCTTTTCAAATTCAGCAATGGGGTTTCGAATAATAATTTATAAAAATTTCAACAATAAGTAGCTTCTTTGGTAGCTTCTCTTGCCTCTAAACATCCAACATAAATGAGACCAATTTTAATAAATTTTCCTTCCTTTTGTAAATTTCCTTCAATTTCATCATCATTTCAAACAAACACTTTCTTTAATAAAATAATTATATTCTCAGAAATAATTTAAATTATTGCCAAACTTGGAAATGTAGTTTGATAACTCTTCTAGAGAAGTGCACTTCTCTCTCTCTCTCTCCCACAAATATGATAACTTATGCAAAAAGATTTGCCATAATAAGATGGAGTTGTAACTTGTTATGAACCTTTTGGGATGGGAGTACTACTACATGTACTCTCAAGTAAGCTATGTACTTACTCCCCCATTGCTTGATTGTAGAGAGAGAGAGAGAGAGAACTTTATGGTGAGTCAAATGCACATGGTTTTGAAAAGTTGGTCATTGCAAAATGGTGGGGTGTGTGGTTTGTGCTTTGTGCTTTCCTTTTTTGGGTGTGACTTTTTTGTCAAGTTGATGACAATTGCATTCAAGATCTTCTCAATTGGATATTTTATTATCTTCCGATTACAAAAAAATGGAACCCCATTGTAGAGAAGGACAATGAGGACGATGATGATGCAAAGAGTAAAAATTATTCTTCATGTCATATATGATGACAAAGAATCATCCACTGGGGCCCAACAAAGTACGGTCATGCAAATAAGGCAACAACATCATTTTGATGCTTTGGTTTTTCCTTTGGCCATGCGTTTTGTTTTGTTTGCCCACTTGCAAAGCTTTCGATAATTTTTCAATAATTTTTTTGAACTTTTCATTTGTTTCAGTGTAATTATTTTCTTAAAAATTAAAAAATTATGAAAATAATCACCAAACTTTTGAAACCACAAAATTGGAAAAAAAAAAAAAAAACCCCTTTTTTTAACCATTGAAAATAAAAACCTCCCAAAGAAAAAACTTAAAACAGCCAAAAAACACCCCCCCCTTCATCCCACCATAATATTTAACCAATA
>Ga0116231_10002811_pt1 | contig 36290 bp, 36 predicted proteins | sample S1TSphgellanicum_2_FD_89695 | JGI IMG/M metagenome (GOLD analysis project Ga0116231, IMG submission 89695) | Host-associated microbial communities from peat moss isolated from Minnesota, USA - S1T2_Fd - Sphagnum magellanicum MG | ecosystem: Host-associated > Plants > Peat moss > Unclassified...
GAAAAATCAAGCTCATGGGGCATGCCATGTGTTTCAAAAGTATGTGCACATTTCAGTGTTGTCAAGCTTATCAATGTGAAGTGGTCTAATTGTGATTATTTCATGTGTAGGTACTTGGATCTTAAAGTTATAGTCTACAACTTGATGTAGATTTTGAGTGCAAGTGTAATTGTCCATTTTCTATAACCTTAAGTAAAGTTCCAAAGTTTACAATTAAATAATGTAGATCTTCAAAGCCATGTCCATTTTCCTTTCCTTTATTTGGAAAAAAATTACAATTTTTAACAATTTGATGTAGATTTGGAATGCCATGGTTAATTGGCCATTTTTTTAGCCTTCATAAGAGTTCCAAAGTTTACAATTAAATACTCTAGATCTTCAAAGACATTTGAATTTTCATTTCATTTATTTTGAAAAAATTACAATTAACAATTTGATGTAGATTTTGAGTGCCATGGTGAATTGGCCATTTTCTATATCCTTAATATGAGTTCCAAAGTTTGCAATTAAATAATGAAGATTTTAAAAGCCATTTGAATTTTCATTTCATTTATTTTGAAAAAAGTTACAATTTAACAATTTGATGTAGATTGTGAATGCCATTTGTTATTGGCCATTTGTTTTTAACCTTCATAAGAGTTCCAAAGTTTGCAATCAAATAATGTAGATCTTCAAAGCCATTTGAATTTTCTTTTCATTTAGTTTGAAAAAAATTACAATTTAACAATTTGATGGTGAATTGGCCATTTTTTTAGCCTTAAGAAGAATTCCAAAGTTAGCAACCAAATAATGTAGATCTTTAGAGTGTACATGCAAGTCTATGGAAAGCTCTATGTAGACTACAACTCTATGTAGACATGTAGCACTTCCTAAATTATTGTACCATGGCATTTAAGTCCTTAAAAAAGTTGTTGCAAAATTCATGTGTATAATTTTTGTTGCATAATTTCCAACTTTGAAAGTCCAAATTCTTAATGGTTTACACAATTATCCAAATTTAAAATGTGTACAACAAATACATATTTAAGTTGGCATTTAAAAACCAAGTCCCTATAGACAAAGTTGTAAATTTATCTATGGGATATGTCCATTACAATGACAACCAATTTGCAAAATTTGTCAAATAGTCCCAAAATTGGTCCACTCATTCATGCATTCACCCTTATTATCATTGTTTTTGTTGAATTTCTTTCATTCAATTTTGTTCTGTGACGTTGTTGGTAATTGGTTGTTTGTTTGTTTTCTTGTTATAACTATTTTGTTTATTTTTTATATGAACTCATTTGTATGGTGTGTTAATTCCTTACCCTTTTATACATCTTCATTTTTTTGTCCAAATAGCCTTTTGATAAAATGTGTCTTGAAAATTCAATTTTCTTTTAAAAAGAAATGAACTTATAATATGTTTTGGGAAATACATTTTTATTCTATGATTTATTTATTCAATTTGTTGATATTAAAAAAAAATTCAATAATTTTGTTGGCCAAAGGCTTTATTAATCCTGAATTAGGGATTCAAAAACTCTTTTCATTTCTTTTTGTTTGTCCCACACAATTTGAATTTTGATTTTGCATTATATTGAAAGTGATTGTTAGTTGAATCTTATCCCTAATTGAAGCTGAATTCGAACAAATTAAAAAATATGTAAAAAATAAAAATAAAAGGTGATTAGAATTACAAAAATTATATAGTTGAAAATATAATACATGCAACCAAAACATTAAAAATTTGTGATGAAGGGCAATATAATACGATACACACATTTATTAAAAAAAACACATACTAGAGGAACTTGGTAGTTTTGACACATGTGTGTTGAATATTTACTTAATTTTGAAATTCTCATTTTGACAACTAAAATATTTTTGAATATTCCATAGCGGTTAGATTGGGTGGTTGTGATGAACGTGGATTTAAATGGATTGATCAGATTGGACGGCTATGATGAACTTAAAATCAAGTGTGTTTGATGTTGCAGCAAGTGGGGCAGCCTTTTTTTCGCTAGCAATATACCCAGAAAGCTATAGATTTAAAATTTAAAGTGCTAAAATCAAATGCTTTTGGAGTTTTTTATTAGCCAGAATTCGACCAAAATTCAAGAAAATTCGCCAGATTTATATACATGATGCAAGTAAGTAGCCAAAATTATAGATGGATTTTTTTTAATACTTTCATTTTTTAAAAATGTGGTAGCCAAATTTGGCTAAATCTACCTGTGAATCATTGATTGCCAGCCAGCCAGCCAGCCAGCCAGCCATTTTGGCTACATCACAAAATTGACCAAATAGGTGGCGATTTAAACGGGCATGACGTGGTTTCTTCCCGTCATAGCGTTTGAAAAGCTTGATTAGCGAATACCAGAGAACTTGGTCGACATTAGCGACTAATTAATTAGTGCTAATCTTAATTAATTAGCGCTAATCTTGTTGGTGGTCGCGCTTTTTTTTGCGTCGTCGAGATTAATTAGTGCTAATCTTGTTGCTGCTCGCGCTCCTGTGTTGTCGAGATTAATTAGTGCTAATCTTGTTGCTGCTTGCGAAGAAGAAGGAAGTTCAAATTTGGGTTGAAGTTTCTCTGCTGGATGCAGTACCTCTGCGAATGCGCGGGAGGAGCTTGACTAAAAGGATATATTAAGGTTCGGAGCAGAAAGCAAGCGCAGAAGAAGACGGGCGGATGGACGGACGCTGGGAGCAGAAAGAAAGAATGTCCAGGCCTCGGGGGCGTCTTGCGTCGTCGACTTCTCTCACGCGCTGCTCTTCATTGTCGCGCTTGTCTTCCTCCTCATCGAGCGCCGCGATTGCGGTCCGCAATGAGGAGGAGGAGCACACAAGAAGAATGTACAAATGTCTCATTGCCGCTGGACTCCTGCTGCTGGCGTCTGTGACGTTCTTACAACTGCATCTGGTAAGTAGTGCAGCAACAAGGCAAGGCTCCACCAATCTGGATTCTCTGCAGAACGATAACAACCACCTAGGTTTGTTTCTGTCAGACAGGTCTGCTGGGGATGCAGCAGGAGGTGAAGGAGGAGAGCTACTAGTGTCTGATGATGAGGAAAGAGGTTTTTTGAAATTAGTGTGGAATTGGAGGAGGAGGACATCACAAAGGAATGCAGCAGCAGCAGCAGCAGCCATGATGGTAGGAGTTGAGAGCAACACAAGCACTGATGAGGAGGAGTTTGAAACAGGAGAGGAATTGGTAGAGGAAGAAGAAGAAGATGAAGATGAAGAACCACCAGCAGACCAAGAGAGGCTCCTTGAAGCAGCAGACATGGTGAATCGGGCTGGTCATAAGGGAATTGGGGATATGGCAGCAGAAAATGTAAGTTCTGAATCTGTGGTGATTTCTCATGATGATGATGAGCTGCTGGTTCAGAACAAAGCTGATGACAATGCATCACAGTTTCTGCAACAACAGAACGAGAAATTTGGAGAGACCATGAGAGCAATGGGTACAGAAAGTAGGAATGGCAGCACAATGAAATTAGGTAGGACAATAGCACTGGATGGAGGAGAGATCAACATTGTTGATAAACAGCCAGACCATGGATTCAAGATGGACACAGGGATCATGTTGGGTGCTGGCAGCAAGGGTGCAGATGTTGAAAAGCATGAAGCAGCAGCAGCTATGGGTGTTGTTGGCAGGGTTTCTTCTTCCCACCAGCAGCAGCAGCTACAACAAGGGTTCAAGGAGTTTATTGAGAGCTGGAAGGAACGGTTTAACAGTGACGATGATGATTTTTTGGACGAGAATGTGCATTGGCGGCAACTTGAGGATGTGGTAGATATTGAGGATGCACTACTGCTCAGTGATGATGGAGCTGCTGTCAAATCAATGGTGAAATTGCCACTCATGACAGCAGGAAAAGTTGGTAAGAAGAAGAAGAAGGGAGAAGAAGGTTCATATAACTCAATAATTAGTCCAGTTGATATCCCCATGTTGCAAGATCCTGACACAGGTAGCGGTCCTGACAATTGGATGACCAAGAGTGACGTAGCCATGTTGAATGCACTGCGAGTTGATGGATATGGCAAGAAGATTGATCCTCTTCCTTCCAGGTTTCTATTAAGAGGCCTTCATGTGGATTCAGTTCTTCATGAGGAGGAAAAGGAGCAAGAAATTGATTGAAAGTTTGATGAGGATGCAGCAGGAACAACCACTGAGACAGTGGGAAAACTTGAGGCAGGCACTATGGGTGTTGTCAGGAAGGATCCAGCAATTGAGCTATCAACTGACGTTCACCAACAAGAGAATCTGCCAATAGGTGATAAGACCACCAAGATCTCCTCCCATGGCTTCCAGTAGGCAGGAACTGAAAATCGAAACTTTCTACACTTGAGTGACTTTCCAGGAATACGTCCTTCTTCACTCCCCTGTTTTCATGGATGATTTCTTGCATCAAGAGAGCTGCTCCATACAAGTATTCATGGCATGGACCGTGCCTCGTTCTCAGTTGTCCTTGACAGTCCATCACCAGCAGACACTGGAGAGTGTTTTCCACTTTCATCCAAATGCTTGTGTTGTGTTCTCAGACACAATTGAGAACAACTTTTTCAACACATTTCTGCAAAAAGGGTAGGTACTCACATGCCTCTATGCACATCCATGTGAAGTTCACTGGAATTGTACTCATGCAGGAAACTATCATCAATTCGAAACCTTAGTTCGATCTTAGGTGATGCCACAGATCATCATTGATAGCTCCATGTTTCTGTCTAGGACTCTGTGGTTCAACCAGAAGTTCAAAGTCTTGTTAGAGCTTGTGTGGCTGGCAGTGGCATTGAACTATCAAGTGAGTTTTCTATGCAGGTTCAAGGTGGCTGTTGTACAACCAAATCTGCATGAGCTCTTAGCAAACACTCCAGCTGATGTGTTTGCCAATGTTTGGGTGCAGTGGTGGCACAAAATTTCATTATTTCACCTCCATTACACTGACCTGTTACGATTGGTTGTCCTGTACAAGTACTAAGATGGACTTTCTGAAGAATTTGAAATAAATGCAGAAGATTCTCCTTACCTTTTTTCTTCTGCTAGCTAGCTTGGCAACAACTCTAATCTTTCTCATTTCTTATTTTCTTAAGGCTTATCTTTGTCAGGGAGATGCCACTGTCTTTCAGTCCATCTAGTTTCACAAACTCTAATGATTCAGCTGAAACCTTTATCTCTGCATATCATATGCCTTCTTTGCACTTCTCTGCCCATGGCAATCATGGTGTTGTTTGCAAATGCCATCATCTGTAGTAGCAAGCAGCATCCATCTATCCTCTGTTATCGGTACTATTCTCTTATGAACATAGATATTTGAAGCAGATATTAAGGTCTCCTGTGGGCATGCAAATTCATGCAGATATGGAGTAGATATGGACATGGATGTGATTGTATTGAAACCCTTGGACTCTCTCTGTAACACAGTGGGATCCAAGATTTTGGCCAATGGGGAGGTCCGCCTGAATGGTGCCATAATGGCCTTCAATAAGTCCAGGTCAGTCATTGAAGCAACGCAATTCCACTGTCTTGTTGTGTGGAGAGTATTGGCTAGGTCAAAAGATGCTGCCCTGTGTAAACCCTAAACCCCATGAAGCTTCGATGTGCAAAGCATTGAATGAGAAGAATGCTTTGATTAAGAACCAGAGAAGTCTATCTGGGTTGTATCTGATGGATCTGTGTGCTTCTGCAGTCCATTTCTAAGACAATGCCTGGAAGAACTTACAGCAACATATAATGACACATTATTGGAGTGCAATGGAGCAGAGCTTGTGACACAGGTTGCCAATTTCTCGACTGGGAATGGAGGTAAAAGGTGGATGGAGGTTCCTGATGTCCTCCAAATTCAACATCCATTTTCTTTTTTTTCACTCCAATCAAGTAGCATTTTCAGGTATTGTGCAACCTTTTCTCTGTAAATGTAGTAGCTGTCCACTTGCCAACTGCTTGACACTGTTGTGCAGTCTTTTTATCCTTTGCAAAAGCTTCAGCAAGCTGCTTCAGTGAGGTCATTCCAAAAACAGGTACTTTTAAGTGAGGGTAAAGTCTGTCTCTCATTCTTTTCCTTCAGCAGGTACTTTGTCACACCAACAGATAAGCAGCAACAAGCAGAAGAAAAAGAGCTCCCGAGCAGAATATTTGAGGAATCGTTTGCCCCACACTTTTGGAGTAGACTGACTGCGGTGGTGTTTCCTGAGAAGGGAATCCTAGTGGAGACCATTTTAAATCAGTATTGCCTGCATTGTACCGATATCCTACGACTTCAACTATATTGTATCCTGGTGCTCTTAGCCTCAGGTCTAATCATGTTTCAATCTGAAATTTTTCCAGATGAGCACAGAAGATGAAAAGTGTATATTTTGCTCCCAAGGACCCATCTTTCTGCCCTGCCTCATGAAGTAAGCAGTGTCAACTACTTGTGGTTGTGTAGTGCTCCTTTCAAAGCAAAATGTTAGTCATGAGCTAGTGATCAGGCGACAATACTGAAAACAGAAAACTGACATGGTTAGGGGGGAAAGCTCAGTAGTCCCAACACAAAGATTTAGACATTTTGATCAGTTCACTCTGTTGAAGAACTGGCACAAGCATATATGTATATTGTACATCCTAACTAGTGGATATGCAACATTTGTATCTCTTCTTCAGTCTGTGCTACACCAAAACATGATATCCATCCGTGATTAGGCATATACAACTAAACATGGCATAAAGCGATTTAACCGAGTTATAAAGGACCAGTCATGTATGCCATGTCTTGACGGAGGATGCCATGTTTTCACATAGTGTTCAATTTGTTCAGTAGCATCTCTACTTCCCTTGTGGAGGTCATCTTTTACAGGAAAGAAGGTGAAATCAGATTGGTACGAATGGGTGAAATTACACTACCTGAATAGAGTTAGTTCAATGATTCCCACTTATTTTGCACTTGGAGGAAGGCCATGGAAGACTGCCAAACTTTTTTGAGCACCTTTTTAAATGCATAGTATGGATGAAAAATGTTTATCTTCATCTATTATGGACAAAATTGAAAAATGATTAGATGAAAAGTTGACGATTATGGATGAATCAAATCTTTGATGATGATGATGATGGTTTATCATGGATGAATCAAATGTCTACTTCCAATATCAATTTCACCAACGTTGTAGTTCACATGTGCCCAATTTTACTAACACACCTTGCGAAGCTAAGTTTGTTAAATGGTGTTGGTGGTAAATTCTTGATTTTGAAATAATAAATGTTTGCAAATCTAAATTCATCATAGACTCACATGCACAAATTGACAAAAAGGGTAGTTAATGAAAATGTGAATTAAAAACATGGGTCATAAATTCATCATACATTCACATGTACTTGATCATCATTCAAATTCTTATAGAAGTCATCACCCTTCTAATAATATATTTTAATACCTTTACCATTTTGGCAACAAAGTGTCGAATAATTATTTAAATTTAAAATCTTATCTTTAGCACCTATCTTTTTAATTTTTAATTTAGTAGGTAATGATTATACAAAATAATAAATAGGGTTTTTTCAATGTTATTGAACAATTTAATGTGTATAAATTACTTTCGTTAAAGTCATTGTCATGGAAGGTCTGCGGTTCAAATCTTGATAGTTGAACTTTTAAATTTATTAAAATTTCAACACAAATAATGAGTAACTTTCAAAAGTTTGGCAAAACAAAAAATAATTTAATTTATGCCAAAATGGTAAAAGTACTATGATACCCTACATGTGTCCATGGGAACATTTCAATGGCATCTTCCCAAAATTTCTCAAAATCCATATTTTGAAATTAAAACATTAGAACACACATGTGACATCATTACATTATAGCCTTCATCAAAAGTATTTGTAAGATTTATCAAAAATTTTAATTGGACATCAATTTCTTCTTCTAAACTGTCACATTTCAAATGCTAAATTAACATAACATCAAAGACAAAAAAAAGGTAAGGTTTTTTATTTTAAATGCAAAGTTTGAGCTCCTAACCTACACTTAAAAAGACTCAAGCAAACATCTTTGTTGAATTCAATGAATTCAATCATTTCAAAATCATAAGAAATGACAAATTTTTCACCCCTATCTACTTTTCAAACCCTAATAATTGTTGGGATACACTTATATTTTGGCAATGTGAGCATGTTGTTTTATGGCTTTCATTAATTCTAAAATAATATCAAGATCATTCAACTTGAAAATGCTTTGACCAATGTTGGGCAGTTTTTAAAATTTCAAAAAATAGTTATTATTGGTTCTTTGATTAGATGCATATGAAAGAACTACAACACTTTTAAATCTTCAAATGTTTTAATTTAGGTCAATTCTTACAAATTTGATTAACTTTTCATTGAAAACAACTTGTATATGTTGATGGTTTTTGAAGTTGCTTAAATAAATAAATGGGGGCAGGCTAATACCATAGTACCAGGCCAATTCAACTATATTATTTTCAGAAATATTCGATTTTTTTAATTCAAAAAAATTTTGGAAGGAAAATGAAGAATCTAATTAAATATTTAAGAATAATGCATTTGTTTAAATGGAATTCTAAAATATATATATATTTGACAAACATGTGTCAATGTGGTCAAGGTGCTACGATACCTCTGACCACTTGAAAATCCAAGACATTAATATAAACAAATTATTATTAAATTTGTTTAATATATAGTGGTAAGTTTGACAATAACATACTTGGTATTCAATGCTAATTAATTCTCAAATGGTAAAATGTTGAAAAATGAATTGAAAAACAACAATGTTAAAAGATTAGATAATCAATCTCCCAACCTTATGGTTAGTAATTATTATTTTTATCACTAGATTACCACTACTTATTATAATATAATGGTGCACCTTAAATTTTTATAGTCCAACCACACTTAATGGTATAAATTGATTAATGTTAACACTTAACATTAGTGATTCAACTAGTGCATAGAGATGGGACCATTCGTTTGTTCACTTAACATTCATTTGACACCAATTAATACTTACGTGTTTACATATGATGGTATTTAATCATGTAAGTTTTTTTTCATTTCTTTTGAAAAATGAATGTTCATGTCATCGTAGAGATACAAATGGATTGATATAATATGGTTTGTGTTATATAGTACAATGATGTGATGCATAAAATTTAATCAAATTGTCAAAACATATGAAAATGTTTTTTAACCCAAAAAAAAAACATAGAAAGAACATTGAGGAATATAGTATATTTTTCCTATTTTGGTTCATTGATTTTTTCAATCAATTCTTTTAACATAATGCACACATAATGAATGAATATCACTCGTTGTATCACATGTTAATAAGTACAACCACAATGAAGGAGAAAAAAAAATGTGCATGCTTGAACATACAAAACTCATGACAAAGAATGCTTTGTAAGAAATCACAATTTACATGATAAAAACAAAATTTACATAATTTTAATATCTTTAATTCTATGATCAACCTTCATTTATATTTTGTGTTTGAAACACATTCTCATTGAATTGTTATCAAATTCATAACATGCTTTCACATTTTCTCTTTCTTGCCTTTCGTGCATATAACTCTTACATAATATTTTTCGAATTATAACAAATCATTCAAATTCATATGATTCATGGTTTGTGAAACCAAAAAAAGAAATAAAGAGGAAATTGAGTATTGTGAATAATATTGAAATGACACCATCATAGTTGTTTTCACATGGTAAATGCAAAAAATGTTTTTTCCATTCTCAGCTTTTACATTGACATCGACTCATTTGGTAACAATCTCTTGAACAATGTTAGTATAATGTTCACATGAAACCTAATTAAAGTCTAAACAACACATATTCATATGTTAATGACATATAATGTTGAAATAACCTTGATATAAATGAATTTTGGCCCAAATAGTAATGATGGTATATGATGCAATGTGTAAAATGAAATAAATCATCCTTATTTGCACCAAGATTCAAAACATTGAAAAAATGAAGAAAAGATAAATATCCTTGTGAAACAAGGATTTAAAAAAAATGTTCTTGAAATGAAAGACTACTTCATTCCTATATGAAATTGAGGTGTGAATAACATTTCAATGCAAAGTTTGAATTGAATTTAGGTTTTATTGAATTGCATTCAAATACATTGAATGCAATTTGAATTCAACTATATTCAATTCCAATTCAATTCAAATTTGATTGAAAATAAATGGGATGCAAATTAGTGGATGATATTTTCAAAGTCTTCTTGTGAATATGGTGTTGAAAAAACAAACTTAGAAAATACAAAAGTCCAAAAAGACACCTTTCCATGCTTTTTCACTTGGGAATGAGTGAAAAAAATTCTAATTTGAAACCATCAAATGTATGATGACTCATGGAACCCAAAGTTGTCCTATTTAAACCAACTCTAATGAATCATCATCTTTGGGACCAACTTGTTTATTTCAAATAAAACCTTGATATCATATTAAGGCTATTGACATTTAACAATCTATGTCTCTTCAGAGATGATGTCTTTTGATGTCTGTTTGAATATTATTCCTTTGCTACATCACAAAACATTTCATCATGGAACACCTTCACAATTGTTTATATATATTTTCAACTTTTTTTTTTTTTTGAAAAAAAAATGTATTTTATGCATTTTTATGCATATTAAGTGATTGTATCCATTATTACTCAAGTGATTTTTAAATTATGTTTTTTCTATAATTAATACCTTGGCTATAAATGAAGATAGTGTTTTTTTTGCATGTATTTTCATTTTATTGGGGGAATGTAGTACAAATGTTGTATAATGTGCTTAAATTTTGAGTTCTAAACAAATTATTGAACGAAAGATTTTTTATTATGATGAACATGTAGATCTTTTATATATCTATTTGTTTTCACAATCACAAACTTAAATCGACCTTGGGGTTTTGCAACATAAGGTTTGGTTATTGGGTCAAACCATGAAGTACAACTTGGTTTTCAATCTACTTATTTCAAACTATAGAAATGATCATTTATTGCATTACTTTTGGATGAGTAAACACACCCTTTTTGATATTGTTAACTAATTAAAACCACATCTTCAAAAGCAAAACCCTCAACAGAAAATGGTAATTCTTATGGAAGTGTGTGTGGTTTTTATCATATACAATTTTGTACAAGGCATGGAACTATTGATATGTCATAAATTGTTTATATTTATGAATCCACAATATCTTTGGTGGTTTATAAAATCAATGTTAATATCAACATTGTGTTTTGAAAGTTCATTTCCTAACCACGTAATGAAAAAATGCAAAATGTAATGAAAGGTTTTCAAGAGTTTTGTGGATTGCTAGGTCGTCATGGTGCAATTGATGCCACTCACTTTGCAATTGCAAAACCAAATAAAACCTTCTTAGGAGATTATTACTACCATAAATCTATTAAATATAGTGTTGTATGTCAAGTTATAGATAATGACTAAAAGCAATTTATAGATATTTCATTGAACTTCTAAGGAGTGTCAATGATTTGCGAGTTTTTTGCAAACTAGGCTTGAATTTAAAGCCCAATATGGTGGACTTTTTGATCCAACAAAAGGTTGTCATGATGGTATCGAACCTTATTTTTCTTGGAGACAAAGGCTTCCCTCTCTTCTCCCAATTGATGATTGCCCATAGGGAGGGGTGTGTTCAAATAATTCTAGAATGATTGTATTGAATGAATGAATCACCAAAAAAAAAGGTTTGAATTGTTAGAAAACATCTTTTGGGAATTTGAAAAAATATTTTTGAAAATTTATTGAAAAACTGATATTCATATACCAAACTTGATAACGTGTTGTTGCATTTTACAAATTTTATTTTTAGGTCAGAATGAAATAAATGGGTTAAAACGCACTTATAAAAACCAAAAAAATTGTTGGGAATTTTTGAAAGTTTAAAAATTATAGTAAAATTCTTTTTACATTTTAAAACTATGTTAATCATTCTAAGTTGTGCTAAATGCCTAATATGAATGTTTAAGAATTAAACTTAAAACTTCATTAAATTTAATATTGGATTTTGGTTTTAGTAAATGACTTGTGAACTTGAACAACAATTTGCATCCAAATTAGGCAATTTTACAAAGGATTAAACTAAATGATTATTTTAATATAAATTTTTTATCATCCTTACCCACACCCTACCTACACTCAAAAATTTTCACAATTTAAAAATTATGGAATTAATTTTTTTTTGAAATTCAAAATATATTTCAAAATCTCAAAATTTCAAAAATCCTTTATAACATGTGAAAGAAGTGTAATGTTGGAACTTATGATGAAAGAAATTATAGACATGATGATACATTAATTGTGATTGAAGGATAGGAAGTAAAAGGGAGAGAAACAATGTGCAAACACTTCACACTTACCTCATGCGTCAAAAAGATTTTTTACATAAATAACAAGTTCATGCATGCATGCATACAAACCTTCAAATTGTCTTTCAATTTCAATTGATTAAATTACTAATCTAAATTAATTGTCTTCAAATTGGAGAAAATTAAGTCTAAATTGAAAAAAAAAGAAGAAAAAAGAGAACATCCCAATAATGGTTAAATTACTCACTTAAATTGAGAAATATGTGTTGCTAGAGGAATAATGTCAATAAACTTAGCAAAATGTTATGAAATCTTCAAAGGCTTTTTTAAGGTGGAGTTGTGCCTAAAAGACATATAATTTGGTAGTGCTGGTGGGCTCAGCTTCCAACTCAATACTTTCACCTACTATTCCTCAAAATCCACAAAATATGGTCCAATTTTTTGTTGTTGTTCCCACAAGACAATTGTGTGAGTGACAAGCACCCGACAACACACTTCCATGCCATGCGGTTGGTTGAGTGTTCAGATGTTGGTACACACAACACAAAACACACACACACACACACACACACACACACTACCAATACACCTGCATATGTACTACTAACTAATATATGCCCCCTTTTGATGAACCCTAATTAGGGATAGGGTAAAGTACTCATAAGAAGACCCAAAACGAAAAGTCTATCATCCCTTTTAGAGGACAAAAAACGTTGTGTATTTCTCACATCGCTAAGCCCACCAACTCTCTCTCCTCGAGCTTCACAACAATCATAAAACTTCCTTCCTATCGTGTTGTTTTTTGTCATCTCCATTTGGTTCACACACCTTGTTAAATATTTATGCTACCTACTACACATGCAAATCACGTGCTTGGTGAAGCTTTGGCATTCCGACTTGTCTCATAACCCTAGGGTTAACCTCGATCTCTAAATGGGTGGGACTAAAACTCACTGCAGACTTCCCAAGTGGTCCAAAGCTTTGTCGTCTAAAATTTTTTTTAAAATTAAAAATTAAAATAATTCGATATTTAAGTGTCTAACATGTTTACTTGTTTTATTTTGAAGATTTCATGTTGAAAATTGTAAATATTCTAAAATTTCTAAAAATAATTTTTTGACTTTCATTCACAATTTTTTTTCCTTTAAAATTTTTTTATAAAAAAAAATTTCAACATTTCTGAAAACAATATAATTAGTGTCGAACCTGCCATAGTATTATTACCGTACAATAGTGGAACAAAGGAGAGGAGGTAAAAAGATGCCACTTGCAATAGATGGTGCCAGCTTTTCTATCAAGCAAACAAAATGTAAAGTACCCATCATAGTTCGTACACCAGCTAATGTCTTACTATTGTACCCCCAAAACTTTGGAGAGTTGATTTATTAACGGTTACTTGTGTTGTGATATGAGTGATGATCGCATGGGGAATAAAAAATTAAAATAAAAATAAAAAACCGTTTTGTGCATTACCGTAGTAGTACTTTGGCAGCTTCAACACTCATTATATTATTTGTAAAATATTTTGAACTTTTCAAAAAAACAAAAAACAAGGGTTATGTCACACTAAACCCTAAACCTTGCCATTTACATCAAAAAATATCTTAAGGCAAAAGAAGAAGAATTTATGGAAACTCAAATATTTCACCTTGCAAAAATACAATCTTCCAAAAAAATCCTCCAAATGAAACCAAAATCCTTCAAGATATTATTATTATTATAACTCTATTATAACTAATCTCAAGTTTCACAACACAAGCCAAAATATATCATATCTTTCAAAAATCCTCATATAAAAATAAATAGACCTATTATTATTATTATTTATTACCTAGGGGCCAAAATCCACCTTAAGCTACTATACTCTATAATGAATCTAAAACACAATAATATCCTTCCTTGCCTTGCCTCGCCTTGGTAGCTCCCGTTTTGCTACTACAATATATTCATTTGGGTTTGGCACAAAGAGTGTAATATAATGGGGGTTGATATGTTGAAAGACTTGATTGATTTCGTGTGAGAATTGGGATTTCCTTGGACTTGTTCTTTTAACTTGCTAAATTACTCTCTCATTCTTTGAAAGTTAGGCCACCACCCATCCGTTGGAATTCATTTTCTTGGTTTGCTCCCTCTTCGTATTCCTTAGAACGGGTTCCAAGAATAACAAAAATTTTGGACCCATGACAAAACCCATTTGTGCTTATTATTAGGGTTTGCCGACCTCAAAAATGGCCTTCAAAATGAGGGCCAATTTGGGAACCCTTTTGTGAACAAACAAAGAAGATATACTCGGTGTCTCGCCTTTAAAGTTAGGGTTTATTGGACCCATGACAGACCCCTTTATTTATACCTATTAGGGTTAGGGTTTATTGGACCCATGACAAACCCATTTCTTTATACCTATTAGGGTTTGCCAACCTCAATCAAAAAATGGTCGTCTTTCAATGTGAGGGCCATTTGGGGAACCTCTTTTGTGAACAAAGAAGACACATTGGTTGGTGGATATATCCTCTTTATAGGTAATTAGGGTTTACTTGAGAGACAAATTAAATTTTTTTTTTTCTACCCTTTTTTCAGCAATGGATATATCCAGTTTGCCTTCATTCAAAAGTGAGTTGAACCTTGTATTCAGTGCAAAAAAAACACATCCTCTTTGAAAAATAGTTGTGGATTTGGTGTTGCTATTATGGTGTGGTGTTGTGTTACTACTTTTTACTTAAGAAAAATAACCTCTTCTGAACAACACCCACCACACCACACCACACCACAGCAGCTCTGGTTAGATAATTAGGTACTTAGATACTACTACCATAGTTTCTTAAGCAACTGCAATCACAAAATCCAGAGTTGGTGACTCAGAAGATCATTGTTGGTGACTGAGAAAAGCTCTTCTTCCCAAGGCAATTAGATCTCTGACATCATTTTTATTACTGTTTTCTTACAGAAACAACTTCAACCCTTGAAACTTATAACCCACAGAGGCAGAGCTACATCTTCCCTTTCCCCAAATTTTTTTTAAAAAAAAAAATTAAAAAAAAAATAAATTCCACTAGTTTCCAATGGGTTTCCACCCGATGTTGGGAGGTACCCGGCGGTTATCATGTTATATATATATATATATATATATATAGAGACCCCCCTGTACTGGCCCTGGCCTGGTATCAAAGAACCAACAGGAGGGACTGGTATGACCTGAGCAAGACCAGCCATACTGGTACTTACTTGCCTCCGGTTAGAACTTAAGGTAATATTAGGGCTATGTTGGAACCTTTCCTCCTAAACGATGTCCTTTTTATTACTCTTTGCCTTGCAGCTTTCGTATTGTCGAGTTGACATTGTGTTATCAGTCGATGGTGTGTGTTTGCAGACTGACAAATGTTATCATTGTCAATTTCATTTGGGTTTGTTTGATTTCTTAGGGTTTTTAAGGGTTTTTTTTTTGTTAATGAGATTGTTGTGATAGTCATGCCTCTCAAGCAAAGCAAAGGATGATTTTTATCTCAATTGGTTTCCAATGTTTCTTCCTTTTAACTTTTAAAGTCTTTGGGTGTTTACATTAATAGGTGGACAAATTTTTCATCGATGTGCCAACATGATGTGAAGAAGCAACTTGCACCAGAGGCATTCCTTTTTCAGTTTTACACACATTTTATAGACAGAAGGTGTCAGTGACGTTTGAACATGTGTTATGTATGTGTAGGTGATCTCTGTTTTGAGATGTGCAATTACAATAGGTGAGGGTTCGTCTAGGCTAGGTGTCCTTTTAAGAGGTCTTCCCATTTCCTTATTTGATATTGCTTCTTGCAATGATTCAAGAACTTGATGTTTTCCTTGTGATGAGTCCTTGAAGGAAGGTGGTTCATTTGTCTTTTTGGATGTGAGTCCTTCCATTTTGTTCCTTGTTTTTTCTCCCCCTTTCTTTTGTTTGGGTGTTTTGGTTTTTTTATTTGATTGGTAGGGTTTCATCATCATTTCCTAATCATTAAAATGAGGTGCCTTCCAAGTTCATTTTTTGATTTTTTTTGGGCAAGTAGCCAATTTGATTGGCCCATCACTCAAAAAAAAAAAGCAATATTATGAAAGTTCCTCAAAATAAAAGATTTTATTTTGAAGCATATAGTTCCTCCCCTTTGGCCCACCTATATTTTAGTATTGAAGCGACAACAAATTGTCGAATAATTTATTAAATCTCAAATCTTAACTTCAAGTGCTGGTTTTTTAACTATAGAATTTTTGGCATGTAATGTTCATAAAGAATAACAAACAAAATTTTGTTGTCTGTGTGGGACAGTCTAAGTGTGTTTATATATTGTCACACTCTTACATTCTAAAATGGGTAGGTCTGATGTTTGAACCCAACAGTTGAATACTACAGACATTTATTTTATAATAATTATTAAAATCTCAATAAATAATTAAAAAAAAATTCGACAAAATAAAAATAAAAATTTAATTTATGCCAAAAACCGTTAGTGTACTCCGATGTAGGTGAAAGCAAGACAACATTTGCCAAAGCATATGGGAGAAAAGCGAGGTGCTATGGAGAACATGTTGGGGAACACATCGAGAACCTGATGGGAACTCATTGGGAACTAGGGAAATTTTATAAAAAAAAAAATCCTCCCCCCACCCCTTTGAGTGCGTTCTTGGGCCTTCCGATTGGCAGTGTGAAAATTTTCTCTTCCCAAAAAGAGTTTGTCACCATTTTTGGCCTGGGTTAATAGTATGCCTTGCAAGGAACTCTTGAGCCACGGTTCTCAAAAAATCAAAGAACTGGTTCCAACCCTTGACTTGAGAATCTCAAAAATCCTAAAACCAGTTTGGACCCTTAACTGGGGCTCTAATGGAAGGTCCCTAATGGGGGGAGGGGGAAGGGGTTAGACCTCCAAAATCTTTAAATTTTAAACAAAGCTTCACTTTGAAAATGTGAGCAAAAGGGATAAATAATAATGATAAAAAGAGATGGATGCTTATCAATTTAATAATAGGTATTCTCTTGCCTCCCACCCGCCCTTTTTCATTTCCCTCATAAGTATATGTATGTTCTCATATGGCTTTCAATAGTTCATCATTATTTATGTCAATCTCAATCGTGAGTACACTATATAACATGGACATAAAAAGGCACATGTTATTATTATTATTACGTCTTTTCTTTGTTAATTGTTTGACACTAGAGTTTCCTGTAAAGTCAGGAAAACATGGCAGTGAAACCAGGTCCAAAGACAGGGTGAAGAGAAGATGACTTTAAAGGAAAATTCAACTGTGTAAAATAGAGTAGAGCTTTCAGAAGTGGGCTACTCATGGTAGGGAAACCAGGTCCAAAGACAGGGTGAAGAGAAGATGACTTTAAAAGGAAAACTCAACTCTATAAAATAGAGTAGAGCTTTCAGAAGTGGCCTACTCATGTGAAAGTGGCCTACTCATGGCAGTGAAACCAGGTCCAAAGACAGGGTGAAGAGAAGATGACTTTAAAAGGAAAACTCAACTCTATAAAATAGAGTAGAGAGCTTTCAGAAGTGGGCTACTTGTAGTAAGAGTGGGTGGTTAGCACTTAGGGTGCCCCCCAGACAGAGGAGAGCTTGAGCACAAGCTCTGAGAGAGCAAACAAAAAACTTGTTGAAGAGTGGGCTCCACTTTGGGGGGGAAAGAAAAGGCCAAAAGGGTGTAAACTGATCATGAGTGACATGCATTATATAAAGCATGTAAAAGACAATAGTAGTAGTAGTACCTAAAGGAGATGTCAGGAGTGTGTTGTGTAGAGTGGTGTTGCTTGGATACCTAGTTAGGTACATTAGGTAGGTACTTTAACCCTAAAATTGTATTTGTTTCCTACCCATTTGATACCACCTCCTTAAAAATTTGATTGGGTAGGTAGTAGTAGGTACCTACCTACAATAGCTTTTGTTCTACACATTCCATTACCTATTATTTACCTCCGTTACAAAAAATAAATAAATTATTGGATAGGTACCTACCTACCTACCTACCTTAGTAGATACATTAAAAATAGCATTTGTTCTACTAGGTACCTACAATTCACATTTGATACCCACCTCCTTATTTGGTTTGGTTGGGTGGGTAGTGGCTAGTAGGTAGATACCTTGATAGCATTTGTTCTAGGTACTACCAATTTGATACCCACCTCCTTAAATGGTTTGGTGGGGGTGGGTAGTAGCTAGTAGGTAGATACTTTGATAGCATTTGTTCTAGGACTACCCATTTGATACCCACCTCCTTAAATGGGTTTGTTGGGTGGGTAGTAGCTAGTAGGTAGATACCTTGTCCTACACATTTGATAATTACCACCTCCTTCCAAATGACGTTTGTCCTTTACACATTTGATTACTCTATACCCCCCAACTCCTTCAAAAATAGCCATTTGTTCTGTACCCACCCCCCTTTGATACCCATCTCTTTTGGATGTTTTATTAGGTGGGTAGTAATAATAATAATAATAGGTAGGTACCTAAATAGGCTTTTGTTCTACACATTTTTTATACCTACCTACCTACCTACCTACTCCCAGACTAGCTTCCTCACACCCACCCATGTTTGAGAACCTGGTAGGTAGGTAAGTAGGTAGGTAGGTAGTACTTGTTCTCTTCTCTTCACTCCTCCCCTTTCCCTTCCCTTCCCTTTCCCTTCCTTTCCTTTCCTTTCCTTACCTTTCCCTTCTTCTTCTCCCTTCTTCGCACAGGGAGCAGCATCAGTTGTTGTTGTTGTACTTCGGCGACGGGAGGCGTGACTTGGGGTCTTCTTCTTCTTCTTCTTCTTCTTCTCGTTCTTCGTTCCATTGTTCCTCCGATTCTTTACTGGAGGTGGGTATCTACCTATTCCCAACACTTTTTTTTTTCTCTTTTCTGGGGGTTGGGGAGGTTTTTTCTCCTTTCTTTCTTGGCAGCCTCTTTCTATTATGAGCTTCTTTTTGTGGGAGATGATACATTGCTGTTCGTGTTGATGGGGAGCTCTTTGTTGGGTTGCTTGTATGTAGTTGGGTTTTGTGTTTCTTCGTGATTTTGGTGTTTTGTGATTTTTTTGGTATTTTGTGTGTTTTGTGTGTGTGTGTGTGTGTGTGGGCGCGCGCGCGCGCGTTTTGTTTTGGGTATTTTTTCATCGCCTCGTTTTTGCCAGTTTTGCATTTTAGGTTCCAAGTTTTTGTTTGTGTGCCAAGGGTTTTGTGTGCATATGTGTGTGTTTTGTTGCGGCTGGCCGAGCTCCGGGGTAGAGAGTACGCACTCCATGGCAAAGTGTATCAGTCGCAGATATCAAAAGCTATTTTTGGGACATTCTCAAAACCAGCTCTTCCCTACTCTAGTGCAGTAGGCGGAGGTTGGAATACTGTCCTACATTTTGTAAGCGTTTTTTCCCTTTTCATGAAAAATGTATGTATGTGGCATGTCTGTTTCCCTAAAAGGAAAAATACCAGTGCTCACAATCAGTGAGTGTCACACTTCTTGGTAAAAAAACAATCCTACCCATCAGCAGCTCAAAAGAAAGTGGCCATCATGTATGTGGGCATGTCAGTTCCCCTAGGAAAAAAGAAAACCAGCACGATCAGTGAGTAGTGTCACACTTCTTGGTAGAAAAAGCAACCTACCTACCTACCCATCAGCTCACAGAGAGTGAGTGGCCATCCTATCCTTTTTGTTTCTAGCACTTAACTGTGTTTTCTTTCTTAAGTAACAAAAGCACGGAAATGTGTCTTGTTGGAGAACTATGATTATGATTCAAGTACAGTGTGATCCTCCTGTACTCCAGTAAGGAAATCACAGAGTGAAAATGAACAACCAGAGACACAGAGGGAGAGAGAAGGGGCAGTGGGGATGACGAGGAGAAGCTTAACGATAGCATCTATCATGAGATGATGCCATGAATACAATTTGTATTCCACACTTGAGATTCCCGAGCCCAACCCTTCTCTGCTGCTGCCATATTCAGTTGGGGTTCATGACAAACCCCATGCACAATTGTGGCACCCAAATGACTAGCTAGCAATACATTTGAAGCTGCCAGAACCTTACTAGAGTTGTTCTTACCTACCTGCCCATGCTTTTGGTTGAAGCTCCAAAACTGTGCAATCTTGAGCTTGTTGCCCTAACTCTATCTGTTGTTGTCTAAGGGCTAGCTGCAACTGTTAGTTGCTTTGTTTGGGCAAGGTACTGAATATACCCCTCTGCAGCTGCTGCTGTGTTACAACTTCACAAAAGTAGTCATCTCCTTCTTTGCTTCTAATGAATGTGCAGGGTGGTGGTGCTGGTGGGTGGTATTTTTATTTATTTTTTGGGTTTGCTACCAATGTGAAGAATCAGGAGGACAAATGGATTTGGACCTACAAGGGAGCCAGCAGATAGTGGCGAAACTGCGATTGAAGCGCAATAATAATAATGGGGATTCACCAGTCAGAGTGGGTGGTGGAGATGAAGCATGGAGTACAGATGAACCTGGAGGGACACTAGACTCACCTGTGTGGAGAAGATCAGGGATGAGCACACAACAGCGTGTGCAATCAAATGGGAAAAGTGTTCAAAAGATAAGACAGATAGAATGGGTGATACATTTACGCAAAGTTGCAGATGGATTGATGACCAAGCTTCATCGACTGCGCCAAATTCTAGGGTCCCCAGAAACCGGATCATTGCACTATCCTGATTCCTTTTGGAAGAGTGGCATTTTCCCTGATTTACCCAAGCTTTGTCAGCATGTTGCCCGCAAGTTCCCTGAACACCCTGCTAAGTTGCAACTTGAAAAGGTACATGGCTTGTGCTTGCTTTTTTTTTTTTCCTTTCCCCATTACCTTTGCCCTGCTGTTTTTTATCCTCTTCTTATGAACTGTGGGTGCACTTACCTTGATTCTAGGCATCATCAGCTCAAAGGGGTTTCACTCCATTTTGTGATTTTTCTCTGATTCCTCCGCAGGTTGACAAGGCTGGAGTTGATATGTTATATGAGAATTGTGGACGATATGTGGTTACTCTCGAACCCTGGATTCTGGTAGGTTATGACTGCATTCATTCTTTTTGTTATTAGTTTTTCTGGTTTTTACTGGGAACTCCTGGAAACTGTTTACCATCAAAGCAGTGGTATTGTGGATGAGATTTCGCTGCAATGTCTCATACATATTAATGTGGGCAGGTCCTTGAGGATTTGATGACATTTCGTGAGCAAGCTCTCCGTGTGATAATGGACCTCAGTAGTACAGTCGTCACCTTGCTGGTATATTGTCCTGAACACACCTTGTTTGTTTGCTCCTTGTGGTATTGCTACAGGGAGTGGAGTTGTTTAGGTTTGGGTGTTTTTGCTCTAGAGAGCTTTGGCAAGCATTCTACTAGGTATTATGTTTTCATGGTTGATATAGTAGAACCCAGTATGACACCACCAACAGTCATCACTTGGAGATGATGAACCCAAAGGAGACACGTCTGAATTCTTCATATGATTGTGCAGCCAAATCAAAATCCTCTCCTGTTGTCCATATTCATGGATCTTTTCTGTGCCTTTGTGCGTGTCAACCTTCTAGCTGATAAGGTACCCCTACCTGCTCACTTAGTCATAAAAGATTCTGCTGTGTTCTATCTATGGCCACTTTATTGTTTTGAGAAATGACAAAAACTGTTCTGCAAACTCTGGAAAAACTGGAAACTTTTTTGCTGCTTGGAGCCGAGCCTATAATAATGAATGTTTTTTCTAGCAGGTACCTCGCAAGATGCTTCTTCAGACATACAACTTGACACATACTATGATGAAAAACGGTCGAGACTATGGTGCCTACCATCGGTAAGAGCTAATCTTGTCTGAAAAAATGAATTTTACACAAGTTCATAACATTTGTATTTCTCATAGGAGTTATCAGCATGCAGACCCATGTGTTGAGAGCTTTTTGCAGTAGTGGGTCAAACTTGTGCTTCCTTCCAACTTGTGTGGTTATGGTTGTGGTTGCTAAGGACCCCACTATGTCTGACGATTTCTGTGTTACATTTGTTGTGTTCAGTATGGTGCAGTTTGTGGATTCATATGACCCACCCGTGAAGGGATTGCATGACGACTTGAACTTTGTGAGTCCCCGCATAGGTGAGGTACGTGCTGTAACTACTATTCAGCTAGCTGGATTTTTTTATGTTCTTGCTCCCAGAATTCTTGACTTTTCTCTCATTTGCATTTTTCTGTTGTAAGTCAACAATTTTGTTGTGTAGTAGTGCCCACCACATGTGCAGTACTGTAATGAGGAGGAAGTAAGGCAGACTGTTTGAAGTGGGTTTATGTTTATTCCATTCACTGATAAATCTCTCTTTTGTTGTGTGCAGATTTTGGATGCAGTTGGCCCGACAGTTCTGCTGGGGTCTGATTTCCAAAGACTTTGCAGTGAAGGATATTTAAGTCCATTTCATCCTCGATATCCTGAAAAGCTGACCAACTCTGCCCATCCTGCTGTAAGTGAATGCTGCATGATTCTTCTGCATGCTTTCAGATACCTGTCACTAAAAAGAATCTATCTTGTAAAATAGGTTTGAAAGTGCAGGTCACATTGCTAAAACATTCTAGTGCCGAATCTGTTTGTCTCACTTGGGTTTCTCTGTAATAAGCTCTTGATTGGGAGGAATGGGTGCTGATGGGCCTTCAAGGGACTCTGTCACAAACACCACTTCTTCATTCCTCCTGATGTCACAATTTACCCATAGTCCTTATGCCATTTACTATCAGCTTGATGGCTCTTTATTGTTTTTAACATGTGTGAAAGTGTTGTGTACTGAACAGAGAGCGCAAGACCTGGCCAACATCGACACTTATCGAGAGTGGGTACTGCTTGGTTATCTGGTGTGTCCTGTAGAGCTTCTACGGGTTCGTGCTGTTGACATTGCTATGGTAAGGGAGGAGGCATGAGTGCTGCAAATCCGTTCCATCTACTGACTGGGTCTGCCTATCGTATGTAGGTTCAACATGGTTTGCTTATGTAATGACTGTTGTCAGCCTAATGTTTACTTTTGAACCTGGTCTGGTTGAGAGAATTGAATAAGCTTTCTTTCCAATGGGAATTAAGGTGTGAAAACCCAGGTTTAGGCCTTTGTTATGTTTGATTCATGGCAATGTAGAAAGCTGCATGGGGGAAGAAGGGGTATTATACCTGGCAAGTGAGATAGATGCACATGAGAGTTCTTTATACCCCCCTTCTCTTAATCCAGTTAAAATGGGTTGGGGTCATGTTTGACAATGTGAGGTTGGTTGGGTTGCAGGTGATATTGAAAGAATCTCTGTTGTTACCTCTTTTCCGAGATGAGGTACACAACACAATTTTAGAACCATGAAAGTGACGACTCTCTGGTCTTGGGTTGTCACGTGAAGAGTTGCACAATTGTGATTTTGAGTGATGTCTGTCTGTCATAGAGACATGGGTATTCTTGTTGTATTGAAAGGTACAGGGTGAAGAAGAATTCACAGGGGTTTTGGTCTAAGTGTGTGTTGTTTTGTGGGATGATGATGAGTACAGTACATTTTTCTGCATGAAGAGTACCAGCAGCATGTGCTTCCGAGGATTGTGGAGTCAAAGAAACTGGCAAAGGCAGGGCGCTCAAAGGCAAGAGATGCTGATGCAGAATACAATCTTGCCAAACTGGTTGAAAAGCAGATGTGGTATGTAGTAAGAGCACACTCTCATATTTAGTAGGAAGCCTTGATGATGTCAGAAGCTTGTCTTTTGTTTTGTGGTCCCATTTCAGGATGCATTTGTCACTCTGTGGAAGGAAGAACCATTGTTGGTGTTGCCACTGTATTTTTTAAAAACCTCTCATGGTTTTTAAACCTGATTTTTGTTCTAACCAAGGTGTTCTTTGATCCTGCAGTGAGGCACATGATATGGCTATCAGCAATGCTGATTCAGTCCACCGGGAACATCGGTTGTTGTTGAAGCAGGAGCTTGGGCGTATGGTTCTGTTTTTCACAGATCAGCCCACTCTGCTTGCACCCAACCTGCAGGTTCCTACTGCATTTGCCCCCCAAGAAGATTTACTGAAGTCTTTTCTTTTCTGTTTTTGTTTGGGTTTTTGCCCAATGTACACAAATGGGTGCCTTGAAAGTGTTGTCATTATGGAGTTTTCTCTGCCATAATTCAAGTTTAAATTTTTTCCCCTGTAAATTGGTTCCATCCTAAGATACAGGCAGCTAGCTTGATCTTACATAGATCTGTTTGTGTGAAGGAAAAAGCCATGTCAAGTGATTGAAGTATTGTAGTGTAAATGTTCAGAAAGAAGTTCTGTTTGCTTGAAGGCACTTTCTATCTCATTTTACTGAAAAATTTTGCTCCATTTTTTTCCTGAAGTTTGTTGCCTTTTAGACATAAAAATTAATTTATATGAAATGGAGTGCACCGTTTTTTTTGTTTTTGTCTGTAGATGGTGTTTGCTGCATTGGCAATGGTGCGCTCCGAAATTCTTTGGTATTTTTGCCATGTGGGAATTATGGTTGGCAAGTCCAAGGGTACACGTGTCATTCCTATTGAGATGGTATGCCACTTTTTTATCTCTTCCAAAACTGGTATCACTTTCTTTATACCCCCATTTCAGGGGGTGAGTTACTTCCATTCACAGGTTCCTTCATTTCAAGTGTTTGTTTTTCCAGTGAGATGGGTAGATGGGCGGGTGGGTCTCCACTGATCATCAGTATTTATGACCACTGCAGGATATTGCAGATCCAACCATTGGTTTCCTGTTGGATGGAATGGATCGACTTATCCGCCTTGTTTCCAAATATACTCCAGGTTGGTGCTGTGTAGAAACTCAGGATACAGATGTTTGTATATTGATTTGCCAAAAACATTGAGCTGATTGTTATGGGTACGAAACCCTAATCCTACACCCACGTCAGAAGCTGACGAAGTCAGTGAGTAGTGAGGCAGCTTGTCACTGCTATTCATGATGAAGGGGATGGTGATCTGACACTTTGTGAGTGACTCTCATAAGGTTGTGACTGCACGTGGTATCAGATTATCTTTCAAAGTGTTGTTGTGAGATTTCTCCACAATCTCATAGATATGTGGTGAGTAGCTTTTTTGGGTTTCTGGTTTGAGTTCCCTCAGTTTGGAAAAAGGACATGATAGATGAAAAAAAGATGCTCAGTCTCTCCTCCTTGGGTCACTAAACCCTAAACCCAAATTGTGTGATCTTTGGACTGCATGCAGCTGTGCGAGCATTTGCAATAGGCTATTTGGCTGCAGCAGCTCAAAGGATGCAGGTGCTCTTGGTTGGGCCTGGGATGGTGGCGCTTGACATTGACACTGAGTTGCGAGAGCTTTTTAACTCTGTCTTGGGAGCCCTCGAGCGACTCCCCAAGATAGAAAGCGACAAAGTTGTCCTCAGCTCTCTTGATCTTTCAGTAAGTACACCTCTTTTATTGTTCTCTTCACAAGTGGGATGTAATAAGAAAATTCATGGCTGTTGTTCCCTCCAATGCTTGTGGGCATGAAGGCAGAAAGGATTTGAAGGAGAATGGTTGTTGTGGGTGCATGTGAAGGTGTTCCGCAGGGACTGGCTGCGATTGATAATGCTGGTGTCATCATCAAGGTCAGCCATCAACATTCGGCATTTGGACAAGGCCACCGTGTCGACTGGCAATGATAGCATTGTTGCTGAAGGAAACCGTGCTTATCTGTGGTCCAGGTCTCTCTCCAACATGTCCTATTTCCTCCTGGATCTCAGATAATGTCTAACACTGCACCTGAAATCAAACGCATAATTTCTCGATTCTGTTTGTATGGTGTATGGTTTTACATGCAACTTGGATCAGGAAAGATTGCAGTGTCTCGCTTTTTTGTCTCACTCATATTGTGGCTCTTCAATGTCTGCAGGGCTGTAGATGAAATTGACAAGCAGATTTTGCAGCACACCTCTCTCAAAGTGCTCTACTTTTACCGGCAGCATGTCACTGCGGTAAGTAAGGATTGGGCTTTGCTTTGATGGCATCTACCTTTCTTTCTTCTCCATTGGTTCTTAAAAGAATTGGCCGGGGAAGATTGGGAATACTCGATACTTACTGACTGGGTCTTTTTGTGTACAGGTGTTCCGTCATACAATGTTTGGACCTGAAGGACGCCCTCAGCATTGCTGCGCTTGGCTCAGCCTGGCTTGCAATTTCCCTGAGAATGCCCACCCCAATGTCCCAGATGAGGTTCTGATTGCACTCTGTCTTGTTGTGTTAGTTTTCTGTTTTTGCTGGAGCTCACAGAACAGGTTACCTTCAAAGTATGGTTGTCAGGTTTTTCCTCTGCAATCTGATAGATATAATCTTGTGCTTCCTCAAGTGGGTAGTTTTTTTACTTTGTAGTATCAGTCAGTCAGTCAGTCAGACCTTGCTTTTTCTCAAGCTATGTATTGTATGTTGGAAGTGTTGTCCTTTGATATTGTGGAGTGTTGTTACCTTGGAACTGCAGCTCCCAAAATTTGCTCGAGAGGCAGTCTCATATGCAGAGTCTTTACTTGATTCTGTGATGGGTGGTTTGGAGGGCCTGATCAACATTCTAGATTCTGAGGGAGGATATGGTTCCTTAGATAAGAAGGTTCTTCCCCTTTCATTGGATTAAATACTGCTTTTGTTTTCCTTGTGACGATGAGTGTACAAGAAAGTTTTTTAAAAAATAATAAATTATAGATATACATATATGTTGGTGCTTGTAGCTCCTGCCATTTCATGTAAGGTATCTGCAGTAGTACTTGTTGATGAAGAGACTCACAAGTATACACCCAAAATCTGTTTGTGCATGGTTTAGGGTTTAGGTTTTCTACTGGATAAAACTTTTTTCATTGTGAGTTGGTGGTATTTTTAAACAACAGCTTTTTCCGGATCAAGACAGTGCATAACTCCTTCTCATTGTGGTTTGATGGGTATTTTTTTTAACAGCTTCTTCCGGAGCAGGCAGCAATGCGCTTGAATCATGTAGCCAAAGCTGGAATCCCTGCCATGAAGTCTGCTAATGGAAATCTTGAGTTTCCATGGCCAGGCTTTGAAAGTGAGCCCATTAACAGAGACTCTATCAAGATGTAAGGTTTTCTGTACACTTGTGACCTTTTCTTTCTTGGTCTGGCATTATTATCTGTCTTACATTTGCTACTCAAGTGATTGGACACTAGGTCACATAGGTGAGCTGCGAGTGCACATTGCCAATAACTTTGATGATGCAATCTTGTGGGCTCTCCAGGTTGGAGGCTGCAGTGCAAAGATTGACCAGTCTGTGTTCAGTTCTCAATGAGATGGAGCCAGTAAGAGTTGTCAACCATATGTTTGTCCCACGCGAGGTGAGAAGTTTTTCCTCTGTTTCTTTCTCAATTCTCCTCTTCCGCTTGTTGAGCCAGCAGTGTTTTGGCCTTTCGGAAGAATGTTTGAGACAAACAATGGGAGTTCTTAGAGACTGAATTTTCTGGATATGGATATGCAGTACTTGAGGGACCGAGTTGTGAAGAACTTCCGTGAACGGCTAGCAAACATCATAATTGTGGACGGAGGGCTCCAGCGGATGTCAGTGGTGGAGGCTCGACTGCAGCGACACATGAGCATTGTACATCTAGTAGAGCAACATGTGCAGCTGGATCTCACCCGTGGTTTGCGTGAAGTTCTTCTGACACAGTCTTTTGCACATTCAATGCAAAATTTCCAACCAGTGGATCGCGAAGTTGGCACTGGTGGTGAAGCAGTTTGCACAATTGCAGACTGGTATGTTGAGAATGTGTTAAGTGATGCAAAATCAGCAGGAGTTCTGTTTAGTCCTCTTGATAAGTGTTTCAAAAGCACCAGGCCTATTGGGCGCATTGCCGCAGAATCAGTGACTGACTTGGCTGAGCTCAAGGCATTTGTGCGCATTTTTGGGCCTTACGGAGTCGACAAGCTGTCTGGCAGCATACAATCCCAGCTCACCAAACTCTTAGGGTTGCTTGAAATCTCCCTGCGCACAAACAAGGAGATACTCGAAGCACTAGCTTGCAATTTGCACAACCAAGCACATTGTGAGAGCAAGTTGCAGCAAGTGGTTGAGCTTGAGACAGCAATGGCAAATTGTCTTTTGGTGGGTCACATGCTTAGTATGCGGTCCCTTTTGGCAGAGGCAACTGCGCATGTCCTTCGCTCTAACACTCCACTTCTTTTCTCCCTCTTTTCTGACTTCACCAAGCACGCCCCAGTATCCATACCCGAGACACCCAATCTTTTGAGAATGAAGTCAGTAGCAAGCCAGGTTGGTGCAGTTGAAGATGGCGATGCTGTGATGCTGCATAGTATACTGACAGACATGGAAGGATCCACAGAGCAATCATGGGCTCTTGCTCCCTTCTTATTTGTTGCGTGCATGACATCCAAAGTTTGGAAGTCCACCAACTTCAACATTTACACTGGCGGCTTTACCACCAATGTCTACTGCTTATCTAGGTTCTCACCCAACCTTTTCTTTTGGGTAGTTATTTGGTGTGCACTTTGCTCTTCTTCCTGTAGGTGGTACACATCAGTTTAGTGCTCTCTCATTAGAAGCTCTACAATGTGTTTCCAGTATTGAATCTTGTTGTAGGGTGTTGCAACTTTTTTGGGTGCATTTCTCTTGGAAGTCTTCAGTTATGTCTTTCGTGAAATGGACACACCCACTGTACAGTTTAGCATTCATTTAGCAAAACATTCGTTACAGGACAGGCAGCAGACGTTTCTCACCAGGAACGTTAATCCAGAGTTAAGTTACTGTACATGGGATCTAACCAAAAGAGGGTTGGGGGGAGGGGGTTTGCCTGACAGATGTATAAATGCTGTTATAGTGGCAAGTGAATGGGTGAGAGCAGAACAGAAGGAGTTGCGAAGGCAGGGACAAGTGTCAGCAGAGCCAGGCAGCAAGAGCATGCAGGGAGAGAGTGCTGCTGCTTCAAGTGCTGAAACTCAAGGAGATGTGGAGGTGGCTATCAAAACTGCATTCACAAAGTTCTTACAGAGCTCTGTTGCTACTGTTCTTGAATCCTGGGATGATCTTCACAGGTTGGTTGTCCCCATCCAAAAGTTGGGTGTGCTCACATCACATTGAAGCTTTTTTTGGTCAGAAGTGTGCAATTTTCTTCTATTTTTGGTTATCTCCAAAAATTCCTCAATCTCAGATAATGACTAATTCAGGGAAATTGCTACTACCTAACTATGATGGTGCATTAATAAACAATGATGTATTTAGTGCTTAGGGTTTAATGATCATGATCAAAAGTCTTCTTGCAGTAACTTGATTTGTGGTCTAATCATGGCTGTGGTGCTGAATTTAAACAGGAGCCCATTGGTAGCAAAGTTGGTCTTTTTGGATCAGCTCTGTGACTCAACACGATATCTCCCACGAAGCACATTGGAGACTTATGTGCCTCACACAATAATGAGGTCAATATACCAAATGTACTATGAGAGTTCGGTTCCCACCCTCATCCATGTCCATCCATCAACACGGCAACTCACGAGCTCCTCTCTCACCAATGGCAGTATATCAAAGAGTCAAGGGAGTGAATCTTTTGGTGAGGCAAATGAAAATCTAGCACAACAAACAGCAAGGGGGTCAATCTTTTCAGGTCCTATCAAGTTCAGTGGTCAGCGTAGGAGGCCAGATGTGGAACCTTCTGGCGAGTTAGGACTGGATGCTAAACCCCATAGTAGAAAACCTGTTCGGTTTTCAGGTCCTTTGGACTACAACCGTAAGGTGTCATTTGCTGAAGGCCGGGTTCCTGCTGAGCCTACAGTTGCAACTAAGAGTCCTCTCGGTAGGTTTAGGTCAGGGCCATTGTCATATGTATAATTTTATCAGGTATTATTAATTCGTTGCAAAACATGAAGTTAAATATGTTCATCTGCCTTCTTTGGAAAAGGCACCCTTTCCACCACCACCCTTTGGGCAGAATGAGATCAAATAGATAGTTTACTCAATGTCAAATCAAAACACAGGCTGTAGTTTGGAAGAACATGTGGCAGTTTGGGGGGGGCACAAGATCTTGTGAAGTGGGTTTAGTTTTCTCAGGTACACCACAAGCTTTACCATTTTGGTCTGTTATTGTCAATTGTTGAAAATGTTTCTTTGTAAGTACACATGTTGCGAGAAGAGTTAGGCACGTACTGCTCATTGTTGGTATGTTTCTGATGTGGAAGACAACTGACCCATCTGACTTCATTTGCAGATTGCTTTGTAGCTTCAGAAATGATATTGGTTGTTGATGAAGGAAGTGTATCCAAGCCATATGCTTATACCTAGCTATTGCAATTTGGTATACCTTGTCCTATGTCGATGACAAAACCCAAATTTCAGAATGTGCAAATGAAATATCTCTTTGAAAATCTATTGCCTAAAGCTAATTGATTCAATTTGAGACTGCTAATTTTTCCTCTTAACCATGATTGTACACTTCATTACATGGGAAAACCCTATTGTGACAAGACTCCATCGATGCACACCTTATATACCCAAAGACCTTATACCCAAGATTACTAATGCGTTGAATAGGAAACATCAGTGTGCAACAGTAGAGTTTTCCTGTGCAAGAACAACTAATACAAAAATTGCAGTAATATTCATCATTGACTGCTCATAGGGGACTGAACATTTTTGGAACTTTCTCTTTTATTGTCTCTTTTGAGTGATGTAAAGAGTTATGGGAGTGTGAAGCTCTACATTACTTCTTTCAGCTGCAGAGGCAAGAGAACAAGTATAATGAGCTACACAGGAAAAGCATAAAGCATATGTGTTTATAAAATAAATGATTCTTTATTTTTAAATATCATATTTTTCTCATTTCTTCTTGTCTATTTGAGTGGATTAAAGAGTTATAGATGTGCCAAGCTAAGCTTTACATTATCTTTTTAAGCTCCAGAGCCAAAGAACAACACAAAAAAGTCAAGAAGAAGACAAATGTAATGAATCTTCAAATGTTTTTTAACCAGTGGCTGAACACTGATGCAACCTATGTTTGATAATCATACTTTCCTCATTTTTTGTCCATTTTGATCAATCTAAATGGCCATGGGTGCACCAAGCCAAGCTCTAAAAAAACCTTTTCAAACTTGAGAGGCAAATGAGTAATGTCTTAGGATCCAAAAGTGTTCACCCACCAGCCTGTATACTATATTGGAGAATTGAACTCATAAGCACTTACAAGTTGACAATGAATAGGAACCAATTAGACTTCAAAGAAGGTACCGGATTTAAAGAAAGCCAGAATACAGGATAGCCAGAGGCCATGAGACACTGGGAGACCCCGAGGGGGCAAGAAAAGAGCAATGAAGACTCCTGATGGGAGCTAATTAAAGGCAAATTCTAGGACACCCATGAGACTTGGGGTACAAGATTCCTTGAAGACATGGAGAGAACCAGGCACTGTAACTAAAAGGTCTATTTCAGAATGCCCATGGGACTATAGGGGTAGAGCTTCTTTGAAGACACCAGATAACCATGCTCACAGTGCCAGTTTAGAGGGGGAGCTCTTAATGAGCAGGGGGATATGGGAGTCAACAGATCCCCTGTTAATGAGATCAAGAGAGGGGTGAATTTATAAGAATAGAATGTTGCTCACTGAAAGTAGTCACTTGAGCATCCACCTTTTTATTCAGTTTGATGGGTAAAGGCTCATAATAAGAGTCCCTGAGTTCTTTACTAGAGATAAATGAACCACACGAGAACTAGGGCTAACCCTAGAACACAAAGGTGCAAGAAACCACATGACGATTTGGAATCACAGAAATTGAATATTAGTTATGCTTTCTGCTCCCTAATAACAAGGACAAACAGTATACACACACATATATATGTACATATTTCATGCCAACCACTGATGATTTGGGGAGAATTGCATCAATGGAATGGGAAATTTTTAAAAATCCATTTGGTATACAAGAACTGCAAAGAGACAAATAAAAAACCTGATGATATATAGAGAATACCTGGAGTTTTCAGCACATGTTGAGCAAAACTAATAACCTGAATTCCAACCTTCTTGCAAAACCCAGGTTGGCATATAGGTGATAACACAAAATGATCCTGACTGAAAAATCAAGAACTGCTTTCAAAATCCAAATTCAGATAGAACAGACTTCTCTGCATAAGCATTTTCCAAAAACCCAAATTCCTATCTGTCTTCAATTGAAACCAGCTTTCCAATATAGGAGTGACCTGCAACAAAAACCACTTGGCTTTGTCACAATTCACCCTCCAACAGAGAAAAAACTTTGTGTGAACTGTTCGATTGGACCTCTAGACAAAAGGTCAGTTTATCAATGTACACACCAAAGACCCTGTGACTAGTGTACTCCCAATAATTCGCAGGCTGACAGTTCATAATTGAGTTTGCAACTAACTTTTTGAAGGACTTTGAACTGGAGGACAGTTGCAAGGAGGACAAAACAGTGCCAATTTTCACTTACATTTTCTTCTCACAGTAGCCACATTGACAAACAAATTGGATATGTATGTAGTAGGTAGTGATACCTAGTTATGAAAACCTCTGATCTTTGAAGAGTTCTATCTGTAATAATTGGTAGTAATAAACTCAACAAGGACAAACATCTTAACAAAGACAAAATCACAATAGTCTCACTGCAACTGAATAAGGTTGGCCATGTGGCATTCCCACATCAGTAACACTGTACAGACTGTAATTTATGATTCACAAACTAGCTTTTAAGCTATGATCTGAATCCCACCCATCTTGCCAGGCTTGAAAGAGCCATCCCAGACTTGATTCATAGAACTTAGAACAGGAGGAGGCATTGTCATATTGACTATAAAATTCTTTGAACATACCATAGCCCTCAATTGCTGCCACCTTCAAAATGGCATAGACACGTAATAACCAAAGCCAATAAATTCTGTTCTCATTTGGAAACCTCATCATGTACTGAGTATACCAGCTCCCTGGCACCATGCAGCAAGTCCCAAATGTCCAAATTGCCTGCCATGCCATTGCATTCACGCACAAGTTCATCCATCCCACTGCAATTCCCAAGAATGAATTTTCTCCTCTTCCGTACAGCTGCTGCAATAGTATAGAGCAGCAAATCTCGTGAAGGAGGACCCAACCTATCTTGTGTCCTCCTTCCATCACTCAGTCCCCTTTGTGAAGCAAGAGCTGCCCAGTCTGCCCACATTACCTCCCACAGACAAAGTGTCTGCTCAAAACTCAATTCTCTGCGCATCAGCACCACCACCATCCGGTACACAAAAGTGCAATCCTCTGATCTTATATGAGCAAGGTGTTGATAAAGCTGTGGATCACTGGCCTTCAAAATGCTACTGACTAGGTTCAGTTGGCGGCGAATACCAACTTCATCTAAACGGAAGTTGTGGCGAGCCACCTCCATGAACTTGACAAAACACCAAAAAGCTTCAAAATCGTCATCAATAAGGGCAACAAATGGTGAAAGCAGATCACTCATTCCTTGGCAGTACCCTGTTTCTGGATCAAACAGAGTGTACGCCTCTAGTATCAGGACTAGGCGTGCTGCATGGTGCCTCCTACTTGGTTCTAGATGCTCATCATCCATCAACCCTGCCTGTTGAGCAAGCAGGGCTGCCTCAGCAACAGTTACATTTGCCTGTGATTCTGCATAAGGAATCCACTCTGCATTCATCCGGACAGCATCTAATCTGATTATCCGTTGCCAATTCTTGAAATCTTCCACTGCCTGTGCGTCAATTTCTTTGCCCTTGCTAATGCTATTCACATCAATCTCCGAAACCTTCTCAGACACCACAGGAGAAGAGGAGGATTCAGCTGGGGAATCACCAGCTGTTCTGCTACTGCCATTTTGCAAGCCCACCAATTCACCACCCTCCAAGGGCAGTACTTCAGTCAAGGGTCTCTCATCCTCCTCCCCAACAAAGGGCAGCCTTGTGTCACTATTTTCCACTGGGCTTTCCTGGTCTGCACCAGCCTGCTTCTCCTCACTTTTCTTCACTAAGCTTTCACAAATCTGGCAGCACTGCTGCCGCAGAGCCTCATACTCCTTCTTCTTACAGCTTTTCACCACATCTCGTTCCATGCAGTTGCTGTCAAGATCATAAACACCTAACAAGAATGGCCACACTAGGGCCCTAATACTTGGCTCAATGCCACCCTTCCTGACCTTATATATCACCTCGCTGCCACCATCTAGGAGCTGGCCTTCTTCAGGCTCAAAAGCTGCTGACCACTTCTCAGCTGTCAAAGGATCATGGTGCCTCCTACCAGGCCAGGTAGGGACAAAAGGCAGGGTGCCATCGTTGTAGTATATCAATCCACCCACTGCAACTGCCACTGCAACCCCTGCCACAGCTGTGATGGCCACTCCCACTGCCACTCCTGTTGCATGGCTTACTGCCGACGATGATGGCGACATCTCTAGCACATCCAGCACTCCGTCCAGCGCTTGTGCCATCGACAGCATCAAACCCTAGTGCGCTCTTCTTCCATGTCATGCAAGCTTACTTGATTGTTTTCTCCATTCCTTGATTTTCATCAACTCTTATAACACTCTTTATGCCACAGTGTCGTTGCTTGTATGCTGCAATAAACAATCCAGCTCTCTTGAAATCCTCATTAGTGTCAATATGTGCTTGCCGAAACTGATCTCTATCTCTATGTCAGGATCCTCTCTCTCCAACATCATCAGTATACATTTAGAATCGGAGCAAATTATCGTCACAAAGACTGAAACCGTAATAAAATGCAGCTCTAAAACCCTAACATCGTGCAACAGCAGCTCGGCACATCCGATTGCACATCCTCGTTTACAAAGAACAGCAAACAAAACCCTTGGACACTACAAAGCACAAGCAGCAAAACAACAACTCTGACACTCTTCTTAGCTATCCAACTGCTTTCAACAAAGAAACAGCACCCAAAAAAAAAGTACTGGCAACAAAAGAAGTTTTCATGAAGGCCGAAGAGAAAAAAACACAACACACTCAAAACTAGACCTAAAACTATAGCTCTCAAACTCTCCTCTTCATAGAACTCTGTCCAACAAAAAAACATACCGTGTAAAAGTTTTAAAAAACCCGCGCTCAAAAAGCTCCGCTAGCAACGGCGACCAACACCACCACGACGTGCAGAAACCCCACCGGAATCCGTCGTACCGAGCAATCTTTGACGACGATCAGGCCACCACAAATGCAAGCGGCCAAGCAAATCCTTCGTCCCCGCAAACCCTCCAAGTGTGGTGAAAGCTGCTAACCCTGATGGATGGATGAACAGATGATGGATGAAGGAGACAAAATGTCGGATGGGTGGATGAAAAAATCGTCGGATGGATGGATGGATGGATGGATGGATGGATGGATGGATGGATGGGAAAAATGTGAGTTGGATGACCCTAGGGTACACGTTGTTCGTTCATCTAGTTATAAATAAGTTATAAATTTGTCTATTACAGAAATTATTTGATAAAAATAAATAAAAATTCTCCATTTGCCCTCCTTTTTTGGTCTACAAACTTCACAATAAAATTATTACCTATGTCATAAAATTCTAATAATTTTATTTTAAACTTTTTAAATGGCACTTGAAAATTTGGCTTGTGCAAAAATTACATGCAATAATTTTACATAAAAGACTTAAGGGCGGGGGACGGAATTTTTATTTTTATTACACAAATACATAATGCCCCATATTAATTTAATTGGTATGTATTTTCTTTCACCTAGCCTTCTTCTTTATGCCCCTTTTTACCTTGTGGAACTCATTTGCTTGTGTTTTCTTCTTTTTTTTCTTAATTGTGAAAAAACATGCTTAACATACTCTTAAACTAAGGAGCCATTCAAGGGCCCAAGGGCTTCTATTGGTGGGAGGAGAAGGCCTATTTGACAACAATGTTGTTTTTGCAAAGCTTGTAAGAGGTCTAGTGAAAAAAAAAAAAAAAATAAAAATAAATATATTTTTTTATTTTGAGAAAAATAAAGGAATTTTTATTTTGAGAATATAAGAAGTTAAGAGTAAGATTTCAAAAAAAGATGGAAGATATAC
>Ga0116231_10002812_pt1 | contig 36279 bp, 29 predicted proteins | sample S1TSphgellanicum_2_FD_89695 | JGI IMG/M metagenome (GOLD analysis project Ga0116231, IMG submission 89695) | Host-associated microbial communities from peat moss isolated from Minnesota, USA - S1T2_Fd - Sphagnum magellanicum MG | ecosystem: Host-associated > Plants > Peat moss > Unclassified...
TCCCACCAACACCCGCTTCCAAGATAACACAAGAAAACCAACGCCTTAAACCCGACCGAAAAAAAAAAACAGAAACAACCAAAAACCAAAAAAGGAAAAAAAAAAAAAAACACTAAGCTCACCATCACAAACGCATACGAAAAGAAAACAGGCCAATAACTACAAAAAATAACAAAACCAAAACCAAACCGAAAGCAACCAGAAGCAGGAAGTAGGAAGACCAAAAGATTACAGAATGCTCAAAAAGGCGAGAGTTATAGCAACGAGTGAAAAAGAAATGCAAAGAAAGAGCGACTTGCCCGACACGACAGAAATAAGCACCGTTATCGATCACCAGTGGTCTGTGAGACGGCATCCGAGAATAATCAGATTGCCTTTCAGGCCTTCCTTGCGAAACCATCTCTCTCGGGCCTTCCTTTGCTGCTGCTGCTGCTTACAATTCCTCCTCTGAAGCCGCTTAGGTAGTGGCCGCCGTCATCACCACTGCGATGTCAATCTCTCTCTCTCTCGATGCTCTTTGCTCCATCACCCGTATTCTGCCATCGCCAAACCTAACCCTAGCTCCCTCCACTTCTTTGGTTGTCTTCGGGCTCGCTGCTGTTGCTCGCTGTGGTGTTTTTCTGCGCCATCGCTGCTTCGTTTGTTTGGCCGCTGCCTCCGGTCGCCCGGTTGCCATGCAAGCGGTTGAGAGTTCAAATCCCGCTACGTACATACACTACATTACCAGTGCTGTCCGGTTCTTGGTTTTGAAAGGAACCATTTTTTTATTTTTTTTATTTTTATTTTTTTTAATTTCATAGAGCCTTTGGTGCGAGTTTGAAAGCAATTTTCTAGATTTATAAAATCTTGGGTTCCCCAGACTTCCCAAGAATTTGGAGCCCAGTTTGGTTAAGAATCGGTTTGGTTTCATTTACGATACATCAAATGAAAATTAATAATAATTTACATAAATATATGTATCCACATTCAATAGGAGTGAGGTCTTATAATAGTAGTACCTTGTGGGGTTCAATACGAACTTGTCAAATAATTAATACATTTTGAGAATTTTAATTTGATAATTTAATTTTGATTTTGAAGATTTCGACACTTACAAAATTATTATAATAAAACTATTTGTATTATCAAAAAGTTTTTAGTTGTCTTCCTAGTTCAATTGTTCACATGTATTTGTATTGCATTGAAGAGAGCCAAGGTTCAAATCTGATCATAATAAATTTTGAATTTTTCAACATAATAAGATTTTTTTTTTTGAAAATTTTGATAAAATTTAAAATAATTCAATTTGTGCCAATGCCACTTAGATATTATGTAAACCTAAATGATGTGGCAATGAATATGTTTTTAATGTGAACACATAGAATTTTGAGTATTTTTAACTCATGTCATTTTTCATGTTGTGATTAATGACGGCAAAAAGTTGAAGGTCATTGTTTGTTTCTATAGATTAAACATTGCTATAAGAGTTTGAAGAAAGCATATGAAGGAAAGACGTTTTTTTCTATTTTTTGTATGTAATGTAGGACTTATCCTATTTTGAAGGCGAATGGTTGAAAAGGAAGGAGTATTTATGGAATGGCAACTTGTGGAATTGGAGGGGAGGATGCTCCAATGAGATAAAAAGGGAAGCAAATTGTGGAGAAGGGAAAAGAGCAAAATGATGAACCATGAATTTTTAAATTGTGATTTCTTTTGGATTGTGTTGTTTAGATAGTGGTTGTTGTATTTCTATTCCATTGCACCAATAGTTGTTAAGGCAATGTACTATGTATTTCTAAATTAAAATTGTATGAAGGGTTGGTGCCAAGAATTGATGAAAATACAAGGTGGTCTGAGCTATAGGGGAGAATGCATATAGTGAATTCTAAAACCTTTTGTAATTTGGGTAGTTTTGTTGAATGTAACAAATTTGGTCTAAAGAATGGTGCAAATGCTAAACATGAGAAACCTTTAAAGGGTATTCTATAAAGGAAGTGGAAAAATGAACAAAATTTGGGTTGGGCTTGTGTTATCGTAAGTAATCATCTACCCAACTTCGTTATGTGTAATGTTATACCCATTCTGTTAGTGGTTTTATATGAATATAATGAATGCCATCTGACTTGAAATCATATATTATAAAATGACAATATAAAAAAAAGATGTATTGTTGTAATGAGAACCTAAAGCAAATCATACACAGAAACCACATTGCATGCTCATGGGTGGGATCTTAACAACTTAATTCAATTAAATGAACATTGAATGACCTAATCTCTAGTTAAACCCCCCACAATTTTGTGGTGCAAAATGTTTGTCCATTAATAGTTGTGACCCATTTATTGATTAGGCATAACCAAGTTTTACAATTGGGGGAACCCCGTTGTGCAATTGACTTGGTTGCAATAGTAAATGACTTGGTTTTATGTGAATTAAGGGTTTAACATTAGGGCTAGGATCTAATCGAATTATTTATGTGATTTTGGATTCAAGTTGTATTGAGAGTAATATTCTAGTATTTGTTAGTGAACTTCATTATATCTCTTGTTGTTTTGTAAGACTTTTTTTTTTGGTTATAATTATTAAAAAAATGAAAATTAAGAAAGTATGTAATCAAAAAAACAAAATCCTATAAGTCAATTAAACAAGGAATCAAACCGACTTTTTTACTCATTTGGAAAGAGGGTGAATGTTTCTTTCAAGAAGGGGATGCACATTTGAAAAGTCTTGGTGCTTATACCTTTAAAGAAATTCAATTTATTTTACAAGTACAATAGCCCTAATTTAGGTTTTAATTCCAATTTTCAAAAAAAGTAACTTCAAGTTCAAATTTAATTTCCTCAATGTTCTAAACTTCTAACCTAGATACCTCAAAACCTAACTTAGAATTTTAACCTCAATCTGCAAATAACTTAAACCTATGAACATTGGTACATAAACGACTCATAATCACCAAAAGTTTTTGGTGTTTGGAAGGTAGGGGGGGCAATTTTCACCAATTTTCAATAAGAAATGTTTGATTTGAACCTTTGCAAAGTTCAAATCACAAGGGTTTTTTTCAATTTTTGATATAAAAATTTGATGAATGTTTTCATATATATAGAAAAATTATTTCAATTTACACTAGGAAAGCAAGAATTTTTTTAATTCCTTGTTATATTGGTTTAAAAATGACAAAAAAATTGTCAAAAAAAAAAATCACCAATAAAAAATTCATAGTAAGGATTTTTTAATGATTTTTTTAAAAAAAAGACCTTAGAAATTAAAATCAAATGTTATGTTTCAAATTCCATTTTTTAAGAAAAAAATTCCCAAATTTTGGAAATTCTTTTTAGACCAAATATTTGGTGGCATTTCAAAATATTGTTTGATTGAAAATTGGGGCAATCGTTTCGCCAATTTCTACAATTTGAATAATTTTTCTACAAACATGTTGATAATTAAATTTTATTTGAAATACTTGTTAATGATGGTACAAAAAAACAAAAAACAAAAGCATTATGTCATCACTATAATATCCCTTATATTTATCAAACCAAGTGAAGGTTTAGGACTATCACAAAAACAAAACAACTAGCACAAGTCACACATCCACTAGTTTTCAATGAGGAAGCTTCATTGGAATTAACACATCATTTCTCACATTCATTTGTAAACTATTCATCACTTTTGATAACTTCTCTTCACAGCATTATCTTGTGTACATGTTACAAATGTTCACAATAGCAAATGAAAATATACTAAACAAAACATTACACCTTTATTTTAATGTTTTCACATGTCATTTTGAACCTTTTTATTAGTGCCTTCATGGAGCTAAATATTTATAACTTATGTAACACATGAACCATCCAAGTACATCTTGTAATCAACCATGTGTAATTGATTTTATAATAATAAAATTTGGAATTACATTCAGCTAAATAGTTATAAACCACCACTTTAACATTTTATTGTTAACTTATATTTGTTTGGGTTAATATATTGATTGGCCTTCCACCTTTTCGAATTGTAAGGAAATGTTTTCATGCAAAAGAGAATATTACCAATGACATGCTCTTATTAATGTTGAAAAACAAAGATTACAATGTTTTACTACACCAAAACTAACATTAGTGCCTTGCCATCCTAAATTGTGTCACATAATCACACATGGGAAGTTGTTTCACCATGATAAAATTGTATCAATGTTCATAGATGAATTTCATGACCAATTCATAATTTTGTTCATGAACAAAAAAACTTTGATAAAACATTATGCATAGCTAAGGTTCAATGTTACATGAAAAAACACATATGCAACACATTTATGACATGTTGTTTTGCATCAAGATATGTGTAACACAATGTTTTATTTTGGTTCATCTAATATATTCATAGCTTGTTTTCATTACTATTCATTACATTTGTAGTTATTTTTGTCACTTCTAATTGCACATGATTATGTGACTTTTCAGTCCAAAAGATCATGTCTTTTTTGCCACTAGTCACAAACATGACATTAGTTGCAAATGTCATTAATGACTACAATTCCCATGATTATAATCATTCCATATGTAGTCATGAAGGCCATATCCAATGGCATACATCAATCTATATGGATCTTGGATTGATTTATTAAATGAAATTTGATGAGTTGTTTTGTGTTGCCATGTGGCAAGCCTATGCAACATAAGTTATGCATCCCAACACAAATGTTTACCTAGGCCATCTTAAGCTATGTAGGTTAAGTTACCTACACTAATTTGACATAGACCAAAAATGTGTTAAGTTTGGTAACCTAGCTTAAGTGGGCTATTTAGGTTGCAAATGTTAAAATTTAATCCACTCACTTTCACATTGAAGGCCAAAGTTCTCATCATTGCACCACAATTTTTTTTGTAATGTAAAACATCATTACATTAATTTAATAAACATTTCTTCTAACCTATCTAAATGACTTGCTATACCTACCCTGGCTAAAATAGCCTTGCATAAATAAGCCTTGGTGAGTTATATTATCCTAAGACCTAGTTAGGTCTATTTAAGTTTACTTAGGGCTTATTTATATTTACTTGGAAGCTAATGGCATGATGTTGAATTAAATTTATTTTTGTGCTTCACGTCACTATTAGAAATTTTGTCCTTTGCAACCAAGGAAACAATGACTAATTGTCCTAAATGACTCTATCAATGACCATAATCATATGTTATAATTTCATTATCTACATGGAATTAATATGAATAATAGATTATTCATTTATATGATCGATAAATGAAAATTTACAAAATAAATATATTTCATCCATTTTCCATCGATCATATTGCAACCATTATGGTTTTTGGATGTGTGTTAAAGAATAAAACACTAATGTGGATTATTTAGTTGTCATTTTTTCAAGTAATGAAATGTGCAAATCTAATTGATGACTGAATTTTGATTATTTCAAATGACATGGAAAATATTATCATGATGTTGTAGCATTTTTTAGATTTAATTAATTAAATAATATCCTACATCATTGGAAAAGGGGTCCCATTATATGTTATAGACTTTAAAAACTTATAAAATTACATATATACGACTAAATAATTACTATTACATGGATAGCGTGGCACTAAGTATAATTTTATAATCATTAACCTAAGATGATGTGGTACCCCAGGTGGTCATACAATTATTTTACAATGATTCAAAAATGAATATTAGTAATTCATTATGGATCCAAATAAAAATAATAAAATATAATATGTAAGGAACTTATTTTGATTAATATTATACATATAGGTAATATAGAACCTTTTATTACATTTTAAAAATATATACTTGATATGTAATCCATTAAAAATATTCAATGTGACTAAATTAAATATTATAAATTGACATAAAATTTAATGGTAAAATTATGATAAATTATGAATATTTCTTTATATATCATTTAAAAATAAAATAAAAATGTAAGATGTGAATAAAAAAATATTTTATTTTAAAATTTAAATTTAAATGAGAATTTATATAATATATGTATAAAAATAAATTTATTTATTGTATATGTGTAAAAATATATTACTATACAATTATATTAGATTATATGTGTAAAAGTTAATAAAAATTATAGTTTCAAAAAATTAGTTAATATTTTCAGATCAATTTATATTATTCAAATTAAATTAAAGTATTTATAATGAATTATACCTCATATTTAATATGGTATTACATGGATTCATACGTGCAAATTAAAAGCTATTAGTAAAATTATGATATATTGGAAGCAAAATTGTAATATAAATTTTTAAACCAAATGAAGGTGTAAGATATGAAAGTTCTATTTTATTTATTCATGTGTTAACCATAAAGTTTTTTCATTTACAAATCATGTGTTTGAATTTAAAATTTTTTTTCCAAAATATGGTCATTGAAATTTTATTCAATAACAAAATTCAAATAATTTTCTTTTGAATTGAATTTACATTTTTAAAAATAAATTATATAGTTGTGTACATTATTGAAGGAAATTTATGAACAAGTTTTCAATTTTTGCATTTGGAAAAATTATCAATAAGATGTGACTTATTATAGCTGAAGTTTTGTGTAATGTTTAAATGAAGTATGGTCTAAATAAAATAAACATTAAATTATTTACACAAGTGGGGTGGTTTTGTGGTAAAGGAATTGAACTCCATCCTTGGGGTCCAAGGATCAAACTTCACAAATGACATGTGTTGTGGTCAACATTAAAATATTGACCAAATATTCCATACCTACCTAGATGACCTAGGTTAAGTGATTACTTAGGCAAAACTAAATAGGTAGATTAGGTGGTCTATTTACCCACTTAAATTAGGCTAATTTATGTGGTGACATGTATCAACAATTGATAAGATGAAAAATAATGGGAGTAAAAATAATTGAAATCAAAATACATTTTATTATTTGTATTATATATAGTAAATCTATAATATTAAATATTATAAATTCAAAAAATAATGTTTCCCAAGTTTTTGGGTCCAATTTGTAATAGTGAAAATAATTAGATTATGATTAAACTATCATTAATGACTTCATATATGTCCTTTATGATTAATGGATGATATTTGCCACATCACTGTGCCACAACATGTTTTAAATGACTATTGCTTTACATGACTTGTCCATGATGACTTTAGGGCTATTAGTCATTTTTGTTTTTTATGATTGGAATATTAATTATAAACTTAGTCATATATTTGAAGATTTCTATTAGTGTGTGCAAAATCACAATATTTAAAATCATTCACAATTGGTTAATGATCATAAGCTATTTTTTATATTATCATTTTTAGGGGTTGCGTTTGGAATATATATATACTTATTTTTCTAATGATAATTATGAACCCATTTTTTTTAATGCATGCATTCAACAAATAATTTTTTTCATATCAAACTTGCCCAACTTTTTAATGTGTCCAATACATTTTGTTACTTAGTCAAACATGGTTTCAAAACCAAACCATGTGCATTAATCATATTATTATGAGTTTCCTAACAAGACCTAGTTGTGTAGTCATTGTAAACACGCTTAAGTCATGTTACATGACTAAAACTTAATCATAGTTAAAAATTGTCAAAGTCACGGATGTTATTTTTTGACATAGTGAAAAATGAAAATATCATTCAATATTTGGGAAAATTTGAAATACTAAAGGGCCAAAAGTAAAAGTTGTGGGACTAATTGGAAGAAACTTAAGATTTGGTGGCAAATTTTAGACTAAATAATGGAGTTTCAGGGACACCGACGAGAGTGGAAAAGTAATAAACATGAGTTAGTTGGACATATTAATTTATTATAGAAGAAGTAATAACAAAAAATATCCTCAAAATTATATTAGATTTTTTGTATACATTCATGCTTCTTCCACCAAGGCATGCAAAAAAATTTAGTTTATTCTAAGTAATGTAATTTCATTTAAATTAACATATTTTAATTTATTTTAACCTATTTTAGTTTAGTTTAATGTATTTTAGTTGAAGTTAGTTTACTTTAGCCTACTTTAGCTTAATTTAATAAAGTTTAGCCCGAGTAGCCTAATTAAACTTAATGTAGTATAATTTAACCTAATTTAATTTTTAAATAATCTAATTGTACTAATCTATTTTAGTTTACCGTAGTTTAACATAATTTAACATAAATAGCTTAATGTAGCCTAGGTTAATTTAATTTATCCTTGTTTACAAAATTTAGTGTAGTTTAACATAATTTAATCCAAATATTTTAATTTAGTTTAATTTAATTAAGTTTAACCTAGTTTAGCCTAAATAACCTAATTTAGCCTAAAGAACTAAGTTTAACCAACATTAACCAATTTTAGCTTAACTACTTTAGTTTAACTTATTTTGGCAAAATTTAGCCCAAATAAATTTGATTTATCTTAGTTTAGCTTAGTTTACGTTTTACCTTTGTTTAACCTAAGTAGCCTTAAGTTACCTATGTTCAACCTAGAAAAGCCTTGGTTAGCCTAGGGTGGTTTAGGTTAATTTAGGTTTAAAAATTTGGTGGTAATTAAATTTGTTACAAAAAAAAGGTTATGTGGTTTAGGATTTGAACCCCAAAATGGAGATAAAAGGTTCAAATCCTTTCAATTGCAACTTAGATACAAATTTGGTGTCTAGCTTATATGGCTAGCCTTAGGTTTAAATTTGTATGCCTAAGCTAGGCAGCCTAGACTAGGCTAGGAGGCTTAGCCTTATTTGACTCACATTTGATTATCGCTTGACACCACATTATTTGGCCAAAATATAATAATTTTTTAATTTCATGGTGCCATGTGGCATATTGTGGGTCATTGGATGTGTTCTCATGATTGTGTTTGTTACAACTTCAATCACAAAAGATGCAATTACAAATTTAATTTACAACTAGACCATGTATATGATTTGTGCTAAATATGATGTGAACATTTGGAATACATAGTCATGTAATCATGTCTTGTCATATATGGTGGTTAAGACTACAACGCCAATTGTTTTTTAAAATCCTACTTACTATGTTCTGGCATAGTGGAAAAAAAAATTATCTACTCAATAAAATAACCTAAAGAAAATAATAATCAATTATAGTTCTCACTAATCAAGTTGGAGTTTTGTTTGTTAGTTAACAACTAGCTCTTCAATTTAAACAATATAACATGCATTGTGTAATTGAACACTAACCACAAATTGGCAAGGGATTTATTGTTGTCATGCATTTGGTTAATTATATTTTCATTTTACTAGATCAAGTTTAAAAGTTGAAAGCAAGGAATCTCAATTGATTATTTTGAAGGTGCAGTTCATAGATGTGTTCAAGGGGCCCTTTGAATGTAAGAAACAATCACAAACACTATACAATTTTTGAGGCTTATTATAAAGGTTATGGATTCGACAATCTATATACACAGTAGGTGAGGGTTATTAAATATAAAAACACATAAAACACAAGAAAACAAATTACTGAAATATGTTTACCACTAGGGAAAACTACCATTGAAAAACATAAAGCAAAACCCTTGGAGAAACAAAACCAATACTTAAAAATATAGATAGTGTGCTAGAAAGGTAGTTCTTATATTGCCCATCCTTTTAGTTCTATTGTAGTTTGTATCAAAAGTGCCAATTGCTTTCATTGTCATAAACTTTTGTCCATCATCATTGTTGCCTTTTTTTGCTACATTAACCTTCCATTATTACATGTATTGTCCAATGATCATTTGTGTAAAAATAAAAAGGTTACAATATGGTACAACTCAAATGTGAAATATAATTGCAAAAAATAATAATTGTCAATTATATCAAAAGAAATAATTATACAATTTTATATAAAATGTGAAACATCAAAAGAAAAAAACATATTCTTGAAACCACAAAAAAAAAATTTACTTTTTTTGGAACACAAAGACTTTTATATTTTTTATATTTTTCCACATACTTTGAAATACATTTTAATTTGAAATTCTTTTCAAGCTCTTCTTCTCAAGCTCTTCAACATCAAGTTTTTTTTTGTTTAAATTATTTTTTAACAACTTCAAAATAATGGGCCCAACCCAAAGAGATTCCTTACCACATGTAGATTTTTTTGTCCCAAATCAATGAAAATATTTTCCACCTACCCACCTTTTATAAAAAGTCATTAAAAAAATTCCTAAGATAGTAAAATTACTAATGTTCTATTAGTAAATCTGAAATTTACATAAATTTGATTTATTGGTTTTCCCATAATAGTTAAAATTTGTTTATTTTACCTTGAAAGTAATTTTGTGATGATAATTACCATCAAGTAACACCTACATATTGTGTGTTTTCATTTTTAAACATGCTTTATAGTAACAAAAGAAATCAATTGACATTTTGTTGATAATGATTTCAACATTTAATATTTTTCAGACATTCAAAAGTTTTCAAAGGTGGACATTTTTTCATGGCTCCTTAAAAATTTATTTGCAAAAAGTTTCACAAATGATCAGGCCTTGAATTATAAGTTGATTTTAGAATTTTATAGTGGCAAAATTAGTTTTGTAACATTGGCAAACTATTTGATTTGCTATCAAACTTTATCGATTAAAAGAGATGTTAAAATTTTCATATTGATAGATAGATGGATATCAATATTGATATTGATATTTGAGTGTTAATTATTTGACCATTTTGATATTGATAGGTCCATTTTTGTTATTTCGTTGGGATTCATAAATGTAAGTGAAAAGATTTAACTAAAGATGCATATCAATATTAAAGATTTCCAATAGTTCATTTTACTTGTAGCACATAAAAAATGTTGAAATTTAATACATAAATGCCATCCCTTAAGTGTAATCAACAATACTTCCAAAACCATTGTAGATTTCATAAGTGGTCAATCCCATTCTAAGGGAAAATAAGACAAAATAGTGAACCCAATTTAAACAAACTTGGAGACATAACAAAACAATGGTATGAAGACAAATTGAAATCATCATCAAATTCAACAAAATCACCTTGAACAAAAGAAAGGCCATGAAAACCATGGAGTCCCTAGATAGATCCATAATTAATAATATGAAATCCAATGTAAACCCTTAGGCCAAAGACATGTTCAACAAAACTATTACAAATTGAAACATTCAAAGGATATTATTGTCTTAGTACAACTAAACCTCATAACTATGTTACATTTATTGATTAAGCAATCTAATGTGTTGTGATTTTGTGAAAATAGTAAAATCCCATGTGGAATCCATTTTTTAGACTTATGAGAGTGCAAGTTTAAAAAATGCCCTCAATGAGAAAATTGATTTTTGTTGTTGAAAATAACAAGACCCCCATCGAGTCCATTTTTTAAACTTGTGATGTGCAAGTCTAAAAAGTAACCTTGATGGGAAAATTGATTTTGAAAATAACAAGACCTTTTGTGGAATCCAATTTTTAGACTTGTGATGACACAAGTTTTAAAAATGTGCAATTGGAAAATTATTTGTTGGGTTAAGAAATAATAAGATCCCATGTTGAATCCAATTTTTAAACTTGTGACAAAGCAAGTTTTAAAAAATGGTGTGAATCACAATTTTTTTTGTTTTTTGGAAATAATAAAAACCCCCATTGAGTCAGTTTTTTAGACTTTTAACATCAAAAAATCCTAAAAACTAGACTTGATGGGAAAATTGGAAGGTGAATGCAAAATCTTCAAATAATAAATTTAAAAAAAAAAAAACTTTTGCTCAATTTTACATGTAATATTAAATTGCAACAAAAGATGTTTCAAAATTGGAATGTGGAATTGAAAGGTTAGAGGTCATTTATTGTGTGAAGACATTACACATAGTAAGAATGGATAATGTTATGAAATGAAAATTCTAAAAGTTGAGATGGCAAGGAGTAAGTTAAAATGAAAAAAAACAAATTGAAATGACATAATGGAAGCCAAATGACAAATGTTGCAAATTGATTTATCATGACAAAATGACATGCCATAATGAAATGTCTTTAATGGCAAATAAAATGCAATGAAACAATGATTGTTAAATAAAAAAGGTAGAGTAATGAAAGATAAGTTGATTTGGCAAATTGAAATGTTAGACATAATGAAAATTATTTCAGTAATTACATTTTTTTTTGTAGTATAAAAAGAAATTTTGAAAGAGAAAGTAAGGCTATTAAGTAAAAATATGGACATATTTAGATCTTAAAAGAATGATGTTAATCATAGAGTCAGAAGTGAATAACTCTTGATGAAATATTAATATATGAAAATTCATTATCTTTTTGTCTATGGAGGTGTATGAATTAATATTTTGTAACGTTGTGTGATTGAACATGATATGCATGTACGAAAATGGATTTGTAAATGTGGTTCCGAATAGGGATTAATCTTATTAAAACCTAAATTTATATGTAAATAATGCCTTAATTAATATGTTTATGTGATATTCATCCCAATGAGTAACAACAAGAACCTAATTAGTGATACTTTTATAAATATGTGAAATGAAAGATTACAACAAATTATTGTTAACAATAACCATTTTTTTTTGTGTTTATAAAATAATGACACATTATGAAACATCATTTAAGCAAAATTGCTCGACAATGTTTTAAGAATTCTAAACCAATCCCATGTTGTCATATCATCTAGTCAATAATAATGATATTAACTCATCAAACACTGACAACATTTATTAAACCTAAAAACCCAAGAAAATATGTACAAATGTTCATTCATCACAAGCAAATACATAATGAATATTACATCTCAATGTTTTTTCTATTCAATGAATTTTCCATTTTAACTATTTGAATCCCATCTTAATAATTAAAACTTTCAACAAAAGTCAAAATATTCTTCAAAAACAAAATCAACATGAAACTTATGAAGTTATAAGACATAACCTTAAAATAGATATGACAATAATATATGACAATCTTGTGACAAAGGTAATAAAATGCAAGACACACAATGAAATCTATGATATCATAAATTTTATCAATAAATACTATGCAAAATCGTGTTGGTAAGCCAAGGGTGACTATTATGACATTAATTAAAAAGCCTTAGAATCCAAGAATTGGACTAGAATGGACAAACTTGATTTTTTTTTACATATTACCTTGAGAGCTATGTATTGTTAGACAAGGTTGATAGTAGGTATATATGATACGATATGAGATGAAGTTTTACCTGAAGATATATCATTAGAACAAAAGAGTGTGCTTTAACATTATAAATATAATTATACATACATCCTTAATCTAGAATAAAGCACTCAAAAGAATATGTCTAATGTATTCAAAAGACACCTTACCATCACAAATATCCCTCCTCGAAATGAGGAAGGTGTAAGGTTTCTCGCACTCCCAAATAGAGGCATAAGATCCCTCCCATTCCTACCACTTGGCAATCTCCATATGTTAAGGCTTATGATAAGGTTTCACTTCATACTTCCATGGGTGGGGGCCATTCCCCAAATGTGGGGTGAGATGTGGGGGAGACAGATATAGACCATATCCCTCATTCTAGTGTCCAAAAAAATGCCATCCCTGGCAGTTTTCCAGCAATTCTAACTGTAAATCTCGGCATGCACACAATTAAAAACCTGGCAAAGCTCTTACTTCCCATGATGGTGGTTGTAAATAGCATCACCCCAAAGCCTCAAAATTGATTACATATGATGATTGACTCTACCTATTCAACTTAACTTAATCATTTCACACCCTGGGATCTGATCTAGTCTTCAAAAATGAGGGTACTTGTTTTGCCAAGTTTGCTTATGAGAGATTGAAGGGAATGCAATCTAAATGCACTATGGTGTAGCATCCATGAACTCATCAAATGAAACATGTATTCATAACCCTACTGTATACTGAGAAAAAAGGCCTCAATTCTACATTTTCTTGAAGAGAATTGAATTCACTTCCATCAATCACATACTTTCTGATCATAAGATGAGCTAATCTCCACAATTGCTTACTTGAAAAGAAATACATGAGGTGGACATGATTATCAGTGTCAAAGATCCTCAAAGAACTTTGATTTCCCTTTTGAAGGCAAGGCAGGTTGTTTCCCTTTCTTTTTACGTCTCCTTGATCCTGCACAGTTTTAAAGAGTGCAGTAGTCAATTGATTAAACTACTATGGAAACTAACCTTTACATCAAATTCCTTGCAGTCAATAAACTCACTGGTATCAGGTACCCGTCTTACAAAGCAGGTGGACCAGAACCAGGCCACCACTTGCTTGTTTTGCTGAAAAAGCAGCAAAGATTCTTGACATAGACATACCTTCAGCTTCCATTTCATCATCGCTGTCATCACCACTTATGATGGTGCTGTCAGTTTGGCCATTGCCTTGGGAACCAGTATTTTCACCAAGAGATGCCTGTTGTTTTGTATCAACACCCTCACTAGCTTCATCATCACCTTCTTGCAAATACCTCACATCCCACAGCTGCACCCATCCAACAATCAGCACATCTGCAGTACATCTACACCAGTGTGGCATCATCTGGCACAAAAACAGCAGCATGACAGGACATAATTATTCCTCGATTCTCATGAAATAACCTGGTGCAAACACGAACCTTGACTGTATTGTCATGTGAAGCACTACCCAGGGTTGTCCTGTCATGAGAAAAGGCTGCAGAGACAACAGAAGACCTATCAACACACTTGTGAGCTGGTGTGGGTTTTACAGAAAGCATACATTGCCATAGGAGACAGGCAATCAACCAGTACAGCATAAAACCAGTTGAATCAAAAAGGATAAAAGAGCACATGTAAATTGCAAAAAGCATACCAAGGCGCTCGATAGGGTATTCAGCATGCTCTCCTATCACCCCTATCATTTTATTGGGAAGAATCGTTACCACCCTGCCTACCCCAATGACCAGAACCATAGTTATAATAGTAGAACAGAAAAGCAATGTGAAGGATACTGTCAGTCTCTTGCATGTTCAATGACCATGAACAGCAACATGTACAGAAGTGACTGACATAATTTTCCAAGAGACTTCACTACCTACTGAACAATCAGAATGGTGAACCAATCAGTTTTCTGTGAGTGGAAGGCCAGAAATGAGATGCAGCCTAGAAAGCTGCTAAGTAGATTCATACCGAATGATGCCATCCATTGATCCTGTAAGGAGTGTGTCTTCATCTACCTGTTCCAAGAAGAAACAAACACTTCTGTAACTCTCATTTTTACACCTAACATATAGGAAACAAAAACTTTGGAAAGATAGGAGGTTCCTTTACCTTTAACAAAGCATCAACAGAGTTTGGATGCCCAATAAAACGGTCACTGCACAAACTTGGCACAATATATTAAGATCACGTAGAATTGCAACTGCTAGATGGTGAGCAGGTATAGGCCCATGTCTCAATGGCAGAGCAAACCAGCAGCAAAGACCACTTAGAGCCCATGAACTCCAAACTTCATGGTCCACCCAGAAGTTTAACATCTTCTTTTTCTGATGATGCTACATCAACAGTCCAAAATCCCACCAAATAATTCCTTTCCAAATCTGCTGACATTATAACCATTTAACCAGCAGTTAATACACAGGTAAAAGTTCACACCTGCAATCAAGCATATGGCCCCAGGAGTAGAGCAGTAGCACACCATCCTGTGATCCACAAACTACTTTGCGCCCATCCTGGATAACACATACAGTATCATCAAGAAGGACTTCACAAGCAGACATTACACGCGAGATCTCCCTTTACAGGTCCATGCCAAGCTGAGTTGAGGCTGATTTCCACAAACAAATGGTTCCAAATGTGCAGTTCTAGCAATGATATCTACCCAGAGTACCATCCACTGTCCTACAAGTATTTGTTCAAACCTGACACAACAGTGAGACTTGCAATAAGGCTACACAACAATTCCTGCAGTATTTTTGGATTTATCAGTTCTACAGTTGCTGTCATAGGGATGCAGGTGTAAACCAGATGTAAGATAGGGAAGGTTCAACAGGAAAACCTTGCACATCACCACTGACAAAAGTTCATCCTCTGCAAACTGCGACTTCCCATCCACCTGCATCTCTCCAGGAAAAGATCAAAAGGTTTAGTGAATCACTGTGACTCCGATTGCCCTCAATAAAGTAACACAATTTTAAAAAATCACAATCAGTTGGCCCTGGTCAGGAGGGTACCCTGTTCCGACGTATATTGCATATAGAAAGTGTGCCATCACCACTGGCACAAGACACAACAATACAGAGTCAGCATATCAACTAGTTTCAATGTCCATCTTCTTTGCATCAGACATAATAGTCCCACAAAGTGTACACAAACCTCAAACAGCTCACTCAGAGAAAGAACGATGAAGCACCAGAAACAACCTGGCACCCAGGAGTTGCATGCTATCTGGCACAAACTCCATGTCTGCAACAAAGTCATCATGTGCTTTAAAGCTGCTGCAGCACACATTTTGTCGTGTGTCCCACACCTGTTATGTTTCCAACACCCGTGATTATCTGGCCAGAAACACTTCCCTAGCAACAGAAATTTGATTGCAATCATTCTCCTGTCATGTGTCCAACACCTGTTATGTTTCCAACCCCTGTGATTACTTGACCAGAAATAGTTGGGTAGCAATGGAAACTCAACTGGAATTATCCTCTCAGCAACAATTACTATTCTGTGCAGGAAGACCTTCCCATAAGGATTAAGAGATTCATTCAGAACTTCTCCAATCCTATGACTTAAGTCAACCTGAATAGAAACAAGAGATGACATAATAAAAATGATTTAACAACAGGGAAAAGAGGAACATCAACCAAAGTATAAGAGTGTGATACAAGACTGACATACAAAGGATTACTAATTCTACCATTGTAAGTGGCAATGACAATTTCTGGAATTATCAGTTGCATATGTACCTTGATAGTGCCTTCATCATCACCAGATGCAATGGACCAGTCTGTGGCATTGATAATCCGATTGATTGCCGCCCTTCACACACAACCATATCTTGCAAATAAGATTATGGAATACCTAGAACATCAACAAAGTTTGCAACAAAACAAGAGAAACTAAAACCAGTTTCTGTTGGGGCACAGAAGGCTATCATATTACATTCTCAAGAGCAGAAATTATATATATGAAGAGTTCTGAAATGATCCTGAAAGACTAACACATTATGTAACATACCCATGTGCACCAGTAAGACGAGCCACTGCTTGACCAGTCTCAACATCAGTGGCAACTATGGAGCAATCTGGTGAACCTGTGAGAAGCACTACAAGAAAGAGGAACAGGTAGTGAAAGTAAGCAAGTCTCCAATTGTGGCAGGCAGGCAGCAAGTTCACAAGAAAGAATATTCAATTCATGTGCACTATGATGATGCAATGGTAGAGGGGGACAAACGTACATCGGCCATCACCAGTAAATCGCACAGCACGACAGGATTCACTGTGTGCACTCACATTCCATTTCCTGCCACAAAACCCAATTTTGCATAGCCGTGCCATAAAGAAAACACAAGCTCACTAAGCTGCTTCTTGACCATCATGTGGGAGGATAAAAAAACGGAACTCACCTTTCAGGCTGCCGTCCATCTCCATATTCGTAGCTGCATGAGAACACAAGCCTCCTCTCAATCAAACCATATATATCTTTCCTCACGGTTTGCAATGCTTGCAGCCACAAGTGATTCCATCAACGACAGTGAAAATTCCACGATCACTGCTAATGCAAACACTAAAGGACTTAGAGAGGTTGTAAGCAGCGTCAAGGTTTGGAGCAAAATACTTTCCTTTCCGTTCATAGGTTGCAAGAGAGAGCGAAACTCACAGGTGGAGGCGGCCAGTGATGAGGCTGACAGCGACAAGCGAAGCAGAAGGATGGAATGCGAGATCGAAGGGTTGTGTGCCCACGTCTATGTCCACTACGGCCTCCGCCATTACTGCTGTTTCTTCCTTGGAATTTGCCTTCTTTGCCTGCGCTGTGCAACACACACTCACACGCACACGCAAAGGAGAGGAGGAGGAGAAGAGCTCTTGCGTTCGCGTTGGTCTTATTAGGGTTATTTGAGCTTCAAACCCTAAAAACGCTAAAACCCTTGCCGGTGCATGCAACGTCGTCCTAGGATATTTGTGTTGACGGAGGACGGGAAGTGCAGGAGTGAGAATCTCGGGCTGGTTGCAATGGCCAATGCGCCGAAGACCATGCTGGTACTGCGGCGAGCTATGGCCACGGCATCAGAAGCCACTGCTGTCCAGGCTGCCTCGAAGAAACCAGGGGAAGGACATCCCAAGAGGAAGAACTTGTTTGACGTGGTGAAGGTGCTTCCGAACTGGGGCTTAGGCAGCAGGGTTGCCAAATCGCATTGGAATCCAGAGACATTCTACAAAATCACCGAGATCAAATTGTACAAGGTCAGCCTCTTACTTGTAGTATGCATATGAGATTATTTGTAAGAGGGTTTTGTTGCATTGACAAGTAGGTAATTTGTCTTTAATTGCAGGATCCAGGCCATGGAGCTGCCTGGGGTATCTATCATGAAGCAGGCAAGCTCCCCTGACCTTGTTCTGTTTATCTTGCCAACTTTCTGTTCTATTTGCAAATCATCAGTTGCAGATCGGTAGCATACAGAGCCATATTGCTGTAAGCATTATTGAAGATCTGGCTTGGGAAGATAACATGTTGAAAAGAAGAAGCAACCTCTTTGGCACACAAAGTGAGATTCTGCTGAGGTCACAAAGGAACCCTAAACCGTAAACCATACAATGTTATGTACAGGTGTAGAAGCAGGCAAGTTGCAGAAGATAGGGGGTGCAAACAAAAGGTGTTGGAAGCACATAGAGGACACAACTTCACAGACTTGGAGAACTGTGGAAAAATCTCAGGTACCATCTGAAGCATGAAGATGGAAGCCTGCTTTGTTTTGCTCGAGTGCAGAATGTAGATCTCCTACAACAAAAGTTACATTGCAAGGACCAGGGCAGCAGCTCCAGGATCAGCAAAGACATCACAGTGGCAGCTTTTTGCAAAACTCATTATGAAACAGTGTTATTGGTTTTGAGAACCACAATCTCTTGGAACAAAAGTACCCCATTTCTCCTAAATTTCAAATCACAGATCTCCAGTTCCTTGATTTCTCTCTACAAATTAGGCACCTGACCATAGCCACAAATACTAGGCACCAAACTAGTATAGTGAGGGAGAGAGCTATCCAGGAGAAAGAGAGTTAAAATACCAAACAAGATGAGAAGGGCGAAATTTAGAGGATACTTTCAGATCACATTATTGAGAAAGAGAGCTGAAATGCCAAATGGGATGAGAAGGGTTGAAGATGATGAGGACACTTACAGATTGCATTATTGAGACTTCTTCCTATTGGAATGTACTGGTGTGCTAATTTGTGTGTGATCGTCAATGATGCTGTTGCTGCCATGGCTGGTTCCTCTGCAAGTTACTCATCCCCACATGAGAAACAATACAGTGGCAAGAGCAGCTACTGTGAAGTTTCAAAGACTCATCAGGTCACTGGACTTCCTTGGTAAGACTGAACTTGCCTCAGACAAATTGTTGGTTATGAACTACTGCACTCCCTCTGATCAAGCATGTTCTCACATGTAAGAGATTTGAATATTGTGTGTTGGATGTCAACCCATTCTCTCCTTTCTTTTGAGAACAGAGCTTGACATCAAAAGAACCTCCAAAGTTTCACATCCAAGACATTAGATGTTTCACATAAGAACTTGATAGGGGAACTGTAATGCCCTGGCAGCGGGCAGTGCACCCTATGAACCCAGGGTGGAGGACAAGTTCCGGGGTGTAAATCCCTGCCATCAGGGCATTACCCAGCGTAATGATCAAGACAGCGCAGCATGGCGGGGAAATTATGAAACACAAGTTCCAGCTATATTGTTATTGATATATTTTTTGATGACTAGAAATGATCTTTGCTGTCAATGTGTGACCAAAAATAATGTGTATCATTTGCTTTTTCCATTTGTGAAGAACAAAAAGATCTCCATCCATGGGTGATTAGGGTAGAGAGATGCCCCCCATTGAACATCGCTCGGTAATCAAATGTTGGTCTAGTGCAAACTAGTGTTGAAGAATGGTCGCTTGCATGTGGATCAATGTTCAAAAAAGGTCTTATGATTGAACATTTTCATCTTGAGGAATTGTGTTTGGTTTTTTTTATTTAAATGGATTGTTGTTTTTATATGCAGTTATGGGTGTTGAAAAAAGACAATAGTAAAAAATTAATAGACATTGTTATATTGAAATGTGTTTGGTAATGGGAGAGGAACAACACATTTTCATGCAAAAGGTGGAAAATATTTTAGTCAAGTTTTGAGCATTTGGTTATGGTGTGTTTGGAATAGTCCAAGAAAAGATGCAAGCAATTTTTCTAAAGGCAATGCTTGGTTTACATGTGGTTTGGACTTATTTTCCTAAAACAACATCAATAGATCCAAAAAAAATGTTTGGTTGTGGGGGTGTAACCAAAAAGGAGAGGGACCCAAAACACCTATCTGAACCCTCTCGGAATCTCACTCTGACAGAATGAGGATCAGACGAACACAACTCAGAGAAATGTCACAACAACATACAGACAGATGGATGCACACAATGGATTTATTGCAAAGGAAAAGAAGTTCCTCAGAGCTCCTGTAGACGCAGCTCCTGCACAGAATCTCAAGTACCCAAAACACAGAGTTCACATACAACACAGATCCCCCTCGATGCTACAGATCTCCTCTTAGACCTTCAACACTCACTCATACACCATCTACACCTGACTTCCCAGATTCATGAGCTTGGCCTTGCTAGTCACTAACGCAACGGAAGAAAAATCAGCAACTAGCTATCCCTTACGCATTCCTCTGCATTCTCCCCAAAAACTTCCCTATTCTCTAGACTCTGCCTCTCCTCTATGAATCTCCCTCTTTCCCTCTTTGTCTCCAACTCCAAGCTTGCATTCGAAGCCTCGCCATCCCGTTACGCCGTCCTAGTCGGTTCCATCCTTCCTCATCATGGCCAGCCGCCATTCCCCAAGTACCTCACCACATTCATCACCCAAAAAGCAACCTCCCATGCAACCCATGCAATAAAAGAGCGCCGTCATCAGATTACGGCTGATTAACTAATCAACAAGGAAAAACCATCAACATCTCAAGCCGCCATATTACTGTGGGGACCTAATGTCGCACCACAGGGGTTTGTTTGTGACATTAAAAGGCATGCAATTGTTCATAAATAAACCCTAAGAAAGTCTTCCCACATTCAATCAACATCTCCTATTTATGTGCAAATTATGAGAAAAAATATATACCAATGATTGATATAACTTAGTTGGTCCCTTACTTTTTTGAATCTCCTTGATGCAATACTTTAGATTATAAATTGTTAGATCCATTGCAATCTAAGTATTTTTTGAACCTTTGGTTGTAAATTTGATTTACGACTTTTATCCTTATCTTTGATGATCATTCATTTTCTACATGCTCTACTTTCACCTTGAAATCTAGTGTCTGCAAGTCTACTCATGAACCTTATTATGATTTTCTAGCTATTTTGCTTTCTTTTTGAGACTTGATTTTTGTAGATTGAATTTTATAGTTGACCTACATGATCTATTTTTACTAAATTTTTTGAATTGTCACTTGTTCTTGTATTTCTCAACATTATAACATTAGGACCTAAAAACTTTAAGTAGAGTTGAAGTTGTTCTTCTATTTTAGAGGACATACTTAGAAAGAATTTAATGTAAAAATGAATTGCTCATTTGATTTCAACCTCAGTTTAAATTTGAACTTGTGCTGAATTTTTTGGAAGGAATTCAAAGTGCTTGGTAAGAATTTGCAAGGGTCCCCCTCTAGATCCTTTGGAGGACTAAAAAATGTGCTTCTTTTTAGGGCTCAAAACTTTTATGTCCTTATGGTGATTTTTGTGCATTGTATCCTTGTTAAATAAAAAAAAATGTGGCATGGAAATCAAACTAGAATGTTTTGTGTATGATGTATGGGAATTGTGTTGATTTATTGTTTGCTTTGCATGGCACAATTTAAAACAACACTTGGCTCTTTTGATAAAACATTTATTTTATAAAAAATTTTGACTTAAAAGTTATGATGGATGTGGTGGAAACCAAGGATTGGATCAATGGTCAACTTGTCCAAATTTTGATGGGAGCAATTAAACAAAGAAATGGCTACCTTACCATGAAGAATTTGTTGTATTATGGGTGCAATCACAAAAACACAACCACTACTCTTGGAACTAGTTTTTAAAATTGTGTAAATGGAAACAAATCATGTGGAAATTTATTTGTGAAATGGAAATCTTTTCATGTAATATCATTTAATATCTTTCAATTAAAGTTGATGTAAATCTTGAAGTGTTTCAAAGAATTTTTGCATCTCCAAAATGACTTTATTAACATTGCTAATTTTAACAATGCTTTTGTAATGTAACATCAATTGACACAATTTTTTGAGGTTTTTGAAGCTAACCTTTATGCTTTCAATGCATTATTATGTAACATCAATTTTGGTTCTTTAATACCATTTTTTGGAGAAATGTTACCATAATTTCAAAATCAATTAATTTTAAATCACTATGGACCGAGTAGAAAATTGAATTTTTAAATTAAAAAATATTAAAAAATAATTATAATGATTTGAAATTTTAACTTGAAATTATTTAGACTTGTACTTGTAAAGCTAGTTGGAATTTGATTAATTTGTAAGGAAATAGTTATAATAGAAATATGGACAATGAACAAAATCTTTTAATGTTTCTTTAATAACCACACCACAAAAGGTTGTGGATGTGCATCATGTTTGCACATTTGCACCTTTACAAAACATGATGTTAGAGGTTGATAATAAATTAGTTAATCCTAAAAAAAAGAAATGAAGAATGTTTATAATTTTGTACCTTTAAAACACATAATTTGTGGTTATCATGGGAAAAGTTGGTTTTAAGTTGATGGTTTGGTAAGTTTGTGATTAGTTGACCCACCACCATGTCTATCATCTTGTACATTTAAGACATGTTTTATATGGTTTTCATGGGAGAAGTTAGGATTGGGTTCATAATTCAATCAGTGCATGACAAGTTCATTTGCTAGGTCCATATTTATGATCTCATTAAGGTCCACATATGTATTTTGCGATTGTTGTGGGAAAAATCAGGGTTCTTTGTTTTTAATAAGGACCATAAATTGTACATTTGATTAGTTAGTAAATCTCTTTTTACTGTTGTTAGAAGAAAGCATAAGCTGACGCGCTCCCAAGTTCCTAGTTAGACCCAAATTGGGTCTAAGTTACTCAACAACGGAATTGTGAGGAATTCGAGGCACGCTCCCAGCTCTTAGCACTAGAAGGGGTAGAGGGGCATGCTGAAGCTTCGGGATGGGACTAGGAAGAGTGACAAGCTTTAATTACTTACTTGAACTTGCATCAAATCGACCAACAAGTTGGTTAGTACACTTTTTGGAACACCCTTAGTGTTAGGACAAGCCACGGGCAACTCTAGATTCACATGACTCACCACGGCCCGGACTCGGGGGAAGCCACCACCTTCCCCCATATAGTATATACTCTGTGCCTCTCCACGGCACCCACATCCGAATGGCTTTTTGTCCCAGGACTCCCAAGGAAGAGTCCTAAAATTGTCCCAGTTTGGACTCTTGGGACTTTGCGAGGTCATAACTCTTTGCTCAGACCTCCGATTAGGATGAAGTCTGAAGTAAACTTGTAATTAATTAATTAGTTAAGCAACGGCTGACTTTGATTTGGCCGTTGGATTTTTGTGGCTGCACTTTTTCTTCCTCATCCTTTTCGTGTGTTTTTGCGTTCTCATTTGTGCCTTGCAAGCTTTTGGATTATGCTGCGTTTCCAGAGTTCTCCTCGAGAGCTTTTCAACGGTGTGTCACACTCCACCTGCACACACCGGGGTTGGGTCAATTCCCGACTTTTAGTGGTCGGGAGTCAAACTGCCAGTTTGACTCCTGACCCTTTTTTTTGCCATAACTTGTGCTACAGATGTTTAAATGGCCCATGCGAGACCATTTTCGACATCTACACTTTGATAGCTTTCCAATAATATAAAGAACACCCCAATGCAAGGTGTTTTGACGCCTGCAATCGAACTCTAAAGTTTTGGGGGTCCCGGAAGACTCCCAAGTCCCAATTTCGGGAGTGTGAGTTTCATCCTCACACTCTTTCAAAGTATGGTTGCGACACATGCAAATATGAATTAACAAATAAAGGATCAAGCTTGGACTTTCAATTTATTGTATACATGCATGTAATATTATTGTCAATTATTTTTAAAGGCAAAATGTTATTTAAAAGTGCAAACTAAATATGTTTCTTGTCTTATTTTTACTTCCCCTTATCACCTTCACATTGTTTAAGGGTTAATAAGGTTTAAGTTGATTAGAAATGAACCACATTGTTGGTTACCTAGGGCCCATTTGGGGATATTACTTCCATTTCTTTTGTCAATGACATGAAAAATATGTAAGCGTAACTTATTAAAAATATATATAATTATTTAAATGTAAAGAGGGTATTAAAATTGGATTATGAAAGTATATCTAAAGCATGCTTAACTTGATTGTCAATTGACAAAAAATCTAGCTTTTCCAAAGTACCATAGTACTTTGGTAACTTTGACACTAATTATATTATTTGTAAAAATGTTGAAATCAAATTTTTTTGAAGGAAAATAAAAAATGTTTTGGAATATTCAAAAAACATATTTTCCAACATCAAATCTTTAAAATTAATTAATTACTTGACAAAGATGTTTTGAAACCAAACTTATACTACATGACATTTAGGAAGAATTTTAAAAAGAAATCTTGGTGGCATCTTTTGAAGAGCATTTTAGGCTTTACCATGTTTTAAACCAAAGTTGTACAAGGAAAGATTCATTGTTATTTTTCATGTCATGATTAAAAGAAATGTTATTTTCAAAATGATATCCTATAAATAACCAATGAATTGTGTAAAACCTATACACATTTATCATATATTATTATGATTTATGAAATTCACAATAATTTTGTCCTAGTCCACACAACTCACCACATATTAGGTATAATCATGAAATGTTTTGTCAACACCCATATAGACAACCTTTTTCTTCAACACATTCAAAACAAATGTTTTGGTATGCATTTTAAAGAGCGATTGTTCAAATAAGCTTGGGCCACTCTTCATTAAACCTACATTAGAGATGAATGCAATTATGTATAACATATTATTCCAATTTTGTTATATGTCTATTAGGTAGATAATGAAGACTAGGGTAAACACTAAACATTAACAAATTAATTGCAAAAAAATTAATTTAATGCAAGTGCCCCGAGGAAAGCACATGTTTTAATCTTGTTCTCCCTTGTGAATTATTTTTCTTTGACAACTTGGCCCAAGAAGTGTGGCCAAGTTGATCGTCCTAATGTTGTCTTCTTCCCAAATGGCTCTTTTCTGAGCTTTCATCCAAGGAGGCTATCTAAATAAAACATTGGTTGTTGGCAAATTTGAACTTGCGACCTACCACTTATATTAAATTCTTTAGATGACTTCTTTGAAGCTTTCATTCAAGAAAACCATTTGAATAAAATAATGGCTATTAAAAAAAAGATTTGAACCTAAAACCTTATATTCATAAAGCTAATTCTTAACCACTACATCATGCATCTTTACTTCAAAAATATGGGATACCAATTATCCTTAAATCATTTTCATAATTTGGATCCAATAAAAATTGATGAAATACTTTTGAAATGGGCATTTGTCCTACAAAAATGTTGAACCCATTGCTCCTTGCCAAAGATTAACCTATACAAATCTACAGAATAACAACAATTACAATGGCTTGAAAGGCATTCAACATCAAATTCATACTAAATAAGAGTTCAATGGGTGATTTGAGGCACACATCTTGAATACAATTGGTTACAACATTGTGTTGTGGACATAGTTAGAAGTCTATGACATTTTCTTGGTCTAGCATACAAAATATAGATTAAATTTATGTTCAATTTTGTGTTGCGTAAGGCCCTAGGATGAACATTGAGGTCATTATTATTGTAAGGGCTATACAAAATGATAGTGGAATGTGGAATTGATTTTAATAATGCCTTCATCTTAAACCTTTAACCATGATAATGGAGGAGACCAAAAAATGAAATCAAACAAACAAAATGTAGAATCAACTACAAAAATGACCCTATATGATTTTATGAACCCATCTTGTAAATAATTGGAACATTACAATGTGAAAGAAATAAGAAGTACAAACCAATGTTGTGTGGTTCTTGGGTTCTAGAAAAAACCTTTGATTATGGTTCAAAAAATCATATAAGGTTGGTTTTGGTTCTACTTAGGGTTTTTTAAAAATTATAGAAGTGGGATTTGGTTCTGGTTATAGGGTTATTTCAAAATAAAATGGTTCCCAATTCTAGGGTAGGTTCTGGTTAACCTTTAGTTAGGTTCCAAAATTCGAAACATCATTGGAAAGAATCCACATAAAGAATATTTAATTCCAAAAATAGGTTAGATTGTTACAAAGCTTTGAAGGCCAAATGAAATAATATAACCTACTTTTATTAACTTAAACTGCATTACTAATGGATCAACACCATTTTTTATGCCAATTGGTTTCATGTTTTATCATTTCATATGCTTGTATGCCAATTTTCAAATGGGTTGTCTTGAGACTCTTGAATTTAGCCCACAAGTTCACTCCCAAGTGAATTCCCAACTCATGGTCCCCAAATTTGCCCTTTCAAATCCATGACCTCAAAAATCCCCAATGGACACTTTCTTTGCTCCAAAATAACCCACAAATATGCCATGATTAAACCTTGAAAAATTACCTTAAACACCCCATAATACGTACCTATAATTTGCTTTATTTGTGCCCTTAAACATCTTGCTCCAAAATTCAAAAAACACCCCAAAACACCCCCAAATTTTGCCTTAACATTGCCAAATTCAAGATGCCAAAAAATTCATGCAAAGTGGCATAACAAGGAAGAAATTAAAAAAACTCAAAACCTAGTAATTTTTTTGGTTTCATCACATTCAATTGTAGGGTTTGAGGTTTGGGTAGCCCTAAAGAAACAACCTTGCTCCACACATTGCTCCAAAGACCTATGACAACCAAAAAAACAAGTTGATTATATCAGCTTTGATGAACACGAACATCAAACTTGGAAATAATTTTTTTTTGAAAGATGCAATAAACAAGAAAAAAAACTTACTTAAACCCTATAGTTTTTTTCATCCATATCCAAAAGCTCAAGTGATGTGATTACATCTTCATTCTCATCCATTAAAGTTGTTTCCATTTCCATGAAATTTTCCATGGATTATGGAGAGTCACCAAGACGGGCATCATCAAGCTAGTTATTGTAGATGTTTATAAACATTTCAAGATTATCCATGCTCAAGTGAGAACATTGTAGGTTTATGCAAGTATTTGCAATATTGAAATTTTTTTCTATTTTAATATGAGATTCCATAGTCCCCAAGATTTGTCAGCCTATAAACCGAACATAGGGAAAATTCACCTTGTTGGTTCTCTCCACCATGCCAATGGATATTTGCATTCCTCCTCATTGATTTTCTTGGTTTTGAAATGGGTTAGTTGTTTTTTCACCACTTATAATGCCAAATCATCATCACTTTCCATGACATCATACAACTTGTAGATTGGGAACTTTGAGATGCATAACTACCTAGGCCTTTTTCATTTCCATTAATTGAGTTTAGGTTTTTGTATTCAAAAAAGGGACAAGAACAATACCTTTCTATCATATTTGTTTGCAATATGAAAAACCCTTTGCTTGCCAACATATTGAATGACCAACCCCAACTTTTTGTAATGGGGATCTAATATCAATGCCAACATGTTATGAACTTGGCTAGGTTGAAAAGAAAACATGAATAAAGGAAGGGTTCCAAAGCTACTATTAATTGTTTCTGCATGTGTTATCATAGGATTTGGAGTTCATTATCAAAATCTTGGGTTTCATCCAAATCAAGTATGCAACAACCCATTCGCATTGGCATGTTAATGAAATTGTCGAAGCAAGAATGTTAGAAAATAGTCGGTAACCTTGGCTTGGTTCAACACACATTGTTGAACCATGGGACCCAAAGTATTTGTAACAACTTGGGCTATAGCCCAAACTTGTGTATTTAGCACATGGCCTTGAAATTCTAATGATTCTTGTTGTCCGTAACATAAGGGAATAGTGTGTTTGAATTTCAAATTCTTTTGAAACAAAATGACTTTGAAAGTAAACCTAGTTTTTTTTCAAATCTTGAGCTTTCTTAGGGGCACACTAGGGCTGTCACAACGTTCAGGCATTTGTCATGACACGACACATCAATCTGGATGTAGACATAGCCTAGTGTCACATTAGAATAAGGTCAACTTAAGGTTAGGCTACCTAAAAGATACTTAAGGGCGATTGAAAATCATGTCATTTAGTCACCTTAAACCCAATCATGAATAAAACAACTTTTGGTTGACATAATTTTTTGGTGAACGAAGTTTTTTTTAGGTGGCAATCAAATTTTTTCAAACATTGACCAAATGTTTTAAGGCAAGAATTATTATTTTTTAATTACTAGATGTGTATGGATGGCTAGACGCATCCAAATGGATAGCTAGATCTAGACGAACATTGACTTGATGATGAATGCAATTTGTGTGCGTCTTGTCAAGTTTGACAACCTTGGGACACACCATTATGTAAACAGGTTTTGTGCCATTCATGTTGGCCCTTCCCACTTTTCTTGGCCCACATGATAGTTTTTTGTGAAATAGATTGTGTTGCTTTGATGGAAATAATGTTTAGACTAACACAAACTTAAAAATTATGAATGGCATATCGATGACATTTAAACATAACATGCCCCCAACATGACTCCACAAATGGTTGTGCCAAACCCAACCCTTCACATGAAACAACATAAGTCAAAGTTTGGGTCATGGTTGAGAGATTACACTTGTGTCTTTGATGTATTCAATAGCTTGAACATTGAGGGCCATGTTTTGCAAGTACTTCATTTACTTACAAAACAATTGCACTCTTAAAAGTGTGTTTAAAATAAACCAACTATTACATATGACAAGGTTCCCACAATTCATCAAAAAATGTGCAACGGGAACAAATGTGTCCACTCTTGGTTTAAACATCTATAGATCAAAAGATAGAGCATAAGAATTACAAGATTCAAGGGTTGAAAAAACATTTTTTTTTAAAAATCTTTTTTGTAATCCTAGGTTTGATTTCATTAACAAAAGCTCATTTCGATGAAAAATTAAGACAATAATTCTATTTCAAGAATAACCTCCTAAAAAATGGAGCTTCAACATAAGACAATGCCATTGACTTTTAGCTATGAATAATGCCAAATCCTCTTCAAATTATTTTTGTTGAAGATCATCCTTAGTGTAAAAAATAACATTACTAAAAGAAGAGGAAATGGTAGATGGGGTGAGGCCAAACCTTTTTTTTGTAGGTCATTTATCTCCTTTTGGTCCATTTTTTCTCATTCAATCCATTAAATTTATACTTGCCAATGCATGATCTCAAGATGCTTTCATAGTGTAAAAATATCCCATTTGTTATTTTGTAAATTATGATGATGCCCTTTTTCAATCTTGAAACTAAGGCAACAAGATAACTGATAACACACTTAATTGTTTAGGAAGGTTGGAGCTAGAGTTTACCTTTAAAGAAATTGTGTTAATAGGTGCAAAGAAAGTTCAAGATGTGGCAATGTGTGTTTTAGTCTTCTACAAAATCTCTTTGTTTAGCTAGTAAAGTTCATTGTTGTGTAAAATCCTTGGTTGTGAAATTTTCTATCGGAGTGGTACTTGTAATTGCACCATAAATTGATATAGAATTCTAGTAGTCAACCTCCAACTCAAGTTCATTGGGGTAGATCGCCTCTTTAAGGCAAATTAACAAGTCCTCCATGGATTTAAACTTTAAAAACAAAGGAAAAGAAATTCCAAAATAAGGAAATCATAAACAACATCATAATCAAGAAGAAGATTCAGAGTAAGGCAATCACAATTAGGATGAGGACCCAAAACAAGTTGATCAAAAACAATATCATGATTAAGAAGAGGATTCAAAATAGGGTGATCACAAACAACATCATGATCAAGAAAAATACCAATAGCAAGGAAATCACAAAGGACATCATGATCAAGAATAGGACCAAGAACATGGCAATCACAAATAACATTACAATTAGGAAGACAACCAAAATAGGGTGATCATGAATAACATCACAATCACCATGACCAAGAAGAGGACCCAAAGTGGAGAAATCACGAACAACATCAGGGTTAAGAAGAAAACCCATAGCAAGGTGATCACAAAGAACATCATAGTTAGGAAAGGACCAAGATTGGGGCGATCACAAAAAAATCACAACATCAAGAAGAAGACCATGACCAAGGTGATCATGAAAAACATCATGCCATTATGGTCAAGAAGAGGAACAAAACCAAGGCAATCATGAAGAGCTTCATGATCAGGAAGAGGACCTAGAACAAGGCAATCACAAACAACAGCATGATGAAGAAGAAGAGTAAGAGTAGGGCAATCATGAAGAGCATCACAATGAGGAGGAGGACCGAGAGCAAGGTAATCATGAAAAACATCATGATCACAAACACCACAAAACCACAACAAGTGCCATTGCCAAACACCAAAAAAGAAAAAGTCAAGTTCATGATTAGGAATAGTGGCATAATCAAGAAGAGGACCAACATCAGGGCAGTGAAAGACATCATCACCATTAGGAAGAGGACCAAGCTAGTGAACAACATGCCTTGAAAAAAATTGTGTAGTCATCGCCATTTGCAACATGCGTGAGCTTGTGAACATGAAGTAAAGCTTGAAGAAGCTTGAAGCAAGCCAACAAGTGATGATGATGAACAAGTTGAGCACAAACCATAAACCCTAAAAAATGGCCGAAATTGGAATTGATTTTTTTCAAAAAATCCAATTCGATTTTGGTTTTGTGCTACTTGTGAATCCAGATTGCATTCCAGTAACCTCTTCAAACTGGGGGGGTTGGTTCTCCCCCAACCCCTCCCCTTTGTAGATCGTGCAAATAACTCTGGTTCTGGTTCTCAATTGATTCCAGGTATGTTCCAAGTAACCAGAACCCAACCGGGTCTGAGTAACCAGATTAAACTCCATTTGACGGTAAAACTTTTCTCTGAGTACATTTCCCTCAAATTCAAAGGTGGGGAACAACAAGCCCTATTTGTTTGCACGTGGACATATGTGCTTGAGTTTGGCCAGGTGACTCTGAGAAACAGTCAATCATTTTGCAACTTGAAAAGAGAGAAAAAAGCAGCTACAAAAGTTTTGCGGCAGGAGTGCCATCATCCATAGTCTCATGAAAAAGGCCATATCCTTCATGGTCCCTTTTGTTTGCTTGAAGAAAAAGGCAATGGGTCAACCAGAAAAACATACAGCACTTTAACTCCTCCAAGAAAATTAGTTGAAGTCAACTTGTCAAAGTAGCTCAGGAAAGGCAAATTATGGTATTCCATACATGATATGGGCTGCAAATCAACCAGTTTCTGCACACATGTTTTCTGTTCACACTGGTGAACTGGATTTTCTGTGTCCAATCCCCCCTTCACACTGGTTAACTGGATTTTATGTATCCAAGCATTTTTGTAAGTCCCTTTTTTTCACTTTGATTTGTCTCAACATTTTCTTCTCCTTCACTAGACTGCATGCCTTGGGTGGACCAGCAGCACCTACACTGGTACCATGGTGAAAATAAATGGTTAGGGGCACAAAAATACAAAAAGGATTGGTAAAGAGGAAAAACTCTTTTTATAGATATTTATCAAAGCCCGAATATTTTTTGATTAGTTGCTACTACACGTTCTGAAACTACTCCTAATACTAAATTAGGTCCCTCATTCATTCCAAGTTGCACAATAAGGATCTAACTCAAGAAGGTGAGGGTACCACTGTAAGTGCGCGCTGGTTCACCCTGGCTAAACTAAACTAAACTAAACCTTGAACTGGGTAAGGTTGTTTGAGATGCCATTTATCACAACCTTGTAAAGCACTTGAAAACATTTCCTAAGTGTATTTAGAGGGCACCTTACATTCATGAATATTCTTCTCCCCCAAAGAGTATAGATCTTGCATCTACTAATTAGGAGTGGGAAGGATCACTTACGAGTGTATAAGGTCCTTACCATTCCCATATAGTGAGCATAAAGAGCCTTCTTTACATTTACCAGCTAATGATCTCCATATGTTTAGGCTTATGGTAAGGTTTGCCTCTTGCTTTACATTGGGTAAGACCCATGTGTGTGAAATATTCCAAAAATCCAGGTGTGAACTTATTGGGTCATCCCCGAAGCCCTTTTTTATATTGGGAATGGTCCAATGTTGGGACTTTACATTACATGTTGAGATGCTATCAAAGGGACCTCGTGAGAATCTTGTGGATTCATTGGTTCACTCAACGAGGAGTGATGAACTACACCCACATTTTGTAGTAGTGGGGAATTGACTAGTGAACTAAACTCACATTGGGGGAGGGGGGGGTGGAGAAGAATTCCCTTGGCTTCCAATGTCATCATATAGGCTCGAGAGCTAATTATGCCAAGTTCATGGTGACCATATTCATCCTGTGGGGCTCAACAAAATTGGCCCAGGGGACCAATTCTATGGCTCATAAATTTGCAGAAATTTCTTCACCTTTGGGGCCACCATTTTCCCCCCAAAAGTGTGAGGATCCAAAAGTCAGCATGTATTTGGCCCATAGCAAATGTGGTAGAAAATATGAAATTTCTGGAGTTTGAATTCCTTCACGGTCATTGTTTTGACTAGATTAAAAAAAAAGTGTTCCAAATTCGACTTATAAAGAAACTCTCAATAAGTTTTGAAATTGGGTATGCAAGAGCACGTTTTGCTAAAAGAAGAAATAAAAGGATATCTTTTTTCCCATCAATACATATTTTTTCCATGCTCACCAAAGCTCTCTTGTCATTCACCTTTGACAATAAGTAATGCAGGCCTTGTGGACAAGGTTTGAGCAACTATTGCCGACTATTATTAATTGTAAGGGTGGGTGCAATCGGAATTAAACAAGTCAAAGATCATGTTAGATCCAAATGATTTTTTTAAAAAAAATAGGAAAAGGTTTATTTATCACCATTTGAGAATCATGTACTCATAGCAAGTTATGCTAAATGATTTGATATGAATATTAATTTTTTTTTAAAAAAAAATTCAATTTTGAGTTTTGGTTTGAATAAGTACCCTTTGCAAGAGTGCAACCCAATTGTATGTGTGTGTTTTTTTCCAATTTTGTGAAGTTGCTTAAGTGATGATCATCCATAAATATATTTAGACAAATTTGGTGATATTCAAAATATGAAAGTAGAAAATCTTAAGCACAGTTTCATACTGTAAACAATTGCAACAACTTTTGGTAATTTCTTTTGGTTTTTTGGTGAATTTGTTTTTGGGGAAAAAACATAGAATTTGTCACACGATATTCTTTTTTAAAAATCATTTTTGCAAAAAAAAAAATTCCCACAAAATAAATCATTGGTGCAACCATTGTGTCCCTTAGCGTTCATTTCATGAAGAGCCCTTCAAATTTCTTAAAACCAACTTGATTCAATGGTAAAAAAAACTGGATGACAAAAACTACAAGTCACACTAAAAATAGTTACTATTGAAGAAAATGGGTAGTTTATATTTTAAAAAAAATACATTTGAGTTTTAATATGTATGAATTTCAAGATTCCTTTGCCATTAATGTTTCTTTTTTCAAATTTGTGACGTGGGTGGCATGTTGGTGATTATCCAAAGGATGACTTACCCAAATTTGGCTACACACCAGAGAAGATAATACAAAAGCCTACATTTCATGCCATAGTTTGGTGACATGCTACAACCTAGTGTCTCAAAATGGCAACTTCAAAAAGCTTTTCCTCATATTTTGGGGATAAAGGGTCATTTTTAGAGTTTATACTTGTCGCAAGCCTTATTTTTTTGTCACCAAGTAGCAAAATTTGCCAAAAAAAAAAAAAATTGTTTACCATATGTCAACGGGGTTTAATGTAATTGTTGTACAAAATAAAATGTTAGATTGCAATGTTAGATTTCCAAAGATGTAATTGGTAGGGGCTTGCCCTAACCAAATTTCCTTTTTTTAGAGTCTAGGTTCCTTCTAACAAACATCTTGCCGAGACTTGTCAAAGCCCATTCAACCATGTTAATATCCACCAAACACGATGATCTTCCAAGATATTGTTTTGGAAAATGCAGTGTTTTGATTTGTTTAAGAAACCATAGAAATGATTGAAAAATGTACATTCCTCCAAGGTAATCAAATTGAGACACAACACTTAAAGTTGAAGAAGTGTTGAGCTTAAGAGTACAAGCTGTCTATGGGATTTCGAGGCAAGTTACTTAAACATGAGTTGGTGGATGTGTGGGTTACACATCAATCCTAAAGCACTTGGAGAAATGTACAAGCCAATTCACAAGCCGCACCAAAGGGGAGGAAAAAAAGTTGAAATCTTGCACACATATTGCCTTTCTTATCGAGACTCCAACATCACAAACATTCTTGTATTATTAAGCTGAACACTTCTTGACCGAGATTATATTGTGAGAATGTAAAAATATATAAGGACATGTTTGAAAAACATTAGACATTTTATTCAAATGCCTAGCAATTGGAATATATTACTTGAGGTCTATCACATGTTTTTTTTGGGTGATATTTACATTAACACATTTGACTTCCTTTGAAGTTAAATGGTTTAGAACTAGTTCACTAATTGATTGTTAAACCAAACCCATTTTAGTGTTATGAGAAAAGATAAACATCCAAAACATTGTCAAACATCCATTATTAAGTTGTTGAACATCCTTTTTACACATCCACTCTATTGAAATAAAGGCGACATCTATCCATAAAACATGGATGAAAAAAAATTTAGTTTAAATTCCAAGTAAATAATTAAAATATCTTATGCACAAACCAATTTTGAATATATAATTTCACTTTTGAAAGCCCATTTTTGTTGTTTGTTGATGAGGCTATGTAAGTATGATTGGAGCTTGCTCTCTTCTTTTTACATCCTTATTATTATTGACTTGAAAGAATGACCTTCCAAGATTCTCATCACAAATATAGTAATAGTTCTAGACTCACAATAGTCAGGTATGTATTATATAGTTTGTAACTCGTGCGTGCCACTATTTCTATGTTGTCCAACTTGTCCCTTAGAGTCATGACCCTATGTACTAGATACCTTATAACTCATGTGTCTCACCCAACTTGCTTTTGTGGGTCAAGCTCTTGTGTGTCCAAGATCTTAGTCTATTAAGGGTTTGGGTAGTTGAAAAGTGAACCCTAGGAAAAAAACAACCAAGTTTTTAAGCCTTGTGATAGCTTGGCACCATTTTTAATAAATTATTTGTTGGTATGGTGTCAAAAATGCCTTGAAAATATTGTGTTACATTGGTAGGTATTGATTGTTATCATTAATGGATGATTAAAAAAATGAAATTGTGTTTTTGAACTTGCCATAATCCTAATTCTTTTTGTCATATCGATAGATGTCTCCAAATTCTAAATTATTGATTTTGGGATGTGCTCCATTTGTTTTTCATTCGTCATTTTTGTTCTCATTCAAAAAGCAAAAAAGAGAGACTTCATGTAAAAACAACCCAGCTGTGGAGAGGTGTAAAAATTCCATAAAGCATGTCTGCAGAATACCTGAATGGTGGTTGTTTGTCGGGACTTGAAACCGAAGAAAGTTTTTGTCTTCAGTGAGATCTCATATTTGTAGATAGTGGTATCATAGAATGTTACAAACTTTGCTCATTACCCATGCCAAGTCCAGTAATAAGTAAAAATACCCTGCACGGCCCCACCCCACATCACCACTTAAGTAATTGCTCCGTATACACAAGGAAAAAAAGCTGAATCGTGTGCATGGGGGAAAAAGAATGGTCAACCTCCGCAGCCAAATTTGCCCCGACATGGGCTCAAATTGAAAAAGTCCATGATTCCGACAAATTGCATCCACGTTGCTGTGATATACTTAACAATACGGGGAGGAAGGTTGGGTCCCCAGGGAGGGGGGGGTTTATCAGTGATTTCTTTCAAGTTGGGGGTTTGAAGGTTCAAAATGCCTAAACCCTAAACAAGAAGTCAAAAAAAAAAAAAAAATTGTTTTTTAAAAACCTACCCTTCTTGTTTTTATCTTATTAATTCTTTTTTTTTTTTTCTCTTTCAAATATTTTGATTTATAAAAATAAAA
>Ga0116231_10002813_pt1 | contig 36275 bp, 32 predicted proteins | sample S1TSphgellanicum_2_FD_89695 | JGI IMG/M metagenome (GOLD analysis project Ga0116231, IMG submission 89695) | Host-associated microbial communities from peat moss isolated from Minnesota, USA - S1T2_Fd - Sphagnum magellanicum MG | ecosystem: Host-associated > Plants > Peat moss > Unclassified...
GGCACTTACGTGCATGTCTGCGGCGTGGATATCATACGCGACGAGACCGGCGCCTTTCTGGTGCTGGAAGATAATGCGCGCACCCCATCCGGCGTGTCCTACGTGCTGGAAAACCGCAACATGATGCGGCGGATTTTTCCCGATTTGATGGATGGTATCGCCGTGCGCCCGGTCGGCAGCTACGGGCTGATGCTGCAACAGGCGCTGATGGAAATTGCCCCAACCTCGGTCAGCGATCCGCAAGTGGTGCTGCTCTCGCCTGGGATTTATAATTCCGCCTATTTCGAGCATATTTTTCTGGCGCGCGAAATGGGCGTCCCCTTGGTGGAGGGGAATGATCTGGTGGTCGAGGACGGCCGCGTATGGATGCGCACCACCGCCGGCCTCGCCCCCGTGCATTCGATCTACCGCAGGCTCAACGATGATTTCCTCGACCCCGATGTATTCAGGCCGGAGAGCACGCTCGGCGTGCGCGGCCTGATCGATTGCTGGCGCCGCGGCACGGTGGCGATTGCCAATGCGGTCGGCACCGGCGTTGCCGACGACAAGGCGATCTATGCCTATATGCCGCGCATCATCCGCTATTATTTCGGCGAGGACGCCATCCTCTCCAATGTCGAAACCCACATCTGCGGCGAACCCGAAGGTTTGGCTTATACGCTGGCAAATCTCGAAAAACTGGTGGTGAAACCGGTGGGTGAGTCGGGCGGCTATGGGCTGATCATCGGCCCGCATGCCACACGCGCGGAGATCGAGGCGTTTCGTGCGCAGTTGATTGCTGATCCGGAAAACTATATCAGCCAGCCCATGATCAAACTTTCCGTGTCCCCGACATTGTCCGGCAAAACGCTGGCGCCGCGCCATGTGGATTTGCGGCCTTTCGCGATTACCGGCAAGAAATGCTGGGTACTCCCTGGCGGCCTGACCCGCGTGGCGTTGCGCGAGGGATCGCTTGTGGTCAATTCCTCGCAAGGCGGCGGCTCGAAAGACACATGGGTGCTGGAATGATCGAGCCCCTGTCGCGCAGCACGCTGCTGCTCTCGCGCTACGCCGAAGCCCTGTTCTGGCTCGCGCGCTATATGGAGCGCGTGGAAAACCTGGCCCGCATCCTCGATGTCACGGACACGTTCGTGCGCCATGGCGCCGATCAGTCCGGCTGGCGCTCGGTGATCCAGATCAACGCTGATGAGGAGCGGTTCCTCAAACGATATAGCGAGGCGAATGCCGAGACGGTCGCCGAATTCTATCTGGTGGACCGTGAAAACCCGACCTCCATCGCCTCCTCCCTGTTCGCCGCGCGCGAGAATGCGCGCACGCTGCGGCCGCTGATATCCACGGAAATGTGGGCGCAGATCAACGTGTTCTATAACCGCGTCCGTGGCCTGACCGCGGCCGACGCCGCCCCCTCGCGCGTCTCCGGCCTGTGCGCCTATTTGAAGGAACAGTGCCAGGCCCACGCCGGCATTACCGACGGCACATTCTTCCGTGATCAGGGCTGGGCTTTTTACAATATCGGCAAATATATCGAACGTGGCGACCAGACCTCGCGCCTGGTCGATATCAAATACCACACGCTGCTCCCCACGACGGACGATGTCGGCGGTGCCGTGGACATCAGCCAATGGCACGCGCTGCTGCGCACCGCGTCCGGCTATCACGCCTTCCGTCGCGTCTATCCCAGCGGCATGACGCCCGCCTATGTCGCGGGCTTCCTGCTTCTCAACCACTCCTTCCCGCGCTCGGTCGTTTTGTGCGTGCGCCAGATCGAAGTGTATCTCACGCAGCTCAGCTCGGGCTATTCGCTGCGTGGTGCCTATGACGCGCAGGAGCGCCTGGACGAATTGCGCGCGGCGCTGCTCGACCAGACGATCGAGGATATTTTGTCGCGCGGGCTGCACGAATTTCTCGACTGGGTGCAGCGCCAGTTCATCGAAGTGCACAACGCCGTTGCCGCCGCGTTCTGGCGCAAGGCGCCGGAGCAATCACAGAGCCAGATCTCGTAGGGCGGAAAAGCGAAGCGCCTTCCGCCACTACCGCCGTCCAGCAGGCTCGGCCACGCCGGTGTTGTAGAGAGGTGGGAATGGCGGAAGGCGCTTCGCTTTTCCGCCCTACGGCGTCATGGCAAGGGCGCCTGCGCTGCCTTGAAGAACATCTCATAAAACCGTTTCAAATCTACGCCCTGCACGATCGTCACCAGCCGCTCGCCCTGATGCGGCGCAATTTCCGGCGACCAGACGTGCGCCTGGCCATAATGCATGCCGTACGCGATATCGACATCCATCAGCGCATCGACTTTTTTAGTGATCAGCGTCGGATCGACAGCAACTTCGGCGGCCATTTCATCCCATAGCGGCAAATGCGAGGCGTATTTCGCGAGGTAGGTCGTCACCGGCGTCTTGACCGACACCATGCGCGCAACGGCGGCTTTCGTCATCATCGTCTCGTTGGTGACGCTGCCGAGCGAAATGATCTTCGCCCAAGGCGCAGTCAGCACGATATGCGCCGCCTCCGGGTCGAACAAAAAATTAAAGTCGGAAAAATTGTCAGCATCTTCGGTCACCTGCTTCAAATTGCCGCCAAGCAGCCCGCCCATGAACACAAGCTCCTTCGCCAGCCCGGCAAACTGCGGATCGATGCGAATGGCCAGAGCCAGGTTGGTCATCGGCCCGGCCGCCAAAATCGTGATCTGGTGCGGATATTTATGCACCTGCGCAATCAGGAAATCCACGGCACTGCCGGCCGCCGGCGTGATCTTCGGATCCCCATCGGGGTTATGCGGCACCAGCCAGGGGTTTTCGGGATGAAACACCTCGCCTGGTTCGGGATTGGGTTTTGGATCGTTCCAGGCCCCCTTCCAGGGAATTTTGCCGAACGCCTGCTCCCAGGCGCGCATCCGGCTCAGCGAATTCACCAGCGGAAACACCGCACCTTTATAGACCGGCAGGTCCGTGCGGTGGGCAATTTCCAGGAACCGCAGCAGATAGGCGGCCTCCTCGTCGCACCACCCATCGCCGCTGACGACGGTAAAGCCCAGCACTTTGATGGACGGATCGGTGATGAGCGGCAGGGTGCTCTGGATGTCGGATCCGCCAGGGCCGAGAAAATCATTATCCTCTATAAAAAGTCTGGGATCGGCAATGGCGGAAGTGGTGGCCGACATCAGGATGATGGCAAGGGCGAGGCGTCTCAGCCCTCGTAGGGTGGGCTTCAGCCCACCACGGGCAGGCACGCCGCTTCGACATGGTGGGCTGAAGCCCACCCTACGACGCGCTGGTAGCGGATCATTCATGGACCGTTGCCTGCCGATCAAAATTTCACACGCGCTTCCACACCAAACGTGCGCGGGTCATTCACAAAGCCGGTCAGATTATCGAAATCAATGGCGCCCGTCACGCGAATCTGGTCGAGAATATTGCGCACGAAAGCGGCGACCTCCAAACCGTTCCTGTGATCCTCATAGCCGATCCGCAATCCGCCCTGCACCAGCGACATGCCCTTATACTCGATGGCGCGGTAGAGAAAGAAATTGACGTCGCTACGGTATGACCAGTCGGTCGATACATACACGTCTTTCTGATCGGCAACCGGCACCGTGTAGCGTGCGCGCAAATCGATCACCCAGCGCGGCGCATCGGGCAGCGGGTTATGATTGATATAATAATATTTGACGCCGTCCTTGATATAGGCGAGCTGGTTGGTAATCGTGCAGGCTGCGCAGCTCGACACCACCAGGTTCGGGTCAAGGATTTCGGTAAAATTATAGCTGCCGCTGGCTGACAAAAGCAGATTATCAACCGGCTTCACATCCACCTGACCCTCAGCGCCCTGGCCAATCGCGTTCTTGGCATTCAGAAGCTGGGTGGAATTGGTGGCGCCGCCCACGGCCGTGAGCTGCAAGTCGTTGGTATCCCATCGGTAGATGTCGGCACTCACGTTGGCGCGCTGCTGCAAAAAACTCCCTTTGACGCCGATTTCGTACGAGGTCGTGGTCTCCGCCTGCGCTTCGGTATAGGCGCCTGCCGCGCGGTTGCCGAAATCATACTCGACGTTGCGGCCGTCCAGCGCCGGCGCAAGATAGCCGCTGGAAATGCGGCCATACACGTTCGCCTGCGGCGTAACCGCGTAATCCAGGTCCACGTTGAAGGAGGGGCCGGTATAATTCGTCTTCACCACCGGTTGAAGCGGTGCAGCGCAGGTGAAATCGCAATAGACCGAATAGGTTTTATGGTCCGTGCTGACGCGAATGCCGGCGCCTGCCGTCAGCGTGGGCAGAATTTTGTAGGTGGCCGAGTCGAACACACCAAAGGAGTTCGTTGCCTGCTTTTGATACAGAGCGATATCGGCCACGCCATCGGTTTCATAGTCCAGCGAATCCACCCGCAGATTTTCGCGGAAGAAAAATACGCCGCCCTGATTGTAATAGGGGCCGGCGGCCGTTGTCGCCACACGCAACTCTTGCGTGAGCTGGTTGAGCGATGGAATGGCATCGCTCGTCTCGTCCGGGAAGCCTGGCCCGGCCGTGCCTACGGGCGGCGGATAGACGAAATTGCCGCCGCTGACATCGCCGCGGCTAAAAGTGTTGGCGTGTTCCCAGGCGGTGATCGACGTCAGCCGCACCGGCCCAATCTCGTCATTGATGGTGAAATGGGTGGCGAACTGCCCTTCCTGCTGCGTGTCGTCGCCATTGATGTTCACCTCATCAACCTTGAAGCCAGGCACAAGCTGGTTGGTGCCCGGCTGGATGATGTTGGCGCGGAACACGCGCGCCGTGCCGTCCAGGTCACGGCCCTGCACTTCGAGCAGCATGTCCAGATCGTCGGTCGGCTTGAACAATATCTGCCCCTTGGCAGCGAAATCGCTATACCCCTCCAGATGTTTTTGATAACGCGCGTAGGGGTTGAGGTTGGTGATCCAGTCATCCCGCCGCTCCTCCTGCACCGCAATGCGGAAATCCAGCTTGCCAGGCACGATCGGCCCGCCCTCGGCCGCGGTAAAATTCAACGTGTTGAAGGTGCCGTAATTGATATCGGCAAAACCGCTGTAGTCATCACTGGGTTTCACCGAGTCGATCTTGACCACGCCCGCCGGCGTATTGCGCCCGAACAGCGTGCCCTGAGGGCCGCGCAAAACCTCCACGTCCTGCACGTCGAACAGCGGAAACGCTTTTAGCACGGCATTTTCCTCCACCACGTCGTCATAAACGACGGACACAGGCTGCTGCGCGTTGTAGGTAAAGTCGGAATTCCCCAGCCCGCGTATATAGAATCTCGGATAGGTGCGGCCGAAGGAGGATTCGGCATACAGGCTCGGCACTTGCGCCGATAATGCGCGTATGTCCTCGCCGTCGGAGGTCAGATTGTCGATCGCCCGTCCGCTGAGCGATGTGACGGCGATTGGAACATTCTTGGCATATTCCGGCCGGTGCTCGGCCGTGACCACCACCTGCTCCAAAGCCCCCGGCGGCGCGGGCGGTGCGGCGGGGGCGACCTGCGCGTGCGCGTGACCAGCCAGACAAGTCCCGGCACACAGTGCCAGGCGAAGCGCACCCAAGGAGAGGCGGCTGGGCTGGGGTGCGTATGTGCTCATGCGTTGCTCCACGATCGGCCGAAGATGGTCACGCAGACGCAGGTTTCATGCCATGATAGTGCAGCCACGGATTGATCCAGCCTCGTTCCGCACGACTGTAGCCAATGCGCAACAGGCGCCAGGCGGTTAAATGTCAAGACCGATGATTTGCATGCGGTCCACGTCCACCATGCCGTGATCAGTAATTTTTAGATGCGGAATGACCGAGAGCGGCAGGAACGCCATTTGCACGAATGGCTCATCCAGCGTGCAGCCAAGCGTGCGCAGGCAGGCGCGCAGGGTGCGCAGCCGCGCCTCCACCTCGGCCGCCGGCCGGTCGCTCATCAGGCCTGCGACGGGGAGCGGCAGCTCGGCCAACACGCCGGAGTCGCGCGCGGCGACGAAGCCGCCCTGCAGCTCGATCAGCCGGTTGACCGCTACCGCCATATCGGCGTCGCTTTGGCCAATGACGATAATATTATGCGCATCATGGCCGACGCTCGACGCGATGGCACCGGCCTGCAGCCCAAACCCGCGCACAAAACCGTGGCCGATATTGCCGTTCTTGCCGTGCCGTTCCAGCACGGCGATTTTGGCGACATTCTGCGCCGGGTCGGGGTGGCGCTGCCCGTCGCGCCAGGGCAGGGTCATGGTCAGCGCATCCGTAATGATCTGGTTGATACGCAGGCCGATGACCGGGCCGGTCGGCCCGGCGCAGGGCACGGCGAAATTTTGCGCATTCACATGGGCGCGCTTGACCGACCCGTAGCCGACGGGGGCGGGCAGGGTGCGGTGCGCAAAACTGTCCTCATCGATGGGCCTCCCGGCCCGAATGACCTGCGATACGGCGCAGGTCTCCAAATCGTCGAGCAGCACGATATCGGCCAGGCGTCCGGGGGCGATGATACCGCGGTCGGTGAGGCCGAAATGTGCCGCGGCCGACCAGCTTGCCACGCGGTAGGTTGCATGCACCGGCCGGCCGCGGGCAATGGCGGTGCGTATCAGATGGTCGATATGCCCGTGCTCGACGATATGCAGCGGCGTGCGGTCATCGGTGCACAGACCCAGAAACGGCGAGAGCCCGATGTCGATGAGCGGTGCCAGCGCCTCGATGTCGCGGGTGACGCTGCCGTCGCGTATCAGAACCTGCATGCCGCGTTGCAATTTGGCGCGGCCTTCGGCGAGGCTGGTGGTTTCGTGGCAATTGCGTATGCCACAGGAGAGATAGGCGTTGAGGTCGCGCCCCGCCAGCAGCGGCGCATGGCCGTCGATATGCTGGCCCTGGAATGCCACGAGTTTGTCCAGAACATCGTCCTGCTTGGCAAGAACACCTGGAAAATTCATGAACTCCGCAAGCCCGATCACCTTTGCATGGTTGCGTAGCGCCACAAGTGCCGCCGCATCCAGCCGCGCGCCCGAGGTTTCCAACGCGGTTGCCGGCACGCAGGAGGCGAGGTTGATCCGCAAATCCATGATGAGCGCTTCGGCCGCCTGGCAATAATATTCTATGCCAGGCGCGCCCAGAACATTGGCGATTTCATGCGGGTCGGCAATGGCGGTGGTTGTGCCGCGTGCTAGCACCAGCCGGTCGAATTCGCCCGGCAGCACCAGGGTCGATTCGGGATGCACATGCGTATCGATGAAACCCGGAACGGCGAATTTGCCGCTGCCGTCGATTTCCTCCGTGCCGCGGAAATCCGTATCGTGCGTGCCGACGATGGTGTCGCCGCAGATGGCGATATCGGTGCGCACGATGTCGCCGGTGACGACATCGAGCATGCGCACGTTGCGTATGGCGAGGTCGGCACGGCCGGCGCCGCGGGCCTGGTCGATCCGGCGTTTGAGCGTGTCGCGAGTGAGCTTCATGCGGGATAATCTGCCCGGTGGCTTGCCGCGGTCAAGCGCGGCCGTGCATGATGGGGCGATGGATATCGGTCAGACCTGCGTGGTGCAGCAGCGTGCGCGGGGCGTGCTGCATATCGGCGTGCGCCTGTCCGGCGGCGCCACGCGGCTGGCGGATTTGCGCCAGCTTGGGTGTTTAAGGGCGTGTTTTCCGCGCGGCGACGGCGGCGCGTTGCAGGCCGTGGCGCTGAACACGTCGGGCGGCGTCACCGATGGCGACCATTTGCGCACCACATTCGCGGTCGAAGCCGGCGCCTCGCTGACCGTCGCGACCCAGGCGGCCGAACGCATTTATCGCGCACGCACCGGCGCCGCGCCTGCGCGGTTGGAGACGCGCATCACGATCGGGCAGGGGGGGCATGCCGCATATTTGCCGCAGGAGACGATCCTGTTCGACGGCAGCGCGCTCGACCGGACGCTGCATGTGGAGATGGAGGAGGATAGCGTCTATCTGGGCGTGGAAACCCTGGTGTTCGGGCGTCTCGCTTCCGGCGAGGTGTTGCGCGAGATTTTTCTGCGCGACACGGTAACGCTGCGGCGCGGGGGGCGGCTGGTTTTGCACGATCAGGTGCGGTTGCAGGGTCATGTGCCGCGCCTGCTGGCGGGGCGTGCCACGGCCGGGGGCGCCGGGGCGGTGGCCAGTCTCGTGTATGCAGCGCCCGGTGCAGCGGCGCGCCTCGATCCGCTGCGCGCGGCGCTGGCGGGGGCGGGGGGTGCGTCGTTTCGCGATGGGCTTGTCGTGGCGCGAATCGTGGCACAGGATGGCAGGCAGGCGCGTTGTGCGGTGCTGGCTGGGTTGGGGGCACTGCGCGATGGCAGGGCGTTGCCGCGGGTTTGGAGTCTTTGAGTGAAGGAAGGAAGAAGTTCTTTTTTGAAAAAAAGAACCAAAAAACTTTTGGATGTTGGATTCGACTGTTTCAACGCCTTGGCCTAATGAATAAAAGTTTCTCCTTTTTTTCAAAAAAGAAGTGCTTTCTTTGGAGCCTCTATGAACTTAACGCCACGCGAAAAAGACAAGCTGCTCATCGCCATGGCCGCCATAGTCGCCAGGCGCCGTCTGGAGCGCGGCATCAAGCTGAATTACCCCGAAGCTATTGCGCTGATCACGGACTATGTGGTGGAGGGCGCACGCGATGGCAGCAGTGTCGCCGATCTGATGCAACGCGGCGCGCATGTGCTTACGCGCGATCAGGTGATGGAAGGTGTGGCCGACATGATTGCCGATGTGCAGATAGAGGCAACGTTCCCCGATGGCACCAAGCTGGTGACCGTGCACGAGCCCATCCGATGATCCCCGGCGAGATTTTTGTCGCTGATGGCGACATCGAATTCAATGTGGATTTGCCGCGCACGGAGCTGGAGGTTGCCAATACCGGCGACCGGCCGATTCAAGTCGGCAGTCATTATCATTTTGCCGAAACCAATTCGGCATTGCACTTCGACCGAGATGCGGCGCTTGGCCGGCGGCTGGATATCGTCGCCGGCACGGCCGTGCGTTTTGAACCAGGCCAGACGCGCCTGGTGACATTGGTGCCGTTCCGCGGTACGCGCGCGGTGATCGGTTTTCAGGGCCGCGTGATGGGCGGGCTTACGCCATGAGAAGTATCGGCCGCCGCGCCTATGCGGACATGTTCGGCCCCACCACAGGCGACCGCATGCGCCTGGCGGATACCGAACTCTTCCTGGAAGTAGAACAGGATTTTACCATCTATGGCGAGGAGGTAAAATTCGGCGGCGGCAAAGTGATCCGCGACGGCATGGGCCAGTCGCAGCGGTCGCAGGCGCAGGGTGCGGTCGATACGGTGATCACCAACGCCGTCGTGCTCGACCATTGGGGCATTGTGAAAGCCGACGTGGCGCTGCTCGGCGGCCGCATCGTGGGCATCGGCAAGGCCGGCAATCCGGATATTCAGCCGGGCGTTGACATCATTATCGGCCCCGGCACGGAAATCATTGCCGGTGAAGGCAAGATTCTGACCGCCGGCGGCATCGACTCGCATATCCATTTCATTTGTCCGCAGCAGGTGGATGAGGCCCTGGCGTCCGGCGTGACGACTTTGATCGGCGGCGGCACCGGCCCTGCAACAGGCACGGCGGCCACCACTTGCACGCCCGGCCCGTTTCATCTCGCGCGCATGCTGCAAGCGGTGGAGGGATTGCCGGTCAATATCGCGCTCGCTGCCAAGGGTAATGCGTCGCAACCGGCCGCTCTGGAAGAAATGCTGCGCGCCGGCGCATCCTGCATGAAACTGCATGAGGATTGGGGAACAACCCCGGCCGCGATCGACTGCTGCCTGGGCGTGGCTGACCGTTTCGATGTGCAGGTCATGATCCACACCGATACGCTGAATGAAAGCGGATTTGTGGAGGATACGATTGCCGCCTTCGCCGGCCGAACAATTCACGCTTTTCATACCGAAGGCGCGGGCGGCGGGCACGCGCCGGATATTATTCGCGTCGCCGGTCTGCCAAATGTGCTGCCGAGTTCGACGAACCCGACGCGGCCTTACACGGCGAACACGTTGGAAGAGCATCTGGACATGCTCATGGTGTGCCATCACCTCGACCCGTCGATCCCCGAGGACGTGGCCTTTGCCGAAAGCCGCATTCGCAAAGAGACCATTGCCGCCGAAGATATTTTGCATGATATGGGTGCGCTCTCCATCATCGCGTCCGACAGCCAGGCGATGGGCCGCGTGGGCGAGGTGATCATTCGCACCTGGCAGACGGCGCACAAGATGAAAGTGCAGCGTGGCGCATTGGCGGGTGATGGCGCTTCGGACAATGCCCGCATCAAACGCTATGTTGCCAAATACACGATCAATCCGGCCATTGCGCAGGGTCTGGCACGCGAAATCGGCTCGATCGAATCAGGCAAGCTTGCGGATCTGGTACTATGGTCGCCGGCGTTTTTCGGGGTAAAACCCGACCTGGTGATCAAGGGCGGCACGATTGTGGTTGCTGCCATGGGCGATCCCAATGCCTCGATCCCGACGCCGCAGCCGGTGCATTACCGGCCGATGTTCGGATCCTTCGGCCTGGCGCTGCCGCACTCGTGCCTCACCTTCGTCTCCAGCGCGGCGCTCGAGGAAGACATTGGCCGCAAGCTGGGTTTGCAGAAAAAGCTCGTTGCCGTCAGCGACACGCGCGGCGGCATCGGCAAGCGCAGCATGATCCATAATGATGCGCTGCCGGTCATCGAGGTGGATCCGGAAACCTACGAGGTGCGCGCGGATGGCGTGCTTCTCACCTGCGAACCGGCCGCTGTGCTGCCGATGGCGCAGCGTTATTTTCTGTTCTGATCCAATGCGCGCGCATGCGGTGCTCGGCGCCGGTGATTGGGACGAGGTGCTCGAAGTGGACCAATTGCTGCTGGATTTCGACCAGCGATTCAGGCGCCGCATCGTGCTGACGACGGTTGCGGGTGCGAGCGTTACGCTGGATTTGCCGCACGCCGTTCGCCTGCGCGACGGCGACGGTATTTTGCTTGAGTCCGGCAGCATGATTCGCGTGTGCGCCCGGCCTGAGCCGGTGCATGAGATCGCGGCCTCGCCAGCCTTGTTGATGCGTATTGCCTGGCATCTGGGCAACCGCCATTTGCCGGTGCAATTTGCCGAAGATACGCTGCGCATACGTGCCGACCATGTGATTGCTGCCATGGCTGAGGGGCTGGGCGCCAAGGTTCGGCCGCTGGACGCGCCATTCGATCCCGAGCCTGGCGCCTATGCGGCCGGCGGCCACCATCACCATGGCGACGAGGATGGGCATGAGCATTGACTCCGGTCCGCTCATCCGGCTGCTGTGTTTCGCATCGCCGGCTTTTCCCACCGGCGGCTTTGCCTATTCGCATGGGCTCGAATGGGCGGTCGAGTGCGGCGACGTGAAAGATGAAGCGAGCCTGTCGGCATGGCTCGATGATGTGATGCGTTATGGTTCCGGTCGATCCGACGCCATTCTGCTTCGGCATGCACACAGGGCGCACCAGGACCCGGATGCGTTGCGCAACATTGCATCGCTTGCATCCGCCGCCTGCATCAGCAGCGAGCGGCAGGCGGAAACGCTGGGGCAGGGCGCGGCTTTTGCTGCGTCGGCGGCCGCATGGGAGGCGATCGATGCAGCGCCCTATCCGGTCGCTTTCGGCGCCCTCGCAGCGCGTGCGCAGATCGATGAGGAGTCGGCCTGCCTCGGTTTTCTCTCAGCCTGGGCAGGCAATTTGATTTCCGCTGCTCTGCGCCTCAGCGTTCTGGGACAGGCTGCGGGGCTGCGCGTTCTCAAATCGCTGGAATTGACCGTCGCGGACGTTGCCCGCGAAACATGCATCGCCGGCCTGGATGATATCGGCGGTTCGTGCTTTCTTGCAGATATTGCTTCCATGCGTCACGAGACGCAATATTCGAGGCTTTTCCGATCATGATCTCTGCCAATGGTCCTTTGCGTGTCGGCATCGGCGGCCCTGTGGGCACCGGCAAGACCGCGCTCATGGATGGTCTTTGCAAGGTTTTTCGTGACCGTTACGACATCGCCGCCATCACCAACGATATTTTCACCCGCGAGGATGCGGAATTCCTCACCCGCGCCGGATCGCTCAGTCCGGACCGTATCCTGGGCATAGAGACCGGCGGCTGCCCGCATACCGCCATTCGCGAAGATGCCAGCATCAATCTGGCGGGTGTCGCAGAAATGCGGCGCCGCTTTCCGGCGTTGGATATTATTCTGATCGAAAGCGGCGGCGATAATCTCGCCGCGACATTCTCGCCTGAACTGGCAGACATCACCATCTATGTTATCGACGTCTCGGCCGGCGATAAAATTCCACGCAAGGGTGGGCCGGGCATTGTGCGCAGCGATCTGCTCGTGATTAACAAAATCGACCTGGCCCCTTACGTTGGCGCCAGTCTGGAGGTCATGGACCGTGATGCCAGGCGCATGCGCGGTGAGCGGCCATTCCTGTTTACCAACATCCGCGCCGGCGTTGGCGTTTCACAGGTTGCCGATTTTGTTCAAATGCGCGGCGGCCTTCAGTGATTTTATCCGCAGATTAACGCAGATTGACGCAGATTAAAGGAAGCATATCAGGCTTGAGCTTCACATACTTTACCCGAGGCATATCATGATGCTTCGCATGCTAAATCAAATAACTTCATGCCGCTTTCTTTTAATCTGCGTTAATCTGCGTTAATCTGCGGATAATTCAGAACGGTAGCAGCGCGTCCAAAGCCTGTTGGCCGTAGCGGGGTTGTTGCAGGTCGGTGAGCGTGCCGCGGCCGCCGTAGGAGATGCGGGCTTCTGCCAGACGGTCATGGCTGACCGTATTGTCGCTGGCAATGTCCTCGGGCCGGATCACGCCGCTGACGGTGAGCACGCGCAATTCGCTGTTCACGCGCATTTCCTGGCTTGCCGAAATCACTAGATTGCCGTTCGGAAGAACCTGCGTGACTACGCCGGCAAGCCGCAGCACCACCGTATCGACGCGCTTGATGACGCCGGTGCTGACGTTGCTGTTGGTGCTCGTGGTGTTCACCAGCGATGCGGGATTGACCACTTTGGTGAAGAGTTTGCCCAGTGAGCTTTCCAGGCCGAGCATGTTGGGCATGCCCATGAGTTCGGTGCCGGTGCGCGTGGAGTTGGTGCCATTCTCCACATCTGCGGTGTCGGCGGTGTTGACGGTGATGGTGACGATATCGCCGACCTGGGCGGCGCGCTGATCCTTGAAGAAGGCGCGGCTGCCGGTGCGCCAGAGACTTGCCGGCACTTTCGGCGAGGCCTCCGCGCGTGGCATAGGCATGGTGATCGGCCGCCACTTCGGATCGGTCGTAGGATCGCGCGTAGGCGACATGGCAGGCGGCGACCCGATCTCCGAAAGCCGCTGCAAATTGCTACAGCCTGTCAGACTAAGCACGGCCCAAATAATCAAAAAGTTTTTGCTTCTTTTTTCAAAAAGAAGTGCTTCCTTTCTTTCTTTCATTGCGAAGTAGCCAAATTAAGTTGTGGCAGCGTCCCAGGCGCCACTCTGACTGTGTTGGCTCCGGTGACTTCACCCACAACGACCGCATGTGAAGTCGGGTTCTGCACCCTGACATTTTCGCCGATACCGCCGGATTCCAGGGCAACGCCCATGGCGGTCAGCGCAATGCCCGAGGTGTCGAGTGTCATATGCACGGTGGCACCGCGCGCGACCATGATGGGGCGCATCAAATCGCCTTTGGTCAGCGGCTGTCCCGGCGAGATTTCATGTTTGATGGCCATGCCGATGGCTTGTTGCGGCGTCAAGGGGATGGCGCCTTGCAGGGCGGCGGCGCGGGCGCGCATCGGCGCCACGTCTTCGGCAGTCAGAACGGCGCCGATGGGAAGCCGGTGGACCAGGGTGGAGGCATCGCGCATGGCGACGATCTGGCCGGAAAGTCGCAAGGTGGGCACATCACCTTCGCCATCCTGGATGGTAACGATGGCGGAAAAACGGCCGGATGGCAGATCGTAGCTGACCTGGCTGGCTTGCAGTTTCGGCGTCGCACCGGTGCCGATCATCGGCGGCGTGAAGTTGGGCAGGACCACGTCGCCGTCGGGCGGCGCACCGGCGGCGCGCAGGGCGGTGAGCAGGCAGTCGGTGACTAAAGATGCTGATATGGCCTGGCCCGGCCGTTGCAGCACGCTGCGTTCGGAACCGCTCTGCGGCCGCCAATCGACGCCGAAATCGCGCGCGATGGCGGCGAGTTGCGGCGCCTCCACGGTAATTTTCTCGCCTGGTGCCGGCGCCTGTCCAAGCACCCGGTCCGGCGTGTCGCCGAGCTGATCAAAAAGATCGCCGAGGCGCACGGTGCCGGATGTGAGTTCCGTGTAAGGGCGCAGCACCGCGGCGCGGGCCGGAATGGCAGAGAGGCAGCAGGCGACAGCAATAATGGCGCGCATGATATTACCTCAGATTGGTGAGCGTTTGAAGCATGTCGTCAGTGGCGCTGATCACCTTGCTGTTCATTTCATAAGCGCGTTGCGCGGTAATCAGATTGGTGATTTCAGTGACGATGTTCACGTTCGAGGTTTCGAGAAACCCCTGCATGATGTTGCCAAATCCCGGTGATGCCGGCGTGCCGGTCACCGCATTGCCTGACGCCGCGGTTTGCAGAAACAGATTATCGCCGATGGCATCCAGCCCGCCTTCGTTGGGAAAGGACGCCAATTGAATCTGGCCCAGCGTTGTCGTTGTCGTCTGGCCCGCGGTGGTCACCTGCACCTGGCCGGACTGGTTGATGGTGACCGTCAGCGCGTTCGTCGGCACCACAATGCCCGGCACAACAGGATAGCCGTCCGCGGTGACGATGGTGCCGTCGGGGGCGAGCGAGAACGTGCCGTCGCGGGTGTAGGCGGTCTCGCCGGAGGGCAGGGTGATCTGGTAATAGCCGTTGCCCTGTATGGCGGTATCGAATGTGTTGCTGGTCTGTTGCAAATTCCCCTGTTCGGTCATGCGGGCGATGGCGGCGGTCTTCACGCCCAGGCCCACCTGCGCGCCGTTGGGCACGATGGTGCCGTTATCGGAACTGTTGGAGCCGACGCGGCGTAGATTCTGATAAATCAGATCCTGGAATTCCGCCTGGCGCCGCTTGAATCCGGTGGTGGTCTGGTTGGCAATGTTGTTGGATATCACTTCAACACAGGTCTGCTGGGCCTGCATGCCGGTGGCGGCGATGTCGAGTGCGCGCATGGGGCGGTCTTTCAATTATGATTGCGGTGCGGCGATCTTGTCGATGGCGTTCTGTTCGCGTTGGCCCTCGGCTTGGACATACTGGGTGACGAACTGGAAATCGCGTTCGGCAGCCATCATGGTGACCAGTTCGGTGACCGGCTGCACGTCGCTGTTCTCGACCGCACCCTGCACCACCTTGGGCGAAACGGCGGGCGTCACCGGCGTATCGGCGCGCAGCAGGCGGCTGCCTTCGGCCACCAGCTTATAGGGATCGGCCGGCACGGAGACGCCGATGCGGCCGAGCGGCCCATTCTCGCTGCTCAGCGAACCGTCGCCGCCGACGCTCAGTTGCGTGTCGGCGACACTCACCTTCATCGGCTGGCCGGCGGTGTCGAGCAGTGCATTGCCGGATTCGTCGGCGATGGTGCCGTCGGGCATCAGGCCGAAGCGGCCGGCGCGCGTCAGGCGCGGGCCGGCGGCGGTCTGCACCTGGAAATAGCCGGGGCCGCCCAGCGCGAGGTCGAGCGGGTTGCCGGTGTGGCTGATGGTGCCCTCGGTCTGCTCGCGGTAGGTGGCGCGGTCCTGGGTGAAGTAGAGCTGCTTGCCGCCCTGCACCGTGCCCATGCGCGGCTGCGGCACCAGAAAGTCGGCGAACACCATGCGCTCGGCGCGGTAGCCGGCGGTGCTGGCGTTGGCGATATTGTTGGCGATCATGTCGATGGTGCGCTGCTGCGTGGTCAGGCGCGACAGGGCTATGCTGGTGTTGTTGTCCATGCCAGCGCCCTGTGCAGGCGGCGTGCCGAAAGAAAAAAGCAAGCAAGGCCAGGGCTCTGCCCCCGCTTTACTGGGGTTCCGCTGGGGCCTGGAGGCCCCAGACCCCCATTTATTGGGCTGAGACTGCCGGGCAGGTTTTGCCGGGTCACTCAATTTGAGGTCATCGAGAGACGGGCGGCAGCCATGCCGTCCCCACAAGCTTGCGTGATTGCCGCGGCGGCGCTCATCGGGTAGTTTCCGCCCCCCCATCGCACGCAGGTCGCGACCCCATGAGTTTAGTTGCCCAGCGGCTGAACAAGATCAGCCCCAGCCAGACCATCGCCATCAGCAGCAAGGCGCGCGCGCTCAAAGCCGCCGGCCGCGACATCATCAGCCTCTCCGCCGGCGAGCCCGATTTCGACACGCCGGCCAACGTCAAGGCCGCCGCCATCGCCGCCATCGAAGCCGGCCAGACCAAATATACCGACGTCGCCGGCACCCCCGCCCTGCGCCGCGCCATCGCCGCCAAATTCAAGCGCGACAGCGGCATCGACTATGCGCCCGAGGAAATCATCGTCTCCACCGGCGGCAAGCAGGTGATCTACAACGCCATGGTCGCCACACTCGACCCAGGTGACGAGGTGATCATCCCCAGCCCCTGCTGGGTCAGCTACCCGGACATCGTCTCGCTCGCCGAAGGCACGCCGGTCATCATCCCTTGCGGCCAGAACAACGCTTTTAAACTTCGCGCCGAGGATCTGGAAGCGGCGATCACGCCGCGCACCAAATGGTTTTTTATCAATTCTCCCTGCAACCCGACCGGCGCTGCCTATTCCGAAGAAGAGTTGCGGCCGATCTGCGACGTGCTGCTGCGCCACCCGAATGTCTGGGTGTTTACCGACGACATTTACGAAAAACTCACCTACGACGGTTTCAAGCCCGCCACGATCGCGCAGGTCGAGCCGAAGCTGCGCGATCGCACGGTCACCATGAACGGCTGCAGCAAGGCCTACGCAATGACCGGCTGGCGCATCGGCTACGCCGGCGCGCCGGTGGCCCTGATCAAAGCCATGGACAAGCTGCAAAGCCAGAGCACGTCCAACACCTCCTCGGTCAGCCAGGCGGCCGCGGTCGAGGCGCTGAACGGCCCGCAGGACAGTATCGTCGCCATGGCCGAGGCCTACCGCGCGCGGCGCGACCTGGTGGTGGATGCGCTGCGGGCCGCGCCCGGCATCACCTGCCATAAGCCGGAGGGCGCATTCTACGTGTTCCCCGGTGTGCATGGCTGCCTGGGCAAGACCAGCGCCGGCGGCGCCCGCATCGAGACGGACGAGGATTTTGTCACCGCCCTGCTGGAAGAGCAGGGTGTGGCGGCCGTGCACGGCAGCGCCTTCATGTATCCGGGGCATTTTCGTGTGAGCTACGCTACGGACACCGAGAGTCTGCGCGAGGCCTGCGCGCGCATTCACCGGTTCTGCGAGGGCCTACACTAAATGAATAAAAGTTTTTTGCTTCTTTTTTTCAAAAAAGAAGAAAGCACTTCTTTTTTGAAAAAAAGAAGCAAAAAACTTTTGCAACTTTGGGCCGAGCTTGACCGGTAAAGGCCCGCCACTTTCGGCGCGTCAGGCTGGCGTCGAAATGGCCGCCACTATGGCGGCTGCCGCGCGCGCCCGCGCCTTGCGCGCGGCCGGGCATGACGTGATTTCGCTCACCCTCGGCGAGCCGGATTTCGCCACCCCGCCCCACGCCATCGCGGCCGCGCACCAGGCCGCCCTGCGCGGCGACACGCGCTATCCGCCAGTCAGCGGCACGCCTGCGCTGATCGACGCGGTGCTGGCCAAATTCCGCCGCGACAGCGGGCTCGGTGGCGACGCACGCAATATCATCGTCGGCAACGGCGCGCGGCAAATCATTTATGACGCCCTGACCGCCATGCTGGACGAGGGCAGCGAAATCATCGTGCCTGCCCCTTACTGGAACGCCTACCCGCTCATCGCCCGCATGGCCGGCGCCGTGCCGGTGTTTTTCGACTGCGCCATGCAGGACGGTTTTGTCCCCCGCCCCGACGCGATCGAGGCAGCAATCACCCCCCGCACCCGCGCGCTGGTGCTGAACTCGCCGAACAACCCCACGGGTGCCGTCTATTCCGCCGCGCATCTGGCCGACATCGCCGCCGTCATGCGCCGGCATCCGCATGTATGGATCCTGTCGGACGACATGTACGAGCATCTGATCCACGACGGTTCCAAGGCGGCCACCATCGCCGCCGTGGCGCCCGACCTGGCGGAGCGCGTTCTCACCATCAGCGGCGTGTCCAAAACCTACGCCATGACCGGCTGGCGAGTTGGCTTCGCGCACGGGCCGGCGCCGCTGATCGCCGCCATGGCCAAAATCCAGGGCCAGACCACCGGCGGCGTCTCTCCCCTCGCGCAAGCCGCGGCGCTGGCCGCACTCACCGGCCCGCAGGAGAGCGTCGCTGCCATGTGCGCCACCTACGCGCGCCGCAGCGCCCGCACGGCGGCCGCGCTCAACGCCATCCCAGGCATCGCCTGCCACCGCCCGGACGGTGCCTTCTACCTCTATCCGAACGTTGCGGGATGCCTCGGCCGCCGGTTCGCCACCGACACCGCATTCGCGGCCGCCCTGCTGGAGGAAGCGCATGTCGGCACCGTCGCCGGCACCGCCTTCGGCCTGTCCCCCCATCTACGCCTGAGCACCGCCGCCTCCGATGACGCCTTGGAAGAAGCGTGCCGCCGCATCGCCGCGTTCTGCCGCACGCTCTAACCCGCGTTTTTTTCCCTCTCGTCTCAAAATCATGTATGACCCGTAAACCGGACGGCTGGGTTGAGGGCTGATGAGCGGCGTGATGACGGGTGAAATTTTGGATGCTGATCTCCCCGCATCCCTCGATGACGTTCTGGCACCGCCCGCCCGCAGTCCGTTCGCATTCCGGGCCCTCAACCCGCAGGACCTCGATCGGCTGCGCGCGCAATTCGCCGCCGCCAGCCCGTTTCCGCACCTGGTCATGGATGATTTCCTGACCCTGCCGGCGCAGATCGTCAGCGAGGCCTTCCCCGATCCCACCTGGCAGCACTGGCACCGGTTCCAGGACGCCTACCAGCACCAGAAACTGGCCTGCGGCGACATCGACCGTCTGCCGCCTTTGTTCCAGGACATGGTGCATGAGCTGTCCGGCCCGGCGTTCCTGAGCTTTCTGGAGGCGGTCACCGGTATCCGCGGCCTGATCCCCGACCCCTACCTCGCCGGCGGCGGCCTGCACTCCAGCGGCCCTGGCGGCATTTTGGCGCCGCACGCCGATTTCCACGCCTACGGGCGCCTGGGGCTGTACCGGCGTATCAACGTGCTGGTCTATCTCAACCCCGACTGGCACGAAGAGTATGGCGGATGCCTGGAACTTTTCCGCAAGGGCGACAGCGCGCCCTCGGCCAGCATCGTGCCTGTGTTCGGCCGCATGATGATGTTCGTCACCGATGACCGGAGCATTCACGGCTTTACCAAACCCGTGATGGGTCCTGACCGGTGGCGCAACTCGCTGGCGCTGTATTATTATACCAGCGAGGACACGCAGGATTTTGCTGGCGACGGCGCGACCTACTGGCAGACGCACGGCCAGCACGGCGGGGTGCGGGCGCTGCAACTGGCCGGCTACAAGCTGTTGCTGCGCGGCGCCTGGCTTTTGTCCAAACTGGCGCACCGGATCAACCCGAACCTCCGCAAGTCCTAAGGCCCGCGTCCGCCGTAGGATGGGTCTTGACCCATCATTGCGTGCGCGGCAGCGGCCAGGCCTTTACGGCCTCGCTGGACATCGAACGGCTTTTTCCAAAAAAATACACCTGCCTGCTTCCACCTTGTGCATGTCGGCCAAGGACAACCATTCCGGGCAATCAGCCAAGCGTTATACGCATGGCTTGACCATTTCCCATGCAGCACGCAACTTTCTTTCGTAGCTTAGGGTGCTCTAGGCAATAGAAAGACTAAATTTTTCATCCGCAAGTATTTTAGCGAAAACTGTCGGCTGGGAGCGCTTCACCAAAGTGCAACACAAGCATACGTTAACGGATACTGTCACGTTTTCGTCGCTTGGAAGAGTAAAACCCCGAGCATATTTGGGCGTCTGACCATGCTCACAAAGGACGACGACTATGGCTTACATTACCTATCGTGACACGCTTCGCCGGACCCCGGCGCCCGACGCCTCCTGGCAGCACACCATGCCTGCTGCCATGCCGCTGCGTTCGGGTCATACTTGGCGGTCCGCCGCTTCGGCACCGATCGCGGTGCTGGAGACGGTGCTGGCCGTCACAACGATATCGTTTTTTGGATTGATGCTCGACAACGCGATAGCGGGCATCTTCTAAAACGCTCACCTTGCCGGGCGGCTGGTCTTCGATGGATATGAGGCATGGATATCCTCATCGAAGGCTACCGTCAGTTCCGCCGGCAGACCTGGCCCGGGGACCGCGCCCGCTACGAGGCGCTGGCGACCTGGGGCCAGAGTCCGCATACTCTGGTGATTTCCTGCTCCGATAGCCGCGTGGATCCGCAGACCGTGTTCGGTGCGGTGCCCGGCGAGCTTTTTGTCATACGCAACGTCGCCGGCCTGGTGCCACCCTACACGCCGGACGCCGGCTACCATGGCACGAGCGCCGCGCTGGAATATGGCGTGCGCGTGCTCGGCGTCTCGCGCGTCGTGGTTTTGGGCCATGCCCAATGCGGCGGCGTGCGCGGCATGGTGGAGGGGGTGCCGCCCGAAGCGCAGGATTTCGTCGCCCCCTGGGTCGAGATTGCCCGCCCGGCGCTGGCGATGCCGCCCCCAGCGCATGCGCATGCGCTGACGCATTACGAGAACGAGGTGGTGCGCCTGTCACTGAGCAACCTGCTGACGTTTCCGTGGATTGCGCAGCCGGTGGAAGAAGGCCGCCTGAAGCTGGGCGGCTTTCGGTTTGACATCCACACGGGGGAATTGTCGCAGTTGGCCGAGAGCGGGTTCGTTCCGGTCAGCTAGGCGCGCTGTGCTTGCCTCGATGCGGTGTGCACCGCTACGCTACACATGACGGAGCAAGCCCATGCCAGACACGAACACGGTGGACGTGCACATTCCCGCAGGGCTCGCCAATCGGCTTGGCGGCGCCGGCCCCGCGCTCGACCGCCAGGCGCTGGAGGCTCTGGCGCTCGCCGCCTATCAGGCCGGGAGCCTCACCGCCTACGAACTGCGTCTGACGCTCGGCCTGGACTCGCGCTGCGAGCTTGACGTCTTGCTCAAGACGCGCGGCGTGAACGACGGGATGACATTGCCGGAATGGCGGGCCGAGCAGGAGACCCTAGACCGGCTCGGCCTCTGACGCATGCGTCTTGCCGCGGCAGATACCGGGCCGCTGCACTATCTCGTGCTGATCGGCGAGATCGGGATTATACCTACCCTGATCGACGAGCTGCTGATTCCGCCCGAGGTGCGCGACGAGATGGACCGCCCGCAAACGCCCGCGCCGGTGCGCGCCTGGATCGCGTCGCCGCCGCTCTGGCTGCGGGTTCAGCCATCACCCCAGCTCGACACCGCGGCAGCGCTTGCCCGGCTTGACCCCGGCGAGCGGGCCGCCATTGCGCTGGCCTTATCTGTGGCGGCCGACGTTCTCCTGATCGACGACCGGGCTGGTGTTGCCGCGGCGCGGGCGCATGGTCTCGCGGCGATCGGCACGCTCGGTCTGCTCCAGCGCGCCGCGCGCCGCGGCCTGCTCGATCTGCCGGCTGCACTTGCCCTGCTCGTCGCCACGAATTTTCGGATACGGCAGGATCTGCTCGACGCGCTGCTCGCCGAGGCTGGGGTACACCGCTGATGGATGGCACGATTACCGCGGCGTAGGTGTGATGTCGCGACCCGACATATTCTAGCCTGGTAATTACGCCGACAGATCGATGTCACTGCGAGGATCCCTTCGCGACGAAGCAATTTTGGGAAAGCTCGGACATTGTGGCTGGGAGTGGCGTCGGGGGAAACCACGCAGGACACCGAGCTAAACGAAGGCCGAACTCATGTTATTCCGGGCAGCAATCGTAGGATGGGTCTTGACCCATCATTACGCGCAAGAACGGCGGCGGCCAGGCCGCGGTGATGGGTCAAGACCCATCCTACGGGGGGCGGCGCCCCCGTGTGTCAAACCCCGGGGAATGGATGGGATAACGCCCGCAGCCCGCCGCGTGGGTTTTAACCCAAGAACACGCGCCGGGACGCCCGACGACGTGGGTTAAAACCCCAGCGGCGCAGATACCGCTGAGCTATTCAGCTAAATCCGATTGCCGCGATTTCGGATGCAGATAAGCGGCGCTCGGAGAGGCAGTCGAAAATTTCGACGTTTGCGGTCAGCAAGTGCGAATTGGTTGCGGATGTGGCCACACTGGCCGTAAAGTCGGTGCCGCCGCCTAGCGTCCCACGTCCGTCCGGCTCCGGAATTGGATCCGGCGCGGACTGTGCATGGGCCGAGTACGACAGCAGAGCAAAAGCGGCGCCGAAAGCGGTGCCGAGTATCTTATGACGCATTAGAAACTCTCTTTCGTTCTATGTGGCACGCAAACCGTGCCACATAGCCCCCCCCCCCCCGGCCAAGCCCGACGGTGTTTTTTCGTGCGGGATCGTTATCACTTTCTCGTGTTACGCTGCGGCCCGTTGCACCTGGGCGGCGAAGGCCGCTCGCCTCTGGCCGACCGATCTAATGGCGCTCCTTGGCGGATGGTCCGTCCGGCGGAATTCGGCGATGATCTTCTCGTAGGCCGGGGCCGCCGCAGCGGATACATCCCTTCCGTACTCGATTTGAATGATTTTCAGCGCGTGTAGTTGGGGCTCGGACAAGCAGTCGAAAATGCTGCTATTAACGACAAGAAGCTGCGGATTCGTTGCGGAATCAGTCACAATGATGGTACCGCCAGGCCCCCCGCCTCCGAGGGATCCGCGTCCATCTGGATCCGGGTCGGGGTCCGGCGCGGACTGTGCTTGAGCCGAGTACGAGAGCAGCGCAAAAGTAACGCCGAACGCGGTGCCAAGTATTTTACGACGCATGAAAAACTCACTTTCATCCTAGGTGGCACTCAATCTGTGCCACATAGCTCCCCCCCCCCATCAAGCCCGATAAGACGTGTTCGTGCGTAAGCGTTATCACTTTTATGTGTTCCGCCGCAGTCCAATGAAGCTGGGCGACAAATGCCGACTGGCTCCGACGGATCGAGCTAATCGGCAACCCTCGGCGGTGGGTCCGCACGGCGGAACTCGGCGATAATCTTTTCGTACGCCGAAGCAGCTGCGGTCGATACGTCCCTTGCGTACTCGAGTTGTATAATCTTCAACGCATGCAACTGAGGCTCTGACAGGCAGTCGAAAATGCTGCCGCTGACGACGAGCAATTGTGGGTTCGTAACGGGCCCAGCCACGCCAGAGGTAGCGGCTGGACCACCGCCACTCTGGGAGCCTCGTCCTGCTGGCGATGCTCCTGCTTGCGAACCATCTGTGCCAGTTATAACGCTCATGATTTGATCTCCTGATGTTGATGTAGGTACGGGCGTCACATCGGCCTCCTGTCGTCCGACATGCCGCCGGACGATACCCACGCTTCCTCCCCGCCACGGTACCAGAGCACATGGCGGTATCCTAGTGCAACGAGATGGAGCGCTGCATTGTAGCTTGTCCAGCCGAACGGCCCGTCGCCCATGACGATAATGTTACGATCAAAGGTCGCACCGCTTCTGGACAGGGCCTCCGCGAGCATCCGATTTTGATCGCCCCATTCTCCACGCGGCCACACAAGAACGGCCGACGGAATCGTGGCTGACCCGGTTCCGACATCCAGAATTGGTGGCGGCGGTGTTGCTGCAAGAAGGGACCGCAGGGTCTCCGTCGTAACCCTTTGTGCGCCAGGAATATCCAACGGCGTCGGATCAAAATCTCCGGCATCATGCTCGCCTGTGGTAGGCTCAATGCCGAAGTCCTGACTCTCATTTGCATAATCCGGCATTCCGGCATCGTGCAACGCTCTGAGATAAGCATGGCATCCGTCCAAAATCGACAATTCCTTTGTGTCGTAAACTGCGAGACGCCACACAGTCCGGTGCGGCTGCACTTTATCGTATGCGGCGTAAATCTTGGCCGCTCCCGCCTTATCGCCGACCAACTCTGTCGCCGCAATGAGGTAGATGTTTCTCCAGTCTTGCCAGCTCAATGGGACCGGAGGCACTCCAGAATTGGAAATTCCGGCCCCCGCCCGCGCAAACCAGTTTAATGCATCCTTTGGCTTTCCATCCATGAGGTAGGACATGCCGATAAAGTTTAACCGAGGCGCATTGTCTGCGCCTGAAGGGTTTAGTTTAAGAACCTCCTTATACTGGTCTATAGATTCGAGCAGATTGCCCAGCCGAAGCGCGCACCATGCTAGGCCACTGCGAGCCAAAACACTATTAGGGTCAAGGGAAAGTACCATTCTGAAGCTCGATATCGCCTGATCGCAATGATTGTCGATCGATGAAAGCATACCATTAGTGATTACAGAGATTGGATTTCGTGGAGTCAGTGCTATAGACTTCTGTATTGCTAAGGTCGCGGCGGCGTGATCGTTCCACTCGTCGGGATCGTCGGTGCCGCCGATTTTCTTAATGAGGACGAGCCCCAATTCTGCCTGGGCGTCGCTGAAATTCGGCGCTAAGGCAATCGCCTTCTCGAGAAGCCGTTGCGCCGCAACCAAGTTCGACTTTGAATTGCCTTTGTCGAGAATAGACCGCGCCTGTAGAAAAAAATCCACCGCATCCTGATTATCCGGCCGCTTACTAACCGACCGAGCCGCCTCCACCTGCACCAAGGTAAAATCCAGCGCGCTAGCAATATGCCGCACAATCTGCGCCTGAACCGCGCCAAACTTGTCGCGTGTCACATCGAAAGCATCGGCCCAAAGATGCGTGCCGGTCGGCGCGTCGATCAACTGGGCGTTGATGTGAAACGTCCCGGCCTCGACGGTCAAACTTCCCTCCAGCAAATACCGCACATTCAATGCGCGGCCGATGTCAGGCGCGGGGACGGCGCGGCCTTTATACACATCGGCACTTTCGCGAGCGATCACCACGCTGCTGGGAATGTGCGACAAATCGGTGGTCAAATCGTCGCTGATCGCGTCGGCCAGGTAATCCTGCTTCGGATCGGGGCTGAGATTGCGGAACGGGAGAACGGCGATGGAGAGGCGAGGGGCGACGTGGGTTTCGAACACTCCTGTGCGCACGCCAAGCCCTGCGAGCACCAGCGCGCACGCGGCCAGCCCGGCGATCCAGGCAATGCGGCGGCGCGACATCGGAGGCGCCACAGAAGGGGGCGGTTCACCGCGGGGCGGCGCCAAGGGCACAGGCGCCTCCTCAACAACCGGCCCGCCCGCATCTTCAACTAAACCCACAAACCGGTAGCCCCGCCCCGGAATCGTCGCAATCAGCTTCGGATCCCCCAGGACGCGGCGCAACGCGGAAATCTGCACCGCCAGATTGTTTTCCTCAACGATCGTACCCGGCCACACGCGGGCAAAAATTTCGTCTTTGGTAACAACCCGGTCCCGGTTCTCCACCAGCAGCAAAAGTATGTCGAAGGCGCGCGAACTCAGCGCCACCGGCACGCCATCCACGCACAGGCGCCGCCGCTGCGGCTCCAGCATGAAGCGGCCGAACCGGAACAGGTCAGGGGCCAGATCGCGAAGCACCATGGCGCAAGATGATCGTTTGTGACGTTCTACCCCTATCTACGCCGCCTCCGCGCCCCTGCCAAGGTTTGGTGCCAAGCGGACCGTAGCCCGCATGCAGCGCAGCGGAATGCGCCGCACGCGGCCGAGGCTGGGGGCGCAATCTCCCCACGCCCGCACCCCGGCGCGTATTCCGCTGCCCGTCATGACGGGCTACGGCTGCCAAAATTGCGCAAGACACCAGCCTTGCTCGGAGGGCTACCGATCAAAGCCCCCAGGCATCAGTTGGTAACAGTAAAGCTTGTCGTGCCGAACAGCGCCTGCACATCGACCGAATTGTAATCGTACAGACAATTGCTCGCCACGTCGCACGCGCCGTAGCCGTAGATGGTCCAGGTGCCGGTGGGCGCGCCGGATATGTACAGGTACCCGGGTATGGTTGCCGTGGCTGCCGGTAACGCCGTGTCGCCATAGGCCTCATAGAGATAGTCTGCGCCAGGCGGTTCCACCAGTGCGAATACCGAGCCTAGGCCGGAGCCATGGTCGGCAGCGGTGATGCTCAGCTTGAATACCGGGTTCTTGGCAGATTCGCTGACCGTCGATGTCAGCACCTTCCCCGCGGATATGGTGGGATTGACAATGTCCTGATAGCGGCTCGTCACGTTGAACGTGAGTTTTGAAAACAGCGTCGCCACCTGGGTGGAATTATAGTACGTGTAGTTGCCGGCTTTGTCAACGACATAGGCGGAGCCGAGAGTCCAGGTGCCAGCCGCCGAATACAGGCCTAGCGGATAGGCATAACCCGAAAAGGTGGCCGTGCCATGCGTGCTGGCCGTCGCGTAATAGTACGCGTCGTAGCTGAGATAATAATACTGCGACGAATTATTCGAATAAAAATAGAGTTCGACGTAGCTCAGACCGGACGCGCCGGTCTTGTATGTGACGGTCGCTTTCGGTGCGGCGCCCGGCAGATCCACGTTGAGCGACGAGGTGAGAATGGAACCCGACACGATTTCGGGAGCAACGGCTGCCTCCGGCTCGGCATGGCCGGCCGCCTTCCAGGCGCTCCGGAGTTTTGCAGCCCGCGCCTGCACCCGCGCTTGCATCATGGCCAACGCGGGCGACTCTCCACGCGACAACATAAGACGAGACGATAACGCGGACTGCGCATACGCTTCACCCGCCCACAGGGCGATCATGAGAGACGTTACGAATACAATGTTATTCCGAGTCATTTCCTTGCCTGGCCCCTGAACCCCGCTGCGGCATTATTGCCGCTTTGGCGGTGCATAAGCCCGCAAGGATGAGGTAAAGGCAAGTAAATTCGACTAGAGAAAGATACAGTTCCGGGATAAAACCATCACGTTTCCGTCATAAGCTACTGCGAGTTGCGAGCGGTTAATAAGGTGCGCGCTTGGGTAGCCGAGGTCTTGCGCCACCGAATATCAGTGCACACAGGCGTATCCTGCAAAGTCTATTTTCTCACTTCGGCGACGCTCTGGCCCGCCTTGCCATCCAGCGCCAAATTCAGGTCGAGCACACGCACATGCGGCTCGCCGATCACACCAAACAGACGCGCCTCCGTATGCGCCGCCACCAGCGCATCGACCGCGGCCGGGTTCATGCCACGCGCGGCCGCCACGCGCGCCACCTGCAACGCAGCATTCGCCGGTGAAATATCGGGGTCGAGCCCCGAGGCAGACGTGGTCACCGCATCGCCCGGCACCGGTCGAACTCCTGCCTTGGCAACCTCCGCCCTCACCCGGTCAAGCAGCGCCTTGGATGTCGGCGCCAGGTTCGAAGCACCGGACTCGCCCGCGTCATACGGCGTGGGTATCTGCTTGGAACTATCCTTCGGGTCTGCACCCATCAGCGCCGACGGCCGGCCATGAAAATATTTGGCAGATTCAAAATCCTGCCCGAGCAGCGCCGAGCCGATGATTTTTCCGTTCCGCTCGATCAGGCTTCCGCCGGACTGGAAGGGCAGGGCGAGGCTGCCGGCCGCGCTGAACGCCAGCGGAAAGGCGACACCGGTGATGAGGGTGAAGATGATCAGAAGTGTTAGCACGGGGCGCAGGTGGTTGAGCATTTTGGGTTCCCTAAAGATGTTCTTTTTTGAAAAAAAGAACCAAAAAACTTTTATCCATTTGGGCGCGCCGGTCGAACCAGCTCGGCTCCAATTTGTAAAAGTTTTTTGCTTCTTTTTTTCAAAAAAGAAGTCTTTCCTTATGCAAATATGTGAAGCGTCGTCAGCACAACATCAATTGCCTTGATGCCAGCGAAGGGGGCGACGATCCCCCCCAATCCATAGATCAGCAGATTACGTTGCAGCAGCGCCGACGCCCCCACAGCGCGGAATTTTACCCCACGCAAAGCCAGCGGCACGAGCGCCACAATGATCAGCGCATTAAAAATCACCGCGGAGAGAATGGCGCTCTGCGGCGTTGACAAATGCATGATGTTCAACGCGCCCAGCTCCGGATAAGTCGCCACAAATATCGCCGGCAGAATGGCAAAATATTTGGAGATGTCGTTAGCGATGGAGAAGGTCGTCAATGACCCTCGGGTAATCAGCAACTGCTTGCCGATTTCCACGATTTCGATGAGTTTGGTCGGGTCGCTGTCCAGATCAACCATGTTGCCGGCTTCGCGCGCTGCCTGGGTGCCGGTCTGCATCGCCACACCCACGTCGGCCTGGGCCAGGGCAGGGGCGTCGTTGGTGCCGTCGCCGCACATGGCAACCATGCGCCCCTCCGCCTGCGTCTTGCGGATATAGTCGAGCTTGTCTTGCGGTGTTGCTTCGGCAATGAAATCATCCACGCCGGCTTCGGTGGCGATGGCGGCCGCCGTGATGCGGTTGTCGCCGGTGACCATAATTGTCCTGATACCCATGCGGCGCAGTTCCGCAAAACGTTCGCGAATGCCGGGCTTCACGATGTCCTTGAGTTCTATCACGCCCATCAGCCTGCCGTCGGCAATCACCGCCAGCGGCGTGCTACCGGCGCGTGACACGCGCTCTACTGCTTGGGTGAACGCCGCCGGTGGCGCATTGGCCGCGAGTTTCAGAATATTATCCACCGCCCCCTTGCGCCAGGCGTGGCCGCCCGCATCGATTCCGGAGACACGGGTGTTGGCGGTGAATGGGATCAGCGATGCGTCGGCCGGACGTTCCAGACTGATGCCGTGCCTGTCACGCACGTAGCTGACGATGGAGCGGCCTTCGGGTGTTTCGTCGCCGATGCTGGCGTAGGCCGCAGCTTCCGCAAGTTCGCGCTCATTGACACCAGGCGCTGCGTAAAGCCCTGCTGCCATGCGATTTCCAAACGTGATGGTACCGGTTTTATCGAGCAGCAGCGCATCCACGTCGCCGGCGGCTTCCACGGCGCGGCCGCTGGTGGCAACCACATTGAAACGGATCAGACGGTCCATGCCGGCAATGCCGATGGCGGAGAGCAGGCCGCCGATGGTGGTCGGAATCAGCGTCACCAGCAGGGCGGCGAGCACGGGAATGGAGAGGTCCGTCGCCGAATATTTGGCAAATCCAACGAGCGTGACAACGGCGATAAGAAAAATGACCGTAAGCCCGGCCAGCAATATGTCGAGTGCGATTTCATTCGGCGTCTTGCGGCGCTCCGCACCTTCCACCAGCTTGATCATGCGGTCGATAAAAGTGTTGCCTGGATCGGCGGTAATACGGACGACCAGATAGTCGGAGACGACCTGGGTGCCGCCTGTCACCGCCGAGCGGTCGCCGCCGGCTTCGCGAATGACCGGCGCCGATTCGCCGGTAATGGCACTTTCATTGACGCTGGCAACACCTTCGACGATCTCCCCGTCCGACGGGATGAGGTCGTTGAGTTCGACAAGCACAATGTCGCCGGCGCGCAGGTCGGAAGCGGAGACAGGTTTATACATGGCGATGTCGCGCGGGTTGAGCAGGAGTTTGGCTTGCGTGTCGCTGCGGGTGCGCCGCAGGCTTTCGGCGCGCGCGCGGCCGCGGCCTTCGGCGACGGCTTCGGCGAAGGTTGCGAATAGCACTGTCAGCCACAGCCAGGCAGCGATGGTGATCGGGAAGGCGGCCGGGGTTCCGTCCACGATTGCCTCGCCGCCGATGAAGGTGGTGAGTGCCGCGACGACTTCGGTGACAAAGATCACCGGGTTGCGCATGAGTTGGAGCGGGTTCAGTTTTGCAAAACTGTCGCCGATAGCTCTGGATATGATGGTCGTATCGAAAAGAGCTATCGTATCGGCGCGAGCGTCAGCCATGGTTTGCCTTCCATGAATAAAAGTTTTTTGGTTCTTTTTTTCAAAAAAGAACTACTTTCTTACTTAGTACGTTTGTCCGTGCGTCATAGCAAAATGCTCAGCAATCGGTCCCAGCGCATCGGCCGGCATGAACTGCAACCCGCCGAGAATGATGATCACGCCGATCAGCAGGCCCACAAACAGCGGCCCGGTGGTTGGAAACGTCCCTGCGCTGGGCGGCAGCTTTGGCTTCGCCGCAAGCGACCCGGCAATGGCGAGCACGGGTATCATGAAGGCATAGCGGCCGAGCAGCATGGCCAGGCCGAGCCCGTAATCGAGCAGCCGCGTGTCCGCCGAGATGCCGGCCATGGCGCTGCCGTTATTTTCGGTGGCCGATGTCCAGGCATAGAGCATTTCGGAGAGGCCATGCGGCCCGGCATTGGCGAGCGAGCTCAACCCGTTCGGCAATACCAGCGACATGGCCGCACCGCCCAGGATCAGAAAAGTCAGGATGAGCACAGCCAGCATGGCGAGTTTTATCTCTTTCGCCTGCACCTTCTTGCCGAGATATTCCGGCGTGCGCCCCACCATCAGGCCGGCGACAAACACGGCAAGCAGGGCAAATACGACAATGGTGTAAAGGCCCGAGCCGACGCCGCCGGGCGTCACTTCGCCCAATTGCATCAGAAACAGTGGCACCAGGCCGCCGAGCGGGGTAAAGCTGTCGGTAAAACTATCGACGGCGCCTGTCGAAGTTCCGGTGGCGCTGATGTTGAACATGGCGGATGCGGCACTGCCGAAACGCACCTCCTTGCCCTCCATATTGCCCATCTCCGCACTCACGCCGGCGTGAGTCAGTAGCGGGTTGCCGGCCGATTCCGCCACGGCGCCGCCGGCGACGCCGAGCGTCAGCAGGATTGCCATGGCGAGAAACAGAGCGCGCCCCTGGGCGCGGTCGCGCACCATATGGCCGAGCATAATGGCCAGGCTGAACGGGATCAGCAGCAGTAGCCAGTTTTCAAACAAATTCGTCAATGCCAAGGGATTCTCGAACGGATGGGCACTGTTGGCGTTAAAGAAACCGCCGCCGTTGGTGCCGAGTTCCTTGATCGCTTCCTGAAACGCGACAGGCCCCAGAGCAATAGTTTGCGTGGCACCTTCCAGCGTGGTGGCATGCGCGTAACCGGCAAGTGTCTGCGGCACGCCGGCGAGCATGAGCAGCACGGTGGCCGCGCAGCCGACGGGCAGCAGCACATAGAGGCTGACACGGGTGACATCGACATAAAAATTCCCGAGTGTTTTCAGCCCGCTGCCGGTAAAGGCGCGCACCACGGCGACGGCCGCGGCAATGCCGGTGGCGGCCGAGAGGAACATGTGTACCGTCAGCCCGAGCATTTGCGCGCCGTAGGAAATCTGCCCTTCTGGTACATACGCCTGCCAGTTCGTGTTCGTGACGAAACTGGCCGCCGTGTTGAAAGCGAGCTGCGGCGACATGCCGGCAATACCCTGTGGATTCCATGGCAGAAAGAACTGCAACCGCAGGATGGCATAGAGGATAAGGAAATGCGCAGCGTTCAGCAGGATCAAAGCGAAAGCATATTCCCGCCAGCCCATGCCAACGCCGGGGTCGGTGCCGATGATGCGGTATAAACCGCGCTCCACGGGGCCGAGAAACCGGAACTCGCCGGTGAACACACCGGCCAGGTAACGGCCGCCGGGAAAGGCCGCGGCAAATACCAGGGCAAGCAGAAGTGCGATCTGCGCCCACGCGACAAGGGTCATGAAACCAACCTTTATGTTCGGCGCCGGGCGCCTAAAAATCCTCGGGCCGGACTAGCGCCCAGACAAGATAGACAAGCAGCAGGCTGGACACGGCGCCGCCGATGGCGAGATCCAGCATCAGATCCGCTCGCAAACTTCAGCGTAGGCAGCCATCGAGAGGATGATGCCCACGCCCATAATGATGGCGATGATGTCAGCCATGTCCGGCGCCCCTTTCCGCCTTGAGTGCGAGGATGCACTAGGCGCGCCAGGCATAAAAAAGCGATATGGAATTGGCGCCTGGCGGGAGGCTGGAGCGGGCGAAGGGAATCGAACCCTCCTAGCTAGCTTGGAAGGCTAGAGCATTACCACTATGCTACGCCCGCACGAAATCAAGTATACCAACAGACGGCACTCAGGCCAAGGGGCATCTTACGAGCTTGATCACCAATGCAGCCTTGGCCTGATACGGCACCGGTGGCCTATCGACCGTGCATGCCGTCGTCGGGTCCGCGGCGCTGAGCCGTCGGGGGCTTGGTTGAGGCAAACCGGGGGTTGTGGTAAGCTTACGCTTGAGAGGGGGCTCGGGATGGTGATTACGGCACTTGATACCTACCAGCTGGTCAAAGACCTGCGTGCCGGAGGTTTCACCGACGAGCAGGCGGAGACGCTCACCGCCGTGATCCGGAAGACTCAGGATATCGATTTGTCCCATCTGGCAACCAAGGACGATCTTTCCGCCCTCGCGGTCGCCACGAAGGCGGACATAGCGGCGCTGGCGGCCTCTACCAAAGCGGACATTGCCGCGCTGGCGGCATCGTTCAAGGCGGAACTGGCTGAGACCAAGGCCGAAATTTTTCGCGGCATGTTCGGCCAGACCATTTTCATCATCGGCGCCGTCCTGGCGCTGGTAAAGATGATGGTTCATTAACCCTGCGGACTGCGGGGTGGACAAAGTCCACTACACCGCCGCCGTGCATCGACCGACATCGGTGGACTGCGCCACCCTACGCGGCTTTGCGCCATCCTCAAACTTTCAGGATCAGCTTCCCGAAATTCTCGCCCGTAAACAGTTTTACCAGTGTCTCCGGAAAAGTCTCCAACCCCTCGACAATATCCTCTTTCGACTTCAGCGACCCATCGCGCAGCCACCCGGCCATAGCGGCGAGGCCTTCCGGATAACGCTTTGCGTAGTCGAATACGACAAACCCCTCCATGCGCGCATGCTGCACGAGAAGCGAGAGGTAGTTTTTTGGCCCGGCAAACGCGCCGGTGTTGTTATATTGCGAAATGGCGCCGCAGATGATCACGCGCGCATGGCGTGCCAGGCGGGCCAGGGCGGCATCGAGGATGTCACCGCCGACATTGTCGAAATACACATCGATCCCTTTCGGGCAATGCGCCGAAAGCGCCGCACCAACATCCTCACTCTTGTAGTCGATGACGGCGTCGAAACCGAGTTCTTCCTTCACGTAGCGGCATTTTGCGGCGCCGCCCGCGAGCCCGACGGCGCGGCATCCTTTAATGCGTGCAATCTGTCCGACGAGTGCGCCGACCGCGCCGGAGGCGGCGGACACCACCACCGTCTGCCCCGGCTGCGGCGCACCGACATCGAGCAGGCCGAAATAGGCCGTCAGCCCCGGCATGCCGAGCGCGCTGAGATACAGCGGCAGCGGCGCGAGTTTGGCATCCACCTTGTTGGCGGCTTTCGCATCGAGCACGGCATATTCCTGCAAGCCCAGCATGCCGGTGGCCGTATCGCCCTCGTGCCATTCCGGATGTTTTGATGCGACGACCTCGCCGACGGCAATGGCGCGCATGACTTCGCCCAAGCCTACGGGCGGCACATAGGAGCGCGCATCATTCATCCAGCCGCGCATGGCCGGATCGAGGGAGATATATTTGGTGCGCAGCAGGATCTGGCCTTCGCCTGGTTCCGGCATGGGCGTGGCCGTGTAGGTGAAATCGCTGCGCTTGACCATGCCGACGGGGCGGGTGGTGAGGAGCCATTGGTGGTTGAGGGGTTCGTTCATGGGTGTTTCCTACGAAAGTTGGTGTGTTGGCGCAAATAGTCTGCGGGTCGCAGAATACGGATACCTCGCCATGGGTCGAGCACTGTGAGGTCATCGTCGCTGCTGACGATAATCCCGGCTTCCGCCGCTATGGCAAGCTCAAGGTATTTGTTGTCCTTTACGTCCCGGCAATCGCTGACAGTCACGGACGGTTCAAACCACGCGGCCCGTTCTCTTAGTTGCCGGAGGACGTGGTCACGTCGCTCGGCCGAAATCTTGCTGGCGAATTTAGGGCGGAGCATAACCGATGCAATTTCTCCGTCCACTGAAGAAGAAAGTGCGATTCGATCATTGAGGAGTGCTTTTGTGAACGCCTGCGCTGGAATGCTGTTGACTTTAAGAGCAACACCGACAAGTGACGAGGCATCAAAGATGATCAAGGGGTGACGGGATGACCGCGGTTCTCCGCGTTGTAGGCGGCGAGTTCGTCGTCGATATCCTGATCGGTGAGGCCATTTTTGCGGGCTTCAGCCTTCAGGTCTGCGATCGCCTGCAACAGCGGGTCCGTCCGCTTCTTTTTGCGTTCACCGCGCCTCCAGGTGGTGCGGCTTTCGATTCTGCTGTCCATAGGTTTCTCCTTTCGCCCGCAGCTACCGTAGGGTGGACTTCAGCCCACCGCTTCCTGTTTCCCCGCGAGCCTATGGTGGGCTGAAGCCCACCCTACGGCTTACGAAGCTACTCATCGTGTCTCGACTGACTCAGATAGCCAAACTGTCTGCTTTCATAATCACGCCGACCAGTGAAGAAGTATCGAAAATGATCAACCGCGGGAACGAGCGCGACGTTCGGCTTTCCAGGCCAGCAACTCCGCATCGACGTCTTCGTCGGTCAGTCCCGCAGCCCGTGCGGCGGCCCTCATCTCGTCAATCACCTTCTCCAGTGCCGCGAGCCGCTCCGCTTTCGTCATGCCGCTCGTATCAGGAAGGGCCGCATCCTGTTCGACATCCATCACAGCCTCCTCGTGTCCCGCCAGGATTCGGGCGCCGATCAAGCCCCCAACGCCTCCCGCATCATCTCCAGCTCCAGCCACCGCTGCTCCGCAGTCTGCAACGCCGATTGCGCCTTGGCCAGCCCGGCCAGCGCCTGGTCGAACCGCTTCGGGTCGCGCGTAAACACGGATGCGTCGTCCAGCACCGCCTGGTGGCGGGCCATTTCCTTCTGCAGCGCCTCCATCTCGGCGGGCAAAGTTTCCAACGCATGCCGGTCCTTGAAGGACATTTTGCGAACCGCCGTCTTGGCCGGCGGCGCAGCCGCGGGCTTGTTCACCGGCGCGCCGCTGCGCCGCCCCTCGGCGCGTGGCGCTTCGGGCACGCCGCGCTGAGTGAGCATGTCGCTGTAGCCGCCGGCATATTCCACCCAGCGCCCGTCGCCCTCGAAGGCGATGGTGGAGGTGACCACGCGATCCAGAAAATCGCGGTCGTGGCTGACGAGAAGCACTGTGCCCTGATACTCGCCAAGCATTTCCTGCAACAGATCCAAAGTTTCGAGATCGAGATCGTTGGTAGGCTCGTCCAGCACCATCAGGTTGGATGGCCGCGCCAGCGCCACGGCCAGCATGAGGCGGCCGCGCTCGCCGCCGGACAGCACGCTCACCGACGTGCGGGCCTGCTCGGGGCGGAACAGAAAATCCTTCATGTAGCCGATGACGTGGCGCTTGACGCCGCCGACCAGCACCTGATCGCCGGCGCCGCCCGTCAGCGTCTGCGACAGGGTCGCGTTCGGGTCCAGGCTGGCACGGGCCTGATCCAGGGTGACTTCGGCGATATTGGTGCCGAGTTTTACCTCGCCCGTGTCAGGCGCCACCACCCCCGTCAGCATTTTCAATAACGTCGATTTGCCGGCGCCGTTGGGGCCGATGATGCCGACGCGGTCGCCGCGCACGATGCGCGTGGAAAAATCGCGCACAACTATGCGGCCGTTGTAGGATTTGCTTATGCCTTCTGCGACGGAGACAAGTTTGCCCGATCCGTCGCTTTCGCTCGCGGTCAGTCGCACCGATCCGACAGGCCCGCGGTGTTCGCGTTTTTGCGCGCGCAGGGATGCAAGTTCGGCGACCCGGCGCACATTGCGCTTGCGCCGCGCGGTGACGCCGTAGCGCATCCAGTCTTCCTCGCGCGCGATCTTGCGGCCGAGTTTGTGCAGGTCGCGCTCCTCCTCCTCCAGCACTTCGTCGCGCCAGGCTTCATATTGCGCAAACCCGCGGTCCACACGTTTGGTGACGCGACGGTCGAGCCACACGATGCTTTTCGACACACTCTCCAGCATGCGCCGGTCATGGCTGATGAGAACGATGCCGGAGCGCATGGACGCAAGCTCCGCCTCCAGCCATTCGATGGCCGGCAAATCCAGATGGTTCGTTGGCTCATCGAGCAGCAGCAAATCCGGCGCAGGGGCTAACGCGCGCACCAGCATGGCGCGCCGCGATTCACCGCCCGACAGCCGCCCCGGATGCTCGTCGCCGGTGAGTGCCACCTGTTCCAGCAGCGCATGGGCGCGATATGGATCGTCGCCCGGGCCAAGGCCCGCTTCGACATATTCCAGAACCGTGTTGAACGCGGCGAAATCCGGCTCCTGCGCCAGGTA
>Ga0116231_10002814_pt1 | contig 36273 bp, 32 predicted proteins | sample S1TSphgellanicum_2_FD_89695 | JGI IMG/M metagenome (GOLD analysis project Ga0116231, IMG submission 89695) | Host-associated microbial communities from peat moss isolated from Minnesota, USA - S1T2_Fd - Sphagnum magellanicum MG | ecosystem: Host-associated > Plants > Peat moss > Unclassified...
CTTCAAAAAAAAGTGAAAAAATTTTTGTGAAAATAAAATTCTACCCAAATTATTATAAAAGTTTGCAAAAAAAAAACACCCAAAAAGACAAAAAAACAAGTGTTAAAAATTATTTTAAAAAAAAAAAAAAAAGCAAGAGAGAGAGTGTGGACAGGTTGGTTTTGTTTTGTATTATTCACAACTTGCCATCCAAAATTCCAAAATGGGTGTTGAGCTTGTAATAAATGAAGGACAAAACTTTTGTGTTAATTCCAACTTGCATTTAACCAAAAAGCTACCCAAAACCAAATGAAGTCAATCCATGTACTAGATGAATGGATGGATGAATAAATGTAAAACTTTTGTCTTAATTTCCAAGTTGCATCCAACCAAATGCCCAAAAAAAGAAAAGAAATGGAATCCGTGCACTTGATGAGTAGATGGATGAATAAATGCACCAAAAACATGGATACCGATGGTGGTAATGTTGATGACTCGAAACCCAAATGGATGAGAATTTCTAGGGCTTGATCTCCTCTTCCCCCCCCTACCCCAATCCAACAAAGGACATACAAAAAATGAAATGAAGTCCATGCACTTTATGGATTAATGGATGAATAAATGAAAATCATTTATCTTAATGTTCCAACTTGCATCCAACCAAAAACCCACAAAAGAATGAAATGGAGTCCATGCACTAGATGGTAAATGGATGAATAAATGCACCAAAAGCATGGAAACTGGTGATGGTAATGATGGTGACTCGAGACCCAAGTGGATGAGAATTTCTAGGGTCTCTCTAATGGTAATGAAGGTTTTGTTCCCCTCTTCCCCAGCTCCCCCCTCCCACCTTCCTCCATCCACTCTCTTTCTTTTATTGTGCCATAACCCACTTGAAGAAATCATTTGCAAGTCCCCACCAACAAACAAACCCTAAATGACGACAACAATAAAGACAGGGAGTTAGAAATGATGCAAAAGAGAGGAAATGAGTGAACAGCCATAAATATATATATATATATTTTTTAATTAGAAAAAAAACCTCCAATTAAAACCTACCACTTTTCCACTGAATTTTTATTAAATCCTTCTAACTAAGCCAAAGAAACTAATCCTTGGATGCTAATTAACTAATTTTTTATATAAAACTAATCCTTTGTAAAATTAAATACTCATTAGCTAATCTTTTTAAAAGAGAGGAAGTGAGTGAAGAGCCATACTAAGTACATTTCTTTATTAAAAAAAGAAGCTTCACCAATTAAACCCTACCAATTTTTTCCACTGAATTTTTAAAAATTCTTCTAATTAATAATTTATTTATTTATTTAATCAACTAATCCTTGGGTATTTATTAACTAATCCTTTGTAAAGTTAGTATTAATTGCCTAATCTTTGTAAAGTTTTATTAATAGACTTGACTGACATCAAATTATGTCTGTTGGTAATTAATTAGTTTACACATCTTTTGAATGACTGTTTTTTCTTTATTATTTTACTGACTTAGTTTGACCTCTTGGGAATCCGATCTACCGTATTTACTTTTACTGGGTGTTTCTGGAATTACTTCGAATCCAGCCCCTTCTTAATTAGAGAAGAAGAAGAGAAGAGGAATTAACCCGTAGTATAAGCTGGTTAATTTTCCAGAGTAAAACCGGTTCTGAACCGTCAGATGTAACGGCCCCAAACTCACACGGGCCGTCGATTCACATGATTGGCTCCAAGGTTTACCGTGCCCGGTTTTTACAGGCTACGATACTAGGTAGCTGCTAGTTATAGGCTTATCTGTTTGGTAAAGTAGGATAGGTACCTATACGGCAGTCGAGATCTCAATTCAGTTTCATTACCATGAAGGCCATTTAGAAGCGTGTGGCGGTTCTTTGATTGTTAATAACCGCCAGTTCTGGTTAATACAAAAAAAAGCACAATCAACGAATAGTCTATTCCGGGGATTTTAAAAATTAGGATCAAAGAACCGACCAGTTCCAGGTTATTTCAAACACCTAGAAGAACCGCTGGGTTTCCAAGAAAGAACCGGAAATTTATGGTTGTCATGAAAGAACCGGAAAAGAGCCAGCAATTTAGGGTAGGTTCTTTGACCCCCCCTTCTTGGATTCTTTAGAACCACATGCAAGCTTCCAAACAGGTCTTATGGTTTTTGAGAAAATCGCCGGCCCCAAGGGCCAAACTGTCAAAACCAGTTTTTTGACTTTTGAGAACTGTTGATCAAATGCATGCATATATATATATATATACCAATGTTGTTCTGGGTTCAGGTTTTGGAGATACCAGACGGTTTCTTTTAAGGATTTTGTGATGTAGCCAAAGTGGCAATCATTCACAAAATAATTTAGCCAAATTTGGCTGCATACTAGATAGGAAAGTAGAAAAAAAACTGAATCCTTCTATATTCTTGCCTACCTGCTGGGACTTAGCATAAAAATCTGGCGATTTAATAATAAAAAATCTTCAAATTTTGGGGAATTTGGGTCATTTTTTTTCCATGAAAAAAAATCTTTTGTATAGGTTGAAATCACATTTTTCAGGTCAAATTTGGTGAAAATTTGCTAGTTAAAGAAACATTGGTATCAAGATTTTTAATTTGTCAATTTGGGTAAGGGTTAAAAAAAAAAAATTAATCCAATTTTTTGGTACCCTTTTTGTATCAACACTTGGTTGTAGGTAAATTAGCAATAGCAATATGAACTAGGTGTGTTATAATTTATTTTACATAAATGACAACTCGGATCCAAGTATTGGATTTAGGGTTTTCAAAGTGTGGAAATGTGTTTTTTTGGGTCCAATAAAAAGTATAGAGTGCTAGGATGGATAGAATCACAAAACAAAGGTTAATTCAAATAATATTCAAGCACCTCATCCAACAAGAATTACAAAGGTGTGGTGTTAAAGTCCAAAATGTTAAATATGGGCAAAAAATTTAAGTGCAAAATGTAATGGATTTGCAACTGAGATCTACAAATCTTATATCCTCGAACCCTAGATTCATTCTTCAAAATATCATGTTTTCTCTAGCATGTCTTCATTATCTTCTAACAAGGTATCTTCAACCACAAAAAAACTCAACCAATTCTTGTCCATCAACAGGGTTACAATCATTTCATGCATCACTAAACCAAATTCTTATAAATCATTACAAGCTTCTCAAGATTATCAACCCCAAGATGGCACCATTGTAAGCTAGTGAATACATTTGCATTAATTTTAAAAAATTGCTTCATTTCAATTTATGAACTTGGGATGCAAAAATTCTATCATGCGAAAAAACCCACATTTGGAAATCTAGATTGAATATTGGCTCGTCATTTCAATGGATCAAGCCCATGTGCATTCTCCACATGAAACGTGCAAAATAAAGAAAGTTCAACTTTGAAAACACCTTTAGAATTTTTTTGTGATGAAGTAATTAACCCAAATAACCCATTTGAAGGTCGTTGAAATGGTGCAAGAATTAAAGACGTAGCTTGACTTGAATCCAAAAAATTCATAACATTATTCAACAAAAGTAACAAAACAATCATCATATTATTGTAGCAACATAGTTGCTTGATCCTTGCCTATGTGATCCATGATGCAATCCATGCCTTCAAAGTGTGGATCAAGCATAAACGTGAACATCATATGAGTTTTCTCCTAAAAAAAGTTTTATATAAAACTTAAAAAAGAATGCAACACATTAATAACTTTTTCAACCATTTTGCATATAAAATGTTTATTTTCTAATCAAATTCCCCACATTAAAATGGAGGAACAATAGCAATTTGATGTACATATTCTTCTTCATCATCCCATGATTGCCAAAACAACAAACAATGCATTAGATAAAAGCCAGTACCTTTTACATTGATTCAATAAACATTGGTGGACAACATGGTTTAAAGTTTCAATTATCACTTGGGCAATTGCCCATTTAAAACCATTGGGAACCTTAACTTACAAAGATAAACTTTGCCATGTGTAACAAATGTTGATTACAAGGTTTTTTGGAACAAGATGACCTTGGAAGTGAAACGAGTTTGCACATGGGTTTTTAATTTCTTGTGCTACATGCCAATTTCATAGCAAGCCTTTTGCCACTCAATTTTGCCCTTCCTAGACTTCTTAATCCATGTGATTGTTTTATGAAATGCAGCTTGGGCATCTTTCAAGTTAAAGTCCTTCATATCCACACCAACCTTAACTTCGTTGGTAGCATACTAACATGTTTTTGACATAACATGACCAAAACAAAAACCAACAACCAATTGAAGTAATTGTAATTATTCAAAAGTAATTGTAAATCACAATAAAAATGAAGGTAGTTGTGGGCAGTTTAGATTAACTCCTTCATCCTTAACATAGCTTAAAACCATTTTTGTCAAATTGAATTTTGTTAACACAACCTTCACCTATTCTGCAAAAGTTACATAAAAAATATTAGGTGCTTCGAATAATCCAACTATTTTGTGACATAAAACTTAATCTTGGTTAATGAAATTGACAACCAAAGTAAAGGTGTCATAGCTTAACTTTGACATCCATGAGTCAAAAGTTGTTGTCATAATTGCACACTAACCAATGGTAGGAAACACATACATTTCCATGATCTTCTATAACATAGTAGGAAAATGTTCTCAAACAAGTTATTTTTGAGATGAAAATTGTTCTTGACCATATGGATGGAGTGCTATCCACTTCAACCAAGGGCTTTTTAAAACAAACAATAACATATAACCTTTTGCAATTATCAACACAAGATTTTGAACGAATTACATGTGAATAAAGTGGGATTTTTTGTAAGGCCTCATAGTTCAACAAAAAATTGTGATGGCCAAAAGTGTTATAAATGCCTTATGTTTAGTTTTTTTGCCATTTGCGAGTGGTGTTTCCTAAAACATTGTTGTGAGCCAGATATTTCAACAATTTTGGGCTATGTTCATGAACAACATGTTTTTTCACGAAAATGATACTATGTTCAAGGTTGTAAGATACAAAGTTTTTTGGGACTTGGTGCAGCTATGAAAACTTATGGAATTATCAAATGCATGACACATCATCATGAACTTCAAGACTTGTGTTGATTGCACATTGATGTTGGCATTATTTTCACTCCACACAAAAAAAACCAATGAATTTGATACATTATGATTCATTTGATACACCCAAAACTTTTGATTCATAATCAACTATGTTAGCTTCTCAATCTAGAGTGCCTCTTCTTTAGTTTGACACTTCTCATCATCAACATTTTGAACCTAGAACATTTCCTTTGTCATAATTTCTCAAGTGTTTCTAAACATGAACCAACTGCTCCTATAACATGAAGCTCATTTTCAAGAGACTCAAACATTTCCAATTTGTCCATATCTAGAATGCACAACACAATTGAAACAAACAACAAACCTTTTTGAAATTCACAACACAATGGCTAAATACACAAAGATTAAAAAAACCAATGAAGAGGTGAACAAAGTGTACCTCTTCATGTAAACGTCCCATGTTATAGGTGACGAAAAATTTTAAGCATTTTTGCCACAAAAGATCATATCAAATCTATGCTATAATTTCTAGTTGCCATATGCAAAATATGCATTCCTAAACTCATACGCTCCAGCAATAAACATATACCAAGAAGCTCATATTATAGGTTGACCCATAATGTTGGGCCCTCGTATCACAAAACATTTCCAAAACCCTAAACCCGATTTGTTGAGTAACCCTAATATGTCATTTTCTACTAAAATTGGCGACTAGGTTTGCAAAGAAATTTCATCACTTTGATAACTTTAATAGGTCATCCTCTATTCCCAAATGTATACCCAAATTCATACCTAACATTTTCGTAATACCAAAACAACATTGATATATACCCTACTCTTACCTACTGGTTCCAAGTTTCAAAAAGTGAAAACTAATGTTGGACAATTTAATTGACTTAGATGGTTATCAAGGTGGTTCTTAGGATTCATAATCACCATTCTCAAAAATCAAAGAATCAATTCTGATAAATACCCATGTTTTTTTTGTTTCAAATGGAAAAAATCAAACTACTACCTATAGAACCATGAAGTTTTTACCATTTTTTTTAATGAAAACCTCCAGTTCTTAAAGGTTTTTGAAATTACCAGGTATGATGGTTCTTTGATTCTGAAATACTTTAAAAAATTTGGAACCCAACAGTTCTTTCTAAATTCAAATAACCCCACAATGATGGTTAGAATTTCCCAACCAGTAGTTTTTTTGGGGCAAATTTTCACCATTTGGCGACAAAAAATAAAAATAAAAATAACAAAATCCAACTCATATGAAGGATTGTTGTGAAAGAAGAGTGCCACAGTCACCAGATGATTAAACAATAGGTTCCAGTAGGCAACCAAAATAGAATAAGATATTTAAAATTTTCTACTTTCATCTTTGGCCAGGAAGAAAATTTGGCTAATTCCTCTTGTCGATGATCACCACTGTGGCTAATTATTCGAATTTACACATAAAAAACAAAAAAAATTCCAAAAATTTCCCAATTTCTTTGTCAGAAAACAGTGAAATTTCGCCAGGAAAAAAGCACTGTGAGTCCCAACCATTTTGTTTGTTCATTTTTTTCAGATAGAAAATTGGGCGACCCCCCCAAAAAGCAAAATTAGTCGAAGTTACATGAGAAAAACAAAAAAATTAATTTTAAAAAAATCCCGATTTCTTAGTAAAAAAATAGCCAAATTTTCGCCTGAAACAAAGACACTGGTCCGATTGCCAACACAGATACCCTGCGAGTCCTAAAATCCAACACGGATAATTACCGCGGGGGAGGGTTTAACTTGAGTTAAAAGTTTGAAGTCCGATGACAGTTTTGAGGTGTCGTCGGATCCGAAAGCGAAGGAGCTTGGGACCTGGCCCGGGCATTGAAAGCGACAGGACGCATACGTAAGGAGCCGTTTTCAGGGGGAACGTGCGAACGCCCGCCGCCCGGCAGGGAGCCAGGCTGGGTACCATTTACTAGTATTTTCACCAATTTTGCGCGCGCTAAGCTTACGCGATGGTTGTTGCTGCTGCGTTTATGAAACAACGCCAAGTGCGACTAAAACAAAAAGACAGAAAACAGTAAATGAGCAAATGAGTAAAAGATAGAAACAATCATTGGTATCGATAATTTTTAACTTTTAAAATTGCTTTTAATTAATTTTCCCTGATTTTTAGAAATTATTGCCCAATTTTATTTTTAAAAAACTGCGCCAACCAACTGTCTTTCCCTTTGTCTTCTTGTGTGCTCCGTCACCCACACGCCGCGTTGCGCTAACTCTACACGCCTGCGCAACGCTAGGCGAGTTTGGCGTTCGGCGCGCGACTCGCCCTCCTCCTCCTCGTTGCAGCACAAGAGCCCGGCCGCGCATGTCGCTCTCTCGCTCGCTCGCGCGCTCGCTCACACGCACGCAAGGCAAGCGACGCTGCAACAGCAACGGCAGATTTCCGAAAGCTTCGCGAGCGTTCGCTCACAAGCGAAACGTACATTCTTTCTTCTCTCTGTGACGTGCAGCATTTTGATTTCCAAGTACAATCCAGTTTTCGGAATCTGGTGTGGTTGTTGGTGGCGGGTACATTATGATGCAGCACTTCGCATGTGTAGCTAGCTAGCTAGCTAGTGTTGTTGTAGATGCTGCTGTCTCGCGTGCTACATGTTTCGTCGTCGCTCGCTGCTGTGTCGTTCGAGGAGAGATGGAGGCACTTTTGTAGTAGTAGGTAGCGCTTTTGGTGCGAAGTTGTTTGAATGTTGTTAGGTTTGAGTGTGGGGAGAACAAGAAGAAGTAGGAGACTACTACTGTGTGTCTGTGTGTCTGGGCGTTGTGGTTTGGTTCCATGCGGTGGCATAATAATAATCTTTTTTGTGTTTTTGGAGTGTTTGTTTGAATGTCGCTATGTCTGTCTGTGAGGGATTTTTATAGGAAGTAAGATAGTGGTTGTTTTTGGCGGGAGATCTTTTGTTTGTTGTCGTGTGATTGGAATCGTAATTTGTGTGGAAGCTTCTGTTTTTCTTTGCTTCGTGGTAGAGTGAAGGCTTGTTTTTGTTGTTGTGAAAGGGGGAATGACAAGATGAAAACTCCTCCTGCCAGGAAACAAGAAGTTATGAGAGAAGCAACTAAACAAGCAAGCGTGGAAAGCAAACTCCTCCTGCCAGGAAACAAGAAGCAATGAGAGAAGCAAACCAATCAAGCAAGTGTGTAAAGCAACGGTAATACTTCAGCTTGACTGGTCTGAAATTCAGGCGAAAAAACCTCTGCCTTGGTGACATTCCAGCAGATCTCTCTCATTCTGAAATTTGAAGCAGAAAGGTTGAACCTTTACTAACGTCATGCTGCTGCTGCTTTGGATTTGTGCTCAAGTAGAGTAATGTTCAAGCCAGGGTTTTCAGATTTCAAGCCGTTTCCATTTCGTATGTAGCTTGAACATGCATCCATCGCATTGTTATATGTGCAGGGTTGTGGTGGTGGATTTGATGCTTTGAACCACAGAGCAATGTCTCTAGATGGGAGGGAAGTGAGGCCATTGTGCTATTGTGATAAGCCCTCGTAGCTGCAAGCAAGCAGAAAAACTGGCCACCAGAAGCACAACACTTTGTCTCAGAAGAGCAGCAGCTGGAAGATTATTTCAATGCTGTGAAAGAAACAAGGGCTATGACAGGGATCTTTCAGATATTTGGATGGCATAAGGGTCGCAAGAATGGCACCAAGAACAACAAAACCAACAACGATAATGACAACGGTATGCCCTCACACCACTCCTCTAGTTTTGTTAGGTGCAACCACCATGCAATCCTTGGGTGTTTCTTTCTATGAGAAATCCTGGACTCTTCATCTCTTAGTAATCCAATTGCTGTGTTGGATTGTGCAGAGGAACCAGGTCCTAAAGCCAATGCTGCTGCCCCCACCTTCTATATGGTCAGATCCTCTTCTTCCCTTGTGCTTTTGCCTTCTGCTTACCTTGACTTATTTCTATGAGCATTGCTTTTGATTAGGCAAAGAGCAAGTGCAGTTTACTACAACAGAATATGCTTATCAGAAGTCTTTGTCATTTAGGTGTTTGGAAAGGTGTAATTGTTGCAGTCCAATCTTTCTCAAGTTGTGTGTTGGGTTGTGTTGGTGGGTACCTACTTATTAAGCCTTTTGTCTCTTTAATGGCCAAGGGCAGTCATGTTTTGCAATGTGCAAGTTGGGAATTGTTGGACTTGAGAGTTGTGGAAACAAGACAGATCATTGACCTTTTCTTATTTTTGGGTCCTGCAGTTCCATGACCCAGCACAAAGAGTTGCTTACGATCCTGCTGAGCATCCTCACAAACAGGCACAAATCTCAAGGAACTCAGTCGATCTGCAGAGGGCTTCTATAGACAACAGTGAGGTTGTATCATCAGACTCCTTATCAATTTTGGGGGAGCTTCAACGAGTGGCAGAACAAAAGCTGCAAGTTTCTCGTCTCTCCCTTGACTCTAAACCAAGACCCTATGTTTTCCCTGATGCACGGGATGAATCTCCACATGGAAGCAGCAAATCTGCTAATGAACAGGGCCAACAAGCGTATGACACTGCTGCAAGTCTATTTGAAACTTCCACATTTTCCAGAGATTCTGTCAATGCTAAATATTCCAGCAAAGAAGGATGGAACCTTCCACCTAGGGACATGAGGGGTGTCTCCACTGCAACAAAGAGAAAGGAAAAGTCAAGGGTGCCATTGGACAATAGCAGGGATTTTCTGCCAAGTTCAGTTGATATTAATCATTTTGACCCAAAAGCAGCTGTGAGTTTGCAGAATGTTGCTGACATCAGAGATCATGCCAAGTTGGCACCACAACAATGGAGGAAGGGTACTCAGTCATCTGTAGAGGAGGATCCACACCGTTCTAGTGTGACTAGGGATTTGCACCAGCCTTCTCCCTTCAGGGAGACAGGTCAATTCTTTGCAGAGAGTAGTCATGCAGTGCCACTATCTCAGGGTTACAAGGAATCAATAAGGGCAAATGAAATCAAGGACTCACCTTCTCAGCACAGTTCTGAGAAATCCTGGAGGGATTCCTCTCGAAGATCTGAGGTGAGTCAGGGAAATCCAGCTGATATCAGAGAACTTGCCAAATTGGCACAAGAATGGAGGAGGGTTTCGAAAGCAATTGTACAGCAGGATCCACACCATGTTGGGATCAGTGGGGATCCACCACACAGGTCTCCTATTGTCAAGGAAGCAGGTAAATACTCTTCAGAAAGCAGGCATGCACATTCACAATTGCAGGATTTTGAGGAAGCAATGAGGACTATTGACTTCATGGAGTCTCAGAGAACTTCTGAGAAGCCCTCGAGGGATGTGTCTCGAAATTCTGTGGAGTGGAGTCCGCGGAGTACAACTGATATCAGAGATCTTGCCAGGTTGGCACAACAGTGGAGGAAAGGACCCCAGTTAGCTGCAGAGGACTTCTATAATTGCATCACCAGCAGGCATTCACACAGGTCTTCTTCTGATAAGGAGCCAGGACAGTACTCCATGGAGAGCAATCATGCAACTCAACAATCTCAGTATTTTAAGGGATCAATGAGGGATATTGATTTCAGGGACTCTCAGGACTGGAGGGATACATCTCGGAATTCTGTAGAGGGAAGGGACCAAGCACATGTCTCATCTTTTACGTCTCACCTGTCTGTTGACAGTAGGAAGTATCAGTCCAGTACACCACTACTGTTGTTTGATGGTAGAGATGAACCACGAGCCAGCAGTTTTCAATCCCCCAGGGCTTCTGTGGGCAACTCCTCCCCTCAAGCAATATCTCGAGTGAAAAGTAGCTCCATGATGAGTAATTCTTCTGTAGAAAGTAGGAGGCAAGGACAAAGTGTTGTAGCACGCTTAATGGGTCTTGAAATGCTCCCTCCTGATTCTGATCTAGTCTCTCCTTCAGAAAATATTTCTTCAAGAATGGGAAAATCCTTGCACAACTTGATAAACTCAACTCCACTAGTAGAGCCTGAATCACCAGCCTCAGACCAGGATAGGTTGCATAGCCATCTGAGTCAGGTAGCCCAGCAGCTGAAGGAAATCTCTGCAAAATCTCGACAAGTCTCCCTGCCAAAAGCAAAAGTGAAGGTGAACTCAAGGCCAAGGTCAAGGTCAAGGTCTTCTTCACCTGCTCCTGGGCAACATGAAGGAGACCTGTACAAAATCGAGCACAGGCAGCTGCAGCAAAAAGCTTCTGACCTAAGGCCGCAAGAGGAGAAGGGTGGACAAAAACCATATCCCAAGCAGCCTATGTCCCCCAAGCATCTTCAAGTGGAAGCAATGCCTTTTGTATTGAAAAAGTCAAAGAAAGGGCATCACCACAGTGAAGGACTGCTTTATGGTGATATGGACCAACAGTTACAACAGCTGTGTCTCAAGAATGCCATCCAGGAACGCAAGACACTAAGGCAAATCTTGGAGGCCATGTATCTCAAGGGCCTATTGCACCAGTCACACAACAAGGATATTCTCAATGCAAAGTCTGCCAGAATGCAACGAACACTACAAGATGCACAGTCACCATCCCGAGAAGCAAAGCAGATGTCATCTTCCATGGCATCCAATTTGGCAAGATTAGAGCGCTTGGATCTGGAGTACCAGGACATCCTGGAATTCCAAAACATGAGGAAGGAGGACAATAAGCTTCAGAAAGAAGCAAGTTTGGAAGTCAATCACAGTGGGGAGGCCTCCATTGTGGTAATGAAACCCCTTGGCCATCAAACCACTACTCCTATTCCTATTGCTCTCTCGCCCTTGCACCAGACAAGAGATGTTGAGAACATGCCTAGCTGGGGTGGCTCCAGGAAGTCAACAGTAACATTAACACCTCATGCTGGCAGTTATAGAGAGAAGAGCAGTGAAAGCAGCGAGAGCAGCAGCAATGAGTATGTTTCTCTATCTTTCTGGTTGGTCTCAGCACATTTGGTCCTGTCTTGTGGCTTCACCAAGAATCTCACCTTGTATCTTTTCTGTTTAGTTTGTTATGTTTGTGTCTATCTCTTCTATTTACTTTGGTGCTGGAGAAGGGCCAGAAACAAAATCCTCACTATGGATCAATATTGGTCAAATTCTACATAGGTTGAATTGTGGCACAAATCCTTGTTTGACATGTTATTTTGCTCATGTAGCTGATGTAAATATGCAATGTTCTTTCCTACTGGCATTTATGGTAATGAATCTTCTCTGACAGGGGTTGGAGTGCAACTGGCTGGCCTTTGAATAGAAGTAGGCCATTGGGACCTAATCCATCATTGAGGACTAATCCTCAAGTTCCATCTGATCACTACAATTCAGAGGAGAGAGTGGGAGGTTTGGGAAATTCAAGGAGAGCACGACGAAAAGCCAGAGCTTCTTCTAAGTTTGCAACACTTGACATAGGGTTTGGTCTAAATGCCTCACTGTCAGTGCCTCCTCTCCATGGACAAGAGCATACCTCATTAACGTCCAGGGGTCCAGTCTTTCCAGATTCAAGAGCCTATGGTAAAAGTGCCAGTGGGATTTTTGAGAGGGAAAGATTTCATGAAGAGAATGAAAGGCCTGCATCAGAAGACAAAACAAAGTCAAGAGCACCAGCAAGGTCCCTGTCCCATGACTATGGGTTAATTAGGAGGGGTGGTGATGATAAAGACACAATCAGCATTCTTGAGGACAGTAGATTGGAAGGAAATCCTGATTCTTCCTATCCTCAGAGAGCTTTGATTCGACTGCCCTCTGCAAATCAGGAGTCTTCAGGCAAAGTTCCTCTGGAGGTGGATCTTCTTCGACATAGGCGGAAATCAGGCAAATCAAGCCACTCTAGACGAAAGACAAGATCATCACGTTCACCAGATATTCCAGCAGTGGTTTCCCCAACAAAGGCAGACAATTGCCATTTCCATTCAAACACATTGAACTCAGATCATATGTTGATTGATGATCAAAGATCACATTTGATAGTCGACCAAGCAACCCCTCTGGAAACGAGTGAATCCATTGCTGCCTCTCCAGTAAGTTTAACTCCACGAAGTATTGGAGCAAAGCCCACAAAGGTCATGGAAGAGGAGCAGGAGTCACAGTTCCTGGTAACTCCAGAAGTGAGCAAAGCTATCAATCAGGGTGGAGAAGGTGCCTCTGCACTAATTATCCACATTAGTTCATCAGGTTGCTCAATTGATGGCAGCCAAGATGCGAAGGCAAGTTGCCCCACTTTGAGAACAGTTTCTCCTGTGGTTTTGATTGCTTGTGGTTTAGGGATGTGAGTGAACCTGAAGTCTACTAAGCTAGAGATCTTGTAGTTCCTTTGTTTACTGGACCTTAGAGATGATTGCTGGCATGTGCAGGTTGAGATTCAAGAGCTTTCAGAAGAGCTCTCATTGCTCAAACAGGAGTGCATAGAGGAGGTTGGGCATTTGGATGATGGGAATAACCATGCAAGTCCTGTGTCAGTGCTTGAGACTGTCAGTTTTCAGGAAGAGGAATCATCATTGAGTCCCAAGTCTGTGCAATCAAGTGCCTTCACCCATGATGAAGGTAAGGATTGACATTCTGACCTTTGAATAAAGATCTGTTTTGTTCTACTTGAAATGCATGTGTGAGATGGAGCTCGGATGTGTATGTTTGGGCCTGTTGTGTGGATTGGGTTGCCACCTGAGATGAGTTTTTTCCCCTTGTGTTGTGTGTAGGGAACCTGCACTCAACAGAGACAGACAGGTCTTACAATGCTGTGGAAGCTATTTGTTCACCTGTAGCACAAAAGTTGACACTTTTTGGAACTGAAGCTGTGGAGAAAATATGCGTTTCACAGTCAGAAGTTGTTTGGTCACTGGACCTTGAGGACCAAGAGGATTATCTCAGCAGATGTGATATTAAGTTACAACTGCCAGTACTTGTGGAGAGGGAGGAGAGAGTGATGAATGCTGGAAGCTACCTTGAGAACCAAAGTGAGGAGCGTGCATATGTGAACGATCTACTAGTCATGTCTGGACTTACAGAAGAGGTGAGCTCAGGCATCAATGCAAAGGCCAACAAGAAGTGCATTGATGACATCTACACAGATACAGAGGATCACTTTCAGCTGAAGGAATCAGTAAGATTGGCGAATGGAGAGCAAGGAAGGAAACAGGAGAGGATGTATAAACAGGGTGTGGACCAGCACCTGTTATTTGATTGTGTGAATGAAATTCTCAGAAGACGGATTGAACCATTTTTAAGCCCCCAGCCATGGGGGAAACCATACTTGGGCAGAAAGCCTGCTGGCCAGCAACTGGTTCAAGAGGTTTGGGATGAGTTACAAGATCTACATTGCCCTTTAGTAGATGCGTATGATGCCCTGTACGCAATTCTCCAGAAGGACTACACACGGAAGGAATTTCAGTGGCTGGATTTCAGTGTTGAGATTGGGGAGGTCGGCTTTCAATTAGCAGATATGATTTTGGAGGAGATTGTGGAAGCTGCTGTGCAGGATGTCACAGAAATGTGCACCAGTGTGCAAAAACACTCACCACCAGCAGGGGGGCATGGCAATGGGGAGATGACGATGTGGACTGTGCTAAAACAATCACCACCACCAGGAGAGAATGACAATGGGGAGATGGCAATGTGCACTGTGCAAAAATATTTACCGCTGCTACCAAGGCAGGATGACACTCTGGAGATGGCAATGTGCACTGTGAAAAAACATTCACTGCTTCCATCAAGGGAGGATGAGAACACAGAGATGGTAATGTGCACCATGCAAAAGCATTTGCCACTGGCACAAAGGGAGGAAGATAATGCAGAGAAACAACGGAAGGAGCTAGTGGAGAAAACCAAAAGAGATCTTCTTGCCTGGCGTGTACAATATCAAGAAGTGTAGAGTCTAGGATTCAAACAGACATGGGAAAAAAACAGAAAAAAGTAAGCTTTTCTTCATGTCCAGCACCCACCCTCCCAAAATCCTCCTTTAAAAAATCGACCCAAAACTTGGTCTCTTGTGATGTGTACCAAAGTAAGACCTTTCTCCCAAAGCACCAAGTAGCAGTGATACTTTAGTTATTGGCTGGTAGCAATTGAAAGGCACATAAGCCCCCCTCCTCCACTTTGTAAGATATTTAATTGAGTCTCTTTAATAGGACTTTGATGGCTTTGAGATGGTTAAACAACAATGAAATACACAGTGAAACAGTGCAAGAAAGAATGTGCATTTCCAATCTCTGTTTAGCATTAGAAGTAAAATATTGAGCCAAGTGTTTTGACAGTGCAGAGGATCCATTGACAGACATAAGGAGACAGAAGAAGGTTTCCAAGTGGCTGATATCAGCAACAGCCATTTGTCTCAAAATAGTTTAAACTCCTATGCAAGAGGATTCCCTAACCTCCTGTCCATACAAAACGCCCATTGCAAAAACTAACAGTCACCTGATCCATTGCTTACATATCTAATTTTTCAATCAGTCCCGACACTGTTTAGACTGTGACCTTGATGAACATTAAGACATTTCAGAACCCAAATAACTCTTGTGAGAAACAAGAAATTTACATACTCACAATTAAGTAAAGCCGGAACAAGGAGAGAACCTTTCCTTGAAGCCATAGAAAGACTTTCCAGCTATGGACTTGAGAACTGGGAAGAAGAAGAGCACATAAAGGGTAGAAGAAAGATCAAATAGACTAGCAGTTCAAGAGAAACATTTAAGGGTAGAACAAAGAGCAAACGGACTTGCAGTATGAACAAAAGCACTCAAGAACCAAGTTGAAGACAAAATCCAGAATGGCAGAACAAAGAACAAATAAGACTACCTGTCCAAGAAAAACACATAAGAATAGAACAAAGAACAAATATAGACTGGCAGTATGAACAGAAGCAGCAGGGACTTATTCTATCACAACTTACACAATGACTTAATTTCAGAACCAAAACCACAAAGCCTCATGTTGGTCTTCGCTAGAAAAACATGTGCAGTTCCATTAATAAGAATGTAGAGTTGCTGGATGCCCCTGGCAAGGCCTTAAAAGAAACCAATTGTCTTTAGAAAAGAGACACCATCAGTCAGGGTCCTACAACTACATGTGCTCATCAGCCTTCATGGCTAAGACCTGTCTTGAGTCATAACAATTCAAAACTCATAACAGAACAACCTCTGAGATCAGGAAAATGTTTACAAGAATTCCTTCACCTTTCAAGCTTTCAACAGAACTGTTAACCCTAAAATTAGGCACCTGAAAAGGGAGGAACCCACAAATACTAGGCACCTGAATTGCAAGGAAATTCTGGCACATCGTTTTTCTGGCCTTTCCTAGATGGGCCTTCCTGTGAAGGTAGACACCCAGAAGGATGACAGTGATCATCATGACTGTCAATTATATAAAAGAGAGAAAACTGCCCCTGCCAAAATGCTAAATACCCTAACTGGGAGGAAACCCACCAGTGTATGTTGCAGTATGAAACAGATCTTTGCCTTTGTTCTGCAATTTTCAAGTCACTGATGAGATTCTAAATACTTTGTTGTCGAGGATGGAGAAATCTAGTCTGTGAAAAACAGAGAAGAACTGGCACTACTACAACACATCCCCTCTTCCTCGATGCCGGCTCCTCCGCCTACGACTTGTTGACCCTGTTCCTCCCTCCACATTAGCATTAGTCCCCAGCCCATTACTTTGGGTCCCACTACTGTTGCTACCTTGCAAATTCTCCCCCCACATTGGCCCCCTGAGGCTGTTTCCATAATGCCGGTACCTTCCTCTGACCCTAGATGGCACTCCTCGGCCCCCTGCCATTGATGGCCCAAACACCTGACACAACAAAAACACTGTCCACCAGTTCCCTTCATCGCTGGGAAAACCACTTCCATCCTCCTCATCTTCATCATCTTCATCATCACCATCTATCACATAGTCCCCAAGAACTGTGGCTCCTGGCATGGCTGACTGTATGGTGCTCAGCACATCCCCTAGATCCCTTTGCCGCTCCAGTCGCCGCCAGTCCCGTTGCCTTGCAGGATCCACATCAGATGGACGTGCTGATGGGTGCATGCCCCTTGCATGCTTTCGCAGCTCCTCATAAGGCCCACTAAATCCACAAGCTTCCTGTGCACAGGTCCGTATCTTGCAATTGAGATGCTGCCGGGCAGCATCCACAACCCTCCACCCTTCCACTTTACCTCTGCAAAGTGGACAAAGCAAGTCCCCTGCATCAGCCTCTGTTCCTGATGCAGCTCCTTGTAAGAGCTCTGATGAAACACTTCCATCAGCACCATCTCTTCCCAAATCACCATCCATGGAGGATCCTCCACTCATATACTCAGCACCTCTCACAGTAAGGCCCTGCATAGCCAACCCTAGTGGTGTAATGGACATCTCACCCTCCACATGATCCTCCACTGATCTCTCACTCCCTGCGACTGAGATTCCTGTTACTATTCCTAGAGTTCTTCCCACATCCATTGTCAGTGGCTCTTGAGGCAATCTATCTGGGCTCAAGAAGCTGGAAGCTCCACCTAATGCCCTGTCTACAGCCTTGCCTGAAGACTCATGAGCTTTTCTGTATTGGTCAAGGCAGTTAGAGTGTCGATAGCTGGTGTCACAAATATATGGGCGGCATCCCTTGTCATGGGATGTACAGATTAGCAAAACTGCATTGTGTGGATGCTCCATACAAATGGGGCAAGTGGCCTCCTCCCACTCTTTCCTCCACTCACTCTCTTCCACAAACTTTGAGGAACTTGCCACTCCCCTGCCATAACTGGAATAAGGGTTATACAGCACACCCTGTGACTTTGGTGACAACAGAGAGCGGCTGCTAGGATCCTTGGGCATCTTGACTCGCCTTCCCTATCCTGCTCTGTAGTCACAACATCATCAGTCACTTGCAGAAACAAATATGCACCAAACAAGCACAAGTACTGCAGTCTGACCACATTTTTAAACAGATGCAACCATAAAGTCAAAGTTATAAAACAGTCATTAGTTATATACATAATTGTGATAATAAGTCATTTTACTGCATCCACAATGAGACAGACCATGACACTAAAAATTTGACCAAAATATAACTCTCATGAGCATCTAGAAAATTTCCATACTCACAATTAAGGAATCCAGGACAAGGTGAATTTTTGTTCAAACACTCAGTGAAGGACTGAAGAACTGAGAAGAAGAAAAACACAGAAGGAACAAATTAGACCAAAAAGAACAATGGGATTTGCGATATGAACAGCAGTGATAGTCACATATAATGACCAAAACATACACAATACCCTTAACTTCCCTTGCAGAGAGAGTGAGCAACCTCAGAGACTCTGCTTGCCTTGTGTCTGTAGACCCCAGGCCAAATTTGGGTGGAGCAAGAGAAGTGCTATCAAGACCAGCAAGGTGGTGAAGCAGGCTGTCAGTCCACATCATGGTGCCACATCCTTCCTCAAAGGCTGACTCCAGTCATTGGACCTACGGATTTGTTAAGAGCTCCCAAAGGCATCCAGAAATCTCTACAACTAAGCATCATCAAAGAGGCCAGGACAGAAGGATGCAAGAGCATGGGGGGCAGATGGAGATTACAGAAGCATCTAAGAAGAAAGGTACTGAACAGGTTCATCTCTGATGTCAGGTGATACAAAATCCCAAATTTCCTATAAAAACAAACTCACATAAGCACGCGCACGCACACACACACACACAGTGACTAAGGGAATGGTAGGAAGGGGGCAAGCAGCAGTGAGACATGAAAGTTAGGAGAAGTCTTTCAGAGACACTGAACAGATGATCTTCAGTGGAAGTGTTTCACAAGACAGACTATGCTGCTTGTATGCAACAGACAAGCCAAACTGTCCAGGACTTTATCATCCAGGGCAATCTAAGCAAATTCCTGTCCCAAACACCAAGCTGAAAGCGTGGTCTTTCCATATCCTCATGACCCGCACAAAACCTACAAAGAGACGGCGTCATCATCCTGCAAAACTACAATCTTCTTCCACATATATGACCTGAATTGATCTTGCACACTACAACACCGGCCTACTGGCGCACAATCACCACACACATCCCACAAACAACAAACCGAGAACACGAGGCAATCTTCAAGATGAAGGACCACCTGGTGTCTGTTGTCACTGATAGATCTCCCCCGATTCAACGGCCGCTACACTGGGAGGCCTGGCGTCCGTGTATGTTCCTGAAAAAACGAACACGCACCACGGTGACAAACTCGCAGGATCCGTTCCCCAGCCATCAGATGCTAGCAGCAAAAAAGCAGACAAGGGATCAAACCCTCACAAGACAGAATTCCAGTAACGATCTGGCGCCAGAGCACAAGAAGACGCCCTCCTAACGTACCCAACACAAACCGGCCCTTGTAACCTCGGCCCCGCAAGAACAACTTCCCGAAACAGAGAGAGCCATGCGAAGAAAGCAGAGCCGACAGACGGGGCAAAACAACAGAGATTGCGAGAGAGCGAGAGAGAGATTCTGGGAAGAAAAAAAGACAAGGGCAAGCGTGGAGGTACCTACCGACAGATGAGATGATGATGACGAGACGAGACGGAGTAGTGCGAGAAACGAGAAAAGAGCCGCTACGCTATGCAAGTATGCTACGCTTCCCCGCAACGCTGCTTGGCCCGTCTCTCGACTCCTGCTTCTTAGTTCCCTGCTTTTGTTATGCCTCCCTCTCGTTCCTTGCTTTGTTATGCCTTCCTCCGCTGGAGAAAAGGTAGAATCCACAAGAGCAATTCTGAGGAAGATTCCGATGACGAAAGGGCCAGAGACACAAAACACGCACAAGAGAGGGAGCACACAGAGAGAGGGAGAGAGAGAGAACCGAGATGCAAGAGATGCGAATGGAGAGATGTCGGTGGGAGATGGCAACAAGTAGTAGCGACGGAGATTGCGCGCGCGAAGGATCGACAAGCAAGGCCGGGGTCGGTCGGTGCCGCGACAACGAGATCTGTACTGAGCAAGCACCTGCCTGCCCTTGCGCAATTCAGCCACAGCTTACACCGCAGCCCGTGAGCACGCCACTCTTACCGCATTCTGTTACAGAATATATATAGGCTGCAAGGGCCGCGCCCGTAACAGATTCGCCTCATGCCGCCTTCTGTTACAGCATAGGCTGTGAGGGCCGCGGCCGTAACAGATTCGACTCTTACCGCCTTCTGTTACAGCATAGGCTGCAAGTTCCGAGGCCGTAGCAGATTTGCCTTTTACCGCCTTCTGTCATGGCCCAGGCTTCAAGGGCCGGGGCTGTAACAAATTCTCCTGTTATTGCCAAGGCTGCAATGTGAAGAGCCGTAACAGATTTGCGTCTTAGCGCCTTGTGTTACACAGCATAGGCCAAGGGTTGGGGCCGCAACAGATCCACCCCATACCGCCTTGTGTTACATCATATACCAAGGATCAGGGCCGTAACAGAATCGCCTCTTACCGCCTTCTGTTACAGCATAGTCCGCAACGCTCCGGGCTGTAAACAGAATCGCCTCTTATACCGCCCTCTGTAAGGGCCGCGGCGGTCCTTCTGTTACCGCCCATTGCCCTACATCCTACCGCCTTCGGTCAAATCGCATTTTGGCCCCTAATGCAATCACACCAAGTGTGCATTTCTTTACGTCCTTGGGTGGTCCACGTGCCAGATGTCGTCTGCCGATTGGCCCCAATATTGTCGAAACATTCACACTTGTGGGCAATATTAATTATAATCATTTCGTCCCTCTAGAATAATAACAACTCGCTAGAGTCCGATTCATTTGCCACCTGTCAATTTTCAATTGGGCTGAACGACTGACCAATTCTCTTACGCAAGTGGCTTATTCCACCAAACGAACTCGTAACAGTTTTGAAGGCCAATTCTGCCGCCTTCTTTACGTTTAAAAAATAGAAAATCGCATAATGCATTGGCAACAAAAATGTATTGTCGTAATAATCAGTTTTATTTAGAGCATTTTATTTCGTAGAATCGACTGCCTAAGGCTAAGTGTGTTCAGTTATCTGATTGGCCAAATCGACCTCTCAAAAAAAAAAGTCTGGAAACAGGCTTGAACCCTTGCACATCACACGCTGATCTCAGGTTCCACGGCAGAATCGGACTCCAGAGAGTTGTTAACATTCTGGACACCACCTTTCAACAACACACCCTCATCTGATGTTCCATGGCAAAATCGGCTTACTAGAATCGTGCTTGAACCTTTGCATATTACACTATTTGATGTTCCGGCGGAATCGACCTCTCATGGGTTATGAGCATTTTGAAAATGGCCTTGACCCTCGCACATTACACCCCCCTAATCTGATCTTCCATGGCAGAATAGGCGTCACAAGAGTTATTAACACTCTGGAAATGGGCTTCACCTGTGCGCACACACCCCTATTCTACAGTTCCGTTGCAGAATCATACATCCTCTCAAAAGTTCATTTTCTTTTCTCCATCCAATTGAGATTTCTGGATTGTTGGAATATCATGAGGAAGGACAAATCTCCAAGCAATTGGTCTTTCAGGATGAGCAGATACAAATTCCAATGGAAGTTCAATGGCACAAGTCTGTTGGAAAAGAATGCAAACATCTGTTGTTGCTTGAGCAATGGCCTAACAAATAAAACTCATCTCAATAATGAGCTTTAAATTTTGCAATTAGGCTGCAGTCTCTGATGATTTAGCCTCTAATCCTAAAATCAAATACTGAAATCTGTGATTGGAGTGACAAATAAAAAAGGAGAGGAAACTTACTGTATGTTACATGTCTTGAGCATAGATCTAAAACTCGACAAACTCCGAAGTGTTTTGCTAAGACAATGATGACTAAAGAAGATCCGCCTGCCTGTCTGTGTTGCTATTCATTATGTGGCGGATAACTCCATGAGCAGTATCCAGTGTGAAGTTCGCAGCTGCAAATTGTTGGCTGTTATAGAATGGCTGCAAATCAATGATCCCATATTCCCGAGCCTGTTTTCAAATCACGCACCACCCAAATACACAATACATGAGAGTTACTCCCATATCACATCTGAGGAGACTGTAGAGTTGTAACGCGCATGATTAGATTGCTGAGACACAAACCAGTCCTATCTAGTCATGTGAAATGTGAGAAGCATATCATAGTTCATGTAAACCTGCTCGCATTTCTCTGTCGTCAAAAACAAGAAATTCATGTGGTTTGGATAAAGCAGGGGGCAGACAAGATAATTCACACCTTAGATTCTAGGTCCTCCATTTTGATCTCCACTTGATTGAGTCGCACAGGCATACGAGACACTAGCTCTTCGAAACGAATTGCATCCGCAACTAAGCCCCGGAGCAAGTGCAAGAGAAGCTCATTGAAGTCTCGCTTGTATGTGATGTACTTCTTGAAACTCTACACACATTGGCATAATGGTGTCCATTACAAGGAATTAATTAGCAATTGCAGTGCGAGATTGAAGCAAAATATGCTTCCTCTGTCTCCATTTCACCAGATATTGCAATGCAAGCCTGAAATGTGTCTTCTGCATTGTTATGACAATTAGATCACCCAGTTGACTGAGCCTAAAGACAGTGGGTCTCTTACCTTCTGGAGAGCTTTCTGTACACCAAACTTTTGAGTGGAGATAAATGACTCCAGCATTACACGAATTGCCATATCAACATCATCCTCAATGACCGTGTTCCGCAAATGCATCCGTGCATGTGCCTCTGCCATTCGGATCATTGACTCAATGTGCCTCACTGCAATAGGCACTCCTTGACCATGCTGCATTCACCCCTCCAGAGTCAGTTTCCAAAAACAAAGACTTCGTTGTCTTGCCACAGTGCATAAGCAGAAGAAAAAACTGCTGAGATGGTTTGCAGCAGGGTCCATACTTCAAATCCATTACATAACATTTGTGCAATTTGGTCTATCAGCATGCTATGTGATGACTGCAAGTCCCATCCCACAAACACACCTCTATATCTACAGATTGAAGAGGATTCTCCACAGCAAATGTAACATGACAATGAGTGTGGTCGTAACCTTATGAGAGTCACTCACAAAGTGTCAGATCATATTCATCACAAATAGCAATAACAAGCTGCCACAACTACCCACCAATTTCATGAGATCCTAAAAGTGGTTATCGACAAGTATAAACAATGAGCCTGAAGTTTAAGGCAAACCATTATACAAGCATATGTGTCCTGAGTTTCAATTGCATTTCTGGAAACAACAGGAAGACTCGGTCATAATGTTGGCTAGCACCCAAAGAGACATAGCTAATTAAAGACATGAATAGTCTCCTCATTCAGACATGGGCATACCATGGATTCCCGGCGCAAGTCAGCATAGACAAGAGCCACCTTCTCAAGGTCTGACTCACGCAACTTAGGATTGGAATGCATCTTTGCATATGTGATATACTTCCGTAACATAGCCTGTGAAAGAATCTGCAGTTTTTGTGGCATCCACACCCATGGCTTTGTGAGTATTAACATGTTCAAGAACCTGGATGTGAAGACACAACTATACCACCCAAGTCTGTTTAGTGCATCACTGATCCTTGCAGTCAACTTTTCATTGCCCACAATAGTCCATATCAACACAATGTTAAATCAGTTTTCTATCCTGTCCATCTCAATAGTAGAACATGGAAAATTCATTTCACTCTGACCTCTTTATCAGCAGACTCATCCCTGGTTCTGGTTTCCTCTTCCACATGATTGGCCCTTGGGTGTGACTTGAAGTGACTGTCAACCACAAACGTTGCCAGCATTTCATCCATGACTGGATCAACAACATCCTGCACAAATTTTCATATCAACTTTTCTGTACATGGTCGTGAAATGTCTTTCATTATGAATCTCCCACAAAACAGATCAGCCCTAACTGCACATGTATGCTTACAAAAAAAGCTACAGAAACCAAAGGAGTTGAAGCATGCTCTCTCTGAACAATATCAGAATGTATAAACTGCAAAACCCCACAAAATCCCACTTGATGATTCCCCTTGAGGTTACCATATGCAGAATGCCCACAAAGAAAATATCATAAATACCTGCCCACCCCTGCTTTAAGAATGACAATGTGAGGAAAAACAAGAATGAGCTTCTGAAGGCTACAAGTCTACTGGCAGCACAAAAGATTAAAAGACAGAAGGATCTGGACCAAAAGATAAGTGAGAGTTTTAGTACCTTCACCACACGAAGGACATCAAATCGAGAAAGAATAGGATCAGTAAGCTCTACATTTTGTGCAAAGGTCTTCCCAGAGTCATATCTGTAGAAAAGTCAAGCAACATAAGTGCAGAACATATGCTTGATTTGTTGCTAATGGTGACCTTGAGTGAGTAGAAATCTGTGTACTCTTCATATATAGATTCATATTGAAGAAGCAATAAGAAAGACTGAACACTACTAAGTGAAGTAAAGACTCTTACCGACCCCCAACTGGATTAGCTGCAGCAATGACAGAGCACCGTGCTTGCAATGAGGTGACTATGCCAGCCTTTGATATACTGATACTTTGCTGCTCCATTGCCTCATGGATACTCACTCTACACTCAAATCATAGTCAGACTCCTCTCAGAATCAACAAAATCCTGAGAAATGTCTCAGAGCTCTTCTTTGGGCACCACACATAAGGATCAAATACCGTGTACAAAAAGTTTGAGAACAAGGCTGCCAGGAAATTATTGGCCAGGGAGTGGTACCTATCCTGATCATTCATCTTGTCAAATTCGTCAATGAGGCAAATTCCTCGGTCAGCAAGTACCAATGCACCTCCTTCCAGGGTCCATTCACGTGTCACTGGATCCTTATGTACTGCTGCAGTCAGCCCTACTGCTGATGCTCCCTTCCCTGTTGTGTAAACAGCTCGTTGAGCTGTCTTCTCAATATACCTGCAGAGAGTACACCAGATCAATATCAAAGAACCAATCAAGCACCTAAATCAGCTACTCTTTGCTGTCTTGCTATATCTAAGGCTGCCTGTGCAACTAGTAAGAGATTGTTTTAACCTGGAGGATACTCACTTGAGAAACTGGGATTTAGCAGTGCCAGGATCACCAAGAAGCAATACATTGATGTCACCTCGGAGACGATGCTTGCCTTGCACATTCTTTTCCTGACCCCCAAACATGGCCAAGGCTATTGCTGTTTTGATGTCCTCATGTCCATATATAGACGGAGCAATTGACTTGATGATCTGAAAGATGCCGGGCAAAACCATTTCAACCATAGATCATCAGCAAGATAAAATTGTAGGATAAGTGCACTTCCTTTCATGTGAATCAATCTTATGAAGGTGATGCACAAAGAACTGCCGTAATAAGACTCTACAGGAACAGCAGGAATGGGCTCTCCGGTCACAATAGCACCAAGCACAAACCTGGATATAAATGCATACTGAACTGCACTCGGTGCTGTTAGTTAGAAGAATAAAGAAAAGGTAGATGAGAGGCGATTTACCTTTTGTCCAATACGGGGATCCTTTGCATACTTCTCAATTTCTGCCTTGTCCTCATCTGTGAGTTTGTAAGCCGCATAGAGGTCCTGTTTCTTGCTTACATAATTTGCCTCCACCACAGTTGCGAATACAGGAAAACCATTCTTGGTGTTCAACGCCGAATCAAAATTATTCACATAAATGCCAGTTACCTCCTGAAATTAGACAACACAAGTTTAACTTGCTGTTCCACAGTTAGACATGCTCCTGCAGGAAATACTTGAGATTCACACAGAACTAACACTGCTGTTCTGATTTGTTCAGACAATCCAGATATAACTTGCAGAAATGCTGCAGCTCAAAGCCTTGAGTGCATGTTTCTGATCATCTATGCATCAAGACATGATGAAAACTGCATGTGAGGACAAGTCCTCATCTTAGTGTGTCCTATCACAGCTTAAGTGGGTGAGCCTTACAATTTCTTCACCAGGTCTTGCACAATCAATGAGGTCATGGAGGAGTATGATCTCTTTGTATCTCGGAAGTCTCCCAGCCTGCACTGTGTTTGGGCTTTCCTGCAACGTAAGTTTCTGATAATTCCTGTATATTGTCTGTCATTCAGAGAAACCAAAAATCTCTCATAGGTCAAAACAAGAAAAGGCAAGAATGATGCACAAGAACAAGCAGCATATTAGGAGGCAACTGAAGACAATCACAGCAGTTGCTTTGTATGGTCAGAGAGAGTTCCTGTGGCAAAGAAAGCAGACCTGCTCAACATTGACAGTAAATGGGCCTCTCGATTGGCACTCTGGGCATGACCCAACTTTGATCTCTGTCTGTGTGTTCTGAAAGAAAGGTCCTAGAATGGTGCCACATTTGCTGCAGTCATACTTCACCTGCTGCAACTGAGGAAATACTCCTGAGCGTCTTGTAACAACACCTGAGATCTTTAACAGAGTGTCCAGATGTATCTGCCTATACCACACAATGTGCCAGGACAACCAGCATGGCAGCGGCAATGTGCTTCAGTAAAGCTTACAGAATTTTTTACTCTATCTTAATGATCTGCATGTTTAGGGTTTAGGATTATTAAGTCTTTGAATGATTGTTGACATTCAACAAATGTGAATGTCAATCTGAAACCCTGTGATGGCCAACAAACATGCATTACGGTATTCCACAACAGAAAGGAAGGAGTATATGATGTATCATGCCTGATGTTCCGGATCTTGTCCTCAAGTGGAAGGTGAGTAATGCGCAGGTGAATTTTGTCATGAATCTTGTTGTAGTTAGGGTGATGCTTGTGTACAAATTGCAATGCTCCTTCCTCCATGATTTCCAGAAGTGCCTGTGGCGCATCTGCAAGCCATATGGCCAATTCTGGACGTGTATTCAGCCAGTGATTGTAATTCAACTCCAAACTGCATCTGTTTGCTGCACAGATTGCAACACATGCATTAGGATTGAGAGTAAGAACACACACAGAAAGACAGACAGACTGACTGATTGAAGAGTATGCAAAGTACCTGCAACCATGTTGTCTACAACTTCTCTGTAGTCAGGTCTGTTCTCATCTTCTCTTGAACTGAATGTCTCCAGGAAATGTCGGAACTTCCTCTGGATAAAACGGCGCACCTCATCTCGCGCAACCCACTCCGGTATACTATTCCCTTGGACATTCAAGAAATCAGTTGTATCTTCTTCCTCTTCCTCCTCCTCTGGCTGTGTGCATCAGAAACAAAGCCCAGCCAGAAGAGCAGCATTTAGCAAACCAGAAAACATTCTCAATCTCACAAGTCTACCTCCTGCCATAATTTCTCATAGGCTTTCCACTCCCCTGTGGCAGGAATAGCAGGAATCGAGATGAGATGACGACTAACCTCGTCATCATGGTAAGAAGTGGCAGCGTTTGGTGATGATGTGAGGGGTTCATGCACACGAATTCTCTGCCTAACAGGTCGGTACTCATCGTCTTCGTCTTCATCTGCAAAATTTTGTTGACAAAGATAGTAGTCAATTCCAACTGTCACAAACAACTCATCTGATTCTCTTTCTCACAAGGGGACAATCCAATGCCTTCAAGAATGTGACAGAGAAGAAGAAGACAACGACGAAAGTGTGCAGAGCATGTAGAGCAAGGGCCCTGAAGGAATTACCACGTTCACGCAAGATTGATGGCAGTTTCCGACCTCGATGATCGTTGTTCAGGAGACCATCGCGCTCATCCAGTTCCATATCAGCGGCATTTCGATCCGCCATTATGGTTGCGAAATCCCGCTCATCACTCACCTCATCATCTAATCCCACCGGCTCGTACTGGTCCTGTCCTTCCAGAGGCCGATAGTCCCTGTTCCCCGTCCATCACAGCGATCACTGGCTCAAGCAAACCATCCCGGCCTTCGGCACCTGCTTGCTTGCCTCCATTCTAGCACACAAAAGAATGTGCACCTCTGAAACAGAAGGCAAGTGCTCTAACGGAGGTAGTCCTGAAGGAACGGAAGAAGGCATACTCCCTCGGCGCCATGCTTCTCAGCAGACATGGAGTCCTATCGAGTCCTAGTTCTTCTTCGTGGTCGTCGTCTTCTTGTTCTTCTTCTCATTGCTCTCCTTCTTAACCCTTGCTAAACTAACATCATTTTGCTGCAAACAAAGCTTGAATTCAAACACGAGACAAGAGCAAGAGGGAAAAGACTGACTGTTCCATAAAGTTATCGGGGAAAAGATCCTCGCCCTCTTCCTCCTCCTCGTCCACAGCCTCGTCTTCGTCAGGAAACAGCACATTTCGGTCAATCTCGGCTTCCGATTCAGACAGGGAGCTTCGTCGCGGTCGTCGTCGCCCTCCTCCTCCTCCTCCTCCTCCATTGCTCGGCATACTGTCAGGGTCCAGAGAACCGCTACCTCCCGAGGTAGTGGGAGCTCCTTCCGACTCCTGCGATCAGTCAGTTCCATCAGACACTCCATTATCGCATCAAACTGGCAGCTAACCTCAAAATAGGTAACAACAACCTCTTTGTCACTTCTGCTCTCTACCATTTCACTGGCACACATAATACCATCGGCGACGCGACGACGACGGCAAGATGGTCAATACCACAAGAGCAACATGTTCCGGAAGCTTGAGTTTTGTTCTCTGGTTGGATTTTTGGAAGGTGCGTACCATTGTGGAAATGCCAAGAACGCGAGGGATCGGTGGCTTGCGAAACCTTACTGACTGAAAATCGTTGGAAGTCGTTAAGCAGAGAAGCGATGGAGGGATTTTGCTGCCGCGAGGAGGAAGAGAGACTGTGGGCGGCGCGGGAACGCGCGGGTATTGTGGCGGGAAGAAGAAAGCCTGCAGGAGCCAAAGAACAAAAGAGCCAAGATATTGCGTGCCATGTGGCGTGTTTTCAATGGCTTTAAGTGTCCTTTTGGGCTTGCTACAGTTTGTCTAAACCCAGCTTATGTGAGAGAATTTTGGGAAGTTACATAATGTGAACACGAAAAATGTGGCTTGAAGAAGAAAGCTGCAGAGCCAAAGAACAAAGGCCAAGATCTCTTATGCCATGTGGTGCGCTTTCAATGGCTGTATGCAGGTGCCTACAGTTTGTCCAAACCTAGGTCATGTGAACAGAGAGCGAATTTTGGGAAGCCATAAAATGTGAATGCTAAAAATGTGGCAGGAAGAAAGCTTGCAGGAGCCAAAGAACTAAGGCCAAGATCTCGTGTGCCATGTGGCACGTTTTCAATGGCTATAAATGTCTTGTTGGGCTTGGTAAAGTTTGTCCAAACCTAGCTCATGTGAACAAAGAGAATTTATTTCACTTTTAGCATATGTTCCTTTGGATGTTATGCAAACACATCTCCACTCTTGTGTAGGTCCAACAACAAGGGTTTAGCTATTAGCTCATCTTAGCACCCCTTCATTTTGTTTGTCTTTCACTCATTTTCTTACAACGTTTTGTATTTGTCTCATTATATCACTACCTACAATTCCACATCTTTCACAATGTCAATGTGGTCATACCATCGATGATTTGGGGATCCATTTATTATGTTGCTCGTGTGAAAGTGAGCACACTACAACCCATGATACGTTTCGAAATATAGTTGTAGCTATCACATCAAAGAATGGAACTTTGTAAAGAGAGAAGTTTCCCACTTTTTTTCCTACCATACACAAAGACAAATGGATATTGTCATCATTAGATACAAGCTTTGAACCTTGGCAAATATTATCATTGCCAATTTAAGTCATACAAATTTGATGTAATGAACTTCAGTAACGACAATGCATGCAACAACAATTGCGGCTCAAGACAAGGCACAATCCTACACAGAGTGAGCACCAATAACGATTCCATTCCCCTTACTATAGAAACTTGTGGTTGTTTCCATCCTCATTTTGATTCCTTTCTATCTTCTTGTGTACATGCTAATATAACTTGCCATTAGCAGACCTCCTTGGTACCTTCAAAGTTTATATATTATTATAGGCAACAAGTGTTGATAGCCCTCTAATGTGCGCAATCCATTGTGATTTTTCAACGAGTTATCATGCTTAGTCATAGTTTTTCAGTTTTTCCACACATACCAATCAATGCACCTCTTTCACTAGTTTATTTGTGACAGAGGATGTTCTTTTAGCACTATGTCTTCCATTTATTACTATTATTGCAATTATCTTGGTTTTCCTTTCGTGTGTTCCTTACTTATACATGCCTTGTATTTTTTTGTGGATGGGTTTCCATCCTTGTTTTTATATATACAGGGTTTTATTACTATTTTAAGAAGTTACATAGTGAACACGACAAAGCTAAAAGGAGGATTTTTTTTTAATTATAAATTTTGGGTTTTGGAAATTTTGTATTTTTCAGCCTATAAATATTATAATAATTAGAGTTTTTTTTTTTTCAATTTTATGTTGTAGTAGAATTTTATGGGTGAGCATCAAAAAATAGATTTCACATTAATTGGTGATGGCCTTCTAAAAAGTTATCCAAAAAACAAAAATGAGGCGACAAATTGCCCCATAACTAAAACAACAATTAAAAGAACAAAGACCAAGATAGTGTGTGCCATGTAGTGTGTTTTCAATGGATATAACTATCTAAATGGTTTTTTTAAATGTGTCAAAACCCAACTCATGTGAATAGAGAAAGAATATCAAGAATCCACACAATGTGAACACAACAAAATTAAAAAGAAGATTAAGTCTTTTCTAGGGTTTTGGATTTTTTCCCCTATGAAAATTTTATTATTATCAAGGTTTTTTTTCAATTTTTTTGACATAATAACATTTTGCAACAAGCATCTTAAAATAGATTTAGTCGTAAGTGGCAACAACCTTCTAGAAAATTGTCCAAGTAATAGAAAAGTGATAATAAATGCCTTGAAAATACAAAAAATAGGCAAATTTTGAAGCATTTTTTTCCAAAAATTCTTCAAAATTTTGTAATGAAAACATAATGAATCTATGATAAAAAAATTTTTTGGGGGGTCACCAAGTGTTGAAAATTCATCACCAAAAAGACTTTGATTATAATGTGCAAAAATGTTTAGTCCTTTTGTTGTTGTTGGGGATTAAAGGTTCAATAGGTCTTAAATCCAACGAAATATATATATATATATATATTAAATGAAAATCACAATCAAACACCATAAATTGATTCACAACCTTGGAATATTTTTAATATTAAAAGTAATAATGTGATTTAAAAATTTTTTTAAATGCAAATCAATTAAATGTTGTCAATTTTTGAAATTTTCCATGCAATATTGTTTGTTTATTAAAGGCCCCACCACACTTGGTGTTTACACCAAAGTTAAGTCAATGTTTACAACGTTAAAAAAACAAATGAGTACAAACATGTGAACCTACCTAACACCAAAGTTGAAATGACGTATGAAATGGCAATGGGGTTATTTCAATGTTAAGTGCCAATGTTTAATAACATTGAAATCTACAAAAAATGAACATTTTAGAATAAAATTATGAATGATGTTACATAAGACTTCAAAATCAAAGTGATTAAATTAATGTTAACTAGCATTCTTGTCCTCTCTCTTTAGATTTCCCTGATTTTTATCTCCCTCCTATGAATTCCGTTTTGCAAACTTTAAACATATGCACTTTCCTAGAAGTTCTATGAAATATAAATGCTCTCATCACTTTGTCCATAAAGGAACTCAATGTTTTATTAGCATTTTATTACTACTCAAAAAATCAAAACTACAAATTTTACCTTACATATAATTTGCAAGGCTTTGGTCTATAGGATCTGTGTTGCAATGAAGGATAGACTTCAACAAATTTATGATCAAAATTAACATGAGAACATTTGAAAGTGAACAATCAAATTTCTTTAAGAATGGTCACTGACTATTGTTTAAAACAAGTGAACCGCAAGCAATTGACAAATAATGAATTATTGTCCTTAATCAACCTCACCAAATGGCACCAGTGACAAGTGTGGCAAAGGTGCTCCAAGTAATGTCAAACTCCCTTGCCTATCTTTGGAAAAATTCACAAACCTCACAACACAATTTTTAAAAAATGAAGAAACAAAATGCAAAACAAACTTGGATAGAAAACATAATTTGAAATATATGAGGATAATGGGAATTTGATACTCTACAAACATCACAATTCTTAATGAAAATGGTGATAGAACATTGAATGCAACTCAAAAGAGCAAAAGGAAACACAAGGTTGTTGACCTTGATTATGTAGAAATTAAAGCAAGAAAACCCATATACGCCAATTGGGATAATGGAAAAATCTTGGCCCCCACAAGTGTAAAGAAAGCTAAGCACGAAGCCAACTTGGACATTGTTGATTTAATCATCAACATGGAAACAACAATCACAAAATGGAAGCACATCTTTGAACTAGGAATGACCAATGGTCATTACGTTCATCACCACAATGGAACAACGTGCAAAGGCAAATGGGGGTTTATGTATGGAAACTACAAAAGAATCCATGATTATTTGTGTGTTACTAATCACAATGAAAACTATTGGGAAATGTTTGTAAAATACAAGGCCACACAAGGATTGTCGAAAAACTTCAACATTTTGTTCTTTGAACTCATTGATGCATTCATGAATATCAAACCTTGTTTCAATCCCCACATTTAAGGGATTTCAAGAATCCAAATGATGACATGTATCATGCACCGCCTTACAAAAAAAATTCACCATGTGAAGATCAAGAATTCAACAAAGAGCTAAACAATGAAGAAGTTATGGAAAGAGATGCATTTTTGTTTACAATTCATGATATAGTATTACATTATGCATAAGCTTTTGAGGAAAGGTATTGTCGGGCAATTCCTCCCAATCTCAACACTTTTGGGCAAAACACGCCAATTGACTTTGCTTTTCCACCAATTAGACTCAAAACCAATGTAAAAATTGCAACTCGTTAAAGCCCAATGTTTCAACCAACATTTTCAAGTCCAAATTTTGAAAGACGACAACTTTGATCAAACCCACCATTGGAACAAGTTGCACGACCAATGCACACTCCGAGAAAAGTTGGAAGTATTCCTTTATCTCTACACACAACAAATAATACACAACCGACAATAAACAAAAACACACAACTAACTAAAAATAACACTTCTGGTCAATCTTAGCAAAATAGTGGGACCATATGGGTTAACAAAAAAAAAAAGTTCATAAAAACCTTGTTGAAATAATAGAAAAGGGCAATGTAGCATTGGTTGATTTTATCAACAATATTCATGAAATTAATATTCAAATTAGAAAAAACGAGCTTGGGCACAAAAAGAAATTCCACAAGAACAATTGGAATATTTCAAACTTCGAAATATGGAGATCAATCAAACGCAACAAGGCATGGTCAAGGTAATAACAACGCTTACAAAAATGATGAACTTGGCCTTTCAAAAAGATGTACATGGCAATGAGCCATTAGTTATTGCACCAAATCCACAACATATCAATATAGGATTAAACATTGAAACCACATCAAATAAAAAATTGGGATAAACTTGCAAACAATCTTGAATTTGAAAGAAGTTCACATTTTTGCATGTGATTCAAATTGAAAGGATGTCAAGAATAAAATAGGATTGAATACCTCGTACAATTGTTAATGATGTTGTGTAGTGAAGTAAATTTCTAGGTTGTGATGGTTTTGTTATCGTGATAACCCTTGACCTTGAATGAACATTTTCCTCACCATGATGTAATCCATTCAAATTTTGTGCATGAACATCTCCACGTCCACTTTTTTTCTCCCCAATAATAGGTTATGGAATAAAGAACATGCATAAAACACATAAAACACAATAATTATATGTAGTTAAGTTTTTTATAAAAGTTTTTTGAAAGTCTACTTCAATATGCCAAATGCATTTTCAACCATTGACAAACCCCTCTTGTGTTTGCGGTTATACAATAGTTCCAAAAAAAATGATTTTCCCCTTTTTCTTTATGTGGTGTTATAAGCCATGAAAGTAATGGATACCCCTTATCTCTGAGTAAATAAAGTGGTGCACTCCATCTTGTGACCCAACAACCATGTCAAGTAAACCTTCAATATTGCACATTGATACAACCTAGACTTCCTTGACATAGGAGAGTTGTTCACACTCACAAGCATTCACACATAAATGTCCATGAACATTTTTTGGTTGTCAACCACAACTTGTGAAACCACATTCAAGTTGTACCCCCCCATCTTGTGAAAGAAATAACCTTTAGAATAAAGACTAATTAGTTTTGCTATAGAAATGTGAGTGTCATCTATAACACCCATCACATTAGGCATGCCACACCAATTTCTCAATTAATCCAACAATATCATAACTTACATCTTCTTGCCCATTGGCCAAGTAATGAATTTTTTGAATACCAAATTGATTACCATGACAACTTCATGAAATATATGAATAACAATGGATCGTCCAATGGCAAATAGAGATAATTACACCCTATGCAAGTTTGTAAATTGCACATGAAACACAAATTTCAACAAGAATTGCCTTTCTATACCTAGACTCATGTTTTGAAATCAAAGGTCTCATTTGGTTACAAATGTCCATAAAAGTATCCTTTGACATTTGAAAGTGTTCAATCCATCTATTGGTTTCATATTTTGTCAATAAAGAAATGAACCATGTACTCAATTGCAATTTCACCCAATGTCCAAGCTTTTCACCCAATCTTGACAAACTATATGACATCTTGTAATCATGCAATGTAGCAAACATCAACAAGAGTTGAGAATTCAATTGAAGGTCTATGTCCAATGCTTCAAATACAGATAACAACAATTCGGAACTTAACTAAGGCATTGCATAAAGCTCAAAATCAACAAGATAAAATGGGTAACCAATAGTGACCATTATTGTCCATTTATCAAAACCACCATAATGACACCTACACAAACAAAAATAACAACATTTGGAACTTAAAACTATCTTTTAACATTGTAGAAACAAAAAGGAACTTAATGATGGAGGCTCCTTAAAGGATTTTGTTTTAAGCTTCCTTTCATGATTGCAAAACTTGGTGACAGAGGATTGACTTACTTGTTTGTGATCCAACATTGTCCTTGTTGGAACTTGGTAATGGAGGCAACAAATTAGAAATTTCACTTTTGACTCCAACTACAAAGGAGCAAAGAGAACTTGATGAAATTGTTATAGCTATCACTTGTTAAGCAGTTGTGATTTGGTTAGTTGATGAAATTGTTTTTGACATTCAACAAAAAAAAAAACAACAAAAATTGATATAAAAAATAATGATTGTTGTAATTTGGAACTTTCAAAAAATGAAATGTGTAAAATGACATACTTGGATGGAGTTCAAAGGAACACACTTGTCACTTTGATGGCATTTTCAATGTGTTCACAAGTTCAAAGTCTTCATTGTCTTCACAAGTTCAACCTCAACGTATTTACAAGAACAACACATATGTTTAAACAAAATGAATAAATTTAGACGTTTGGACAAATATTAAAACAAAATGTAGATGTTTAGACAAAATGCAAAAGTTCATACATTCAAATAAATTTTTAAAATGTGCATAACCAAAAAGGAAAAAAAGATAGAGAAAACTTACCTTTCATAGGTGTGGCCCAACTTGTTAATTTCAACAACAAATTGACAACAATACGTATCACTAAAAAAAATCTTCAAATATATGATTAAGTTTATGACTATTATTCTAGTCATAAAAGACTAAAATGACTAATAGCCCTAAAATCCTTACGGACGAGTTGTTGAGGACAATAGTCATTTAAGACATGATGTGTCAATGATGTGGCACATTTCATTCATTAGTCATAAAAAACATATGTGAAATCATTAGTTATAGTTTAATCATTATGTAATTGTTGTTTTATTATTACAAATATAATAATTGATGTTATTATAATGTAAATAATAATATATATTTATATTTTCATTGTTTTTAATTTCATTATTTTTCATCTTATCAATTGTTGACATGTGTCACAACCTAAGTAAAATTTTAAATTAGTTTAAATGTTTAAGTAGACCACCTAATATACTTAGGTAAGCACCTAGCCTAGGTAAATTAATTAGGTATAAAATATTTGGTCAATATTCCATTATTGACCGTAACAATGTCATTTGTGAACTTTGATCCTTGGACCCCAAAGATGGAATTGAACTCTTTTACCACCAAACCACCCCACTTGTGTAAACTATATAATATTAGTGGTACCCGTTACCTTTGGACACCCGTGGCTACGCCACTCCAGCCACACCGAACGTGCAGTGGTCCCGACCGACGTTGTGCGGGTATCAGAACCAGCCGTGTGTACCCTCAGGTTATTAGTCCGGGTATTTACTCCCTTACTCGATGTGAGAAAACCCAAAACCCCGGTTCTGACATTTTTGAACCTTGGTTCCCAAAAGTTTTGGAAATTTCCGAAAACACGCTCCTCTATATAACCGCCGGTTCTTTC
>Ga0116231_10002815_pt1 | contig 36264 bp, 27 predicted proteins | sample S1TSphgellanicum_2_FD_89695 | JGI IMG/M metagenome (GOLD analysis project Ga0116231, IMG submission 89695) | Host-associated microbial communities from peat moss isolated from Minnesota, USA - S1T2_Fd - Sphagnum magellanicum MG | ecosystem: Host-associated > Plants > Peat moss > Unclassified...
GTACCGCGCACGCGCGACGCGATCACGAAATCGTGGCTGCCGGCGAGGATCGGTGCGACGAGTTGCTCGACGGCCTCGATCCGGTCGCTGCCATCGCCGTCCATGAATACGAGTACGGCATCGGCGGGCGCTGCAAGAGCACCCAGCCAACACGCCCGGCCGTAACCCCGTCCGGCCGCGAGCACCAGGGCGCCCGCCGCAGTCGCGGCCCGTGCCGTCCCATCGCGGCTGTCACCGTCGGCGACGATGATGCGGTCGACCAATGCGCGCGGCACGTCGGCGAGCGCCGCGCCGATCGCTGCCTCCTCGTTGTACGTGGGCACGATCAAGACGATCGGCGGCCTCCCGTTCAAATCGCGTACTGGTCGGGTGCAGCTGCCTCGGCCGCGGCACAGGCAATGAGTCGCCCGAGGCGGGCTGCCGCTTCGGGTCGTACGCCGGCCGACAGACGCAGGAACGCCTGGCGTTCATCGAAGCTCGACCAAGCCGCGCCGATGCGCGGCACGCGAAATCCGAAACTGACGCCGGCCGTGAGCGCGAGCTTCGCGCTGCGCGCCTTGGCGATCAGCGCGTCGATGAAATCCTCGAGTGCCGCGCGCCGGTTGAAACGCTCGTCGTGAAAGCGAAACGCGAGCACGCCGCCGAGATGCGGATAGCGCGCCGTCTCGGCGTGATCCGGATGCTCGAGCATCCCTGGAAACACCGGCTGTAACACCTGTTCGCCCGCCTCCTCGGCGTAAGCCTTCACGGCGCGTGCGACCGCCTCGGCGCTGGCCGTTTGGGCGCGCAAGTAAGCGAGGTACCCCGAGCGCGACACGCGCGGCAGGATCATCGGCTCGGCGGCGATCGCGCCGATCCCGCGCCGCAGGCGCTCGAAGCGCTCGGCCAGCGCCGCCTCGACGACCACGACGCCCGCAGGTCCGAGATCCATGCCGAACTGCAGGTACTTGCAGCCGCTCTCGTAGTACAAAACCCGAATGTTCGTCGAGCGCGGCGGCGAGAACGGGTTGAAGCCGCCCGACAACAGCGTGCCGTCGACCACGAACCAGGTCTCCCCGGTGCAAACTCGCGCGGCATCCTCGAGCAGACGGGGCAGATCGATCAGATGCAGCTCGGCGGAGTTCGTCAAGGGATCGACGAACACGAGCTTCGGCTGTTGCAGGGCGATCGCGTTGAGCAGCGCTGCGCGATTCGTACCGCCCGCGATCCGAATGTCCAGAAAACGCAGCGCGCGCAACTGCTCCTGAGTTTCGAAATAGATGCTCGGATGGACGAGCACACGGTCGCCGGGACGCAACACGTCGCGCAGCAGGAAGTTCTCGATCAAGCTGTATGCCGCCATGCCGGACGAGGTCAACAACAAACGCGATTGGTCCGCATCGAAACCGAGCAGGTTCGCGTAGATCGCTTCTTGTGCCGCGGTCTCCGGACAGCCGTAGCGTGCATAGGCGACTGTGTCGCGTGCCGCGGCGTACGGGAAGGAATGCAGCGCGCAGCTTTCCTGCGACGCCGGGGCGCTCCACGCAGCCAGATTCGCGAGCGTGCCGATCAAACGGTAAGCGGAGCGCAAGGTCGATTCATCGGTGCGCGTACTCGCGGGACTCAAGGCCCCGCGCAGCAGGCGGCGCGCCTCGTCCGCAAGGATGAATCCGAGCAGGCGTGTCGGGTCGGCATCGCCGCGTTGGCGCGTTTCCTCGCGCCCGAGAAAACCGTCCATCCGCTTGATCGCGCGTTCCAGGCGGCGCACGGCATCGACGCGCAACTCCCGATCGAGCGCGCCGATCGGGCCCTCTTTGATCGAAAAGTCTTGCTCCTGCGCGCGCGGTTCGGCGGCCATGGAACTCAAAGACTCCAGCGCAGACCGCAGCCGGCACAGGCGGCGGGCGGCGTATCGCTGAGCAGCGAGGTGCGAAAGTTTCGGTAACCGGGGCCGTTCCAGATGTCGCGCAGCGACTCTTGCGCGGCATTGCCGAGGGTGAAGCTCTCGTAGCCGCGCATCGAGAACGGCGCGATGCAACAGGGGATCGCACGGCCGTGGGCCGTGAAATACATCAAGGTCCATGGCCGTCGGCAGATCGACCACGGCTGCTCGCCAGGCCCGCGCTTCAGGCTCGCCTCGGGCTCGGCCGCACCCGAGGCGTCGAGCACGACGCCGAGTGCGGCCGCGACCCGCTCGGCCTCCGCGAGATAGACCGCTTCCTCGCGCTCCAGCCGCTCGAATAGCGAGGACTCGGGCCGCGCGAGACCCTGGCCCTCGGGAAAGTGCACGAGCCGCTGCAGATGCACCTCCGGGACACCGACATCGGCGGCCAAGCGGATGAAATCCGGCAGCTGTTCCAGGGTCTCGCGCAGACCCGTGAGCCAGAGCGACAGCCGCGGATTGGCCGCGCCGCTGCGCCTTTTCAGCTCGACGAATTCGCGCACGTTGCGCACGATGCGGTCGAACCAATCGCGGCCGCGCACCAGCTGAAATGCCTTGGCGTCAGCGGCATCGAGCGAAACCCGCAGTTCATCGAGACCCGCGTCGATCAGTTCGCGGCCTTTCTTCGGCCGCAGCAGGGTGCCGTTCGTATTGAACAGGACGTAAGTGCCGCGGTCCTTGAGATAGCGCACCATGCGAGGCAGGTCTTTGACCATCATCGGCTCGCCGATTCCGTGCAGAACCACCCGCGCGATGTCGGGATACTGGTCGACGATGCGCGTGAACAACTCCCAGCTCATGTCCGCTGGCGGCTCCAAGTCCTCGTAGGTGCGCGGACAAGTCGTACACAAGAGGTTGCAGCGGTTGGTCGTTTCCAAATACAGACAGACAGGTGCCGAAGTGGCGAGCGGCGTACGTTCATCGCCAATTCCCTCGAAATAGCGCCGGGGATCCGGGCGCCGGGCACCCGGGCGCCCTGGATCCGGCTCCGCGGGGTCAAGCACTGCTGCGTTGTGGACGTTCGGCATCGATTCTCTCCCTTAGGGACATGACACGGTGCGCGCGCCGTCGGGCGAACCCGTACTGAACGAGCAAGAGCACCAGGAACGGCAGATACAACAAGAGCTGTTCATCCAGCCCGAGCGGATCGGGCCACACGTAGAGCAGCACGCAGATTCCCGTGAGCCACAGATGGGCGAGCGAAAATCGGAAGCACAAAAACGGCACGAGCCAGGCGAAATACCAAGCATTGTGCGGCGAGAACAGCACGGTGAAGGCGCTCGCGAGCACATAGGTGCCGAGCAGGCCGGCGTCGTCGCGGGGACCGCGCCGCCGGAATTGTCCCCACAGCGCGAGCAAGCCCAGCACCAGCGCGGCAAACGGCAGGTAATAGCGCAGAGCGTCGCCCGGCAGATGCAAGCGGCTCTGCAGCAGGGCCCAGAGGAAGAAGCCGCTGCCGCTGCGCAGACCTTCCTCGCTCGCATAACCGGGCAGGAAGCCGAACACGCCCAGACCTAAGCCGCTGCCGCCGAGCCCAAGATAGGGAAGGTAGAGCATCACGACGGTCCACAGGCAGGCGGCCGGCATCCGCCAGTCCCAGCGGCGGTAGATCGCCGGCGCCGCGATCAAGGGATAGTACTTGACCAGTGTGGCCGCTCCCAGTGCGATTCCCGTCCAGATCGGCGCACGTCGCGTCGCGAACAAGAAGCACAGCAGCAACAGCGCGATCGCGATGGCATCGACATGCCCCGTGCCCGCGAACTCCCAGATCGGCAAAGGGTGCCAGGCATAAAGCAAGACGCGCGTCGTCGGCAATCCCCGCTCCCGCAACAGCGCGATCAGGCAGCCGATGCTCAGGGCATCGAAAGCGCACATGCCGAGCTTCATGCCGAGAATGCTGTCACTGAGGCGCTCGATCCCGAAGAAACTGATCTGTGCCGTGGGCGGATAAATCGTATGCGCATAATCGGCGCGGTTGATGTTGGGATAGATCGCGTGATCGCGTAGGAAAAGCAGATGAGGATCGGCCGGAATATAGCGGTAGGGATTGATGCCGGCGCCCTGGACACGACCGTCCCAGACATAGCGGAACGCATCGGTCGACAAAGCCTCCGGCGCGCACAGCGCGATCCCACGGAGCAAGGACGCGACGATCAGGATCGCGATCAAGGCACTGCGGCCCTGCATGCGCGCGTCGGGCGCTTGTTTCAGCAAGCCCCAAGCGGCCAACCCGTAGAGCACGACTTGCAGGAGAAAGACGGCGCAATACTCGCCGAGGTGCCAAGCATCGAGGCAGCGCAACGCGAGCACCGCGCTCCCGACCAGCAAACCGGCCGGCAACCACAGGCCGAGCGGCAGTCCGCCCGCCGGCTTCATGACCGCGCCGCGGCGAGGGCGGCACGCGCGTGCGGTGCGGCGTACAGTCCGGCCGCGGACGCCGTGCCGGGCGGCGCCGACAATTCGCCTTGCAAGCGGCGCAGGGTCGCAATGTCGTCGACGTCGTACCAGGGTTCGAGCAATACGAGCGGCAATGCCAGCTCGGCGGCACGTTGCCGAGTCTGCTCGAGCACGCTCGCGGAACTCCAGGCGATGCCCTCGAACATGCGCCGGTGCGCTGCCTTCAGGCCAAGCAGATAATAGCCGCCGTCGAGCGAAGGCCCGAGCACGGCGCGATCGCCGGGCCGCGCGAGGTGACGCGCGGCAGCGATCAATTGCGCCGTCGGCAGCGTCGGGCTGTCGGAATTGACCACGCAAACCGAGCCGAATCCGCGGGCCAGCAGCGTCTCGATCACCAGATACAGACAATCCCCGAAGTTCGGCAGACAGGACTCGAGCAGGCCGACATCCGCCGGCAGGTGCTCGCGAAAGAAAGCTTCGCTGCCGACAGGCCCGTAGGCAACGTAGGGCCGAACCGCGACCTCGCCTGCAGCCGCCACGATATTGGCGACGCTATCTTGCAGAAACGCAGTATTGAGCAGGGCCGCTTCTTGCTGCGTCAGCGGCGGAACGAGTCGGGTCTTTGCCCTGCCCGGGATCGACGCCTTGCCCATGACGGCCATCGCGCAGGTGTCACGGCCGTCGATTTGCGTCGCGCGAATGGGATGCTGCATTACTTAGACCTAAGCCTCCGTTGACGGTCAGCCGCGCATCGACAGCGCCAGCATATAGCAGAACGGACCGGTGATTCGCCCAACTTATTTCCGGCACGCGCGCCGCGTGACGGACTTGCGCATTGCGCTCGTCGCCATCATGCTCTTGCAACGATGCACGACGATGCTGCGCAACTGCCGGCCACCCTGGTGGTCATGGCTTTGGCAATCGAATCCCAAGGTCTGTTCGCGGCGCGCCGGGTGCCCGTTCTGTACACCGGGGTCGGCAAGATCAACGCGACTCTGTCCCTGTCCCGCAAGCTTGCGCAATACCGCGCAGCCGGACGTGAACCGCCACGCGTGCTCAATCTCGGCACCGCCGGCAGTCGGCATTTCGACCGCGGCGCACTCGTCGAATGTCATCATTTCGTCCAGCGCGACATGGATGTCAGCGCCTTGGGGTTCGCCCCCGGCCATACTCCGTTCGACGATGTTCCGGCGCGGCTGGAATTTCCGCGCAGCTTTGCCGATTTACCGGCAGGGGTTTGCGGCAGCGGCGACAGTTTCGAGACCGGCGTGCCGCGGGTCGGCTGTGAAGTCATCGACATGGAGGCGTACGCGCTCGCCAAGGTGTGCCAGATCGAAAAGCTGCGCTTCGCCTGCGCGAAATACATCACCGATGGTGCGGATCACACGGCCGCCGACGACTGGCAGAACAATCTGAGTGCGGCGGCGACCGCCTTCTGGCAGCTTTACGTGGAACTCGATCCCGACGCGCGCAGCACCTAGCGGCTTGCGGGGAGCGGTTCCGGGCCAGCGCAGCCTGGAGCCGTGCGACAGCGTACAGAATCCATGCGCCGCCCGCGTCACACTCTTCGAGCGGGTGGCCGCTGCGACATGGGTTGCCGCGCTTATGTTCGGTAACGTACCGACACGACGGACAGTCCGTGCTGCAGTCGGGAGCGGACGACGCGATACCGCTATCGGTCATGAACCACGGAGAACCCATGGACAGAGCTCGGCTCGGCATTGTCGCCAACAGATCCCCATCCCCCGATTTCACTCCCGCTGCCGATGTGCTGGTGTTGGCATTCGGCAACGTCCTGCTCGGTGACGACGGGGCGGGCGTGCGCTTGATGGAGCGCTTGTCGGTCGAACTCGACGCCGGCGCCGCTCAGTTCGTCAACGGCGGCACCATGAGCTTCAGCCTGCTCGCATTCGTCGAAGCGGCGCAATCGATGCTGATCGTCAATGCCGCCGATATTCACGCTCGGCCGGGCAGCTTTACATTGTACGAGGGCCGGACCATGGATGAATTCCTGTCCGGTTTTCGGCGCCGTCCGGTGCATGAAGCCGGTCTGGTCGATTTGATGGATATCGCACGAACGCTGCGTTGCGTGCCAGAGCAGCGGGCCTTGCTCTGCATCCAGCCGCAGCGCGTCGATTGGTCGATGACACTGTCGGATCCGGTCGAGAACGCATTACCCCCCGCCGTAACGGCTGTTCGCACGCTATTGCGTCGTTGGCGCGAGCGATGAGGTCTCGGCTGCGCCGGCAAGCAAGGCTGCGGTCAGTTTGCAGAGCCGCTCGCCGCGTTTAGGATCGCTGGCGTTTGGAATTAGGGGCTGGGAAAACGGGCTCGACCCGCCGCTTGGCGGTTGCCGCAAACATGGTGCAAAGCTCACCACCTGTAGGCAAAGGCAAGGACGCCGACCGCCTGCACCCGAGTCTGCGTGATCGGGCTGTCGGCGGCGCTGCCGAGCAGACGGTTGGCGGCGAGATTGCCGATGATCTGCCAGTGCTTGTCGATCGTCCGTGCCGCGCTGATACCGAAGCCCGCCGACTCGAGACCACCATGCGCCGAATAGTTTTCGTAACCCGAAGCGAGCGCTTGATTCGGGTTCACGCCGAACAGCGTCTGCAGGTGGGCTCGATCGGCGAAGCTCAGCGAGGGGCCGGCGAACATGACGAGACGCTCGGAACTGCCCGGCAGCGGCGTGTAGATTTCGAGATCCCCCTCCAGTCCGTTCGCGCCGCCCGTGTATTGGCGCACGTCGCCGCGAAATACCAGGGGCAGCGATTTCGAGATCACGTACGAGCCGAACAATTTGACGGTCGCCGAAGTGCCGACATCGCCGAGGCCCTTGAGGTGGTCGAGATCGTCGTGCGCGAGCCGGCCCTGGTCGTAGCCGATGGCGACCCCGGCTCGAAAGTTTTCGCCGCGGATGAAGTTGACGCCAAGACCTTCGCCTGCGGACAGGAAGGCCAGGTCCTTGTAGCGAATATCGAGCACGGGTCCCACCAGGGTCCGATAACGCTCCGAGCCTTCGTATAGGGGCCGCGGTTCGACGGCGAGCCCGGCATCGACCTGCCATAGCGGCGCGTCCGGAACATACATTTTGTACAGGGCGATGCCGCTCGAGTACTGCCATTCCTGCAATGGAGCAGGCGTCTGCGCCCAGATGGCGCGCGGTGCTGAAGCGCAAACCAAGACCGGCAGCCAGAGGCCGAGGCGCGCCGTCGTACTGATGTTCAAATCGGACGTTTTTCTTGAGCAAAAGTCATAGCCTGTTGTACCTCAATCACACCACCCTAGCCAGCAAGCGATGCGCCGATTCCTGCTGTAGGACAAAGACAGACGGCGCGAGCTTGGCTAGACTAGCCGGCATGGCGCTATGGTTCCGTCCGCCCGAACTCGCAGAGCTCAATCAACTGGGCGCGGATTCGCTGAGCGGTCTGCTTGGCATCCACTTCACCGCCTGGGACGAGTACAGCCTCACGGCTGCGATGCCGGTCGAGCCCCGCACCCACCAGCCGTACGGAATGCTTCACGGCGGGGCGTCGGCCGTGCTCGCCGAAACGCTGGGCAGCGTCGCCGCCATGCTGTGCGTCGATTCCGCGAGGTTCCGCTGTGTGGGTCAGACCTTGAGCGCGAGCCACGTGGCCAGCGCCAAGGACGGCGAGGTGATCGGCACGGCGCGTCCGCTCCACCGCGGCGGCCGCAGCCAGGTCTGGCAAATCGAGATTCGCAAACCCGATCAGTCGCTCGTGTGCTTCGCCTCGTTGACGGTCGCGGTGCTCGCGCTGCGCTGAGCGCGGGCCATGGTCGATCAGCCGCCGTCGGCTGACCGACCCCGCCTCGCTGTCAGGTTTTTTTCGCTGCCAGTTCCGGCTTCGCGGCGCCATCGCTTCTCGCCGCACCATCGGCTCTCGCCGCACCATCGGCTTTCGCTGCGCCGGCCGTCGGCGCCTTGGCCGCTTCGATCTTATTGGCCTCCGTGGTTGCCTCCTCGGCATGCGCCGAATGGCCTTGGGCTACTTGGGCATGCGTTGCCGCAGTCTCAGGTCTGCCCGCGTCCAAGGCTTTCGCCGCTTCGCGGTGATGGTGGGCGGCAGCATCGTGATGCTTGGCCGCCGATGCATGGTGTTCTGTCGCTCTGGATGTTGACATGGGTTTTTCCTCGATGGTGGTGAACGAACTCACTCGAATTGCAGCACGACGCGCTGCGACGTCACCGTGCTCGAGACCTCTTCGCTCGTGTACGATGGGGCCGCTTTTCGAGTGGGCGGCATTACAGCCTCGGCTACCGGGAGCGTCTGTTCGTTGGCACACCACGAACCGGGTTGGAATGACGCCCGTGAACGCGGCGGCGCATTGATTCCATGAGCAAATCTCATCACACAGATCGCGGCTTCAAGAACAACTACGCGGCCTCGGTCAACAAGTCACTGCCCGAGGTGTTGCGTTGGCAATGGAACAGAATGCGCCGGCATCTGCCGCCCGATCCGCAACTGCCCACGCCGACGCAGGTTCCCGAGCTCGAGTTCTTGCACGTGAATGCGCGCGCTGGCGCAAGTATGATGCCGACCGTGACCTGGATCGGTCATGCGACCTCGCTGATTCAGGCCGACGGTCTCAACGTACTCACCGATCCAATCTTCTCGGCGCGGGCATCGCCGCTGCAGTGGCTGGGACCGCGGCGCGCGCAGCCGCCCGGCGTCACGCTGCACGCGCTGCCGCGGATCGATGTCGTCGTGGTGTCACACAATCATTACGATCACCTGGATCGCGGCAGCATCCAGGCGCTGGCCCGACAGCCGGGCGGAGAACCGCTGTTCCTCGTGCCGCTGGGCTTGAGGAGATGGATGACCCGCGCGGGCATCAGGCGCGCGGTAGAACTCGACTGGTGGGAGCGACACGATCATGCGGGCGTCGAGTTCCATCTTACGCCGGCGCAGCACTGGTCCGCGCGCTCGCTGACGGATCGCAACAAGACGCTCTGGGGCGCTTGGAGCGTACTCGGCGTCGATTGCCATTGGTTCTTCAGCGGTGACACCGGCTACAGCGCCGACTTCAGCGACACGCGGCAGCGCTTTGCCGCGCAACAAGCTGCCGGGCACGGCGGCGGCTTCGATGTCGCGCTGATCGCCGTCGGCGCCTGCGAGCCGCGCTGGTTCATGCAAGGGCAACACGTCGATCCGGCCGAGGCGGTGCGGATTCATGTCGACCTCGGTGCGAAGCACAGCGTCGGCGTGCACTGGGGCACCTTCGCGCTCGCCGACGAGCCCTTGGATCACCCGCTGCACGTCATCGCCACGGCCCGAGCGCAACACGGAGTCGCCGCGGACGCGTTCACGCTCATGGCGCTCGGCGAGACGCGACGCGTGCCGCGCCGCCTGCCAAGTTCCTGTTGCGGATCGATACCCCGGTAGGGTATGTTTGCGGTCTATGGACCCACATCCTAGAAACCAACCCGTGGCTCGGACGAGTGCCCTGGGGCGGAATACGGCGCTGACGCCCTAGTCCTCCGCAGCCATTGCTCCTCGACCTCGGGCCTGCGAGCTCGACGCTTAGAGGAGTATGCATCATGGCTGCGATCCGATTTCGCAAACATCCGGTCGCCAAGCTCGCACCCCTGACGCTGACCCAAGAGCCCGCCGAGGGCGGTGCGCAACTCGACAGCGCCGACAACGGCGATATTCGCGGCGGCTTCGGCACGATCAGCGTCGGTGATACCGAGGCACGCCGGGGCTGGTGGCCACGCCTCAAGACCTTGCTCGCGATCTTGGGTCCGGGACTGATCGTGATGGTCGGCGACAACGACGCCGGCGCCTTCGGTACCTACACCCAGGCGGGCCAGAACTACGGCACGACCTTGCTCTGGACGCTGCTGTTGCTCGTGCCCGTGCTCTATGTCAACCAGGAAATGGTGCTGCGCCTCGGCGCCGTCACGGGAGTCGGGCACGCGCGCCTGATTGTGGCGCGCTTCGGCAGATTCTGGGGCGCATTCAGCGTCATCGACTTGGTTCTCCTCAATGCTCTGACCATCGTCACGGAGTTCATCGGACTCACCTTGGGATTTGCCTATCTCGGCATTCCAAAGCTCTGGGGCATCATCGCCTCGGCCATGATCATCATGGCCGTCGCGAGCACCGGCGACTTCCGCCGCTTCGAGCGCTGTGCGCTCGTACTCGTCTTCGGGAGCCTGTTGCTCGTGCCGGTGTTCTTTTCATTGCACCCCGACTACGGCCGTGTGACCCACGACTTTTTCGTGCCGGGCTTCCCCCGCGGCGCGCCGCTGAGCGAGGTCATGCTGCTGATCATCGCTATCGTCGGCACGACGGTCGCGCCGTGGCAGCTGTTCTTTCAGCAGAGCTACGTCATCGACAAGCGCATCACGCCGCACTTCATTCCCTACGAACGCATCGATCTGTGGCTGGGCATCGGTCTCGTGATCATCGGCGGCGTCGCAATGATGGCCTTGACGAGTGCGGCCTTCGAAGGCACGGCGCAGTTCGGCAGATTCGAGGACGCGGGTGCCGTTGCCGCCGGCATCGCGCGGCGCGCCGGCCATCTCGGCGGCGTACTGTTTGCGGTCGCCTTGATCGACGCTTGCATCATCGGCGCCGCGGCAGTCTCCTTGTCGACCGCCTATGCGATCGGCGACGTGTGCGGCGTACGACACTCCCTGCATCGCAATCCCGGCGACGCCAAGGGCTTCTATGCAGTCTACTTCGGCCTGATCGCGATTTCGGCGGCGCTGGTGCTCGCGCCAGGGACGCCGCTCGGCCTGCTGACCAATGCCGTGCAGACGCTCGCCGGCGTACTGTTGCCGAGCGCCACGGTGTTTCTGCTCTTGCTCTGCAACGATCGCGCCGTGCTCGGACCGTGGGCCAACACCTGGGTGACGAATCTGTTCACCGGCTCGGTCATCGCCGTGCTCGTCATGCTGTCGGTGATCTTGACCGCATCCGTGTTGTTTCCCAGCATTACGAGCACCCAGATTCTTGCCGTGCTTGGTATCGGCAGCATTGCCGCCTTGGGTGCCGCGCTGCTGCTGCTTGCGCGCCAGGGGCGTGAGGCCTCGCCCGGCGCCTCAGCAGAGGCGGCTGTTGCCGACCGCAAGGACTGGCGCATGCCGGCTTTGCATCGGCTGCCGCCGGCACGGCTCACGGTCTTGAGCCGTACCGGCCTGATCGTCTTGCGCGGCTATTTGATCGTTGCCGCGGGGCTGGTGTTGCTGCGAATCGCAGCCTTGATCTCGGCAGGACACTGAGCCCGGCATGGTAGGGCTATACTCCGCGACATCATGGCGGCGGATTTCTACAGTGATGAACAGCGTCTGATTCGCGATAGCGCTCGCGAATTTGCGCGCGCGGAACTCGCTCCGCGGGCAGCCGCCTTCGACCGCGACGCCTGGGTGGCCGAGGATGCGGTCGCCAAGCTCGGCGAACTCGGCTTTCTCGGCATGATGGTGCCGGAGCAATGGGGTGGATCGTATACCGATTACACCGCCTACGCGCTTGCCGTCGAGGAGATCGCCGCCGCCTGCGGCGCCACTTCATCCTTGATGGCGGTCCATAGCTCGGTCGGTTGCGGGCCGATTCTGCGCTATGGCACCGAGGCGCAGAAAAGTCACTACCTGCCATCCATGGCCGCCGGGCGCATGCTCGGGTGTTTTTGTCTGACCGAACCCCAGGCCGGCTCCGAAGCGCACAATTTGCGGACGCGTGCCGTCCCTGAGGGCGATGTGTGGGTGCTCAATGGCGCCAAGCAGTTCGTCACCAACGGCAAACGCGCCGCGGTCGCGATTGTCTTTGCGGTCACCGATCCCGAATTGGGTAAGAAGGGCTTGTCGGCCTTCATCGTTCCGACGTCGACACCGGGCTTCCTGGTCGGTCCGCCCGAACACAAGCTTGGCATCCGCGGCTCCGACACCTGCGCGATTGCCTTGGACGACTGCCGCGTGCCGGCAGATGCGCTGCTCGGGGCGCGCGGCAAGGGTCTCGCGATCGCGTTGTCGAATCTCGAAGGCGGCCGCATCGGCATCGCCGCGCAAGCGATCGGAATCGCGCGGGCGGCGCTCGCCGCGGCGCTCGCCTACGCCAAGAGCCGACGGCAGTTCGGTCAGCCGATTGCGGAATTCGGCGCCATCGGCTCGATGCTGGCCGACATGCGCACGGCGATCGATGCCGCCCGTCTGCTGACCCATCATGCAGCGCGAATGCGCACGGCCGGCCTCGTATGCCTGAGGGAAGCCTCGCAGGCAAAGTTGTATGCCTCGGAAATCGCCGAACGGGTATGCTCGCAGGCGATTCAAATTCACGGCGGCTACGGCTACTTGCAGGATTATGCCGTGGAGCGTCATTACCGCGACGCCCGTATCACGCAAATCTACGAAGGCACGAGCGAAATTCAACGACTGCTGATCGCGCGCACGATGATCAGCGAGGAGGCTCTGGTATGAACACCCAACCCGCCCAACACGTCGCGACCACACCCACGGTCAAACTCTTGATCGACGGTCAGTTCGTCGAGTCGCGAACCGACGAATGGCAGGCAGTGATCAATCCCGCGACCCAGGAGATTCTGGCCAACGTGCCGTTCGCCACGAACGACGAGCTAGCCGCTGCGGTGGCGGCCGCCACGCGCGCCTACGCGAGCTGGAAAAATACGCCGATCGCCGCGCGGGCGCGGGTCATGCTGAAGTTCCAGGCTCTGATCCGTGAACACATGGGTCGTATCGCCCGCACGCTCAGCGCCGAGCAGGGCAAGACGATCGCCGATGCCGAAGGCGACGTGTTCCGCGGCCTGGAAGTCGTCGAACACGCCTGTGCCGTCGGCAGCTTGCAGCTCGGCGAATTCGCGGAGAACGTCGCCGGCGGCGTCGACACGTACACGCTGCGCCAGGCGATCGGCGTATGCGCCGGGATCACGCCGTTCAACTTCCCGGCGATGTGCCCGCTGTGGATGTTCCCGATGGCGATCGTCTGCGGCAACAGCTTCGTGCTCAAACCCTCGGAACAGGATCCGCTGACGCCGATGCTGCTCGCCGAACTCGCTCTGCAGGCGGGGGTGCCCCCCGGTGTGCTGAATATCGTGCATGGCGGCAAGCGTGCGGTCGACGCCTTGTGCACGCATCCCGAGATCGTCGCCGTCTCCTTCGTCGGTTCGACCCAAGTCGGCACGCACGTCTACAACCTCGCTTCACAGCACGCGAAGCGCGTGCAGTGCATGATGGGAGCGAAGAATCACGCCGTCGTCATGCCCGATGCCAACAAGGGGCGATCTCTGGACGCTCTGGTCGGCGCGACCTTCGGCGCCGCCGGGCAACGCTGCATGGCGACGTCGGTCACGGTGCTGGTCGGCGCGGCAAGGGAATGGATCCCGGACATCGTTGCCAGGGCCAAGACGCTCAAGGTCGGGGCCGGTTGCGAGCCGGACACCGACGTGGGGCCGGTCGTCTCGACGGCCGCCAAGCAGCGGATTCTCGGTCTGATCGAGCAAGGCGTCGCCGCCGGTGCGCGTCTCGAACTGGACGGTCGCTCGGTGCGCGTCGCCGGCTATGAGCGCGGCAACTTCATCGGTCCCACGATCTTCTCAGGCGTGCGGCCGGACATGTCCATCTATACGACCGAGATCTTCGGGCCCGTGATGGTGATCATCGGCGTCGACTCGCTCGACCAGGCGATCGCGCTCGTCAACGCCAACCCGTTCGGCAACGGCACGGGGATCTTCACCCAGAGCGGCGCCGCCGCGCGCCGCTTCCAGCACGAGATCGACGTCGGTCAGGTGGGCATCAACGTGCCCATTCCCGTACCGGTGCCGTTCTTCAGTTTCACCGGCAGCCGTGGCTCGAAGCTGGGCGACCTCGGCCCATATGGCAAACAGGCGGTACAGTTCTACACGCAGACGAAGACCGTCACGTCGCGCTGGTTCGACGACAGCAGCGTCTCCGGTGGAGTCAATACGACCATCAGCCTGAAATGAAGATCGCGTTCGTCGGACTCGGCAACATGGGCGCGCCGATGGCGCGCAATTTGCTCAGGGCCGGACATGCGCTGATCGTATTCGATTTGATCCCCGCGGCGGTCGAGGGCCTCGGCGCCGCCGGTGCCGAGGGCGCGCATTCCCCCGCGAGCGCCGCGCACGCGGCCGAACTGGTCATCACCATGCTGCCCGCCTCACCTCAGGTACGTGCGGTCTATGAGGGTGCGGAGGGCATTTTGGCCGGCGTCGCACCGGGCGTCCCGCTGATCGACTCGAGCACCATCGATCCGCAGATCGCGCGCACGCTCGCCGCCGCGGCCGCGGCCCAGGGCAATCCGATGGCCGATGCGCCCGTCTCTGGCGGCACCGGCGGCGCCGCGAGCGGCAGCCTGACGTTCATGGTGGGCGCGGAGGCGAGCTTGTTCGAACGGATCAAACCCACGCTCGCCGCCATGGGCAAGAGCGTCGTACATTGCGGCGGCAGCGGCAACGGCCAAGTCGCGAAGATCTGCAACAATCTCGTGCTCGGCATTTCGATGTTGGGCGTCGCCGAGGCGATGAGCTTGGGCGTGGCCTTGGGAATGGATGCCAAGGTGCTGGCCGGGGTCATCAATAGCTCGAGCGGCCGCTGCTGGAGTTCGGATACTTACAATCCCTATCCCGGAGTGATCGACGGCGCGCCCGCGGCCCGCGGCTATACGGGCGGTTTCGGCACCGACCTCATGTTGAAGGATCTGGGTCTCGCCACCGACGCCGCAAAGCAATCCCGCCAGTCGGTCGCGATGGCCGCCGTCGCGCAACAACTCTATCAACTCTGGAGTGCGCGCGGTGGCGGCCAGAAGGATTTCTCCTCCATCATCGAGATGCTGCGCCATGATTGAACATCGCATCGAGGACCACACGGCCGAGATCACGCTAGCGAATCCGCCCGCGAACACCTTCACGGCCGCAGGTCTGATCGCGCTGCGCGATTTGGTCGATCGGCTCAATCGCGACCTCAGCGTCTATGCGATCGTCATCACGGGCCAGGGCGAAAAATTCTTCAGCGCCGGCGCGGACCTGAAGACGTTCCGCGACGGCGACAAGCTCGAAGCCCGGCGCATGGCACAGTTGTTCGGTGCTGCCTTCGAGGCCCTGCACGACGCCCGGCCCGTGGTAATCGCAGCGATCAATGGCTATTGCATGGGCGGCGGCCTCGAGTGTGCGCTCGCCTGTGATTTGCGGATCGCCGAGGAACAGTCGCAGATGGCCTTACCGGAGACCTCGGTCGGCCTGTTGCCGACCGGCTGCGGCACCCAGAGCCTACCCAGCCTGGTCGGCGAAGGCTGGGCGAAGCGGATGATCCTGACGAACGAGCGCGTGAGCGCCGCCACCGCCCTCCGCATCGGTCTCGTCGAGGAAGTCGTGCCGCGCGGCCAGTCCCTGACCGCAGCGCTCGCACTCGCCCGGCGCGTTGCCAGCTTGAGCCCGCGTGCCGTGAGCTTCAGCAAGCAACTGATCCATCAAGCCGGTTTGGGGGTGCCGCGCAGCGCGGCGCTCGCGCTCGAACGGGAACGCTTCGTCGATTTGTTCGACGGCGACGACCAGCGCGAAGGGGTCAACGCCTTCTTCGACAAGCGCAAGCCGGAATGGAAAAACGCCTGAGCATGGTGCCGGGCGACGCGGCCGAAGTCATCGCGCAGACGCACAACGGCATCGCGTTCTTGACGCTCAACCGGCCGGCCGCCCTCAATGCCCTGACGCTCGCCATGATCGATGCGCTGGACGCGGCACTGGATCGCGCCGCGGCCGAACCCGAAGTGCGGCTCGTGGTGTTGCGCGGGGCGGGCGAGAAGGCGTTCTGTGCGGGCGGGGACCTGCGCGCTTTGTACGAGAGCTTTCAAACCGCGACACCCCTGCATCGCGACTTCTTCCGCGCCGAATATGCGCTCGACCATCGACTCTACGCGTACCCAAAACCCTTGGTTGCGCTGCTCGACGGGATCACGATGGGCGGCGGCATGGGACTCGCCCAGGCTTCGCGCTGGCGATTGGTGGGCGAGCGCACGCGCATCGCGATGCCGGAGGTCGGCATCGGTTTGTTTCCGGACGTGGGCGCGAGTCATTTCCTCTCGCGCCTCGATGGCGCGCTCGGTAGCTATCTCGCCCTGACGGGTGTGACGCTGCGGGCTGCCGACGCCGTCTATGCGGGACTCGCGGACGTCTATTTTTCTGCCGCGGGGTTCACTGCGCTGCTCGCGGCCTTCGCGCGACAGTGCTGGAGCGACGATGCCGAACAGGATCTGCGGCTGTGCGTGGCCGCTTGCGCCGCTGACCACGAAACCGCTGACCCGGAGGCGGCGCCCTTGGCCAGCCTGCGAGCCGTAATCGACGCGCATTTTTCGCAAACGTCGGTCACGGCGATCCTCGCCGGGCTGGACGCCGAGACGCGGCCTGCCTATCGCGACTGGGCCGAGCGAACCGCGGCGCTGATGCGCTCGCGCTCTCCGACCATGCTCGCCGTGACGCTGCGCCAGTTGCAGCGGGGCAAGTCGCTATCGCTGAGCGATTGCTTTCGGATGGAAGCCGCCATGGCCGAGCGCGTTTTCGCTCAGGGCGATTTCATCGAGGGTATTCGTGCGCTGATCATCGACAAGGATCATGCGCCCCGGTGGCGGCCCGCTCACTTGGCCGAAGTCAGCGAAGCGATGGTCGAGAGCTTCTTCACCTAGCGAATTGAATCCAAAATCGCCGCGCCGTCGAAGACGCGAATCGGTGGGGGATCACGGACGGGAGCGCATTACAACATGCCGGCGACGCTGCGATGAGCTTGTTAGCGAGCAGGCTGCGGTGCCGACACGGCAGACGGCCTCACCGCCGTCTCCCCTGAAGTCTGACGTGTCAGCGCAACTTCCACTTCGGCCGCACGAAGTGACAGGTGTAGCCGCTCGGATAGCGCTCGAGATAATCTTGATGCTCCGGCTCGGCCTCCCAGAACTCGCGGGCGGGCGCGACCTCGGTGACCACCTTGCCCGGCCACAGTCCGGAGGCATCGACCTCGGTAATCAGCTCCTCGGCGATACGCTTCTGTTCGTCGTCAACGTAGAAAATCGCCGACCGGTAACTCGGCCCGACATCGTTGCCCTGCCGGTTTTTCGTACTGGGATCGTGAATCTGAAAAAAGAATTCCAGGATCTGCCGATAGCTGATCTTATCCGGATCGAACAAGATTTCGATCGCCTCGGCGTGGTTGCCGTGATTGCGATAAGTCGCGTTGCGCACCTCGCCGCCGGTGTAACCGACGCGCGTCGCGATCACGCCGTCGTAACGACGCAATAGATCCTGCATGCCCCAGAAACACCCGCCCGCCAAGACCGCGCGCGACGGCGTCATCGTCGCTCCTGCACTTGATCGAGATAAGCTTCGTAGCCTTCGGCGCGCATGTCGTCACGGTGCACGAAGCGCAGCGACGCCGAGTTGATACAGTAGCGCAGACCGCCGCGGTCGCGGGGTCCGTCCGGAAACACGTGGCCGAGATGGCTGTCTCCGTGCGCCGAGCGCACTTCGGTGCGGATCATGCCGAGCGTCGAATCGCTGATTTCATGGACGTGGGCCGGTTCGATCGGCTTCGTGAAGCTCGGCCAACCGCAACCCGATTCGTATTTATCGCTCGAGGCGAATAGCGGCTCGCCGGAGACCACGTCGACGTAGATGCCGGGCTCCTTGTTGTGCAAATACTCACCCGTCCCCGGGCGTTCGGTCCCGCTCTGTTGGGTGACGCGGAATTGCTCCGGCGAGAGTTTTGCAATGACCTCGGGGTTTTTGCGGTAGTTCGGCATGTCGGGTCCTCGTCTTTTCGGCTCTTTTGCACTATGGTGACGCCTCACCGGTAAATCAATCCCGGCAAAACCCGATTCCGGAGCCTCGTTCGTCATGTTAAGAGACGCCAAGACTCGGATCTCACTGCCGGTACATGCCCGCATTGCTCGGCCGAGATGCCCGGCCGTGCCTAGTTTGCGGCTGTGGCAGAACCCGGCGCTGCGCGCGGCGGCGCATTCTTCACGTATTTGTCGAACCAGCGCAGCATCTCGTAGATTTCCTGCTCGTTCGACTCGAGGGCCGTGTACCAATGCGGCTCGTGCGGCAGAAGCACCAAGCGAGTGGTGCCGCCGTTGCCGCGAATCGCTTCGTAGAGCTTCACCGATTGCAGGGGCGTCGTCCCGGGATTCGCATCTTCCGCGCCATGAATCAGCAGCAGCGGCGTCTTCAGCTTGTCCGCGACGAAGAACGGCGAGACTTTCAGATAGACATCCGGAGCATCCCAGACCGAGCGGCGCTCGCTCTGGAAACCGAACGGTGTCAGTGTCTTGTTGTACGAGCCGCTGGTCGCGACTCCGGCTCGGAACAAGTCCGAATGCGCGACGAGATTGACGGTCATGAGCGCGCCATGGCTGTGTCCGGTGACGCCGACGCGATCGGGATCCGCAACGCCGATTCGCACCGCCTCGTCGACCGCCGCCTTGGCATCGGCGACCAATTGCTCGAGATAGGTGTCGTAAGCTTTCTTGGGATCGCCGACGATTGGAAATGAGGCATTATCGATGATCGCATAGCCCGCAAGCAGCATCAGTCGATACTGGCGCAATCGCGTGAACGTTGCCTGGGATCCGCTCACCTGCCCGGCCCTGGCCGCGTCGGCATAGTCGAGCGGATAGGCGTACAGAATCGCCGGCACTCGCGTACCCTCTTTGTAGCCGGGCGGAGTGTAGAGCGTGAAGGAGAGATCGAGACCGTCATTGCGCTTGTATTTGACGAGCCGCTTCTTGATGGCACGCACGGCGGGCGTGGGATCTGGAATGTGCGTAACGGCGACGCTCGTGGAAGCAAAAACCGCCTCTCCCGCTGCCGCCGGCTCCGGTCTTCCCAAGGTGTGCAGGAACGCGTTCGGCGGGTCGATGACCGATTGGTGCCAGGTCAAAAAAGTGTGTGTGTCAGGGCCCACGAACGATAGGAAACGTTCATAAGACAACTTGTCAGAGCGGAACAGTCGCTCGAGCTTCAAGGTCTGCAAGTCCAGTTTGTCCAAGAACGGTCGGTCGCCGTCCGGGGACCCGCCCATGCCGCTGAGGTAAATGGAGTCGTGATCGAGTCGCAACACCGCGGTGCCATCGCTACGCACTTGGTGGATGGGTTCGCCCGGGTCGGCATAGCGCTCATCGGTCGAGAGGTCCCACAGCAGCCGCTTTCCGCCAGGCGCGTCGACGTCGATGATATCGGTTTGGCGCCAATGCCGATTCTGGTCGTATTCATTCAACAAGGCGAGGTTCGGGCGCGCGCTCCAGTCGAAGTCCAAGAATCGCTCCTCGGTGCGCACGATCTCGATCGGTGGAGTAGCGAAGGGTGCGGCCTGCATCAATACCTTGTCGCGCAGCGCCGCTTTGACGTTCCAATCGCCGCCATCGAGCGCCTCCGCCCAGACGAGGGTTGCCGGCGCGGTGGCACGCCACGAGAAATCTCGAGGACCGAGCGGAACCCCGCGGACCGGTACGCGGTCCGCGAGCGGTAGCGAGGCTACGAGATGGCTGCTGACGCTGCCGGGGGACGATAGATCCCAGACCTCGACGTCCTGCGGGAAGCGATCATAGGTCGTGACATAGGAATAAGGTTTGTGGATCGCCGCGATCAGCACATGGCGGCCGTCGGGTGCCGGGAGGACCGTTTCGTAATTGGCCTGTTTGCCGACCGGGCTGATGCTCAAGCTGGTCGCATCGACCAATGCGAGTTGCGATGCTGCGTAATAATCGAAAACATCCTCGTCGTGCGTACTGCCCAGCGTGTCTCGCACCTCGTAGGTGCTGCTCTCGCCCTTCTCGCCGTCGCTCTCTTGGATACTCGGGCCGATCGGTAGTACGGGCTCGGTCGGCGGCGGTCCCGCGTTTTCGGGAACCAATTTGACCAACAAGGTCTTTTGATCGGGCATCCATTGCACCGTGTGACCGAACATCGGGTTCAAGCGGGCACCAGGGACTTTGCGTATGACGCCGGTATCCGCGTCGCCGATCCAAAGTTCGACCGACTGGGGAGCGATATTCGTCAACGCGAAACGCTTGCCGTCGGCGCTCCAGAGGGGTGGTCCCGCACAAACCTTGGGAGGCAGCGCCACCGGCGTGATCGTACCCATGGGCAGCGTCACGAGTTCGAACCCGAGAGCACAGGGCGTGATGCCATAGCCGCCGGGCGTGTCGTGTTTGCTGTGGTTGGCAGGTTCAATACGCACGCCGGCAAGACGCAAGAAGGGTGTCGCCACCCGTTCGATCGACGGATAGTCCTGCCAGGACACGAGCAGCATGCGATCCCCGGTTGGACTGACGACGGGAATCGGCGGCGACGGCGCGAGCATCACATCGAGGATGCTCTTGGGCGGTTGCGCGTAACCGGCCGTCGAGTCGGCCACAGCCGTTTGCGTCGCAGCCGAGGCCGCCGCGAGCATGCCTATGCACAGCAGCAAAACGATCCAGCGACAGCACGGGTACGCGCGGCTAGGGTCGGGAAGCGCGTAAGCGCACGTCGCTGCGTGTGGATCGGCCCGGGTTTGCATCGATGACTCCATGCCGGTCTGACGGCGTACTCGCGTATCGTGTCGTCGCGACAGGATCGCCGATTGATCCCAGCCATTCAAGCGCCAAGAACCGTGCTCACTATGTCGAGTGACCACCCTCTGCGGTATGACCGAGCGCCCAGACATAGGCTGCGACCGCGGCCAGATCCTGCGGCGACAGCTGCCCCCCGCCCATGGGCGGCATGACGCCGGTATAGTTTCGAGGGTGCGACACGCCCGTGGTGATGATCCGGGTGATCGCCGCCAGGCTGCCGTCGGTTTGTACCCAGACGCCGTTGTTCAACGCAGGTCCGACGGAGGTGCCACCGGCATCGGATCCATGACAACCGCTGCAAGTCCCGTTGCTCGCTTCGCCGTGGAAGATGCGATCGCCCAAAGCCAGTTGCGCGCGCGTAGCTCCCGGGGGCAATGACAGCGACGCGGTGCTGCGACCGGCATCCGGATGGATGCCTTCGGGCGGCAGTGGCAGTCCGTTCGCAGCGGTGGCCGCCGCCGGCGCGGGCGCATTCTGGGGACCCGCATTCTGCGCGCTGGTGGAGTCACCCTGATAGGTGACACGCCAGATCCGGCCATGCACGTCATCCGCAATGTACAGTGCGCCGTCCGGTCCGGCCGCCAGTCCGGTGGGGCGAAAGGCCGCTCGGCCCGGATCCTCGTGCGCCCCGGCAAAGCCGTCCGCGAAGACCACAGACGGACCGGAGGCCTTGCCGTTGGCGATCGGCTGGAACACCACATTGTAGCCGCCCTGCGCCAGCGGGGCCCGGTTCCACGATCCGTGAAAGGCGATGAAGGCCCCACCGCGATAGGGCGCGGGAAATTGAGCGCCGTTATAGATCACGAGATCATTCGGAGCCCAATGCCCGGGGAAAGACGCGACGGGCGCCAGCTTCTCGGCGCAAACCCCCGCCGTCTTACCGCCGTCGCCGCCATACTCGGGCGCCAGCACCAGGCGTTTCTGATACTGGTCGTAGTAGCACTCGGGCCAACCGAAATCGCCGCCCTGGCGAAGCTGAACGAGTTCTTCGGCCGGCAGATCGGCGCCCTGTTCGACGCTATAAAGCTGCGGCCAATTCTGCGACAGCTGATCGCGACCGTGCTGGGTTGCGAATAGAGCGCCGCTCGTATCGAACGACAATCCCTCACCATTGCGCAGGCCCGTCGCGTAACGCTCGGCCGACGAGAAGATCTGCCCGATCTTGTTGGCATCGTAGCGCCAGATTCCCGCGCGGGTTTCTAGTTCGGTACAGGGTTTGATGCCGGCCGAATCCGGCATCCGGTTCTGTGACTGGCAGGAATTGGTCGCCGATCCGGAATCGACGAAGATCTCGCCCTTGGCGTCGATCACGAATGGATGCATGGGATGATCGCCGGTGAGCGGCATGCCCGACACGATCACCTCCGGCTTGCCGGTCGGTACGAGTTGACCCGGCGCGAGCGCATAGCGCACGATCTTATCGTTCAACTCGGCATAGAGGGCGTTCTTGTAAATTGCGATTCCGGAGCCGCCAGCGGCGCCTTCGGCGGGGCGCTCGCCGAATCGCAACACGACGTCGGCGTGACCGGTGCCCTTGCTGTCCTTGAGCGCCAGCAAGAACCCGTCCGCCGGCGGCGTGTCGTTGTGAAAGTAACGGCCGCTCCAACTATTGGCATAGACGATGCCGTCGGGGCTCACCGTCAGATGGCGCACATGCCCAAGATTGTCCGCGAAGATGGTCGCACAGAAACCGGGTGAGAGCGTGATGCCGGTATTTGTGGCACAGGCGGCGCCGCCGCTGCTCGTCGTCTCAGCCGCCGCTCGCGCGGTTCCCGCCGCCAGTGCGAGCAGGCTCGATATCAGCGCTATCTTCCAATCGTGGCGGGGAGGTGTTCGAAGCTCTTTCATTTCTTGCAACTCCTAGAATCGGATACTGATCGTCGAATCAGAGACTTCATGCCGGCGGGGCCATGAACTCAGGCGCCACCGCAGCAGCTACGGGTGATGCAGGAGTTGCGCGCCGGGACAGTGGAACTCATCCCGTGAGCGCGCTCTTACAAGTGAGCGCGCCAATTTCTGGCTGATCATGGCATGGGTTAGGCGCAAGCTCCACTTCCCGCTGCAGAGCGACGAGGCCAATCTCATGAGCACTGAACGCCCCACCGACGATGCCGCACACCAAGAAACCACGGTCCTGGTCCGCGGCGAGACCATTCGCCCCGAGGAGTCCAAGTCACGTGAGGCTTCTGCGTCAGGGGAAAAGGACGGCGCAGCGAAAAAGGACGTCTCGCAGACCAATGTCAGACTGCAGGGACGGCTGCCGGCCCTCGCCGACGATGCCGAGCTTGGGGTGGAGAAGGACCAACTTGTCACCCGGGACGGCAAAGCGGATCTGCGCTTCATCGGCACCCTGCTCGCCTCCGCAGCGCCCGCCTCGGCCCCTCAGGGCCAGTGGCAAGAATATCGAATCTATGTGACGAATGGCGGCAAGCATGTGTTTTCAAAAGCGACTCGGAGCGTGGTCGCGACACAGCGGGATACTTACGAGGCGGAGGTATTCGATCCTGCGCCGTCATCGGTCCCGTCTAAGCTGCTGCGCGGCGCTCACGATCTGACGCACTCCCATCCCGCGACATGGACGGATGCAGCGGTCGGCTTCTTTGGCTATGACCCGATCGCCAAGGCTCTTTATCGCAAGCTTGGCGGCCAATTCGAGGAACACATCGGTTGACAGCCGCGGCAGCGGTCACCGGCGATTAGACATCACGCAGTGGAATCTTCGAATCACCGCTCAATACCTTGAGTTTTCGCGGAAAAACCTTTCGCTTATGTCAAATTTGTAGGACTCCCCGATGGCCATTCGGCTAGCGTATCGCTGCGATTGGTCAGCGAACATCGGAGCCTTGACATGCGACGCGGGATGACTCTTCTCTCACTCTGCGCCGCACTGTTTCTGTTGAACTTGCAATCGCATTCCGCAAGCACCGCAGAGGCCGACATCGCGAACACCGACATCGTGTCGGCGAGTTCCGGCCAATGCGCCACCGTCAACGCCTACAGCACCACGCAGGGGATGGCCATCGTGCAATGGCCCTGCGGCGGCGTCGCGGCCCAGCGCTGGTCCCTGGTGGCCGTTGGCAGTAAGTATCACATCGTTTCCGCCGGCAGCGGGCAGTGCCTCAACATCGATGGCGGCTCCAAGGCGGCCGGAGCTGCGATCATTCAGTGGCCATGCCAGGCGGCGAGTTCGACCAATGACCAGTGGTCGATCGTGAGCGTCGGTGAATACTACCAAATCGTCTCGGCATACTCGGGCCAGTGCTTGAACGTCGATGGCAACTCGCAGGCGGACAGTGCGACGCTGATCCAATGGCCTTGCGCAAGCGAGACGCCGGGCACGTACAACGACCTCTGGAGTCTCGCGGCCCCCACGGAACAAGTGTTGCCCTCCACTTGGACGCCGGTGATCTCGCTGCCCGTGACGCCGATCGCAATTGCCAATCTGCCCAACGGCAATCTGCTGATGTGGTCCGCATTCGATCCCTACGACTATGAAGGCGACATCGGCAATGCCGCTGGTCAGACCTACAGCGGCGTGTTCAACCCGACGACCCAAACCTCGACCGACGTGCTCGTCACCAACACCGGGGCCGACATGTTCTGCCCGGGCATCGCCGTGCTGCCGGACGGCCGCGTGCTCGTCAACGGCGGCAGCAGCAGTCCGAAGACCAGCATCTACTCGCCAAGCACGTCGACCTGGAGCACTTCGGGCGAGATGAATGTACCTCGCGGCTACGAGGGCGATACGCTGCTCTCGTATGGCACTCTGTCGAACGGCGCGTTGTCGGGCGTACAAGTGCTCACCCTCGGCGGCTCCTGGAGCGGCGGTGAGGGGGAGAAGTCGGGGGAAGTGTGGAACAGCAACACCGGCGCATGGACACTGCTGTCAGGCGTTCCCGAGACCAATATCGTAGGCCCGGATCCCCAGGGTATCTACCGTGGCGACAACCACCTTTGGATGTTCGCGCAGAGCGGCGGCACCGTGTTCCAGGCTGGACCGAGCGCACAAATGAACTGGATCACGACCGGCGGTAACGGCACGATCACCTCGGCGGGAGACCGCGGCACCGACCCCTACAGCATCAACGGCAATGCCGTCCTTTTCGACGTGGGCAAGATCTTGAAGGTCGGCGGCGCACCGGCATATCAGCAGTCGACAGGGACTACGTATGCGACCAATTCCGCGTACTTGATCGACATCTCGGCAGGGTACGGTACGACGCCGGTCGTCACCCAACTCACGCCGATGAGCTACGAGCGTGCATTCTCCAACAGCGTTGTGCTGCCGAACGGCTATGTGGTGGTGATCGGCGGCCAGAGCATTCCCGAGCCGTTCACGGACAGCGCGGCGATACTCGTTCCGGAAATCTGGAATCCCAGCACGCAGCAATTCAGCTTTCTGAACCCGATGCAGACGCCGCGTACCTACCACAGCACGGCGATTCTGCTGCCGGACGGCCGCGTATTCGTGGGCGGCGGCGGCCAGTGCGGCGCGGGCTGTCCACAGAATCACCTCACCGCCGAAATTCTCACCCCGCCGTACCTGCTGAATTCGGACGGCAGCGCGGCTACGCGCCCGGCACTCATCGCGGCCAGCACCAGCACCAGCGCGACGCTCGGCGGCACCATAACAGCCGCGACCACGGGACCGGTGGCCTCGTTCGTGCTGATGCGCCTGTCCGCCACCACCCACACGGTCAACAACGATCAGCGCCGCATTCCCCTGTCGATCAGCAATACCACCGCCCTCTCCGCTGGAGCCTATGCCTACACCTTGACCATGCCGTCAGCGGATCCCGGAGTGGTACTGCCGGGGTATTACATGCTGTTCGCGCTCAGTGCCGGCGGAGTGCCGAGTGTCTCCACGACGATTCAGATTCTGTGAAGACCGCACGCCGACCGGCGGTATGGCTCGGAGGTGCGCCACGGCTGCGGTATCGATGATCGGTATGTGGATGCTTTCGACCGCCGGGCAGGCGCAGCCCGCCGCGCCAGCAGCCTCGCCGCAGGAGCAATATGCGCGAGGCCGGGCGCTGTTCTCGGGGACGGCCGATTTGCATGGCCGCATCTACACCCACGTGACCGACATGCCGCCCAGGGTCGTGCGCTGCTCGAATTGTCACGCAGTGGCGGATGGTCCGGACGTGCCGCGCTCGCTGGCGCCGCGCCTGACCCACGACCTGCTGGTGCGGCCGCAAGCCCGGCGCGGCGGCCCGCCATCGAACTACGACTTGGCTCGCTTCTGCAGCTTGCTGCGCCGGGGCGTCGATCCCGCTTTCGTACTGATCAGCGTCGAGATGCCGCGCTACAGGATCGACGATGCGAGTTGCCAAGCGCTCTGGCGATACCTGACCGGCGCCGGTCATGAAGAAAGCGGCCGCTGATCTCGCGCGGCGGCGAGTCTGCCTGGGCGCGGCCGCGGCCTGCGCTGCGGCGCTTGGCTCGGGTGTAGCGCCGCGCGCTCGCGCGGGCTTGGTCGCCGCCGATCACGGGCGGGTAGACCCTCCAGTGCCGGTGCCTGACCTCCCCGTGCGCCGCGCGGGCGACGGTGCGCCGGCGGGCCTCGCCGCGCTGCTGCGCGGTCGGGCCACCGCGCTGCATCTCATGTTCACCGGCTGTTCCTCGGTCTGCCCCATCGAGGGCGCCATCTTCGAACGCGTCCAAGCCTTGCTGCCCGATCAGCAAGCGCGGGGGATTCAGTTGATGTCGCTCAGCATCGATCCGCTCGGCGACACGCCGCGCGCCATGCGTGCATGGCTCGAGCGGTTCAACGCGCGGCAGGGTTGGATTGCGGTGGCGCCGCAGCGCAAGGACCTGGATCGATTGCTCGACTTGTTTGGCGCGGGCCGCAATGCCGTCGACAGCCACGCCACCCAGGTCAACATCATCGACCGCCGCGGCGAACTCGTGTTCCGCACGCCGCAGCTGCCCTCCGCCGACGCGATCGCGAACATTCTGCGCAGGGTGTAGCCAGCGCCCGCGCGCATCGGACGCGATCCCCCGCTCGCCATGTCAGCGGGGAAATTAATGGCAGGTTTCCGGAAACACCCCTAGTATGTCGCAGATGGATCGGGGCAAAGGCTAAGGGAGTTTCGAATGAAGACGACTTGGGGTTTACGAATTGTCTGTTGCGGCCTGCTGACCGGCGCGCTCGTATCGATGCCTGTGGCTTCATTCGCACAGATCTCCATCGGCGTGAGTATCAACATCGAACCCCCGGCTCTTCCGGTTTACGTGCAACCCCCGTGCCCGCAGCCCAACTACATGTGGACGCCGGGCTATTGGGCGTGGGACGGCATTGGCGACTACTATTGGGTCCCCGGCACCTGGGTGCTCGCGCCGCAGCCTGGCTACCTCTGGACACCGGGCTATTGGGGCTGGGGAGATGGCGGTGTCTATGTCTTCCACGCCGGGTATTGGGGGACTCAGGTCGGCTTCTACGGCGGCGTGAACTATGGCTTCGGTTATGGTGGCGGTGGCTTTGCGGGGGGCGAGTGGCGCGGTGGCGTGTTTGCGTACAATACCGCCGCGGTGAACGTGAACAACACGGTCATTCACACGACGTATGTTAATAAGACCATCGTCAACAACACCACGATCATCAACGACACGCACACCAGCTTCAACGGTGGCCCGCATGGAGTCGAGGCGAAGCCGACGCCGGAACAAGAGACCTTCGCCCGCGAGAAACATATTGCGGCGACACCGGCCCAAGTCCAGCATGAGCAAGTCGCGAAACAGGATAAGTCCAATTTTGCATCGGCGAATCACGGCGTTCCCGCCCATGCCGCAGTGGCCCGTCCAGCCACGAGCGTAGCAGAGTTGCAGCATAGTGCCGTCGCCGCGAAAGCCGCCCCGGGAACGAAGCCTTACGTGTCGCATCCGGTGGCGGAAGCAAAGCCGGAATCGCGATCCCTTGCGAAACCCGAACCGACGAAACCCGAACCGACGAAACCCGAACCGGCACGGCCCGAACCGGCGCGACCTGCGCAGTCGCGACCTGCGCCGGCTCGACCCGAAAACATTGCGCACCCCGTGCAACCCGCTCGGCCCGCCGCAACTGAACCGAAGAGCGCCGCGCCCCGGCCGGCTCCGCCGAAGCCCGCTCCACAGGCCCACCCCAAGGAGCCGCCCGAGGAACACCGTACCGAACATTAGCGCGGGCTGTGCAAGCCGCGCCGGAGTCTCTTGCCACCCGATGATCGGTGGTCCGGCGGCGGTAATGCTCGCTGCGGTCATGCACGGTTTGAACGGCGCAGCCACGGTTCCCCTACCTGCCATGTAGGGGCCATTCTGACTGCGAATCTTCAGAACTCGCGAGGGTCTTGACAGGAGTCCCTAAAAGGTCTGTAATTTCTGTCATGGCAGAAATTACAGACGAATTGAGTGGGCCTCACGAGACGCGGCGGCGCTCGGTCATGGATCGCGTCCGAGTCCCGGTTCGCGAGGCCTTCCCGGCGCTGCTCGATCCAAGCCATTGGCGGCGATTACCGCCGGCCGTGCGGCTACGCTTCGAGCGCCAGCTGGCGCCCGGGGAATCAGCCATCTTCGTCGGTGAGGTCGCCGAGACGCGGCGCACCGCCGTTGGCTGGCTATGGGCGCAGCTCGCTCGCCTCGCAGGCGCGCCGCTGCCCCTTCATCTGCTCGCCCACACGCCAGCAATCGTGGTGGTGACGGGGGATGCCGTCGGCGCTGCGCAGCTGTGGACCCGGATCTATCACGAGCCGGGCCGGCTGCCGCAGGTCATCCGCTCGGTCAAGAGCTTTGCAGGTCCGACCGGACTGGAGGAACGCGTCGGAGCGGGCCTCGCGATGTCGCTGGTGGTCTCGGAGGAGCGGCGCGCGCTGGTGTTTCGCAGCGCAGCGTATTGCTGGCGGTGTGGTCGCTTGACCGTGCGCATTCCCGCATTCCTGACGCCCGGCGATATCATCGTCCAGCATCGTGAGGAGCGCGAGGGTCGATTCAGCTTCACGCTCAGCGTGGTGCATCCCTGGTTCGGGCGGATCCTGCATCAAGTGGCTTTCTTTCGGGATGCGACTTCGTGAATCGCTGACATGCACATCCTGGTACTAGGCGGCTCAGGCAACTTCGGTGCGCGTATCGTACGCGCGCTGCACACCGATTCGACACTGCGCATCACGGCGGCGAGTCGCCGCGCTTCCCGCGTGCCGGGCGCGGAACCCGTGACGCCCGTGGCGCTGGACTGGCAATCGGCAGCATTTCCCGACCAGCTCCGTGCGCTGAAGCCGGATCTGGTGATTCATTGCGTGGGCCCGTTCCAAGGTCAAGACTACCGGGTCGCGCAGGCCGCGCTCGCGGCCAACGCGCATTACGTGGATCTGGCCGACGGACGGGAGTTTGTCGTCCGGTTTGCCGCAGCCCTGGAGGAGCAAGCACGACGGCAAGACCGGGTGGCAATCAGCGGCGCGAGCACCTTGCCCGCGCTGTCGAGCGCCGTGGTAGATACCCTGGCAGAGTCGCTGCGGTCCGTCGAGTGCATCGAAATTTCCATTGCGCCCGGACAACTTGCGGCACGCGGCGCAGCCACGCTCACCGCCGTGTTCAGCTACTTAGGAAAGCCCATGCGGCTATGGCGTGACGGAAAATGGCAGCGCGCTTGGGGCTGGATGGATCTGCGGCGCGTTCATCTGAATATCGGCCGTCGCTGGGCTGCGGTCTGCGATGTGCCGGATCTGACGCTGTTCCCCGCCCGGTATCCGGGCGTCAGGAACGTGGAGTTCCATGCGGCGCTGGAATTCAAGTTGCAGCACGCAGCCTTGTGGATCTTGGCCGGCCTGCGGCGCGCGCGGCTGCCGCTGCCCGTCGATCGATGGGCGATCGCATTGAACCGTCTGGCCGCACTGTTCGATCCGTTTGCCGGACCCTGCGGTGGCATGCAGGTGAGCGTGGTCGGGCACAACCACGCTGGCGAGCCGCTGCGGCGCACCTGGGAGCTGATCGCACCGGCCTTGGACGGACCGGAAATACCTTGCATGGCCGCGATCCTGCTGGCGCGCAAGATTGCAACCGGAAAGGCGCCGCGATCCGGCGCTCACGCTTGCATGGGAATGCTGAGGCTTGCGGACTTTGAGCCCCTGTTTGCCCACTGGGGTATCCGCACCAGCATCGACGCAAGCGCCTCGTAAGCAATTGCAGACCGATGTGCGCCGGTGCGGGCGCTCATGCGCTTCTGCCTTTGTCAATACGCGTCTAGTTGGAGCCGGTTGCGCAATTCAATGCGTGTGCTCGTACTTGAGCTCGCCCGCATCGATGGCAAGGGCAAGCCGATTCTGCTGCGGCGGCAGCGGGCAGGTGGCGAAGTTCGTGAATGCACACGGGGGATTGAAGGCTTTGTTGAAGTCGACGTCGATACGATCGGCATCGGGCAAGGCGACGTACAGGAAGCGGCCGGCGCCGTAGGTCTGCTTGCCGCTCGTCGCGTCCGAAAACATCACGAACAACTCGTGATCCCCGGGCGCCTCGAGAATCGTATCCAAGCGCCAGGAGCGTCCATCGTGCTCGAAGACGATGGCTCCGGGTGAAGTCATATCCTCGGTCATACCGAGAATATTGGCGATCGGGATATGACGCTCGGGCACATAGGGCTCGAAGCGCGCCTGGATATGCCAGTCGGCCCGCACCGGAAAATACTGCAGACCCTTGAACTGCAATCGGTTCGGGCTGACGCTGTCGCGCACGCGAATGCCGAGATGTCCGACTCTTTCGATCAGCATGAAATGCAGCGAGCCTGCGATGAGTTCGGTGGGCTTGTCATGAACGTCGGAGACGAGGTCCATGCTCGTGACCGGTTTGCCGAGATAGGTCATCGCCTTCGAGGCGTGTGCGATATATTGAACGCGACCATCTTTCAAAACGAATGCACCCGTGTCGGCCGCCAGAGCGGCATCATCCAGCGAGAACGCTTCGGTGGGCGACCGGCCGAAGCTGTTCTCCCCGTCCTTGAGCCAATAAAGCGCGATCGGCGTCAACCAGCCCGTTGGGCCGGTCAGCGACGCCAGGCGCTTGGCGCGCCAATCCGCGATCCGTGCGGACTCGTCCTGCAAATCGTCGGCCGCGGCAATACTCAAAGCCATCGTTGCGGTGAGCCCGACGATCGCTGCCACCTTGCGCATGAGCGCATGAAGAGAATTCGAACGCATCGGCAGATTATACATTGCGCGGCTGCCAGCATTTGCCCGGATTGCGCCATGCAACTGCCAGAAGGGACTTGCAGACTCGCGGCATGGTCCCACTCGAATTTTCTATCGTGAGGTAGACTGGTCATGTTGCAAGATTACGAAGCGGCAGGGATGGCGACGACATGAAAGCGTTCGGACTCTTGGGACGTGCGCTTCGTCGCATCGGCTCGCTCGCGGGCTATGGGCTGCAGTTTGGTCTCGGCGAGTTTCGTTGGACGCCTCCCGCCTGGATCAGCAAGTCTCGCCAATCGATGCGCGGCGCTTGGGCCTCCGCCCGGCGCAACCCCCGGCGCAGCGGGCTCATTGCCGCCGCCCTTTTGAGCTCAGGTCTAAGCGCACTCGGCGGTTGGCGTTGGTACGAATCCCTGCCCAAGCCCGTCGAATACGAAGTCACGGTGACCGCCCCCGACCGGACATGCATCGAATGCACCCCGCCCGGCAAGCCCAACGTCGTCGTCGTGCATTTTTCCGGTTCCGTGGCGCCATTGAGCGACTCGGGCAAAGTCGTAGACCCGGCCAAAGCCGGGTTCCGCGTGCAGCCAGCTGTTGCGGGAGAATGGCGCTGGGTCGACGACAAGACCCTCGTCTTGACTCCCAAGGCGGACTGGCCGATCGGCGAGAATTACACCATCCACTTTGCGAAGCACGGCTTCACGGCAGCGCAGATCCACCTGGCGAAATACGAGGTCAGCTTCGCCTCGCCCGTGTTCTCGGCCGAAATCGCGAGCAATGAGTTCTATCAGGACCCGGTGGCGGCGGCGGACAAGAAAATCGTCACGACGCTGCGCTTCACGCAGCCCGTGGACAGCCAAGCGCTCGAGCGCCGGATCAAGCTGAAGCTGTTCGGCAAGGTCACGGACACGATCGAAGAAGAAGAGACGCCCGCCCCCGGCTTCACGGTCACGTATGACAAGCTCAAGCTGCATGCCTATGTGCAAACCGGCCAGTTACCCGTGCTCGCGAAGGGTGGCCGGGTCGACTTACAGATCGCTGCGGGCGTCCATGCAGCGCGCGGCGGTAACGAAACGAAGGGGCCGCTGACGGCCAGCGTCGCGGTTCCCGGCCTCTACAGCCTGGCGGTGACGGACCTGCGCCTGACCATTGCCCGGGACGAACGCGACAATCCCAGCCAGGCGCTGGTGATTGCGACCTCGCATTCGATTACCGAGCCTGAAATGACGTCGCACGTCCACGCCTGGCTCCTTCCGGACAAGCACCCGGATCCGCAGCGACAAAAAGCCTGGGAACATGCCGATACCCATCGGCCCTTTCCGTGGAACGTGAATCTCGTGACACCGCAGATCCTGGCCAGCGCCGTTCCGCTGCCGCTCGCTTACGTCGCCAACGAGCGGGAACACGTCGAGTTGCACAGCTTCGCCCTCAAGGCCGACCCCGACAGCCAGATCTACCTGCAGGTGGATGGAGGGTTACGCTCCTTCGGCGGCTATTTGATGGCCGATCCGGTCGCCAAGATCCTCAAGATGCCGGAGTACCCGAAAGAAGTGCGCATCGCCTCGCACGGCGCCCTGCTCGCGCTGTCGGGCCAGCGCAAGCTCAGCTTGCTCACTCGTGACGTCCCCGCACTACGGGTTCAGGTCGGGCGACTGCTGCCGGACCAGTTGCAACATCTGGTCACCCAGACTGGCGGTGATTTCGCCCATCCCAACTTCAACAACTATTCGTTCGATGCCGCGAACATCACCGAGGACTTTGACGAGGTCCTGTCGATGCCGACATTGCCGGCTGGAACGGCCAACTATCAGGCCCTGGATCTCGGCCCCTACCTCAACAAACCCGGCGCGGGCCGTCAGGGCATTTTCATGCTCAACGTGCAGGCTTACGATCCCGTGCGCAAGCGGATCATCGGTCCGCGAAATGGCGACGGGCAGACGTCGGACACGCGTCTCATCGTGGTCACGGACTTAGGGTTGCTGGCCAAGAAATCCGTGGACGGTTCGCAGGACCTGTTCGTGCAGTCCATTGCCAGCGGCGAACCGGTCGAGGGCGCCACCGTCCAGGTCATCGGCAAAAACGGCGAAGCGGTGCTCACCGCGAGCACCGACGTTGCAGGCCATGTTCGCTTTCCCGATTTGAAAGGCTTCGAGAACGAACGCGAACCGGTCCTTTATCTCGCCAAGCGCGGGGCCGACAACTCATTCCTGCCGATCAACTCGCACGTCGAGGTGCTGGAACTGTCGCGCTTCGACGTGGGCGGTATCAGCAACAAAGCTGAACACGCGGCGCTCAGTGCCTATCTATTCTCGGATCGCGGCATCTACCGGCCCGGCGATGAAATCCGCGCCGCAGCGATCATCAAGACGCAAGACTGGCGCCGTCTGCCCGAGGGTCTGCCGCTACGCGTCGAGATCACCGATCCGCGCGGCCTCGCGGTGAAGCGCGAGATCCTCCATCTCTCAGCGGCCGGGTTCGAAGCGATCCACTACCAGACTCACGACACGGCCGCAGCCGGTGCTTACACGATCAATCTGTATCTGGTGAAAGCCAATGAGCGCGAGGACCTGATCGGTACGACCACCGTCAAGGTGCAGGAGTTCCTGCCGGACCGGCTGAAGATCGCGACACATTTCTCATCGGAACGAACCGAGGGCTGGGTGACACCGGATAAACTCCAGGTGCTCGTCGGTCTCGAAAACCTGTTCGGCACGCCGGCGACGGATCGACGCTTGCAGGCGACGATGCGTCTGTCGCCGGCGATACCGAGCTTTGCGCAGTACAAGGACTTCGAATTCCGCGATCCGCAGGCCGCCAAGGACGGGCTTACAGAAACTCTCTCCGAGCAGCGGTCCGGCGCCGATGGTCATGCGAGCTTTGACTTGAACCTTTCGCGCTTCGCGCGCGCGACCTACCGCGCGAGTGTCGTCGTCGAGGGCTTCGAAGCGGACGGGGGCCGCGGCGTGACCGGCGAGGCCACGCAACTGGTCTCGAACCTGCCTTTTCTGGTCGGATGGAAGGCCGATGGACGCCTCGACTACATCGCGCGCGGCAGCGCACGCAGCGTCGAGGTGATCGCCATCGACGAGAAACTCGCGCGCATCTCGGCGCCGGGCCTGAAGCTCGAGCGGCTCGAGCGGCGCTATGTTTCGATACTCCTCAAGCAAGACAGCGGCGTTTACAAATACGAGTCGCGGCTCAAGGAGATACCGATCGATGCCGCGGAGCTGCCGTTGCCGGGCGGCAATGCGCACCTCGATCTCGACACCGGCAAGCCCGGCGACTTCAGTTACCTGATCAAGGACGACAGCGGACAGGTCTATGCACGCATCGACTTCACCGTCGCCGGGGCGGCCAACCTCAGCCGCTCGCTCGAGAAGAATGCCGAGCTGCAGATCGTGCTCGACAAGCACGACTATGCGCCCGGCGACACGATCAGCATGCAAATCCAAGCACCCTATGTTGGAACGGGACTGATCACGATCGAGCGCGACCACGTGTACTCGTGGCAGTGGTTCAGGACCAAGACGACGAGTTCGGTGCAAACCATCCGTGTTCCGGACGGCCTCGAAGGGAACGGCTACGTCAGCGTGAGCTTCGTCCGCGACCCGGCGTCGGACGAGATCTACAGCTCGCCGCTTTCCTACGGGGTGCAGCCCTTCTCGATCGCGCTCGATGCGCGCCGCAATGCGATCCAGCTGCACACGCCGGCTCTCGTCAAGCCGGGCGAGAAGCTTGATATCGCTTACCGGACCGCACAGCCAGCGCGCATCGTGCTGTTCGCCGTCGATGCCGGCATCCTGCAGGTGGCACGCTACAAGACGCCCGACCCGCTTGCCTATTTTTTCCAGAAGCGCTCCCTCGATGTCAGCACGCGGCAGATTCTCGACTTGATCCTGCCGGAATTCCGCGCCGCAATGCTGTCGGCACCCGGAGGCGACAAGGGCTCGCTGCTGGGCGCGAACCTCAATCCGTTCAAGCGCAAGACCGATCGTCCCGTCGCCTGGTGGTCCGGTGTCATCGATGCGAGCGATCAAGAACGGAGCCTGGAGTGGACGGTTCCCGATTATTTCAACGGCAGCCTGCGCATCATGGCGGTGGCGGTCAACGATGCGAGCATCGGCGTGGCAGACCAGACGGTCGTGGTTCGCGGCGATCTCATTCTCTCACCGAATGCGCCGCTGACCGTGACGCCCGGCGACGAGTTCGAAGTGGGCGTCGGGGTTGCGAACAACGTCGTCGGTTCCGGCGCCGACGCGGCGGTCACGGTGAAACTCGAACCGTCGGAGCAGTTCGAGGTCCTAGGACCCGCCCAGACGACGCTCAAGATTGCCGAGAGAGCTGAGTCCCGGGCACGCTTTCGCGTGCGGACCCGCGATGTACTCGGTTCGGGCAGCTTGAAGTTTGCCGCGAGCCTGGGCTCGAAAACCGGCGCACTGGCCGCCACCGTGTCGGTGCGTCCGGCCACGGCGTACGTGACCTCGCTGCTCGCCGGCAGCTTCAGCGGGGAGGCCCGTGTCCCGGTCACCCGCATGCTGTATCCGCAGTACCGCACGCTGGCAGCGAGCATTTCTACGCTGCCGCTCGCGCTCGCGCACGGACTGATCGGCTACCTGGATCGCTATCCCTACAGTTGCACGGAACAGCTCGTCAGCGAAGCCATGCCGGCGATCGTGCTGTCGCAGCGGCCGGAGTTTGGCGAACTGAAATCCCGGGCGGGCGCGAGCCTCGCTTCGATGATCGATGAGCTGCGCGCGCGCCAGATCGGCGACGGATCCTTCCGCTATTGGGCCGGCGGCGTGGAAACCGTCGATTTCGTCTCCGTCTACGCCTTGCACGTGCTGCTCGAAGCGAGCGAACGCGGCGAAGCCGTCCCCGCCGATTTGCTGGCCGCCGGCAAACCCTACCTGTTCCGGCTCGCGCGTCGTGACGGCGACAGCCTCGCCGACGATCGCACCTCGGCCTACGCGATCTACTTGCTCGCGCGCGAGGGTGTCGTCGTCTCCAACGAGGCGGCCGCCCTGCAGCAGCGTCTTGCCACCCGCTACGCCAAGGACTGGCCGCAAGACATCGCAGCCGCGTATCTCGCCGCCGCCTATCAGCTGATGAAACAGGACAGCGCCGCCAACCAGGCGATCGCCAAGCTGAAGTTCGGCGCCATGACCGACGCCGTTCGCTGGCATGGACCCATGAGTAGCGA
>Ga0116231_10002816_pt1 | contig 36257 bp, 23 predicted proteins | sample S1TSphgellanicum_2_FD_89695 | JGI IMG/M metagenome (GOLD analysis project Ga0116231, IMG submission 89695) | Host-associated microbial communities from peat moss isolated from Minnesota, USA - S1T2_Fd - Sphagnum magellanicum MG | ecosystem: Host-associated > Plants > Peat moss > Unclassified...
CCAAATTTTTAATAAACTCCCCCCCCCCTTTTTCCCCCCCCCCCCCCCCCCCCCCCTTCAAATCCTACCTATCAATTTACTAAGGTTTGTTCTAGTTCATGGATGATGAACATAGGTCCTCATATGTAAGTATTACAAACAATTTATAGTGGAAACAATGCCATAATTGCAACCATTTTGGTTTAATTAATGCATATTTTACTAAATTTTGTTTACCTAATTTATTATGGAATGGACATTACAATACATCTTTTCATGTAATTATTATAAGTATGTACTATTGAATTATGATTTAAGTTTAAGGTTGGAACACATATATTAATTAGTAAGTTTTTCATAAATGTATAGTAATTATCCTTAAGTAGGCTAAATTTGGGGGGAAATTTTTTAAGTTTACACAAATGTAAAGTAATACAATTTCATTCTATATATTATTTAAAGAGAGTGAAAAAAATTAAGTTGGAAAGATCACACAAAGGTAAGAAACATATGTTCTCTTTTGGTTTTGTATGAAATTTATTTGATTGTTTTTTAAAATTTTGGTATTTTTTTTTTAGTCAATAAAAATTTATAATTTAAAAGCTTTAAATTTTGGTTTCTAAATTTTTTCCTATGTTCTTTTAAATTTGTTTGTTTTGCATTATATAATTTGTATAATTTATATAATTTTTTGGGTTTAAGGCATATATCACTAAGATTTTTTTTTGTTAGGATTTGTATAGTTAGGGTTGTAATAGGGCTTATGGCAAAATATCATTTGAATTTTTAGGGTTATGCCTTATGATTTAGTGTATAGGAATTTGGTTCATATATTTCAAGGTTTAAGGTTCATACTCTAAATTTTACTCATTGTATTGGTTTTTTATCTTATCAATTGTTTAGATCTATACCATAATTATGAATCTCCTTTGTTTCCATATGTTCCATAGTTGTTAAAGTTCAATATTTTTTAACGCATTTTTCTATGAATTATGATCTTTTAGTGTTGCATTTTCAATTGGGACTACAAACTTTGGTGGAATGTTGTCATTTTTTATTCCTAAAAGTATGCATTTGTCTCTTGTTATTTCTTTTGTTTTTTGTTTATATTTTCACAATTCAATCTCTTTTCATTTCTTAGCTATTGGACATAGAATGGGCGTCAAGTTTCATTAAGTATATAACCATAAATAAAGGTTTTAGATATTTCATATTCAATATCTCTTTGTAATTTGATTTTTTCATACCCATATGCAAATAATGTATTTACTCCTCACAACCAACATGGATTTTATGGCCTAAGGCAAGTATTACATTTTGCACTTCTCAAATAATGTGCATTAATTATCATTATGTGGGTATTGTTACATGGGGTTTTTAGACATTATGGGTTTAAGGTACAATCTAGGTATTGCATATGTGAACATATTTCAATGATGGAAAATTTAATAGCTCAATGTGGGTATTGCCAAAATTTGTTTTAGTATATGGTTTCGTAATGCAAGTATTGTATGTGATGTACATTGGAACAATAGGTATTTTATATCATGATATGGGTATTGTAATGGGAATTTTAAACCACAACATCAATTTTAAAGGAGCCATGTATGTGTTGCGTTTTGGGTTTTTGTTCAATGATGAATGTTTATAGAATTATAAATTCTTTTGGTGCAGGAATTTGTCCTACTTCCTTCAATCATGGGAAGGGTTCCAAAGTCCCATTCCATTCATGTCCAAAACCTCACCAAGTCCCCTTTCTCAAACAAAGACTTTGGTTTAAAGGTCTGGGATATGCCATGGAGGGCAAAATAAAGTGACCATTCAATTTGCTTATGTTCCATATGCTCACATCTTGGAATTCTTGGACGGTGAACGAGGGGATACGAGCACTCCTACGGAATGGAATGCTTATAAAAACTTTCTAAGCCGAATGGATGTCAAGTAACCAACTATCAAAAACCACCTCGGACATATGTCAACATTTATGGCATTAACCTTTTTAATTTCTTTAATTCATATACCAAAGATGTAATCATTTATGTCTTGAAAGTTTTTTCGTGTAGGTATTAGTGTGAATATGGACCAAAAGACTGTTGGGAAAATTCAACCCACACTCGATCTATTAAACGAAGATGCTTAGCGTCATTCTCAATCAAACATTTATACATACGGCCTATTGTGGCTAAGATCATAATTTATCATAAGGCCCATACATGAATTGATGGGTCATTTGCACATGGTGAGCATGACTTGGAATCCATTTCTTATATGTCTCGTTATGTTGCACACATGTCACAAACATTGAAGGACCACATATGGGCCCAACTAAGCTTAAGTGACATGGCTAAACAAATATATGACACACATAAAGCAATTCAGTGGGAACATGTGAATGTGGGTCAAAGTGTGACACAAGATGATTTCATTCAGCTTCAAGACATTGCATATTTGGATCGGAAACATAAGAAAAGGAATTGGTGTTTACACACCAACCTTACAATTTCAATTTGGTCTAGGGCTCTCCAACATTCAGATGATGTGTTTTTATTTCAAAATGTTGGTGAAATCAATGAGACTCAAGTCCCATTCACCATAAGTATTCAAACACCAACTCAATGTGAGTCCATGTTATCATATCTACTCTTGTCAATGAATTAATCACATATTTGAAGCCTAAGCTTCAATATTTTGTTCATCATAATTTTGTTGTTAATTGGTAGGACATGCAATTCAAATTATGTTTGAAATTTATGCAACCAGGGTTTGTTACATTAGTGATTGATTTTATAGAAAATATTCTTTTGCAATTCAAAATGAAGTGCAATCCATGCACTAGCATTATTTTGGTTCACATTGCTTATCGACCTAACCCTAATTTTGATATGGATGATGTAGATTTCTTTTTTATAATTGAATATCACTTTTATATTAATGATGACCATAAACATGATTCCTATTTTGTGCAACATTGGTTGCAAAAACATTAGATTTACATGGTTGAAGAAATATATGCCCCCTCTACTCACTTTGTGTGGTCAAATGGCTATGTAGGCCAATTCAAATCACATAAACCTTGGTATTTTGTGGGACATTATCCTAATTTGATAGGTGGGTGTGTAATGATCTGGTCACTTTTTGGAATGGGTCATGGGAAATGAGTTCATGATGGGTTGGGGCTGTTATTAAGCGGTTTTTGTAGCAAGAACAACTAAATGCCCATGGTGTGCATTTATAAAATGCAACAGAAATTATAAGTTTCCTATGCAAAGGTTTGTTTGAAAGGCCATAAACCTTTTACACTAGCCACCGCAAACTAATTAAAAGGATATTTTGGTTCATAAGTATAGATGATGTTGATCGAAACATTGCCCATGCTTGTGATCCAATTCTTGGCACTCAAAAATTGCATTCCATATGTGCCTTGAAGGTCCATTCATGGTTAAGGTACCAAAAAAAGAAAAAAAAGACTTAAGGATTTTTTTAAGTTACTTTTTACACATAACATTTATATGAAACAAACTTAAATGAGAAAAATTGAATAGTCCAATATTTAAATAATTCATGTGTTAATGGTGATTTTTCACATTCATACATAATTGTGTATAAATATTTTTGTTTAATGCTAGAAATGCAAAAAATCCCAAAATGAGTTTCAATGGACAACCAAACATGTTTTTTGGCAAGATTATTTCCTACACATGTGACTTGCATTGAAAGCTAAACATTTTGAACCCATTGAACATAATTTTTTTATCAAATGGTTTTTTAAATGAGTCCTTTGCCTTATAGCCCTTTCTTTCAAAATTTCAAGACTTTGAAATTTTTGTATGATTTGGTTTTTCATCAAATTCATCCAATGAACATGTACTTTCATAGAAGGGGGCATGTTTTTGTTGTACAAAAAATTTGAAATCAATTATATGATTTTATGCCTTCCTTTTGATTATTTTTTTAAAATGTACTTTAAACATTTGATTCCTTTAGTTTATAGGATTCAAAATGACATTTACATAATATCCAAATTATTTTAAAATATTTTTATTTATTTAAAAAGACATCATTTTATCTATTGCCACACAATAATCCAATACAATTATAATAATGTAAGATAAACAAAAATCCAAAGTTGTCCTTTGCAGTCCTTTTTCAGTTAGACATTCTTTTTTGGTACCCTAATTGTGAATGGACCTTTGAATCAATATCATGTTATTGAACTAATGGTCAAAGAGTTGGCATGTTTTTGCTATTTTTGCATGGAAAGACAATGGTCTACATGTTTGTATGTTCAATGGACAAAGGATTGGAAGCCAGAAACATTAAAACCTATAAATACTCATTTTGTGTGATCTATCATGGAAGAGGAAGATGTTAATTGGGATTATGGTGAGGATGGAGATGCATTTACTACTTGTTTGGAAATAGGAGATAACTTTGTTATTAATGTTGCTACTAACAATGATGAGGGCCAAGAATTTTGGCTTGTAAGGTGCTTAAAACCTCTTCATAAAGTTAATAAAGATTTCATTGATGACCATTGGTGATGATGTAGTTGAAGGTATTTATTATCAAAAGTGGGGCACATCTTAATCTTCTTATGATCTATTAAAAGGCATCTCAAACTATATTTACCTACTCCCATTTGGTACAAGCGATCAAATTTCCAATGTTTCCAAAACATCATTGTGTGAGTGGTAATGGTCATGTATACGAACTACATGTTTATGTATAAGATCTATTTTGGTTATTTTAAATGTTGACGATTGATCCTAACTTGCAAAACTTAAATTTACTTGAAGTGCCTTATCAAATGATTGGTGAGAAACTTAATGATTAATATTGACTTGTTTATGACATGAAGTGCAACCCAACTTAGCAATGAAAGGTTGTTTATGAGGTTCAATTCCTCACCGAATTAATAAATTTTAAGATTTAAATAACTTAGGTAGAATATGCAGTTTGTGCACATGTTCTTATCATCTGTCCCATGTGTCAAATTCACATGTTCTTGCTTAATGGATAAGAAGCCAACATATGGGTTTATGGATGGTGTGAACATTTCAAAAGTTCTCAGCTATTAAAGTTGGCCATGAACAATAGATTCAAATTTCATGTGTTATTTGTTGTCCTTTCCAAGGTCTGGATGAGCCACATAGCCCTAGTTTGCATGTTGTTGTTGGTCATGGGCTTGTTGAAGAGTGTGCAACATTGGTAAGTTGATCCACCTTTCAATCTTGGAGTAAATATTTGTGAACAATTGTTAATTATAGTTTATGTCAAGTTGGTTCTTGGATTTGTTAATATTTGTTTTTTGTTTCCTCATCCCATATTTAAACAAATGTCAAGAAAGTTAGTGCATTCCATTAATTTATCATTATGATGCAAGGAAGCTATCGAAATGAACTCACCAAAGTTACCAGTGCTTATGATTTACCTTCAAGGTGCAATATCTCTTGCAATATGTATTTTGCATCAAAGTAGAGTCCTCTTGTTTTAGCAGGCTACATTAAAGTCACAAAATTTGGATTTGTTACATTTGTTGGTTTCTAAGATTCCAATTTCTTGTTCCATTTTTGACAACTTAAGTAGTTGTCTTAAACATTTGAATGGTATGAATATGGGTAGCCTGTTGATTTAATGTTTTTTGCATTGTTTTGTAGGTAGGAAATACACATTGTTGGACCTAATTATGCAATGAAATACCAAACAATTACAGAAAATGTCATTGAGCTATCGTTCTTGCTTAGAATTACTTATTAAACAAGGTCTAGAAAGGTTAGCCTTCCCACCTATATTTCTATTGTTGTGGTACAATGTAATGTTTTGTAAACATAAAACAAAGATTATAAGAGATGATGGTAATGAGATTCTAAAGGATGAATATTAATTTTGAATTTGACTTAGTTTTGAGTTAATAACATTGTTCTTCAAACTTAATGGTTAGTTTGGTCCTAAAAATATTGCGTGGAATTTGTATTGTGGTGGTTCCCAAATCAACTTGTTATTTTGCCTTATGAACGTTTTTTGAATATTTTTCAATTGTAAAGTTGCAAACTTCTTATTGCAGAGTTTTGTACAATGTACAATGGTTGTTTTTTTTGGAGCTTGTTCTCTAACTTTTAGAACAAAGTGTTAGCAAAAATCATAGACATTAGTAGGTTAAACCTCCATTTTATTGACTAAATGAAAATTTTGATTTCCTTTCTGATGTTCAATTTTAGATTCTATATAGTCTTTGAATTACTTGGCCAACATGAACATTAGCCATGATGCGGTTTATGCACAAGGGGTGGTGCTAAAATCTTAATCCTAGCAAATGTCTTGATTCTATTTTGAGGATTGTTAGTTTGACATAAATATACAAGATACACATGCAAACTAGGACAAAAAACGTCTAGTACAAATCACTAATATATCTACTTGGAATTGTGAAATTGTATTTTGTTTTTACTTTCCTCCCATTTTGATTTGAACTTTGAAATGTGGGTAAACATTGCGTGCTAGTTCATTGAAAAGCAACATGATATAATCATTGCAATTATTTTTTACACATCTTTTGAACTATTGATTCAAAAAATTACAAAAGGTATTTACAATGTTGATGGTACATGTCTATAATGCCAAATTTGTAATTGATCTTGGGATGTCAGTGCCCATAAGTGTGGTGACATAATTTGCCTTTTGTATGAGGGACCATTTCAAATGTGAACCCTAAACCATGGTTGTTGCCTTTTTATTTCACAAGGGATGGTTATGAGGAACATGTTGTAGAGCTCTCTACAAAGCTACCCATAGACTTGCATATAAATTAACTTGAGAAAAGCTATAGGCTTTTCACATCATAGCTCGATCTACCCCATCCTATGTGAGTTTACATTAGTGAGAACATGAAGAGCATCAAATCCAAAACCCCCTTGAAACCAAACTTCTATAAAGATGTCCCATTTGGACCTCACCCAATGGTATAAGGATTTCAGTAGAGCAGTTGTATGATCACCTTTTAGCCTAAAAGGAACAACATCCAAAACACACCAACTATTATAGAGGTTTCATAACTTTATTGTTTGGAAGGACAAGGGATATTCAATACTCACTTGTGATACAAAAAATGGGAATTTTTTTACAACAATTTTGTGATACCTATAGGCACGGGTTCCAATGAGCTATGGTACTCAACAATGGTACTGCAATCAAAGCAATTCTTTGAATTGCATTTAGACGTTCAACAATGCCAACAATCAAATGACATATTTGAGAATTGATTTCAAAGCACAATCCAAGTAACCAAGGCAATTGTAAGTCATGATCACCACAACATCCACCACATCATGTGCACATAAAAAAAAGTCTAGAGATGTATGATACATAAAAAAAAATGTTCAAATGAATAAACAACAAAACTTAATTTGCACATAAATTCGGAATGCATTCCATGCTTATTCAATAGATAACATATGAATTCTTTCGGCTAGTCAACTATTATGTTCAAGTTCAACTTGTCTCTTGGGGTTTCTTTAACATTCTTGTCATCTGTTCCTTCCCTGCCACCACCCAAGCCTAGTTGAGTAGGTCCATTGTTAGCAAAGTTTCCAAGCATGTCCAATTTGCATATGTAATATCAATCATTCTATGCCTCCTATCATATGTGAGATGATTGTCACAAGAACATTTGAGAACTCTTTACAAATTCACCATGATTAAAGATGTATTTTGATATTCCACAAGGACTAATCCAAGCTCCAATGTCTGACCTTCAAGGCGATTCTTTTCCTCTATGAAATGAAAAAAAGTTTATTAAATTACAATTTGGGCAACACCATAAAACTTCATCCATTTCTTCTTTCATCATGTTTGGAAAAATTAAACATAAAAAATATATATCAAAGTTTTTCAATAATTGTGGCAATGTATTAACTAGCATGACATTATGCTGTAGAAGCAATAGGTGGCACTGTTGATCATGCAAAGATCATGGCACATTACTAAAAAACAATAGCTACTTGACTTTGTGTATTTAATCACAATAAAGTGACTAACCTCCACTATAAATGTTTTGGTATTTAGTTGTTTTTTCAACCACTTCTGCTTTGGACAATCCCCCAAGTGCGGGTAAAATGGCAATCATGCTACCTTCTACTACACACAACTCTCCATGCTAATACATTAATACCATGCACACAATGTCATAACACAATTGGGCATCAATCTATGGACAACAATACCAAAACTCAACATGATTACACTGATATGCCTTAAATTCAGCACCCGTGAAGTCAACTTCTACAACATTTCACATGATTAAATAATTACTTTCAAATTAAAACAACATTGAGTAAAAGCATCAAGCATTGAAATCATTCAATGAACATACCTGAACCAAATCGTATTCATTTGACCAAAAACATCATATTGTAATCACCTTGATCCCATGTCTGATAAAAGAAACATGATTCCAAAAAGAAGTATGCACATAAAATTTGCATACTATTTGGCTATCACAAAGACTTTATCAACATTTAAACCCTATTGGAGATTAATTTTCTATTGATTGGTGTATGTATTTGTTACCAAAATGAAGTTTCATGAACTCATAACTAGATAGTACACTATGTATATGATGTTATCTATACATGTGTGTAAATACACAAAACACATACATTTTACAAGCCGTTTTCCAAAAAAAAAAACCCATCATCACTTGCACTTGCCATGCTACTTTTGAACCTTATCAGGACCTTTTTCAGTGCCTTGAGCTACTTTCAAAGCTTGCCTAATAGTCTTTGTAGTAGAAACTGGTTTAACCACATGTTTGACAACTCTTCTTCCTCACTTTGACACCTTTGGTTTTTTGATACCAAAATTTGGTGCATCTAAGACTAGCTATTCTTCTATATAGTTGTTTGCAACTTCTTCTACACCTGCATTTCCAAGCTCATCCATTAAAATAGGCCCTTGTGGGTCACCTTTTTCTCCTGAATAGATTTCATCAAGCTCCAAAAAGTTACCATGTTCTTCAAATGTTAATGCCTTTCTATTTGCATCTTTTGAGCCCACTTGGACATTTTTTCTTGCAACCACATTTGGTTGCAAGGGAAATGGAGGTGGTTGAGAACCATGACTTGGCCTTCCAACATGTACACATTTTGGTGATGAAACCTCTCCATCACATAGTTGTTTGGCAACAACTTACTATTTTGGTGCTAAGCATGAACATTTCCAATGCTACGATTCACATGGTTCTATTGTAGTGGAAAAGTTTATGCTTGTTTCCAAAAGACTTTTTGAAGGTCTTGTAGTTGCTAGTCCACAAACATCACACACACTTAGTAGTTAATATCTAGCAAATTGCAAATCATAAAGGATAACAAAGTCTTTCAAGTCATGCACAATTTTGAAACATAGGACCATGTGGACTAGATATAAGGCTCTATAATTCACAAAAGATTACTACAAAGTACATTATATTACACAAGTGCATTAGTTAGTACTTTCTAACCTGCATTCAACAAATTAGTCCACAATTATGGATTAGTTACATAATACTTCACTAACAGCCTATAATTTGCATTCATGAAGCTTATTAAAAATATCTCAAGCATACTAGACTCATGAGTAGACCATGAAGTACACAAAAGCGCTAGATATGTAAGAAGAAATAAGTGAACTAATGGACTTGAATTCCATCAAAATAATCAGTGTATAAGGCTAAACTTGACCAATGGACTCAAAGTACACAAGTCCATCATCATTAATTACTTTGAATCCAAATAATCCACTACAAAAATACACATAATTTGATGATGTCCACATAATGGACTTGATATATACATAGTCCACATATGTCCATAAAATGGACAATATGTAGGAACAAATTAGGGAAGTGATGGACTTGGATTTCATCATAGTAATTATAGACAAAGTTAGACCTAAACAATGGATTGCATGTACACACATAGTCATGGCTAACTATTATAAATCCAAATAATTCCATTGTAGAAAACCTTTGTGGACTTGATGTACACAAAGTCCATAAAATCAATCCACAAAAGTACTATGTCAACCTATATAGTACAAAGATGCAAGAAGCTGAAGGTCACATAAATACCAAATTGTTTAATTGTCTTACATTCTTATAACAAATTCCAATATTAGAGCAGCATTCAATGTTCCACAATGTAGAATTTTCACCACCTTAATGCCCTAATCCAATATTGTAAACTAACATTTGGATTTCAAATTTAAAGCACCACTAACCCTAGTCCATAAGATGGGTAGAAACAAATGTGACTTCCACCCAAATGCATCCTATTTATTTATAAGACATAAACCACACTTGGACCGTACAACAAATTCACAACAAACAAAGTGAAAAATGAATGTAAAATGAAATAAGAATTTGAAGCTTTAAACTTGCCTTTGGTTCCAATCTTGTTGCGCTTAAAATCATCATAAAATGGATTACTATTTTTTCATTTATGTTCACCATGATCATCCAACTTCTCCCTAGGTTTTGAAATCTCAGACCTTGCCCACCAGTCTAGGTGAATATCTTGATTGTAATCCGTCACCAAACACTTGGTGGAAATAGAAAAGTGTGCCACAACGCACCAAGAATGATACATATGCAGACAAAACACTAATTGATAGTTCCATACATGTGAAAATTTTCTACCACAAAATGCACATGATGTAATTATCACAAATTCCATCCCCCATGTTGAATTTGGGTTATCTAAGTTTAAATCACCTCTGAAAAAGAAAAGAGGTTTCAGGTGGATAGAAAAACCTCCTTTTCCACATTTAATTACACTATATGATGTATTTCTAAGGCAATCTATCAAATTTCGATCTTGCCCATTCGACTTGCTTAACCAGTGTCAGAGACTTTTTTAGGGCAGTTGTGTAGTCAATTTCACCTTCAACAACCATTGCTTCAAATGCATCACATATACTTCTTTGCACCTCTACCTTCTTAGTAATTTAAAATTCCTCAGACTCCAAATGTTAGGACTATGAACACCTTAGAGGTTTTTGTCTTAGAAGATGTGACATGTGCATCCCTGGTAAGTGCACTTTCTAAAGGTGCAAGTACAACATCGCTGAAGTAACCATCCTGGATAGAGTCCCATTCAGCTTTTTACTTTTCTATGTTTGCCTTCAAATCCTAAAGGTGTGATAACAATTTTGACAAAAAATCCTTCACCACCCATAAATGGTATTACCTGTCATCCAACTGTGTTTTATAACACATGACGTCCTTGATAACCTCAAGCTACATTTGTAGCAACTTGTTTAACTCACACTCTACTTCTAGTAGTTGACTTCAGATTAAGTGTAGTACTAAACAACTAACTAATGTTCATTGTCGGCTCAAGTTCTATTGGAGTTGTTGCAACTTTAATGTCATCCACTAACTCCCCTTTTGCATCTAAATTTCTTTCCTCCTTGTCAAGGCTAAGGCTTTTCTTGTTTTAAACCTAATGAATTTATCTTCACTAACAATTTACAAACTTGTTTTTTTCTCATCTAGGTTGCAAACAAAACCTAGTTCATGGCATGACTCCCCTTCTTGCAAACTATACCTCTAACCATGGCAATGGGAATCAAACATGAACTTGGCAACCATGTTTTTTGATGAAGAACCATCCATGGGTTTTCTATACAAGCGATCAACTCAGGATTGCCACATTACATGTATTTGTAACCATTCTTATTGACAAGCCCACCAAAAACTTCAACTTTTGATTCTTTTAAATCTTTCAGAACTTTCAAAGTTTTCAAACATCGTCCCTAATGACTAAGGTTGTAGGCCTCAACAAAGTGACCTAGATTGATAAACTTAACACCTCGTGTAATAATATGGGGAACTTTCCCATACAAAGGATCGACACCTGTAGAACCTTTCAATTTGCTCCCTTCTTGTTTGACCTTGAACCTCTTACCATTGCCTAGTCTATTAAAACCCCGACCTTGTGATTGCCCATTCAATTTGCTTCCACTTACTTGAGACATGTTAGCTAAGACAATAATCATACAATGCAAGCTAGCTTTACATGTTTCAACATGAATGGTAGAAAAAGGTCAAGACCATCATGTCCAAATCAAGAAAAAAATAGAACCTTGACAAAAACAATGCTAAGTTGAGTCTTTGTGTAAACTTTATGCACATGTAGGCAAAAATTTGAAAAAAACCCCATGTCATGTTTACATGTGACCTTGACAAAGTGGTCAAATTAACATGTTGACTATCTTGTTTAAGGCACTTTATTTTATAAAAAAATAGTTTAGTCCATCTAAACTATGGACTCCCAAATGCCACATTTGAACCAATTAAATGTGTTTTTACCCTTCAGTTGATTTGAATCATTCATTATAACATTTATTGGTTGAAAGCTTATACATACCCCTTTCATTATTTAGCATTTCAAACATTCATTTTGTTAAGTCTTTAATTTAAAACTCAGGACACAAGAAAAATGGGTGTCATGGTTCTTGTTATAGTACCCCAACTGTGAATGTAGCTAACAATATCCCTAGTTCTTACAACACAACCTCGAGTTCTTCCCAGATTGGCCTTTGTCACTCCCCCTTTCTTTTTAACCAGTACCACCAATATTGGTTGTTCTTGAACTAATAACACCAAGTACCTCTCGTACCCAAGATCTTTCTCTTGTGATGAGTGACCAAATTGTTCAACACCTTTGGGACACAAAGTCCTTTCAATCATCAATGAGCATGGACAGCCCCATGGATGGAGAATAGTTGGATGTTGTGGTTCAAATGGCATCTTATATGCCATTTGACACAATAGACAGTTGGGGGGGTTGGAACAAGGTGCAAGCATATTATCTTCCACAAGATGGGGTGACATTGTAGAACATGTTCTTGAGGCGTTGTGAGGGGAAATGGGTGTAATGCAAATCCAATTTTGGGAGGTGACATTGGAGTGTGATGCACTGGGTGAAAATTAGTTGCATGCCAAACAAAGTGTCTTGGGTTAAAACAAGATGTTGCCAATCAACACAAAGCACTAGAAGATGCACTTGTGAGGGCCATTGAGGTAGAAAAGGACTGTGTGAATTCTATGGAAGACATCGAATGCTACCATCAAATGTTGATTAACATGAAAGAATAATATCGAAGATATGCTAAAATGTTTATGAAGGCAAACCAATGAAATTCAAACCACATCAACTTGCATGTATTTTGGTAGCATTTTGAGCTACGTAGATGGAGACAAAGCTCATAAGAATGCAAGTGAAATATTGTGAAGATGGGAGGTTCTAGTCACATGATTTAATATCATGGCCTAGGATACCCAGTATGTTTCTTGACAATTTACCAAATATATAGGAGAATGTAAACATAGATTAGGCAACACATCCTGAGTTCAACTGGGAATATGCCATTGTTTTGTGTCAAAAAAAAGGGGAACTCTTGTGGCCCACACCTCAACCTTTCATGCAAAATGAAAAATTATGCCTTATTTGTGCTCCCCATTTGGATTAATAGGAGCTTGGATTTTGGGCGCTTGCCAACACATGTACCATTTGTAATGCCTAATCACTTTGATAGTGGCAAGGAGGAAATGTTCACAATGTAGGGCCCCATTTCAGACGCCTATACAAATGATGTAATCTTCAAATGACCATGCCACAACATTGCAAGTACAACATGTTTAACACCCAATAGGCCACAAGCATGGGGCCTAGACATGAAATGGATTTGGAATATTTAGCATGTTTGTTATTACATGGGGGATTTAATATGACAAATGGCAATATGAAGGCATGTGAATGGTTGTACCCATTAGCGACCGATACACAACACTATTGGTTTTATCAAATATTGGTGTTAATCTTGACCCCACATCAACTTTGGGCGTTGGGGGTCTTGTACGCTTTAAGTATAGTTGATTGATGCATGGTTAGATCTGAATCACTTTATGTTGGCTTTTTAAGTCTTGCAAATGTCGGACTTGAAGGATTTAGTTGCATAATTGGGGTGCACTTGTGTTAATGATTATATGCAGGCCCACACTTGGCTCTAATGTAATATCCTCAATGTCATCAACTACAATATTGGAAGGATTGACGAGTGGGTCTACTCGTATGTTTGAGGTGTTTATTAATGTTTATTGTGTGTCTAGTTTTGAAATGATGATTCAAATTAATGGTGTGTTCGAGTTACAAGGGGGAACACTTCCATGGAACCCCATTGATTACATAGGCATGTGTTGACTTGGGACCGTTGGAGCATGTATAACATGGGGGAGTGTATCAAAAACTTGAATAAAATTGTCAAATAATGGCATGTTCAGATTTGCATCGCCATTATCAAACCCTTGAACCTACCAAACCATCGAGTCAAACAACAATCTTGAAAACGAAATCTCATCATCATTAAGGAATTCAAAGGGGTCATGTTCAACTTCATCCTCATCAAATTCATTAATGTTATGGGGTCCTCGCCTAATAATTCACTTTTGTTTGCACTTTGATCAACATTGGACATCGAGCTTTTAAACAACATATTTTTCTTGTACCATGCCATGAAATTGGCACTAGGTTATTCTTGCAAGAGCTTATTATTAGCCTATATGTATACTAAGTTTTCCACCTAATTCAATGTTAATCACTTTTGCATTTTGCTATGGATAAATGAATATTAATTCCAATTTTGTTTACACGATGATGCGAAACACACTTGTGCCAAAATGTGATGGGCAATGGGTGCAAATGTGCGTCCACCAACTCCAATCAAATACCAACATTCATGTGGGAGCAAGTCTAGGTCCTTCATTGGGGGTGTGTCAAAAAAAGGACCTTGACTTTTGACAAAATTTGCTAGGTGCAAACAAGGTAAAGTAGACAGCTCCCTACTTCTTGTTAAAAACAAAACATGTAGCCATGAAAAAGTTTTAATGTATTGAAAGTAGAATTTTCTTTTTGTATAATAATTAACATGATGATAATCTTTCATTTTATGTTTAAAATGTTGAAAAACCCCATTTTGAAAGTAAAATTAAGTAGAATTTACAAAAATAATTTCTACTTGCACAAAATGTCTAATCTTACAAAATGGGCTACATGTAGATGGAATATTGATTTAAAAAAATTTCAACTTAGTGGATCCTTAAAAAAAACTTATGAATCATCAAATTATGAATATTATAATCATAACATATCAAAATTTTAATATGAAATAGGTTTGAACACCATTTTGACCCAATTAATTTCAATTATACTTTCAACCTATTTTTATGATACCAAAGTTGTTCAAACTTTGTCCAACTTCCCATAACCTAAATGTAGGGCCCTATGGTTTTATATTTTTACTTCAAAATATTTTGAATCTATTTTTTTATGTCCATATCAAAAACTATTCCATTTTTTAATTAGATCTTGGGCATATTACTTTCTTTATCTACTTTACCTTATTGACACTTTGTGAAATTTTTTAAAGTTGGGGCATAGGCGACCAGGGTACCATCTATTTTTCACAAAACTCTATTTAAAGCTTCCTTTGCATTTACATCATCATGTAGCTTTCACCCAATAAGTATGGATTGAAAAAGGCCCATGCATAATGTAGGTTAGTCGTCAACATTTTCCACTTCATGTAAAATTGATCTTCAATCACATCTGCAAGGTTTGATGGCAATTCAAATAGTGGATTTTGTAATGAAAGACATGTCGTTCCAACTTCTTCATGGGAAGCCACACCCTCCCCATGTAAAGTTGTTTACCATCAAATGCTTTAAATGACATTAAAACTGGTTCCATCATGTGCACAAAGTTGGCACAAGTATCCAAAAATTTCTCCTTCCTTAAACTAACTCGAACAACTCTCACCTTGGTAAGTGATTTTTTATGATGACTGCCACATAATGTGTTGACAAAATTTGCTCAATTGTAAGTTTGAGTTTGAACAACCTTTCAACCATTAAAAAATTGGTTGAAAATCGTGTTTTAGTGGGGTTTAGTAGCATTAGGTTGGTCTCATAATGACAAAAAAATGTTTGTGGCACATGGTGTTATTGTTTGAAAGAAACAATAACTTTTGCCTTTTTCATAATTTGTTTCACCCATGTTCCTTTTCCCCAATCTTCTAATAGCAAGTCCAGACAATGAGTAACACAACCTTGAAAATAAAGATTCAAAAAATGATGAATTAGAAGGTTAGAAGCACTTTTCATGTTCGTACATTACTTTTTATAAATTTGTACAATGTTGTTGATTCCAATGGTTTCGATGTATCCAACCAATGTATTACATATTTAATGGGCATCCTTTCACTCCCCAATTGTGTCAATGGAACCTATGAATACATCGCCATTTGGACAAACAATCATTATGTTCAACAACCTTGGATGTTGTGCAATGTTGTCCCAACCAAAAGAACAAATAGTTGCTCCATATTTGTGAATTGAATTATGTGTCCTCTTAATTAACTATTTGGACACATCCACCTTGGATTACTTTAACAAATATGTGCATAATCCATGGTATGATGGTGTAGTAGGTTTGAGATTTGGAGGTTGCTTTCATAGCTTCTATGAATGTTGGGTGTTGAACAACATTGAAAGGGATATTCACCTCATAAAAAAAAGTTTCCCACTTTTTGTTTAAATCTTGTTTTTTAGCTAAATTTAATCCCTTAAGCAATGAAACCTATTGAAAGGTTCGAGTGTTGTTATTTTTGGATCTATTAGAACCCTTTGTGTTATTTTGCATTCTACCTTCCTTGGCTTGTCCTTTAGCATCGAATACTGTGAACTCCACACATTTTGCTTTCCCTCCATCAATAAAACATTATACACAAGATCAATAGGCTTGATTAATATAATGAAGGTATTCAACAATAAGATCAAATTTCACCTTTAATGCTACAATTGAAATTTACCGCAATTGTAAATGTAATATGATAATCTGAAATTCAAACACCCATAATGGTTTCACCCTTCCCTCCCAAGGTATATGGCAATGGTTGGTGTTAAACAATACAAGGCCCACACACTTCAAAGGAAAAAATGAGTAAATTGACATGCAAGGTCTACATTTCATTACCAAGTAGGACCAAACTCCATCACCAAATCAAATATTGTCACCAAATTAATGTTGGAGGTCAATCCACCATCAATTGGACAACTAAGATCCAGAGAAGTACATTGATCAAAATTTTTTTTTGCCACACAATTGGCGACGAAATGCTTTACGTCACCATTTGTGTGGTGATGGAAAATTTTCGATTGCTGCAGGCTTGGAGACCATTTCATTCCATTGCTAATTGTTTGGCGATTGAATTTTTCTCAATTACTACATGATTAGCAATCAAAAAAATTGGTTGTTGCAAGGTTGGTGATTGTAATTTTTCAATTGTTGCAAGGTTTATGGCTACTAAAACAAGTCTAATTTCAATCACCATAAGCCTATTTAGGTAGTTTGAAAGTGCTTTTGACCTAGGCTGACCTTATATTGACCATTAAAAGATACGTTGTCCATTTTGACCATATTTTTGTAACTGCTAACTAATGTCCAAACCAACTAATTTTATGACTAATAGTGTGTTAATTCTACATGCCCATGTAATTGTAACTTGTTATAATCGCATATGTAACTATAGGAAGGGTTGAACCAAATTCTTGTAGATGTGACTATAACTTATGACTAATATGATTTTCATGTAGATGAAAAGTAAACAATGTCATCCAATTTTGATTGCATCCATTGATGGATGATAACGTAGTTGTTTTCACAATTATAATGAAAGTTTGTGCAATTAAATAGTATATTTTATCGGAATAAATAAACATAAACCACACATGGTAAACTTTGTTATTTCAATTGGACTATTATCGTTTCAATGTACCCATCCATGGGTCTTTCGTGATATAATATCTAATAGCTAATAGTTTGCTAAAAAATGCTATTATAACTTAGTTGGTAAAATAAATTAGGTCAGTTTAATAGGTTATGTTAAACTAAGTAGGCCTATGTACATGGTAGCCTAGCCTAGCTTGCATATTTAGTTAATTGGCCTAAGTTATCTATATATAGGTAGTAGTAGGCTAGTTTAATAGGTGTAGTTAATAGGCTATGCTATGAAGGTTAGAGCTAGTTAGGTTAGGTAGGTAGTTGGAAGGCTAGGTCATTAATTAATTGGTAAACTAGGTAGTAGGTAGTAAATAGGATAGGTAATAGGTAGGTCAATTAGTTTATTGTGTGAATATGCAATCATGTTTTCATATTAATTAACTAATTACATTAGGTATTTAATCAATTAATTATATATGCTAACTAGTATGTAATAAGTAGAATAGCTATTAGTAGGTAGTGAGTAGGTAGGTAAGCTAAGCAAAAGATATTTTATTTTTTGGATATGTTATAATATTTTTGTATTAATTTATTAAATGTAAACTAAGTAATTTATTTATTAGGTAGGCTAGTTAATAAATAGTAAATATGTAGCCTAGGTAGTATGTGATAAGTAGAATAAGTAATAGTACGTAGTAGGTAGGTTTGGTAATAGATAGCAGGTATGTAGCTTACTTAATATGTAATAAGTAGGGTAGGTAGTAGGTAGTAAGTAGTTAAGTTAAGTAGTAGGTATTTTATTTTATGGATATGTCATAAATTTTTATATTATTTGATTAATTAATATGGTAGGTTAGTTTATAAATAGTTAATGAAAATAGTAAATATTTTATTGTGTGGATATATGATAATGTTTTTGTATGGGATAAATGATGCGATAGTGTTTTAATGTTTTAGTATTTACCTTTCATTAAAATTTGTCCCATATCGTTTGTCTATAATTTCAAACTTGTAAAGTATATAAGTAGGTGAAGGAATAAACTAGATTGATGGTATGCACTATAAACATAATGCATGTGCCATTTGGGATGAACCAATCAAAAGGCTTATCCCCAACAAAATAAATACAATCCTACCTATCTACATAGCTTATGCTAGGTAGCCTATTTTACCCTAGCCTAATCTAAAATAGGTAGCTTATTATAGTTTAGTCTAGGATAAATTATACTTAATAAATTATAATATTTAATTATTTTAATTATAATATTTATTTTTTGAACAAATGGAAAATTGCCCCGCATTTTATGGCCATTGGTTCTTTAAATTACCATGTGGCTAAATCCTAACCACATATCAATGACACATTTGGTAGCATGCGACTATTCCACACATGCAGTCACAAATTGGGGTTCCATGTCATATTAAGGATCATCCATGGCAATTGATGAGGAATTTTGGCTTAATTATAAGGTTTGTGACTACATTTTCAACTTCATGGCCATGTCATGTTTTTTGTGACTAACTATTTTATGGCATTTGTCCAAGGTAACTAGGTTATTTTCAATTGCATGTGTCTATTATAACTATAATTGAGTTACAAATTCAGTCATTGATTTTCAAATTTCTTTTAATGGATGTGATGCAAGGGTGCATCTATGTTTAAATGTGTCTATCACATTGTGACAAACACATGAAGTGGTGACAACCTTGAGTTAGTTGTGTACTACAACTATAATCATAAAATTTTTAAGTAATTATTTATAAATTAGTTAATTATGGTCATTTGATTTTAAAATTATGCAACAAAATTTTATGAATATATTAAATTGTAAATGTGTGTTTTCTACATCTTTGCATGAATATGTTGTAAATATTGCAAGTTTCATCCAACGTGTGCGATTAAAAGACATTTAGTACATGGAAACACATTTGGCATTTTGACATTGTCATAAAAGTTTTACAAAAAATAAAAAATAAAAAAAAATTGGTAAAGAAATATAGGAAGGATTTAAAAAGTATGCCATATGTAATTAATTCCCCCAATGCTTGCAAACTAGCATCTATTATTGTTGTATAATTTAGTTAATATTGGAAAATAGTTGATAATTAACAAACATTGACCATTTGGAGTGCAATGTGAGGTTGGAAATTCATAAAAAAAGTCTTTGATTTGGGGGCCACCATAATATGTCAATGCAACATTAGATATTAATAAATATTAATGATTTCCTTGTAGACTAGATGATCCAACAAAAAAACATCAATGTGAATGTTTTTGTTTGACAAATTAAGATTGACGTATTATTATTTTTCAATGTCTTTTTCTTCATTTAATTTATGTCACTTTTGTTTTTATGTTTTTGGTGCATTTCTTGTCTTTCATGTGTTGTGTTATTTGAGCAATTAAAAAAATATATATTCATGATTTTTTTGAATATTCATAATTAATAATCTATTGATTTTTATTTGTTATTGGCATTGGTGTCCTTTGTGTGAATTTTCAATAATTGTGTTTGTAATTGAAACAAAAATTTGGACCTTTCATTCTTGGTTTTAAAAATCAATAATCTATTATGTTGCAGCTAGTGGCCACTAGCAAAAATGGTATATAAAATTTGAAACTAAAAATAAATAAATGTATTCCAAATATCATCTTTAGATCCATAGATATTGTAGCCATTATTGGATTGGTTATGGTGACTTTTCTTTGAGTTTCAAATATTTGAGTTTTTTTTGTCACTAATGGGAGCACTAACACATGGGTGTCATTATTAATCATATATTATTATTATTATATATATCACCTAGTGGTTAATAGGCAAAATATTCTTTTCATAGTTTATTAAATTTGAATATACTAATGTTTTTGTTTTAGTACATTGAACATGATTTTTGGATCCATAAACATTATGGGAATTGTTGGATTGTCATGGTGTTTTTTCTTTGAAACTATTGACACACATTGTGTTACAGAATTGAAAATAGTGATAGATTATGTCATCTTTCAATTGTACCCTGAGAGTGAATAAGGACAACCCAAGTTGAGGGGCTTAATCACCTTAAATGAATTAGAAATGCATTGTAATTGTTTTATCAAATTGATATGAATTCTTGTAAAAAATCATTAGTTTTAGAACATTTGTTAGGCTTTAGTCTTTTGCACAACGTGTTAATGTATTTACATTAGAAGAAATCCCCCAAAATTTTACTAATGCATTTGCAACTACATGTAACTAATTGTCATTTGCAATTACCTTTAATTATTTTGAACCTGTGACCATTCATGCAATAATGCCACAACTACATTTGCAACTAATAACTTTTTCATTTTACACATTTCAATTTTTTTCATCCATGATCATGCCCATATGTCCCATTAATTGTCATGGATGCGAATGCCATGCAGTGGATTCATTTGAATATTCATCCATGAACCTCATATCTAGTTTCAATTCATTTTTGGTTAACTTCCAATTAAGTTTTAGTTCACTTCCACTTAACTCATAGATCACTTTTAGTTCATTTTAATTAAGTCTTAATTAAGTTTTAGTTAAGTCCAAATTAACTCTTAGTCAACTGAAAGTTACTCCAAAGTTAACTTATAGTTAACTCTTAATTAAATTTTAATTCATTTTTAGTTAACTTTTAATTAAGTCTAAGTTAACTTTTAGTTAGAAAGGTTCTCAAAAAACTTTTTTACTTGATGCACACATAGAAACCTCTTTGGAAGCTTCTTTGAATTAGGTCTTTAAAGGGGTATAAATAGAAGTAATACTTCTCATTTCTTTAAGTCTATTCAACATTAGTCTTAGGCACGATCTTGCACCAGAGCCTTGTCATGTTTTTTTCATGTTCAAATTTGCATATGTTAATATAATAAAAATCCATTTTCATGTTTGTCTTGCACATCTCGTGTTTTTGTTCTATGTTCTTGTGTTCTTATGTTCTTGTTTTTGAATCACATAATCCTATCTTGTTTGATTCCTTGTTTAAAAGTTAGATTTAGACCTTTCCTTCAACTTTTTTTTTTGTGGATCTTCATGTTTTTGACATTAATTGTAAATGGAACCAAATTTAGTTGTACCATTAAGGTGTCAAGATAGCCCTTAGTGATATACATAGGTGTATTAGGAAACTTTTGGAAGGTATGTGTATTTTTGTTAAATTTTATTAGGGGTATAATGGGGGTATGTTTCCATTCGTGTATTTATAAAATTGTATTTAATTTCTATTTAAGCAAATTTACTACCTACCTACTTACCTATATATGATTTTTTACCTACCTAACTTAGCCTATCAACCTATCTACTTATATGTTTACCTACCTACCTAACATAAGCTACCTACTTCTTAATTAGTTACAATCATTCTTAATTAATTGATAATAAGAAAATCATATTTAATATTTATAATTAATATTTTGATATTATTCAATATACTAGTTTTTAAATATTAATTATTATTTAATGCATAATGAATAATGTAATTATTTAATAACCAGTAATGAAATTTTATGACAAATTAAATTAGTTAATTAATTCATATTTTATAATAATAATTAACTCATTGATATTTTTATTATTTATGAAATTATTATTTAAAAACTCATCAATATTAAATTGGTTAGTTAATATTTATTTAATAATTTAATATTTATTTTTTAAATTTCTGAACTAATAATTTATAATGTAAAATTATTATGTTAGTTGGTTATTATTTAAATATCAAATATTGATTATTTAATATTTTACTTATTTATTTTATTAATTTACTAAATTTTATAACTAATAAGTTAATTAATAATTAATTATCTAATAATTATTTTACATTCAAAATTTCAATTATGAAATATTATTTAATAACTTATAACTAATAATTGGTTAATTAGTTAATTTATTATTATTTAGTTACTAATTTATAAATATTGTAAATTACTTACTTATGTACTTAATTATATAATTTACAAAATTAAAAAGGAGGACAAAAGATATGAGATAAACATTTTAGTTGCAACTAACTTATAAGTTCAATTTTTATCCCATACGTTTTGTTATTCACTTCCATTTTGATAACTATTTACTGAAAAGGCTTTGTTTTACACTTTCACATAAAAAACACATGTCAATTGGGTTGAGCCAATCAAAAGAGTTTAACCCTTAAAAAGTTTAATTTTAAAGGTTAAACCTAAAAGAAATTAAAACATTTACCTACCTACCTACTTACCTACCACCTTATCCCACCTACCTACCTACCTAAATATTGATTTTAATTTATTTTGACCAAAATTCAAAAATGCTATTTGGCATATTGGTATTATGTCATGTGTCACAATCTAAAACCATTAAAAATAAACGATGAAAATCCACCATCTATTTCTAAAACAAATATATTTCAAACCTTTTTCATTTGCCACATGTCGTTATGTAAATTACTAACTTTTGTGGTAATATACAAATGGCATATAATAATATATGGATGGTGAAATATTTTGTTGGTTGTTGACTTCATTCACACTTGCAATTATTGTATAATACAACATGTTTATGCAATTAGTCAATTTTTAGTAGCAAATGTCTTTTGCAACCAGAACATAGTTGCAAATGGTAGTTGTTTTTTTCCAATTTTCTTCTACGGTTATCCACCATCATTCCTTTCTTTAATTAGACACAATATGTACATGTTGATGTTATTTTTTGGGAATTCTTAGTGACATTCTCATGTTTACTTAATAATAAGTTTATTAAGACATGGATTTAAATGACATTCATTTATAAAATGATCACAAACTTATTAAATCAGGTACCATTAGGTAGAGTTCATCCCATCTAGTAGATTTTCTAAAGTCCCAAATTAATTAAATATGTGTTTTAATCACCAAATTAAAAATTTATACTCAATGTCCATAATGAAAATTTTAATCTTTAATACGCTAAGTTGATGTTATTTTGACCTAGGTTGACCCTATTTTGACATGATGATGGGTAATGTGAATGTCCAAACTAACACAATGTGTCGTGACATTATGACAACCCTACACTTGTGCCATTGCAACTTGTGCTTGCTTCATTATGTGAACATCATAGACTAGTAGCTTATTTATTTCCTTTAAAATATCTTTCGAACTATGAACTCAATGAAAAGTTCTACCATTTTGGGCATCACATTATTCATGCTAGTGATTTCTTATGCATAGTTTTCTATGCTACAAGATTGGTTAATTCATTTCATTTGTATGAAAACAATTATTATGCCCAATGGCTTTTGATTTTCAAGTTTGATTTTGGTTTTATTTTGCAATGATGCAAGACTTGGAGTTTTTGGGAAAGTGAAGGGTCATTACAACCTTCAAATCTTATCACTCATTAAGAGGCCCTTTCAAAATGGTGGTAATGGTAATATAAGTTAACTTTTCAACAATGTAAAGATTACATGTCATGATAAAACCCTAACTTTCACAAGGCTCCACTTTTCTATTTTGTTGTTTCTCCAAGTCCTATTGGGTAGAATAAACTATAAATTATTTTTTGACTAATATTTTGATCTTTTGTTTATGTGAAGATTTATAATTGTAAAAACTCATTTGAAATGATTAATTTTGAGTGGCATTCAATGTTTGGGATGCAAATTGATACAAATGAAGAGAAATAACACAAATTCTTCAAAAATCAAAGGCTACCCTTGTGTTCAAGTGTAGCTTTTGCATATGACAAAAACTAAATAGTACTATGTGTTTGTTCATTTTTCCAATTTTTAATTGTTGAATACACACATATATTTTGGTGATTGGTATATAGGCTTTTGTGTTGATTATCATTGTATAAATTAGTGTTGTATGGTTCTTTAATCGCATGTCAAGTATTTGGCAATTCTTTAATTGAGTAAATGGGTAGGTATATGACCAGTGGTTATGTTTTAACGAAAGCCCCGCCCTTGAAACTAATTTCGCATTTGTGAAATCACAAACACTTGCCCCCACCTTGGAATAGATGATTTTAGAATTGTAGTTACTTGCCCCCACCTCAAGACTTGGCTTTGAAAATGGCCGAGGTTTTTTGATAAAGAACTAGATTGCTTTGAATTTTAAACCCAAGGTTTTTTGGTGGAAAACTACCATCCTAGGAATTAAAAACTCGAGGGTATTTGAAAAAAACCAAAATTGTAGAATTTTAAAAACTGAAGGTTTTTAGGGTTTGAGTAAAGAGAGCTCAAGCTTTTTGACGTGCATTCTCCATCGCCACACTATGGAACCTTCTTGAATGTAACCTTGACTAGAACACCAAAGGACGTCACCATTTTGAGGAGCACTTTTTCTCAACAATCGTGATGGCATGGGATCAAATTTTTGAGGATGACAAAGAAGGTAATTTGTAATTTTAGATTTAAAAAAAAAAAAAACAATACTTATCCTTTTTTTCCGTTTATTATGCATTATCTTCTTTCTTCTTTTGTTGGCATTTTTTATGGTGTTATGTGTATGTGCTATTTTTCTCCAATCACTTTCTCTAACATTTATTATTTATCCTCCTTCTAGGAGCTTGGGAGCTCAAGGTTTGAAGTTTGAATCTTCATTGTAGGTTGTTGTCTTTGCTTGCTTGTTTCCTTGTCGAACACCTTTGCCTTTGCAACTATGACCGTTGCCACTACCACATCCCCCTTTTATTTCTACTACCTACTATTGCCATGGCATCTTTTTTAGTTGGGATCTTGAATGCCAATGCCCAAGCCATTGAAATTAATGTTGTTTGTGTTGTTGTTGGACCCATTGTAGGTTATGATAGCAGCAACAATGGCGTCAACGGTTTGGAACTCAAGCTTCATAATGACGACAGCCTTCCCAATCAAGAGGAGTTGCTAGAAACAATGAAAAAACAACTTGTTTGGTGGAAGCCTCACCAAAGGACCTCACCCACTTGGGCATTCTTCAAGGTAAACAACAATCAACATGTTGATTTAAAGCAAAGTCAAGTCATGTGATGCGTTGTTTACCATAGAAAGAAAATTGGCCCTGAAATTCTGGCCTTATGCACAAGGTGCCGCAAAGGCCTCATTGCATATAATAAATCCAATGGCATATTAGCCATGACGAAGCATGTGGAGCAAGACCATGCCTCTTTGTTTAGGTGGTTTAGGGAGAAGCTTGGGTTGCATTCTTGACCATCTTTCGATTTTGAACCTCTAACTAAGCGGCAACAAGTAGCCCTAAGCTCCATTTTGGGTTTTTTTTTCCTCCCCACACCCTTTTTCGAAAAATCATCAAATGTAAAAGAGGTTTTTGGAAGATGTAATGTTATTCATGATTAAATTTTTTTGCCACTAAGGATTATGGAGTTTGTTTGGTTCCAAAGGTTGGTTTTTCAATTATGCCCAAGGGTGAGCTTTCCATCCAAAAGGGTTTTTGTTGAAGAGGTTCTTCCTTAGTGAACATGACCTTGATCGAATTTGTGCAACTTGCCTTGGCAAAATGCTTGACCGCCACTTGCACTTTTGATAAATGTGGATGTCCAAGGGGGCCCACAATGTTTTTATAATGGTTGTTAATTTTTTGTCCATTAGTTGGGAGTCAAAACACGTCATGATTAGGTTATTTGAGGCTAGCATTATGAATAGTGCTACCCTAATTGTGAAGTTGAAACAAATCCTTGACAAATTTGAGGCCACCCAAAAGATTGTGGCCTATGTCAAGGATGAAGGTTCCAACGTGACCACTTGTGTTCAGACTCTAAAAGCAATTGTGTCTTGTGTAGATCTTGACACAACGGAGCCATTTGATGGCTTTTGTTTTGGGCACATGCTATTGAAGGTATGCTAATATGCAACATCCAACAAGAAGGTGGCTTGTGGGTTATTGTATGCATTTATTAAATCTGTCCAAGTAGATGTCCAAAAGTGCATCACATGGCCAAAGAAATCCGACAAGGGGAGGCAAGCATGGGAGAAGGTGTGCGTGGATTCTAGTTTCAACTTTCGCAAATTGAACACCTTCGTGCAAACGAGGTACATGGAAATTCTCCATTCCTATTTTTATTTTTAAGGTTAGTGGATTTATTTATAAATATATATTTTTCCAATGCCCATTTATTATATCTTCAAAGAGATTTTTTCAGACATGGTCTTTGCTGGAAGAATTCAGCACCCACATCTTTTAATGGCTATTTTGTGAATTGTTTTTCCGAGGTGGTTTTTGATGATGGCCAACCTTGTGATTTTGATTTAGGGTGTGGTCTACCATTGGGAGAAAATAAAAAGTTACGCCAATTTCCAACAAATTAATTTTAGTAATAATTATTTTTTGTTTAATATCCTTGACAATGTCTTTTGTTTGATGTCCTCCACATTATCTTTTGTTTGATATTTTCCCATCAATTGTAAAAGATGCCTTTGCAATATTGGTGGCCAGTGGCCACCACCTCCTTAGTTGTTCTAGGAGGTGGCAATTCAAAAATAAAAGTTTGCATCTCATTTTGAAGAGCACTAAAGACAGGCAAGATGATCAACTCTAGCACATTACAACATTAAACCCTAAACCTTTAATTCTTTCATACAAAATCTAACAGGTTATATCAATTAAGGTTCTCCTCTTACCTTGTCAAAAAAAGAAGAATATCCTTTTTTTGCTCAATTAAATGGATCTGCATCATTGTGATGAGGGCAACATCAAGGTAATTAATCTCTAGTTGCTTTGTGACTTGTATAGAAAACCTCCTCTAGGAACATTTGTTCAAGGATGGTGAAGATGGGATAATTGGAGAACTAACAAATAACCAAAAAACTTCTCTGCATTTAATGTTATGGAAGTGACAATGAGCCATAAATTAGGCCTCCAATTGACAAGGCCCTTCAAAAGGCTAAATAACACATTGGTGTGGATTGTTCGTTCATGAGCTTCATCAAACATAATCATAAAATAAGAAACAAGCTCTTCATGTGAGATTTTCCATTTCTGATTTACTTTTTTTTAGCTTTTTAGATGTTTCATTCATTTGATTTTAGTTCGTGTGACTTTTTTTTTCATTTTTAGCTCTTTAATGGCCTCAATTAATTTAAAATGAAATTTGCCACCATGTATTTTAGGTGAATTTCACCAGATTTGATGAAGTTGTTTTGTTTGATTTCAATTATTTTATGATGCCCATTCAAATTAAGGTTCAAATGTTCATTTATCATTATAAATGTGATTTATTTATTAATTGTTTATGGTTTCAATTGATTTTAGGTGAGTTTTTTTTGGTCTAGTGAATTTGCTTTCCTTGATTTTAGCTTTGTTTTGCCCATTCAAATTAGGGTTTAAATGTTTAGATGTTTAATGTAACTTATTTATAACCATTTGTGGCCTCAAATTATTCTAGGGTAGCTTCTCAGGATGTGATTGGGTTTTTTTGTTTGATTTTAGTTCTATTATGCCCCATTTAAATTAGGGTTTAAATTTCAAATGTTCAAATGCTTAATGTAAATGATTTACAAACCATTTGTGCCCTTGAATTATTTTACGTGAACTTCCCAGGTTGTGATTGGGTTTCCATCTTTGATTTCAACTTTGTTATGCCCCATGTAAATTAGGTTTTTAATTTTAAATGTACATATGTTCAATGTAAATTATTTGTAAACCATTTGTTACCTCGATTTATTTTTTGTTAGTTTCTTAGGTTGTGGTTGGGTTTCCATTTTGATTTTGGCTTTGTTATGCCCCATTTAAATTAGGGTTTAGATTTTAGAGGTACATATGTTTAGTGTAAATTATTTATAAACCCTTTGTTGCCTTGTTTTATTTTTTGTTAACTTCCCAAGTTATGATTGGGTTTCTATCTTTGATTTCAACTTTGTTATAACCCATTTAAATTAGGGTTCAGATGTTCAAATGTTCAAATGTTTAATGGCTTGATAAAATATTTTAATAAATCCCTAATGGAGTCAGTCCATTTAAGTTGGATTTCCTGGGTTATGAGTGGGTTTCTTTCATTGATTTCAGCTTTGATATGCCCAATTTTGAATTACGGTTCAAATGTTTAGATCATTAATGGCTTGATGAAAGATTTTTATAAACCCTTGTTAAAGTTGGTTGATATAAGGTGAGCTTCCCAGGTTATGATCAAGTTTCTTTCAATGATTTGAGCTTGTTGTGCCCCGTTTGAATTAGGGGTTAAATACATACTATGGTGTCCCTTTTTTTTGTGTCATAGTGTAAATATTCTTGACCTTCTAATTACATGATTTTTTTAAGTTAGATTTTTTTTTAATTTTGAAAAAAAGAACTCACATATATGATCTATATTATCATAGAAATAACAATTAAAAAGGAAAAACCATGTGTTCATTTTTTGGTTTAGGGGGGACTTTAAAACTTGTATTTTAAATTGAATCACAATCTTTATTTAGTCCCTAAATAATTGTAAATGGATTCATAGATTTTGGGTTATTAAATTATTTGTTTGATAGTACTTTTCCACAAGTTATATGATCAAAATGGAGATTAAAATTATTATTAAAGGTGTCATTATTAATGGAAGTGGCCATTTGAGTACTTTTTTGGAAGGTTAGAATTCACAAGTACTTTTCAATATGTATTTTTTGAGTTTGATTCAAGTGTTTTCATTGAATGTGTTTTATAATGTATTAAAAAAAATGTACAACACATAGTTCTTGCAAAAACTTAATTTGTAATATGAAAACTCATTTAAAAGGTGATGACAACACCAAAAACAATGTAGAAATGGACTTTTTCATTGCATTTTTTGGTCCATCATAGTGTGCATTTACCTTAGGGTTCAGATGTTTAGATCATTAATGCCTTGATAAAATATAAACCTTTGATGGAGTTGGTTGATCTAAGAAGAGAGCTTCTTAGGTTGTTGTTTGGTTTCTTTCATTGATTTCAGCTTTGTTATGTCCCATTTAAATTAGGGTTCAAAGTTCAAATGTTTAATGGTTTGACATGATTCATTTGGGGTTGCTTAATGGGTTCAATTGAATTAAGGTGAGTTTTTATGGTTTTGATTGGGTTTCTAAATAGGTTTGCAAGTCATTTTTCATTGTTTCAAGATGCATTGACTCATTAGCATGTGATTGCATTGTGCCATACTCAACAAACGATGGCTTTGCAAAGTTGTATTCCACCTTTAAGAACTTGGGTAGTATGTGAAATGGTGGTGAAAATGTTGTCATTGATTGTGATTGGTTGTGTCCTAAATCAAAGTCGCAAACATTGGCTGCTTGGGGATGCGCTGCAATTCATTATCACAAAGACATGTGAGGTTCATGATGAAGTTGGTCATGTGGTTAACCTTGATGGCATGGGTGATCTAGAGGCAAATGTGTTTGATGTAGAGTTGGCATAATTGGTGATTTGCATGAAGTGGCAAATTTTTGAAGTCTTCAACCTTTCTTTTATTTTATGCATGCATTTGAAAAAAAAAAGGCACAATATGTTAGCATTGATGTTCGATCCCCAGTTCAAGAGTATGTGGTTGGTGGTGAATTACCTAGGTTGTGAACTTGCATTTGCATTAGTTAAGGAATGTGATGTTCATTTGCTTTTGCTTTTGCTTTTGTTGTTGTAGTGTTACAAGGTGATGATCCTTTCTTTGTTGGAAGTGGAGGTTCAAGTGCAGGATGATGATGATGGCAATGACGATCTATTTTAGACTTCGGAAACTAGTGCAAAAGGTATATTTCAAGCAATGGCATGAAAGCTTGATGGATTCCATTGCCACCCTGTTGATGCGGACATTTGCAAATGTGCATTGTTTTGGTGGTGCATCCATGAGCAGAGGTACCCAGTGGTGGGAATGTTGGCTCAACAAATCCTTGGCTCTAGTAAACCAAATTGAAATAAAACAAATTTTTTCCATTGCTAGAATCCTCATTACATTATGGAGTTGTTGTTTGCAAATTGACCACCTCAATTAGATCACTTTTGTGAACAAAATTGGCCTGTTGATCCAAGGGTTGGGTGTTCTAAGTCTTCTGACCTTGTAGGTGCATGCAAAGCATAATTAGATTTGTTGAAAAAGCTTGATGTAGAGTTTGAGGAGGAGGTCAAGCGGGAAGAATTCCCAGATCTTTGTGATTTCCCAAATTGATTTCCAATTTGTTGTTTGAGTGTTCCTTGTTCCTTGGACCCACATACCATGGAATTTTTTTTGTCTTCTATTTTGAACTATGGATTTTTTTTAATCGTATTGTGTTTTTATCACTTACCTTGGATTATAGCTACTGTAGTTATAAGGTGTATGTAGGTTTGGCAAAGGGAAAATCTTTGAATTGAATTTGTTATTTCTTAGTGCTGTTGTTGAAGCTTCAAACTTCAAAACTACAAGCTTGAAACATAATTTTTTTTTAAAAACTTGAAACATGCAAAAATTTTGGGTTTTTTTTTCATTAGCTTTTTGACAAATATGTCATTGTAAAAAACTAGCTGTGAATTAGATTGAAAACTAGGGTAAAAAATTAAAAATTGCCTTGATGATTATATTAGCATAATTGATTAGGGTTATTAGCTAAAAACCATCTCAAAACCGACTAATTTTCTATTTGAAAACCGATTCCAAAGAACTTGATGTTTCACAGCTAATCCCCCAAAACTGGCCAATTCTTTCAAACAATTAAAAACCTGAAATCAGCTAGTTCTTTGAAATGGAAAATTTTAAATAATTGGAACTAGCCAGTTCTTAAAAATTCCAATTTTTAAAAAACCCAAAACTGATGATTCTCATAGAAATAAAAAAACCACACAACATTGGTATCAACCTAATACATTGATCTTTTGATGGATTATTTAGTCATAACCACCTCTTCCATGTCATTAACATAGTCATCCAATTGACAATGAACTTGAAAATTTTCAAATTTCTAGGTTAAGGATTAAAAATGAAAATCTTGTCCAAATGCAATAATCTTTGGTTAATTGGGAAGTTCTTAAAATGGACCATGGCAAAATTGGTCTCACACTCCCAAAATAAAAATCAAGTCACAAATTGTCAAAAAGAATATTAATCATTCACATATTGATTTTGAGGGGTAAATAGCCTTGAATTGAAGATCTTGAAATGCAACATTTGATTGTTCTTAACAAAAACGATAAGGTATGTTAAATGTTTCATTTCATTGTACTTGTTTTGCAATTCTAATTACTAAACCCATTATTGAAATCTTATTTTCAAATGAAGGATTTTGGAAATTTTGAAAACATTATAGTTGGATATTTTAATCCCATGGAGACATGCTTAACACAAAAAAAAAAGATCTTCCTCTAAAGTTATAGCCATTGGGAGGTTTGTGTGAATTGGTGACATTTTGGTTCAAAATTGCATTAAACATCTTTGTGCATTTGAAATGATCACAAGGTCCATGTGAAGTGTCATTTCATCTTAACCATTTCAAAGTTTTTGCATCCATGTTTCAATCACAAGGAGTTCATGGGTGTGTCCTAAACTTTTGGGATTTTTGTTATTGTTCCAATCAAAAAAATTATCAAGTTATTACCATTTTACAAGTTGAATGATGTGCATCAAGTTGTTTGAAACCAAATCAAGGGGTGAGAACACAATTTAATGCCCCAAAGTACTATCCCATATGACACAATTTTTTCATACTGTCCTTGACAAAATGGGCACAAACAAAATAAAATCAGTCAACGGTGTTACTTTAGAATATGATTGCATGTTTTTTTGCCCATAAATTGTTTTTTCATAAAATTGAATTTTGGATTGTTTTTTTTGCAAATTGTCATAAAAAAATGCATATAATTGTTTAGGTGAATGAAATGTTATTTTAAAAATATTTTTGAATAAATATGAAAATTTGAAAATGTGTTGATTCCTTGTAAATTCAATGTTTCATCTTTAAAAATGATAACAATTTCAAATCATAACCAAAAATTGACTTTTAAAATCTTCATGTTTTTTTGTATAATAAACTGCAACTTTTCTTAAAACATTATGTTGATTATACCCCATTTATATGTGGTAAAACACTTTTGAAATCCTAAAATTATGGATCAATTTTGAATTTTTTTTGAACTTTTAAAATCTTAAAATTTCACATATTTTAGGGTATGAGTGCTTTCTGAATGTGGCTAATAGGTTTTTATCTTTTTAATTTTTTCCCCATCAATTAAAAAAATTTATATGAGTCCTTTTGATAGTCCTTTGCAAAATTGATTCCTTTTGATGCAATAGGTGTTCACTTTCAAAGGTTTTAAATTGAAATTTAAACTTAAAATTTTATCAAATGGATTTTTATTTTGAATTCCTTGACATTCATATGAATAAAAAAAGAACAACTTGCCATGATTACCATGGTTTTTCCAATCTTGACTGTTTTTAAGGCCCGTTTGACATCTTCTTTGCACTACGCCAAAAGATGGCAAATATGACTACACCCATGATCGGGTCTGTAGTTGTAAATGCCATTCATGACTACATGACTATGTAGTGAATATGGACACGTTGCTTATCCATTAATCATATTTTTGTCCTAGTTGTAAATGCCATAAAATATGTTATATATTAATTTCAATTTAATCTAGCCATTTGGTAAGTAGGTAGATAGGCCTAAGTACATGAGTAAATAGGATCCTATTTATTTTTTGGTGATAAGCTTTTTTTATTGGTTCATAACAAGTAATATTTACATTTTGAATATATTTAGTGCATATATTATGTGTAATCCAATATTTTTTCACTTACTTATATAGTTTCCAAAGTTGAACTTGTTGACAAAGGATATGGGATAAATTTACAACATTATTTTACATCAGTTTTTGTTGATACAAAAGTACCCTACTTTGACCATTATTATTTTTTCCATACTTTATCCAAATGAAAAAAAAATTCCATTTTGAAATCTTTTTCCAACATCTACACATTTATAAAAAAAAGTTAACAAAAATATCAAGTAAATTGACTGAAAATGCATTTGAATCTTCATTATTCCATACATTTGAACAACAATGATATCTTGTAGATTTTTTTTTTTTTTTTTTCATAATATGATTTGTAAATAAACATATTTAAACTCAACATGGTTTTTTTGGTATATATATATAATATTTTCCCACCTTTTAAAAATATAATGAATCAATGAAAATGGTAAAAATGTTTTGTTATATTTATTAGTAATTAAAAAAATATTTAAAAATAAAATATGATATCTACGAAACATATAATATTATTTTCAAAATTTAAATTTAAAAAAAAATTATTAATTTATACACGTATACTTTTTAGTTTTACAAATTTTTATCAAATTTTATTGTGAGTAGTAAATTTTAATCTTATTTTTATTTGATTTTCAATTCATTGAATGTGATTATATATATATAAATTACTAAAGATCAAAATTTATATTCTTTGTTAACCATGACATGGAAACATGAAAAACAATGCCATTTAAGGGCATGTGGATTCTTTTTGAAATTAATTGGATTTTATTATTTAATGTCAAAAAATTCAAAAAAAAATTCATTTAAATAAACCTTTGAACAAGAGTCTCAACTTAAATGTTTTAATTATATTATAGGCATCAAGTTTTTACTTAATTTTACGGTTTCAAGAATTTTGGCAATTTGTTTTCCATTTTTTGGGAATTTTTTTATAAATGAAAAAAATTCCCCCAAATGTTTTTTAGCCACTATTTAAAATTCATATTAAATTATTAATGACTCTAAAGCAAAATATAGAAATTATAAGGTATTAGTTATTTATTTGTGCACTAATTATGTGTTTGATCATTTACAAGTTTATAATATACTTACTGGGTATGTATGTTTACCTTTTAATTCTTTTCCCTTTTAATTCATAATTTTTTAATGTTTTAAATTATATATTATAAATAATTATATGGTGTTTATGAATTTTTTTTAGTCATGTAGTCATATCCATGTTTAGAAAAATACAACTAGGCGCAAAAACATGACATATATAACTGTATGATTAGAAATGGTCATTGATCATATTTGTCTTAGTCATAAATGTCAAGTTTTAATGTAGTGTTGGCTCATTGTATTATGATTGCACCCAACATTTTATGACAAGATATAAAAACCAAATGCAATTTGAATGGTAAAATCACAATCCATATGATAATACATTTGTTTTATTAATTTTTTAAAAATTTGGATATAATCACCAATGTTTTTGTTTTTGGAATTTTTTGCACTTTAGTGAATTTGTTTTCAAAATATGAGGAAAAAATTGATTAAATTTTTTTAAAAAGGGATTTTCACCATTTTTTGGAATAAAAGTAATCAAATTAGTGACATTTAAACCTAATCAATTCTTAGGTCACCACTTGTAATAGCACTTTTGTAAAAATGCTACAACCCTATAACAATTGACATTCAATCCTAATTAATGTTGGGGATACTTACAAGTATCTTGAGAAATTTGAGAAAAAACCTTGATGATCACATTGTAGTTTGATTGTAATGTGTTTGTGTCCACAAATATCATTAGGAACACCTTAACACATCACATAATGTTAGTATTATCAAACTTTGATGTTTTGTCAAATATTGTCATCACCTTAGACTTCCTTATGTATCCAAGCATGTATAAATGATAATTGTCCAAATTCAAATTATATTCATTTAAGACAATTCATCAAGAATAATATCTTTAAATTTTTTTTGAAATGAGTACATAAATAATTAACATTGTAAACTAAAGATGATATATTCACACAACTATTCTTGAGGGCATCATGTTGTTAAATTTTTGTAAACCTCAAATTCATTATGTGTTTGTGAACATTGTTAATTCATAAGCATAATGAGGTAATTCATTCAAAAGTTTCATGTGTCTTGACAATCACACCAAATTCACCCAAATGTTAATAGTCATTATTTATCATGATCTTAAGAAGTATTTTGCCAAAATTTAACCTTGAATTCATTGAAAAAAAATACATACATTGAAAATTTAACATCTTCAAAATATATAATATGTACTTGCTTGAAAGCTCCAATTTGAGTACAAGCATCTACATGTAGAAGCAATGTAGTTTTCCTTGTAGGTCCACGCCACATGCTTTTTAAATCCAAATCATTCGATTTGAAATGAAGGTATCCAAGTCATTCATCAATAAACCCATCAACCAAAAAACAAATTTCTTATTACTAGGCCCCTTTGTGGACACCAAGTGCATGCAAAAAATGTACAAGCAATCATGCATCCATCCCAAGAATTGAATCGAATGAATAGTTAGTTCAAAAAAAATTGGGCCAAGGCTGGAACATACAATATAATAGCTTCTTGTGGGACATACACAAAAGAACTAAGATTAATGCACTGATTAAAGGTGTTGATTTTAGTTAAGGTGTTAGAATTCTAGTTACGTTGCACCTTCGGCACACATTAATTCATTGACTATTTGCTGCCAAATCTCACATTTTGTCTATTTTACATGTAGGACCTCCATGCAACAAATTCTTCACATTTTATCAAAACAAAAGTTCATACATATTCATAG
>Ga0116231_10002818_pt1 | contig 36257 bp, 30 predicted proteins | sample S1TSphgellanicum_2_FD_89695 | JGI IMG/M metagenome (GOLD analysis project Ga0116231, IMG submission 89695) | Host-associated microbial communities from peat moss isolated from Minnesota, USA - S1T2_Fd - Sphagnum magellanicum MG | ecosystem: Host-associated > Plants > Peat moss > Unclassified...
AATGAATGACAATGATTTCATTCCAAATATGTTACAATTGTTACATGACCTTTAAATATGCAAATAACACCTTTATTCATTGTTCAAAGCAAAATTATAATACTTTAAGATCATAAATTCTAATTATTGAAAGCCTTCATAATCTTCTTGAGAATAATTAAGATTATTAATAACCTTGTTAAATTTAATTATTCATTTAATTTTAATTTTCAATATTGAATATTTCACAATAAACCTATATCAAAGTTTTTATGAAAGCCTTGAACTTCATATTGAATTGAAGCACCTTTAGAATATTGTATATCAATTCAAGCTAAAACATTTTGCAAAGAAATATTAAATTTGATTGTGAAACATAGTTGACTTTCAAAAAAAAAATTCTTCAAAATGGTTTATTAACATTTGTAATAAATCTTGGTAAAATTTTCAAGATCATGTTCTAATTTGCTTCATTTGAGATATGAGAAAGAAAAATCAAGTCATTAAAGTTTGAATTTCCAACCAAATTCAAACAAAAAATGTTAAATAGGACTATTGACCATCTAACATTAAAATGTTGCATGTGGTTCAGTGGCTAAGATGTTCACCAAATGCCCACAGTTTTGTGACTTCAAATGTTGAGTGAAGACTACCTAATGCAACTGTCTCTGAATGTGGTGTTGTTATGTAATTGTATGGAATAAGTAGACATTTTTTTTCTAAATACACACATTTATATGTCCAAATTTCTTTTCATAATAATTATCTGTTCAAAATATTTTAGTTGATTTTTGATAAATTGAAATTGAAATTATTATTATAATATTTTTTAAACTGCAAATTTTTTATTTTCTAACTTTTTTTATTTTTATTAAGATACTGTAAAAAAAAATCAATTTGATAAGTATAATGTTAATAAATGAAAATTAAAAATCCAGATGTGAGTTATAGTGTACATGTGTACAAGCCATGTACTTCATTTGGTCAATAACACTGGTCCTAGTTCACTCAATGTTCATTCATTGTTCACATTTTCAATTATGTGTTCATTTTACTGAATTTTTATGAAATTCATTACAAAATGAGTGGAATGTTAAGTGAATTGGAGGCATAAAATTCCTTGTAGGAAGAGGCTCACAATGACTTCGGATGTTGCCAACTTCAAATTGCAACTTGCAATAATGGAATATTTGTTTTTGCCACACAGTTTAAAAAGGTTCCCAATTTTCAATTTCATCCCACAAAATAATTTTAATTAAATTTTCTTTCTTGCTACAATTTTTACAAGTTCCAAACCTAGAGATTAAAAATGACAAAACACCAACCAAGAGTAGTCATCATGTTGTCATTGACTGGCGGTGATCCCATATCCATTAGATGAGCCTATTACTCTATCTAGTGGGATCATGTATTGATTGTTGACATCATTTGATGGAATTCTCAAAAGTTTGAAAACAATTTGTCAATACTCATCATCATCTGTCAATACTAGTATCACAATTCAACACCTATTGTGGAGCTTTAAGTTACCCTAGTGGCTGAGGAGGGTTCCCTGTCAAGTTGGGGGTTTGGAATTCAAGTACATAGCTGAGGGTTTCCCTATGAAGCTGGAGGTTGGGAGTTCAAACCCCAACTGGACCACTTTTCTTCAATCATTGTCCTATGAACTACCCTTATGGTTAGGTGTGTAAGCCTCTGGCCAAAGGTTACCAAAATAAAAACCTATTCTCTTAAATATCAAGTTAATATTATTGTCTTTTGATTTTTCTTTTCTAGTTTCCCTTGCCCACAATGTAAGTATCATTTTATTTTATTTTTCATTTTTCTTTTTTCCTTGTCCTGAACGTTAATTAGTATCCTTTGTCTTTTCTTTTCTTTTCTTTGTTTCTCATTTTCTCCTCCCCTTTCCTTATCCCCAAGATAAATATCATTTTTTCTTCTATTAAATTTTGTTTTTTTAATGTTGTGCCATTGTTCCCACTACCAGTCTCCATCATGAATACACTCCACGTATACTCTGACTCCTTCTATTTGTTCCACTAGTCTCCTACCTACTTACCTACAACATGGTTTTCACTCCTTATATGCTTTGCGTTCCTACTGTTGTTTCCTCTAGTTGGGAGAACTTTGCTTCTGAAAAACTTTGGCAAATATCAATAAATTTTTCTTTTTTCTTTTGCACGAAACATTTTGAAAATTATTTTGTGTTGAAGTAAGTGTGTGCAGTAAGTATTTGAATAGGTTAATTTTAATTTCATTATTTACACCTCTATAATCTAAGCGTAGATTAAATCAGGAATTTTGAGTTGAAATCTAACATTTTTTGGGCTTAATATGGCCACTAGGAAGCTACATTCAAAAAGATGACAATACCAACATGTGTGTGTGCTACTTTACAAAATGGCTCTTTGGAAATGGCGGTAGAAAAGTGACCACAGACCACTCTTGAAACTTGTTCAACTTACTGGCTTTGCAATCACCTTATAATGCCACTTTAGTGGCCTATAATCACTTAGGCCTCTCAAAGGTCTACAAATCCAAAGAGTTGCAAATTCATTGTTGTCTTGGCCTGTTTTACACCCAATCACTTGCCTAGGGCTTTTTTTTCACAACCAAGCACATGTTAGAGAACATGTTGGGAACTTGGGTTTTTTCAGTAAATGTTGGAGTTGGGTGTGGTGTTGGTGAGTTTATTTTCATTATTTCTAGCCCTTTCTCCTTTCTCATGCCTAAGGGAAAGCATCACTTTTTTTTTCATTTTTTTTTTCCATTACCCCCAATGGAAGTATCATTTTTAATTTTTTTTTCCCCTTTTCTTTTCTTTTTTCCTTTCCCCCCCCCCCCCAAGATAAGTATCATTTAATTTTATGTTCTCTTTTTGGTTTGTGGGATCTTCATCCCACACTAGTGGCAAAAAAGTTCTCAAGTTTTTGTTGTTTAAACATTATTTTGCATAATAAAGTTGACATCATTTTTGGTAAGGTGAACATTAAAGATAATGATTGTTTGATTTCAATTATTCACAAAGGATCACAAACCCTAATTTCTAATAATCAAAAACGTGAAACACCTTCACTTGTGAATGGGGCCCTTGATTGTTTTTTAATTGAAGAACCAAGGGGAAAGGTTGGTGCAAAGCACCTTCTAGAAATGAACATATTTGTTTGGATTTCTCCTTGTGTTATGATAAATATTGGAATCCTAATCATGCAAGAGAGAATTTGAAACTCATGTAATGATAAAATCATCTTGACATTTCCAACACACCAAGGTTTCTGACTAGTTTATGAACAATTTTCTTAAGGTTATCATAAGAAAGGTAGCACAACTTCTTTGGCTTCAAGATTTCTAACTAGGTGTTGAAGGGTATTTTTAAGGTTTTTTTGAAGTTACTATTAGAAAGGTGGGATAACTCTTTTGTTTTCAAGATTTAGATTAGCTATAATAAAATATGCAAACATTCATATTTTATATTTCCCACTTCCATTCAACAAGTGGGGTGGAAGTTGTGATAAATCACCAACTAGTAGAACTAAAATAAAATTGAAAAAGTCAACATCATTTTGAAAACATTATTTTAAATATAGTTCAATCATGCATAAAATAATTTTTTTTATCATGGACATTTCATCAAGCACATTAAATTTGCTTGTATCTTTAATGTTGACCTTGGTTCTATGATTATAGTTCTAAGATATCTTTTTACCAATATTCTAAACATTGAGTGTATTGTTCATGCATGTGGTTATAACTATAATGCAACCACTCATATTGTTATAGTTAAAAGTAGTATTTTTTTGCCTTCTAGTTAAAAGTGATGTTCAGATATTTCACATTAAAAAAATTCCCACTTCCAAGGGGACCTTGAAACATATGGAAACCTATATTGGTAGAAGTTAATAATGCAGAAATGTGTTTTTGTTTCTCATTTAATGTTGGTGTTTCAAATATATGAAAAGAAAAATTAATAGGAGAATGTTGATTTTCAAAATTCAAGATAATAAACCTTGATGGATTTGGAGGTTGGTTACATTTTAGATTTAAATATGGGTGCAATTCTAACATGTTATTAAAATTTAATTGTGTTTGTTTTTCATTTCCAAATAGATTTCATGTTGCATATTGATGAAAAAACCTCTGTAAAGATTCAAGGAAATTTTGGTAAAAAACCTCAAATTTGGCATTCATATACATAAGATCAATGGATACTATTCTTCGAAATCAAAATGAAAAGATATCTTTTGTAATAACACATTGTAAGAAAACCTTCACTAAATTGTGAAAATCTATGAATGATGTAGTTTAGAAATGCCCCAGCATAATAAAGGTCAATCCGTCATCTTCCATCGATGTTGGAATTGACTTTCAACACTATTGTCAATTCTATGGTAATGAAAATGGTGGATCACCTAATGGTTGCACATGTTTCTCCAATGTCTTCATGACAAGCTATGTTTTCCCATACATGGGCCTTTTCTATCAAATTCCCTTAATGCCACCAAGACTACCTCAACCATGTGGATAAAATTTGCACAAGAGTCCCAAAAGACATCACTTCGCACATTTCATCGAACTTCAACCTTCTTTGATACGGTGCCCCTTCGATGCAAGGTCCATAAAAAGTTGATAAATACTAATCAATATGGGTCTACAATGTTTTCTCAATAGCTTCCCACACATTAACCAATCTATCAACCATGATAAAATTTGTGGTAAATTGTGTTTCTACAAGGCGTGACAAGTTAAAGGTTGGCTCATACAGACAATAAATGGCAAGAGGCATGTGATGTGTCCGAATGAATGAAACAATTGTCTTTGCATGGCTCACAAGATAGTCCACACCCATATTTTGAATGTATTCCACCAAGGCATTGCATATGTATTATGCATCCTTTCGATCCTCTATTGTGTTGATGGTTTTTAAGAACAAATTTCTGTTTGGGTAAATAAGTATGATGTTTAACAAAGGGCAACTATTAATGTTGTCCGACTCATTCGAACAAATAATCGCCCCATACATGTGGATTGAGTTCTTAATCTTGTTGGTCACAAGTCTTGACAAATCTTTTTTGGAACTTTTTAACAGTTATAATCAAATTATATGATATAACGATAGTTTGTAAAGTATTTTGCAATCAGAGATAGACTTGACAATATCAATGAAGGTCAGATGGTAGGCTACATTGAATGGATTGTTTGCCTCATAAAAGAAGGTTGTTCACTTCTTGTCAAAATTTTGTTTTGTGGTTGAATTCATTCCCTTTTATAAGGTCATTAGTTGCATTTGTCGAGGGGGAAGGTTTGGCATATGAATGGGATCATCCATGCTAGCCCTAGACATTGGAAGACATTGTGTGCCATCTACTTGGGGGCCCACAACAGAAGAGTCATCAAAGGAACCCAATGACCTATCATTGACAAGATTAGGCACATGTATGTATATTAGGGAGGGATATTGATTAAGCCCTAAATTGAAAAGTTTGATGAACCATCCATCAAGTGCCGATGCTTTGGTAAACTATTGATATGTTTCCCATGAACTAAATTAATTATAGTTAATTATTAATGATTACAACTAATTATGCTTCCTTCTTATTAATAATGTTAAGATTCAAAGGTCTAGCCTCTTCATCCTTTGCAATGACAACAATATCATTTACTTGAATAACAAACAAGATTGTGGGTGGCATGTTCACAACATCACTTGTTAAAGCAAAAACACAATGTAACACAAGATACATACATAAAAACCAATTCAACAAAAAACACAAATGTCCTGGCTACGTCATATACATACATGATAGTTAATTCACTTGCACTAGACACAAGAGAAACAAAGAAAAGGGTGATTCCAAGCCAAAAAAATTCTCTATTTGCTTAAATTCCTTTTATCACTTGATGTACACAAGACCAAACCCTACCAAAAACTTTCCATCCAACAACTAGGAATGTAGTTGTGCAAGCATACCTATTTCTAAAACTCCCAACCTCAAAATTGCAAATTTGAACCAAACCCTAAAACATCATTATTTGAGATGCATTCCTATGATGCCATTATCATGCCATGATACCCTTTACCATGTCAATCCAAAACACACTACAAATTTCCACACAATCCGATGTTGCTTCAAGTGTTCACCATTTTTTTGCCATCTTTTACATCGCTAAAAGATGTCAGAAGCATTGTTGGATGCAAAGATGGCAGCTGCAAAGGCTATAGCTCAGAAAGAAAAAGACTTCACGCTCCACATGTAGGGATTCCCAACAACTTTGTTTGTAAGACCTATTGTACTACCAGGTCAACATCAATTACATTATTTTCACAGATCTTCAAATTTTCAGAATTTGCTTTTAACAAATACATTTGGGAAGGGAAATAAAAAAATCTGATGAGACATTTCAGAATATTCAGGCCATCATATCCACAATCACACTAATCAACAAACCCAAAAAAAAACTGAAACTTTATGCTACTGAACATCGAAAATATTAGTCCCTTCTATGATTTCCTCTTACTTCACTTAACATAAGTTTTTCTAAAAGTTTGATCACCAAATCAACAATTTCATAGGCCAACACTTTTTTGAAGCATACTTGCACACAAGCCTATTCAACAACCTCTAATATTTATTAGTATATTAATGTTATAACCCTTGTCCAAAACATGGTAAAAAATCACACCTACTGCCTAATTCAGCACCAAAATGAAAGTGAGCCGACTAGCATTGGCTGAAGGGCATAGCACCTCGTTCAGGGTGGGATCATTTGTCAATCTCTTTAATAGAACTTGCAAAAGGTACAATTCTCACAATGTGCATTAGATGCCATTCCATCCAGTGCGGGGACCTGTTCCAGAAAGTAAAGCACTGCCTAGATTTTTCCTTTGTATTTTCAGCTCCCTTACCTACCTGAAGAAACCTGTTTTCAACAAGCGGATCTTTTGCAATGGAAGGTACCAGCCGGCCTGTCACTATTCCTAAAAAGGGGAAAAAACCCGAGCTCTTCTTTATGGAGGAAAAGGACCTGAGTACAAGCCCGTCATGATTTTCGACCTGTTCCCTCGGCCTACTGGCCTCGAGCACAGATCTCAAATCACAGGAAGGGCCTGTATTCAGGCCCTTCTCCTATACATATATTCTCCTACCAATGTTCCCCACTGTGGATTCACCACACTACAATGTTCCCCACGGTCGATTTGCATCCCAAGTGGAAGTAGCAGAGCCACAAGTGGAGCCGGCAGAAGACCACTATCCCGCCTAATCAGAAACTGAAAATAGTACCTAACTATCAGTAAACAGTTTTGGTGTGTGTTGCTGGCGTTTTGTGAAGCTTTTCCCCAGTGGGACGGGCAGCCATCTGCTGGTTCCACATTTGGTGTGGTCTGATTCATTTGTAATGTGAATGCATGATGGAGAACACACTTGACATGTGAGTCAAAGGTGGGGAAACTGGGTTTGGAACAGGCCCTGGTAGTAACCTGTTACCACCTAATTGAAGGCAGCTCACCCTACCAGATCCACCATGTTCCTCGAGGGAGTAGAATGCACCTGTTCCATAATACATAGAGCATAGTTGGGCCTCATTAAACAATTTTCCTTGTAAGAGAAGGCTCCTTCACTAATGCACAAAAGCACAATCTTTAATTTGTTTGCTCAACATCAAGAGGTTAGATAGCAGGGCCCTTTGTCTAGGGTAAGGAGTGAGAATGGGGCTGTTCTTGGCATGAGGGCCTGGCACAAGGCCTGGGATCCAAGATGGGATGCAAATTTCTAGAACCACCCCCATCCAAGGTCCTTACCCAGCGTTGTTAAGATCTGGCAGAAATTTAAACGGCTGTAATTTTGCTTAAGAAGGAGAGGACATTATTTCAGGAATGCCCTTATTTCATATTATTTTTATTTTTTATATTTGGGTCTGTGGTACCTGGCAGGTTGGAAAGTTTCAGAAAACTTAAAAGCACTGCCTGGATTTTTCCTTCGTGTTTTCAGCTCCCTTACCTGCCTGAAGAAACCTGTTTTGATCAGCGGGATCTTCTGCATTGGAAGGTATCAGCCAAGCTGTACTGGGATCTTCTGACCAGCGGAAGATACCAGCCAGCCTGTCACTTTTTCTAAAAAGTGAAAAAATCCCAGCTCTGCTTTACTTAGGAAAAGGACCTGGGTAAAGGCCCTTCCGTGATTTTCGACCTGTTACTTCGGCCTACCACCCTGGGGGACAGATCTCAAATCATGGAAGGGCCTGTACTCAGGCCCTTCTCCTATACAAAAGTTCCTCACAAAGGTGGGAACTTTTCATTTTTGGAAATGGCAACACCCATACAAACAATCACGTTAAATTTAGGAATCGACCAGAAAGAGAAACAAAAAACAACAACATTCTTCCTCAACAAACAGAATAAACCTTCACTGAAGCCTCCTGTTTTTATTCTTATGTATTCTTTTGTCTTATGTATAGCCCACTGATTTGAAAGACACAATTAACCATGTGCTAACATCATCGGAATATTCCTTTCACAATCTCACTCAATATGAAAAAACCAAATTTAAATAAATAATGGGCATGTGGTTAATAATCTGAGCTTTTTTTTTCCCTCTTCGATTATGCAAGCGTGGCAGACTCTAGCTATTTAAAAAAACACAACATGCACACACTAGAAAAAAAACACACATGTTTCCCAATTTCTCTCTTGATTTTTAAAAATTAAGAAAGCAAAACATTCACCACCAAAATTCACTGGTTGTGATGCCTAAGAGCATCTCGACCCCAAAACTGTATACAACTCCTTCATTTTAGAATAGAAGACCATTTAATGATCACTGTCCCAACTCACAAACGTCAAAAAAGTCCCTTTAACACTCGAAGACCATTTATGTCTTTACATCTAGACGAGTGTTAGTCACTGTCCAAATCCATAGTACAAAAAAGCTTGTAACGGGGTTTAAATGACCACTGCAAAATGGACCATCGATACCGAGATTTGCGCTATCCTGCTGCATGATTCAATGAAAAGGGGTGTTTGCAGGTGAGGGTGGAGATGCCCTTATAGTGACGCATAAAAAGACCCTGGATAAGGACTGAGCATCTCCTCATATCGATCATAGATGAGCGTCCCCGCCTTGTGATCATGTTTTGAGTTTGATGGACATCTCAGCTGTTCATTAAGCTGGAACGAGACTGGGGCAGGCATATGGCTTCCAATACCCTTTCACTAATATAGTCAGACCCACTGGAACAGTATTATTTTCACGTACAAGTCTTTCTTCATTGCGTGCAGCAAGTTTTGGAAGTTAATTTCCAGACCGCCACGAAAGAACCGACAAGTGCAGCAACTACGTACTGACGAATTTTTATCCGGATAATGGGTTTCTTGTTGCCTAGATCACAGATTTCTTGTAGATGATTATTGTAGGTAGTACATTGACGTACTTCGATGCAGAGTCTCCTGCATGCATTGGTCCATCTGGTGCCAAGTGGAGGCGTATGAAGTTTGTAAAATCTCACATAATTTTCCAGATGTCAAAGGCACCGGCATTTGATGCTCACAGTGTAAATCTGTGAGCTCCCCAGTTTATTTCCATCACCAGCTCGACTTCGATCTGTTGCTATGCTACCTGGGTGGAGTGTGAGACGGACCTTGACATCCGTAGCTTGCAGATCCGGCCACAGCGACTCCGCTTCACTTGTGTCCCACTTCTGCACGGTGAGGCATGTAACCTTTATAATTTCGGTCTGTATTGTTTCCATTTCTCATTTGATCATTGTCTTTTTACATTTCCGACGTCCTTCATTTTGACTCTATTACGTTGGTACCACACGCTGCGAGTTATTGTACCAATTGCCACATATTCTTCACATTCGAGAATTGTAGACTCCGTTTGTTGTGAAGATTCCATTCAGGCATCTGAACTTCAAGGGTTCTTGTACTCTCATTGTTACGTAGTGAAAAGCATCATAACCATGATCAACCCATAGCCTCCTGCACACACCAATATTGTTGTTTTACTCACTCTACGTTGTTAACCGTCTTTCCTGTTTGAATAAGTGCAAAAGTTGAGCATCATGGCGCGACCAAGTTTCATAAACTCTTCCATCCTACTCACCATCCTGTGCCTTTCCCTTCTGGCTGGCACAGATGTAGCTGGCCTATGATGATGTTGATGGGACGACGTACCATGCCCGAGTAAAAGTTGTCGGTAAGAGCAAGAAATCGATCGAGGAAGATAGCATCTACATTACCCACAAGTTCAAGTACGTTTATCTACATTGTTCAAGGATGTTTATCTACAAGTTCAAGGATGTTCAAAAGTTCCGAGGCCTTTGTGGAACATGAGCTAGCCAACAATGTAGCCGACAATGACTGCTTCTAGAGCCAACTTAATGTGATTGGCGTGCTAGTGCTCGACGCTGTTGAGAAAGCCATTCCAGGAGCTGCTTCTTGGGGACTTCTTCCAGTCGAGTGTGACACGTCCGCCTCAGCCGCGACTGCAGCGGGTGCAGGTGCTGCAATCGCGACAAATTACATCTCAAAATCACTCTTGAATAGCGACAGCCCTTGCGGATTCCAGAAGTTCGTAGTGGACGCATCTGACTCCACGATGTCTGAGGATAATTAGGTCACCATCACTGTACAGCCCGATGGTGTGCTAAGTTTTTCAGCTCGATCAAAAACTACTAATTTTGCATACAGAAGTATCACAATTGACTCGTATGGTCGAAATGTGGGTACGGACAAGTTCGCGTTCCCAAAACCTCCCAACATGGCTACAGCTCGTTCTTTTGGAGTCGAAATCCCCATTACCATCAACGAAGCCTGAGATTAACTACTCCAACTTGTGGACCAGGTCTTCTAGGAGGAGCATCTAAGTCGCTATAAGTTGCGGAACGCTTTACCATGTCTAGTGCAACTAAGTTGTCCGCTAACAAATTTCCTCCAATGTGACCAGTGCAAAGTAAGGAATAATATGGAGTAGAAAATGTTATGAGCTCTATGCAACATTTAATATCTATATTTTCTTCAATCTTCGTGCATGGATTTTGAGTTTCCAACAATCACTCCAACCTGCCTAGCTACAAATCCAGAATCGGACATATATACAAGGATGACTCGATGCTTATGCACAACATGCATTTATATCGTCGTGCCCCTACCTGTGACAGTCGACAATCCATCGTACAGACCTGCAGTAGTAGACAAGAATGTCTGAAACCCATTTATAAAATCCAAACATTGGTCCTACATGTTGCGACAGAGGCATTATAACTCCAATATGATCCCCTTGCAAAAAATCTGCTCTAGTGAGACTGGGTTTTGTTCTTCGATGTAAACTCGATGTTTAGTGTACTATGGTTGCAATGAATTAATACCATTATAAGCCAGCGGATAGTCCATTGCACTATATACAAGGTCCTGCCTATGAAATGAATATTTATGGTGGTTTTTCACTGATCTGTTGCAACAAGTAGTTGAAAGTGCTTACTAAATCATATGCACATTATTGGGATTGAGGGGTTACAAAATTGTTCAAGTGTTGCAGCACAATTGTATGATGGTCTACAACATGTATACATTTAGTATTTTTTAACACATGTAGTATAGAAATGGAGAGTGCTCGCAAGAACGATACATGTGCTTACGGGAAAAAGAACCAAATTGGTTGGATAGCACCCTACACCTTAGCTCAAATTTCTGGTGAGATTTTTTTTTGGTCTTTGATGGAAAAAGCTCAAATTTGAACATTAGGGATATTATGAAATGTGCCTGTGTTTCTTTTTCACAGTGAGCACTTTCAACTTGCAATCTAGGCTGTTACAACATACAACATGAGCAGGATTTGATGAAGATTTTCAACATTATGAAGAGGAGTTCTAATTGTTTCCTTGATGGCATGTTTTTTCATATATTTGGGAGTCACACTCGTTTTCGTTAATCCTGCCTAAAATTGATGGACATTCTTATGATGAACTTGACAAATGTTGGGGGAAAAAAAAATTCTCACACATCATGCATTTAGCTATGATGAAGCGGTGGAATTGATAAACGATGGAATGCTTTGAAAAGGAAGAATCAAAGCTTGGATAGCTTGTGATAGATTGTCTATAGAAAGTTACCATGGGTTATTTTAGTGTCTTCCATGGATCATGGGTACCTATATTTTAGAGTGCTCTTATGCGCTAGGTTAGATGATCACATAATAAAGTGAAATGTTATTGCCCGCAAGCCCATAATAGAGTGCTCTACACATGGACACCCATGTGTAGATTTTGGGTGCACCCATCCAATTGATGGGTTGTTTTGAAGTTTACCCATCTACTTGTTGTGTTTCTTCTCAAAATACCTTACCCTAAGGTCAATTTCATCATTAAATAATCCTCAAGATACCGAAATGAAATTTTGTGAAAATATGAAGTTGACATGTTGAAAATCATCATAATTATCATAGGCTACATTCTGAATAATTTCACTACTCATATCACAATATTATAGTAAATGATAGAAAAATAAATAATTTCACATTTTCAAAACGAATTTTTTTTTTTTTAAAAAAAGAATTATTCGTTTTCTCAATGTGGAAACTGACCCTAGGCTAAGGTATGAATGTTGGGTAACTGATTTATTTGTTTGTTTTAGCTAACTAAATTAGTAATGTGGTCAATGAAAGGGCAGATTCCATCGTGATGATAACTATGAAAGGTACCTACCCAACAACATCTAATTTTCTGATTGGGCAGGTTTTGGATGTTTTTGGACACCTAGACACCTTTTTCTTGATGCACTCTCTAATTTTGGAAAAAGAAATTCATGCACTCCAACAGGGTGGATTCCATCATGATGATAACAAGGAACAATTCCTACCACCTACAGAGAAATCAATCTTTTTGGTAGGTATTAGATAGATGTTTTGGGATAAGTAGGTACCTTTTCTTCTTGAACTAGGTATCTAATAATTAATGCTTTTGTTTATTTTAAAAGAGTGTTTCTTTGTTTGTAACCAAAGTGATGATCATCCATAGGAAGTTGTTTTCTTTTTAAAGTGTCAATCCTCCTTAGGAAGATTTAGCCAAATATGGCTATAAATCAAATATGAAGTACAAATCTTTAATCATCCTTTTTTATTTGTTGCTACTCACTAAAAACCAAATACATACATATGGTGTCTTTATTTTCCCCTTTATTTTCACCTTCTGGGGATTGCAAACCTCGAAAATCACATAATTCATGAATTTGGGAATTTTAATGTCATTTTTTGGCAAAATTTCACCAATGAAGAAAAGGGTGCTCCCTGGCTAGAAAGAAGGAGCAGCAAGCAAAGCAGAATAATTTGGAAGTCCATAAGGTGGCGTGCTGTGTAGCGCAAGCAAACAAACCATGATTAAAAATTGCTCAATTGAGAGTATAATAATAATAAAGTCACCCTGTCTTTGGGCCCTAGATTGATCCCCTATCCCTGGTTGGTCATCCCCAATTTGAGTGAACATAGATAGCAATATAAATTATGTTTAATCAATGAGGTGTTGTAGCATGTATTCAAGAGGCCCAATTTTTATTTTTCTTTGAGGGAATTGGTAGGTTTTGATTTTTTTGGTTTTTTTTGTTGTTCTAAGTGCAAATCACAATAATATCCTACCATATATTGTGCAAGGTGCCAAAGGGAAGCATGAATAAGTTCATGCCCTTGCCATTAGCCTAGGCTGAATATGGGAATTCCAAAGGAGGAGATTACAATATAGTTATTTTGAAACTTTTGCAAGCTTATTGAATTTTGGTGTGATGGGAAAATCAAGGATGCTTATGACCAAAAACAGAAAATAAATAAAAACTTTGAAGGTCCCCATAACTAATTAATATCAATCACAGTACTAGTTTTTCACTAGTATTTATTGGTCTTATTTTGACAAAGCTTGATCCAATAAAGAAGTATAAGGAGCAACAAAAAGAAAGGCCCAGAAGGGGTTTTTCATCCTGACTTCATATTTCATCCCCAGTTTCGCCAAAACTGGGGGCCTAGTAGCTCCACCAATGTGGGGGGAGTACTTTACTGTAAACTCTCATCATCGACATGATCTCGTGGGTACTTTGGATTTGGGTTTGCTTTGAATCCGTCTCGTGTTTGTTGAGGTGCTTTCACATGTGCTTTTCCATGAGTTGAGAACAAATCCTTCATATGAAGACTTTTGGTTCAAAATCTGGGGAGGAGATTCCAGAAGTAGCCATTTTGGGTCTTGTGTTTGGATTTCTCTGTTGGGTTGTGTTGTTGTGGTAGCAGTACTAGTTCCCTGGTGCTTTGTTTCTCTTTTCTTGTAGATGGAGAAGAGTGAAGGATTATTTTTTTGGGTGGGAGGGGGGTTGGTTTGATCTTGTTTTGGGTGTTGGGTGTTGAGTTTTGTTGGTACCTAGTCTTTCTTCTGTTACAAGGGATCAGAATTTGAGCAGATTGAATTTTTGGGGACTTGGGGAATTTTTGCAATGGCAAAGTTGCAAAAATCTCTGATCCAACTGCTACTTTCCTTATGGTTGTGTAGTATTCTCCTGCAGTATACAACTACAACTGCAGCAAGAATTCTTCTTCCTACCAACAGCAAGATTAAGTCAAAAACAGAGGACTCATTTGGCAGCAGAGACAACACAGGTGGTTTCCAGATCAACAATGGTAATATGGAATTTTTGCATGAAGAATCTGGTGGTGGTCGTGGTGAAGAAGAAGGAAGAGGAGGAGGAGGAGAATCAGTTGTAGGCACAAATTCCAGACCTTTGATAGGAATTCTCTCACAGCCATCATGCGGGGAATGTGAGACGGAAGCAGACTGGACTTCCAACCGTTCTTGTATTGCAGCATCATATGTCAAGTTCGTGGAGTCTGCAGGTGCACGAGCTGTTCCTCTTTTGTACAATGAACCTGAGGAAAGCCTAATCAAGGTAGGGTTTTTGCCAGAGTTTTCCCAACAACTTCACTTCCTTTGTTTGTTGTTGTTGTTGTTGTTGTTTTCATGGTCTTCATTACGAAAAAGCAAGCAACCTATAAACCCTAAAACAGGGACAGAACAAGATCATGTATCATGCTCATATACCCAATGGAAGGATTTGTGAACAAAACACTCAGGACTCCTTTGGGTTTGGGCAGAACAAATTGAAATGAAATTGAATTGAATTGAGTTTCAATGTTTGGTTGTGTTTGTTTGCTTCTGTAAAAAAAATAACCTGCCTGCAACAAAACTGAAGCAGTTGGTGCAATGTGCAGAAATTTGCAGCAATAAATGGAATTCTGTTTCCAGGAGGTGCAACAAGTTTGGATGACAATCCTTTCTATCAAACGGCAGAGAAACTCTTCAAAGTAAAGTACAAAACTTGTTCCTCCTCCACCTTTGAATGCTCTTCCTTTCTTTCTCTTTACATAGGTATCAATGAAAAATGATGACAAATTGGATTTTTTTTAAAAGACATATGCTGTTGATTTCACTGCATCAGATGGTCATCGAATCAAATGACAATGGAGACTATTTCCCATTGTACGGAGCATGCCTTGGCTTTCAGCTTCTCACAGTTATAGTCAGTCAGGTATTACTGTCTTAAAAAATTCTTCTTGCAATTGATGTTTTGGCATTGCTTCAGATGCACATAGATATTGCTTCCTGTATCCTAAACCCTAAACCCTGAATATATGGTCAACAGAGCATGAATAAAAAGCTACACAAGGGAGTTATGAATCTGCAAACCCAAATAAGCTAATTTGGTGTATAACCTATTATGGGTTGATATTTGATCATTTAGAATCACAGCATATTAGGACAGTTTGAGGCAGCACACCGACCAGCTCCACTCCTATTGCTTGGTGATTGGGTGAAGAATCACAGCATTTTTCAATGGTAAGAGACACAGCTCTCCCCCCTCACATCAGTTAATTGGTGTCCTTTTTTCCTCTGTGAGAAAAGTATCATGCAAAATTACATTACTTTGCAATCCATTGAATTGTCATGTTATAAGCCACCCCCACAGCAAGAAATTTGTACCATGGTGGTCACTCTGTATACTTTGCAGGGTTCCACGAGGAGTTGTTGACAAAATCAGTAAACAACCGCTTGCAATGGAAAATCACCATGAAGGGGTTTCTCCACAGACATGGTTTTCTAATGGACTACTCACTGACTTCTTTCATGTGCTCACAACCACCCAAGACAATAATGGAAAGGTTGGTTCTTCCACAAACTATCATTACCAGCAGAGAAAATTGCAATGTCATCCCTGTTTTGTCACAGCAACTTTGTTGTTGTAGGGTTAAGGAAGCTCTTGGAAGCATTATCTTTTTCTGTTTCTGAAGAATATGAATTTTGAACATCCATCAACACATCTATTGCATATTATGAATGTGGAAGTGTGATGGAGAAAGAAAGAAAAAAATAGCATCTCACTTAAGCAATTTTCGTGCTTAAAGAAACAAATCTGAACTGGGTGTAATGTCAAAAATCACAGATGTATATCTCAACTGTGGAGAGTCAGAGATACCCAATTCTCGGAGTGCAGTGGCATCCAGAGGTAGGTCTACAAACATCGCACCATAGTTTGGTTTCTTAATCTCTGAATTGCTTGTAATTTAGGGATGGATGTCAACATCTGTTGTTCTGTGCTCGATTTTGTTCTTATCATACCTTGGATTGAGAAATCCAAACTTATGTTTTCTGAAAGCCCTGTGGGATTTTACGCTTACACCTCCACATACACTGAGAAAAATCTTGGAGGTTTTATGAATTTTGAACATGTGTGCATTTCCCAGAAGCCTCCATTTGAATGGGGTGATGTTATGATTCCACACTCGGTGGATGCTGTACAATTGACTCAAGCTGTTGCCAATTATTTTATCAGGTAAATCCTCTGACCCACCCATTTTCCTAATTATCATGGATTTAGACAAATTCAATCTTGTCAAGCTGTTGGAATTTAGGGTTTAGGGTTTAGGGTTGGGCTTCTGTACTAAAAATTTATCACTCAAGGTTTCATTTCACCCCAGAAACAAATTTCAGGAACATGACATCAGAGATATGAATCCCCTCAGCAAGTATGATAAGGTAAGAAGCAGTGCATGGCAAGTTGTAAATTGAGTGGTGTTGGAATGTATTGTTGCAGCGAGGCACGCAAGTCACAGCACAAGCCCATCTCCATTGATGAGGAACGGGAGTTGATGATGTACAATTACAAGCCCTTTTATTCAAACAAAGATGGGTATGCCTTACATTGGCTCGTGTAGGACTTTTTGAGTTAAAAGTCATGAATCAACGAGGGTAGAAATTTTCTTTGTAGTTTGTTATTATGTTAGACCATTTAACCTCTAAAACATTATTACTATTTGCTTGTTGAGAGGACTAATAATTTGTTTGTGATAATGGGTGTCTTGATTTTGCAGGCATGGAAGTTTTGAACAAGAATATTGGATCAATTTATAGATTTTCACCCACATTTATTTCCCCCACACGTTCATTTGTCCCATATATCTACCTTCCAACATTACCCAATCTGGGCTTAAGCTCAGTAACTCAAGAAGTAGTGTTTATCAGTATAACTTCTGTATCATCATTGCCATTTATTAGTTAGTGTAGTGCAACCTGCAAGCAATGGTCTGAGCTTGCAAAGGAGATTGCAACACTAACATTTTCCTCTATTTTCTTTTGTCTTGTTTTATGTTGAAAAATTTCTGTTCAAAGTGTGACACTATGTGTCAATGTTTTCTTGAAAAGAAAAGAGGAGAAAAAGGGTGAATTCTTTCCTTTTAAAGGGAATTTGTAACAGAATATTCTTTTTAAAAATTTGGGGTTGCAAATATGTGAAAATATCTGGAACCCTGAAAAAAATTCTTTGTTCACTTCTTGGATGTTATATTTGTTGCTACCTATTGCTCACAGAATGTCAGAGAGAGCTGATCATTATAGCTCACATTGCAATTTTGTTCTCATTTACACATTATAAAAACAAAAGTCTTTGTGAGACAAGTTTGTGTTTTGTTTGATTCTCAGATGTAGCTTATGATTTGTATCATTGAATGAGCAAAGAAAGAGTGCAGGTACATCAGATATTCTGCTATCAATACATTCTGGGCCTGCGATATTATGTTCTTATGGTAAGCTAAGAATGGGTGAATGATTTTGTAAGGGAAGGGCAACAAGGGTGGGAACCCAAACTCCAAAACAAAACAATAATTACCCCTTCATCTGACCTACACTTCCCCTGCATACAAAAACTGATCTCATTTGAACCTGGCGGCACGTTATAGCTTTTGTAAGGTGCCACTGAGTCTACAAGGAAGATTATGCTACTATACAACAAGATACCCACAAACACAAAAGCAAGTCAAAGTAGACAACACTTCAATTGCCATCAGATGCATATACAGAGTATGGACCTTAAAAACGAAACATAAAATTGCTTGAACTCTCTACTTTAGAGAGGGATGATTAACTCTCAGTAGTATTGTGGCAGTTCTCCATACTCACAAACTAAAGATTGTCCCAGTACCAAGCAGAAAACTTCTTCTATAAACTGTATAAACAAAAACTATTTTTCTTTACACATATTAAACCCTAATTCTAAACATTTTCCTTAAAAATCTTTAATTTAAAACCCTAAGTAAGAGAGGAATGATCACATATTCTGTGGGTTGATCAAGGCCGCATTTCACATTAATAAATTTGATTAGCAATGATACAGTCAAAAGTCTCCCCCTCAGAGTGCTGTATATCCCTTTCTCTACAAACAGACTTCCCAGTTGGTCGGTCCCATGGCCCAGAACACTACCCTCCTCTTCCATGGAGACCTAAGGGATCTGAAGCTTAAAACTCTTAAAACCTTAGCAATTGATGCCACAAATCGTTGGATCAGGTCCATTAACTGGGTGCAAAAAGGGATCAATTCGAACCCATAGAAGAGAAAAGATGGAAGCCAAAAGAACAGACCACACAATCACAATCGTGGGTGTGCGGTTTTGTCGCCCCATCAAGCCCTTAAGGAATGGGTACAAGTGAACAATCACCCAGAATGCAAAAAAGAGCTTTCCAAAGAGAGGACCCCACGATTGATAACCATTTTCAATCGCATCAGCAATTCCTGCAACAACGCCCACGAGGTTGATAACCAACAAGGTGGTGGGTGGAATGAGAAGGGTAGTCCACTTGAATGCATAGAGCTCTCCAAAGTCCTCATCCTCCGATGATTTGGATGTCACTGTGAAATTTGTGTCAATACCCGCAAAGACTTTGAGCAAACCTTGGACGACAGCAAACAAGTGAGCAGACACACCACCAATCACCCAAAACTGCTCATTTCTCCACCACTCATCGATCCCAACTCCCGACCAGCGCATCTCCAGAATTCCCGTTGCAAAAATGGATATAAACAAAGAAATAAACCATAAACTTGCCAAGTTGCTTATCTGCAAAAAAATACCCCCCAAACTCACACCAATACACATGTCAAGGACTTGGCACTTCAATTTGAGGTTCACCACAAAACAAACAAGGGGTGTGTTTTACATTGCCATTTACATTGAAAAGTATCTTAAAGGCAAAAGAAGAATTATGGAAACTCAAATATTTCACCATGCAGAAATACAATCTTTGAAAAATCCTCTAAAAGAAACCAAAATCCTTCAAGATATTACAACTCTGTCACTAATCTCAAGTTTCAACACAAGCCAAAATATCATCTTTCAAAAACCATCATATAAAAATAGACCTATTATTATTACCTAGGGGCCAAATCCCTTAAGCTACTATACTCTATAAATGAATCTAAACACAATATCCTTGCCTTGGTAGGCAAGGCCAACAAAAGGTAAAGAGAACCAGCATCATCTCTCCATCATCTCATGTGGGAAGGGAGGAAAGCATACCGTTGGAATGATAAATTTTCCTGTAAGCAGGCAGATGGCTGGGAGTGTACAGTATGCGACAAGAGGCAAAGCGGTGAGTGGGTACACGGTGGTATTAATATACGCTAGCCTCTCCAGGCATTTCAAGTGTCCACCTTTGTAGCCATACCAGAGAGGACAATGGCGGCTGAGACAAATTTCAACAGACCCAAGTGCCCACCGCAGCACTTGGTTGAGTCGATCGGAGAGATTAATAGGCGCTGAACCCTTGAATGCAGGTCGGTGTGGCATACAGTAAATTGAGCGCCACCCTCGGCAATGCATTTTGAAGCCTGTCAAAATATCCTCAGTGACTGACCCATAAATCCACCCAATCTGCAAAAAACAGCACCCAACACCCCCCCCTCAACAAAAGAAAACACAAACAAAAATAAGCTTTTGTACAAAGCATTGTGTAGCCTCCAAACAAAAGACACATAATAGACCTCAAGAGTTAAGGCTTAAGGGCACACCACCCGTAAACCCTAAACCCTAAACCACAATTGTTCAATTAGAGTTTTAACTTTCCCTAATGTGCAAACCTCCAACAAAAGGCTCGAAAAGCCTTCAAGGGTGAAAGGCTTATGGGGGCACCACCCTCAACCCTAAACCACAATTGTCCAATTAGAGTTTTAATTTTCCCCAATGTGCAAACCTCCAACCAAAAGACTCCAAAAGCCTTCAAGGGTGAAAGGTTTATAGGTGTACCACCCTAAACCCTAAAACACAATTGCCCAATTCAGGTTTTTGTAATCCCCCAAAGAAATCCCCATAGATTGATTGGTTTCACAATGGTACCATTTTTGGGTAGCAACAATATATAAAATCTATCTTACCTCCTTTCCCCATTCAGACTTGTCTTCATAACCACAACTGATAACATGTATAGCTTCCTTCAACAGAGCACTAGGGCTTGCTGATTGCGGAACGCCACCATTCTCCAGAAGAGTTGACGCCACAAAAACTGGTGACTGACCAAATCTTTTCTCAAAATCTTTCAGTGACATCATTGACACCTTGTCGTCATCTATCCCTAACCATAATTTTTCCATCACCACCATCATCATGTTAAGAAAACTTTCAATAAATTAAAAAACTCTCAGGTAGCCTAGCCTCACATTCTTTTGATAAAACTAATCAAATACAAAAATTTACAAAATAATAAAACTTAAAACTTAAACCCTAAACCCTAAAACTTAAATGAAGAAAATTTGAGTTTAGCAGTAAAGTTATAAAACTTGCAGTAGCCTAGCCTTCTATTCTTCTAATAAAACTTCTCAAATATAACTTGTAAAATAATAATATAATAGTAACTAATGCAGAAATTCAAAAAAAAATTTAGCAACAGTAAACTTTGTTATTTTTTTACCCTCAAGGCCTTCCTCAATATCTTCAAGGGTGAAAATGGGGATTGACGAATCAGTCCTTGAAGGTGCATTTTTCTTGTGGGATGACACCTTCCCCAAACTTGTCGTCTTCTTTCTGGTCTTGCGAGGGCCACAGCAAAAGTCTAAGCAAAGATTTGCCATAGCTGCTTTCTTAGTTTTCACATCTTTTGCTGGTGGATCATACCCATATAGTGCTTGCCTTCTGAACACACAACCAGTACCCACATACACCGGACCCTGGAGTCCATCCAAACCCTTCAAGTTGATCTGCAAAAACCAGGGATTAGCATCAGTTTTTAAAGTATCATAATATCATGAATTAGTACTAACATAATTTAAGTATAATCCCAGACCCCATACACCCATTTCCATCTAATTAAGATCTGTCTCTGAGCAAATAATTAATTATTTTTTCCAAGGAAATAAATGATCAGGCAGCAAAGAAATGTCTGTTACACAAATTGAAGAAGACAGTGTCAGGGTTAAGGGTTTAGGGTTTCATATCAAATCAAAAGATAACACAATATTGGGTTTTAGGGTTTAGGGGTTTTGGGTTCAGGGATTGGCGTATCATATCAAACAGGCAAATGAAACTGGGTGACAGAAAGAAATGAGTGATTCTTATTCTTCTTCTTACATCAAAGAAGACGGTGTTATGATTGGCATATCGATCACTCCGATCAATACCATCAAATCTCTGGGGGAATTGTACATAGCATACACGCTTGCCAACCAATGGATCCATCATGAAACACATTGCCTCACGGATAGCCTTGCTGTTGTTGATGTAATGGTCGCAATCCAAATTGAGCAGGAATGGTGCATTTGTCAGCACAGCAGACACACGTACCTGCCCACCAAAAATAAAAACACATAAAAATAAAAATCAGCATTCACATTTGTGTTAATCAGATCAGCATCTGACTTTGGGTTTAGGGTTTAGCCCACGTGTTTCCTCTTCTTCCTGGGTTAGAATCATCAGTGATCAAATCTCTACACAATTAGGGTATTATGTGTTACATATATGATACCATAGAATACTGGTAAAATTATAGTTTACTCTGCTGCACTCACCAATGCATTCATGGCCCCAGCTTTCTTGTGATGATTGAATCCAGGACGCTTTTCTCGTGAAACATACACCAGTCGTGGAAGCTCGTTGCCATCTGTATCATGTCCACCACTGTGGCCCAGAAACACCTGCAACAACAAGCATCCTTCAGGCGTGAGAGTTTAGGGTTTACAAACACTCTGGGTGGTGGTGGTAGTGAGAAAAATACCAAGCAAATCCAGCATAAAAAATCAAAGCAGTCCATATGTAAAAATGTGCTCATCATGCCATCAAAAGTTTTCTTTTGACACTCAGATAATGAGAGTGCAGCTAACTTGAATCATTCCAGGATGGTCACGTGTGTTGTTCCCAGGCCATGGCGTCCCATCCTCCATCGTCCATCCCTCTTCTGGCACCTTTTGTGCTTTGGCAACTAAAGCATTGATACGAACCTTGAACTCCTCGTATTCCCTCTGCACACATGTATAAATCAAAAACTTTTCAGTGTAAACCCTAAACCCTAATTTTAGCCCCCTGTATACACATTGCAGTTTCATGTATCGATTTACTGCACAAAAGGAATTTGGTTTTTCTTTTGCTGGATTTGGTAGAAGAACATCTAGCCCTAAACCCCAGAAACCCTAAACCCTAACCCCAGTAGTAGTAGTGTGACGCAACCAACCTTCATAGCACGGCGCTCCTTCACAAATGTGGGTTGGACTTTGTCCTTCAAATAGTCCATTTTTTGGGCAAAGTACATTTCAGGTGCGCGTGGTTCAATATTAAACTTCTTGCAGAATGGTACCCACTTGCGGGAAAATTCTGAAGTCTCAGAAAGAGCATCGAATGTTAACATGGATGCTCCATCGTCTGACAAATAGCACGAAACTTTATCAACTGGGTAATCAACCCCTAGAATAGAGAGGATGACATTTGCAGTCACCAATGGCGGTTCCTTGGCGGGATCCACTGTACTGACATAAATGTCAACATGCGCTAGCTGCGATGGTTCGCCCTCCTTCTCATACCTGAAGTTTATTGGCAAAAGGGAAATCGTGATAAACAAGCTGTTAGAAGAGAGTGCCAACCTAATAGAGTTATCCGTAAAGTAAGACAAACACAGCACCAGAACCAAGAGTTTCAACATACACAGGGTGAGCTTAAAAAAAAACCTGCAAAAAAGTACATTAGCATTCAACAGGGCGTGAAACTCAGAAAACCATCAATTTTGGTGGTAAACTGAGTTTCATCCTGTCTTTCCTTTCTCCTGAGCACCTCCACTGCTGCTACATATATTTTCACTGCTCTTACCTGTACAACTACTATAATCAGTCTCGAACCTTGTGCACTAAATGCTGAGTTTCAGCATTTCATACTGGGATTTAATATATGTCCTTACTTTGCAGATACCATTGAAAGGAGGCCCAAAGACAGGGTGAAGACAGGATTACTTTACAGAGAAACTCTAATGAATCGAACAACTTAATTGCGCCAAGCAGCATTTAGCGTGATGAGAAGCAAAAGAAAAATCCTGGTGTCTAGTGATGGCACTCATAGGAGACTCCATTTGAGTTGCAAAAATTGAGGAAACATGAGGCAATTCAATACATGTAGAAGGTTTAGGTTACCTTACCTGAGAGATAGCCTATCAAGGTAGGTTTCACGATTGATGGGGAACCATTTGGGAAATTGATCAAGGATCCAAGACACTGCAAACCAGATCTCACAGATCACAGATGTAAGCCACAGTCCAAAGGCGCCAGCAACAGGGTTCAGAAGCCGGTAGCGGAAGAAGAATGCAACAACCACGAGTCGGAGTATGATAATCATCCGATAAGGATTGATTTTGCTGGATGGAAATGTAACCTTTCTTGACAGTGGCTGCCTTGATTCATCCATTCTGAAAAAAACCCCACCCACAACACCCAAGAAACAAAGAGCAAAATATTAGTGCAAGCTTTTTTTTTTTTAAATATTTCACAAAACAAATATTTCATGGCAGCTACTACCAAAAAAAGGAATTTGAGTACAATCAGAAAAAAGGTGAACTTTACATGGGCAGATCTGAGCCTTGTCCAGCACCGCTGCCATCATCAAGATCAACTCCCTTCCCACTTAGATGATGTTGGTGACCTTCGGTCATCATCATTGAATTCTTATCCTGCCGAATTTTCCAACTCTCCACACGCTCCTTCCATGCCACACTTCCATATCCCAAAACCCCAAAATCCTTACTTTGGTCCATAGATCGCGATTGCACTGCACCAATCAATACACCAAAACCCACCACAACCAACACCATCACTGCCTTTGCATAAATGGGGCAGCAAAAGCTTCATTGTTTTACTGAGAGATTGGTGTGTAGAAAATACCAGAACATGTGTCATCGAAAACCATGGGATGAACCCGCTTCCCACCACCACCACTGTTGGACATCATTGAATGGTGCTCTGGAGAAGAAGAACCCACCGAGAACTCCCTGCTAACCTGCAGCAGCAAAACACAGCAATGTTTCAGCAATTATCTTACTTTGCTCATTGGGTTTTTCACTCTTCACATAAATATGCAAATGAAATGCTCAACAGACAATTGCTGCATTAGGTAATGCCAGGACTACTCTGCCATCTTTTCCAACAGTCAGTTTTCTGCAGCACATCAATCAGCACCTGAAATCAACCCTCGAGCACATGAATAGCCTGACAGACAATAGCTGCATTTGATGTGGGCACTTGCAGTGAAGAAAGTTTTGCAATTGTGGTTTTCAACCAGAGTTTTAGACTACTAAACTCTTCACATCAACAAGCACCTGAAATCAACCCTTGAGCGCATGATATGCTCAACAGACAAGAAATGCATTTGATGTGGAGACAATTTTGCAGTGAAGAAAAATTTGCATTTGTGGATATTTCAACAGTTTTCTACACTCAGCTGTCCACATAAATGCACTTCTGAAATCCTTGACAGACAGCCATTTGATGTGGGGACAATTTCACAGTGAAGAAATTTTGCAATTGTGGGTTTTTGAACAGAGTTTACCACTAAGCTCGTCACATCAATGCACATCTAAAATCCTTGACAAACACCCAGCTGCATTCAATAAGATGACAATCTTTGACAACCTTTCCACAATTGGGTTTCTCAACAGAATTTTACACTAAACTCATCACATCACTGGAAATCTGAAATGCTTTACAGAAAAGAGCTGCATTTGATGTCATGGGGACAATTTTGCAGTGAAGAAATTCTTAAGTCTTCACATCAATGTACATGTGAAATCCTCATCAGACAAGCTGCATTGATGTGGGTGACTGTGGTGAAGAAATTCTGTTTGAACAGCAGTCAAAATGCTCGATAGACAGACAGCCAAAGAGCTACAACATTCAATGCAGTAGGGAGCTTGCTGTGGAGGAAAGACAAGATTTGGTTGTTGGTGTGCAAACAATAATTGATGTTCAAGCTCTTCAAGGAATCATAGTACCTGATGATTGGTGAGAAGTGGAAATGAGGAGGGGGGGCAGATGGTGGCCGCTGCTGTTAACACCACATCCTCATGTGTCCTGCCATAGCTCATATGTCCCTGCAACAGTGCTTCAGTTGTTGTTGTGGCATGCTGGTGGTGGTAATGGTGATGGTGCTGCCGTCGGTCATCTTTGTCTGCTTCTTCTTCTTCTTCTAGTTCTTCTTCTTCTTCCTCAGTGTATCGGTGCTGCATTTCTTTCTCCAACTCTTCCAGCTCTGCCACTGCATCTTCCTCATCCCCATCCACGAGAGGACTTCCTGTATCCCCAACACCCATCAGGAGAAAGACCCATAAAATCCATAAAAAATGGGGTTGTACAAGCTGCTGTGAGCTTGCACGAGTCTGTGAGGAAAGACTAGAAATGGCTAGACTGACTGACCTCGATGGCGGATGTATCTTTTCCTGCACTGAGGACAAGACTGTGTTCCATCTTTCCTCTCGTACTCGTAGCAGGGACGACACACAGGGAATGCGCAAGCAGTGCAGGCCACGAAGAGCTCGCCTTCCGGCAGACTCACCCCTACATCGTCCCCACAAATCTGGCAGATTGTTCCATTCATAAGCGGCCTCACAGCTGCTGCCTTGGGCTGCTGCAGATCAACATCCCACATAGAAAACACCCAAAAGAAAAAGCAACAAAGAAAAACCGAGTTAGCGCGCACCTGCAGACAACTCTTGAGAACAAAAAAGAAGAAGAAGAAAAAGAGCAGTTGTCGAAGCTCTAGTATGGCAGCTGCTTACCGCAGCTGCATGCCTACTCTCCGATCGGATGCCGACGAACTCCTCGTCTCTCTGCCCTGCATTGGCCTCCATGCCGAGCAACAGAGGTGACGATCAGCAGCAAGGTGACCTCGCAACTGCGAGCTGCTAGTCTCTACTGCAGTAGGCACTTCCCCTATTCTTTCTTTTCCTGCTTGTCTCCTCTTCCAGCTCTCTGAGACACCTTTAACTTCAGATTCACAAGCTGCTGCAGCTCCTCATGCAAACAACTCTAGTCTTCCAGCTTCCTGCTGAAGAGTTTCCTCAAGCCCTTGCAACTCCATTCTCCCACCTGCACCTGATGATAGCTTCTACCTTCAAAAGAACTGCTACTGCAACATCCAGAAGAAGAAGAAGAAGAATTGGGCATTAGAGGAATTGGCAGGCAAATCAAACTAACCCAGAACCCAGTTCCACACACACACACACACACACAAGAAGCTTCACAACAACAACAACAACAACAATAGAAGAAAAAGAAGAGCTAAACTCTGGAAAAACAACTCTGATGCAGACTTGAAAATTCATTTCCCAAAAACTAACTCACATTCTGGTTTTTTTGTTGCTATTGTTGTTCTTCTTCTTCTTCTCCTTCTTCTTCTTCTTCTTTGTCAGCAGGATGAAACTAACGTCAAAATCTTTTTACCAGTAGCAACAGCTACAGACAAAAACACGCGCCTGCATTGCCAACTCCCTTCCCCTTTCCCTTGCTTTGCTTACTTGTCTTCTGGTTTTCCTTGAAACCCAAAAAAACAAAATGCAAACTAACCTTCCCAATAAGAATGCCAACTTCACTTCCCTTACCCTTGCCCTTTGCCTTACCTTGCTTGCTTGTCTAGTGCTTTCCTTCCTTCCCTTCTTCCTTCCTTCACAAACAAGCGGCAACAACAAAACTAGCTACGTACTGCTCCTTCCAGCTTCCATGATAGACTGGAGTTTGGTCTGGAGTTTGGTCTGGATTTTGGACCTGAGTTTGGTCTGGATTTTGGTCTGGAGTCTGGACTGACTTTCCGTCACTTCTCCCGAGGACCAGCTCAGAGCTACTACTAGTAACTAGTAACTACTGTATAACAGCTGGAAACTAACCAGCCAAACACACAACAGACAGTTAGTCAGTCACAGAGACAGAGAAAGAGACACACACACACACACACACACAAAGGGAAAGAAGGGGTTAAGGGTTTAGAGACGTGGTTTTTTTGGGTCAATTTTGTGAAATGGCCAAAATGGCGATTATCTACCTCAAGATTTAGCCAAATTAGGCTACAACATAAACAAGACTGAAAAAAATTTCTCTGTTTTTGGCTAAAAAATACTTTAACCATGATTGTAAATCTGGCGATATTTCTTAGATTTTGGTCAAATTCTGGCTATTAAAAATCTAACAGAACACTTGATTTGAGCAGTTTCCATAATTGGTATAGCTTTTTTGGCTATATATATGTATATATCAGCCAACAAAAAAAGAGGCTGGGATAGGCAGAGAGAGAAGAGAAGAGAAGAGAGAGAGAGAGAGAGAGAGAGAGAGAGAAGGTTCCAGGTGCTGCAGCAAGGCTGATGCTAGTACAGTAGAAATGAATGCTGCAAAAGCCCCTTTCTCCTCCCTCCCTCCCATCCTGTGCAGGCAAAAGGGGGTGTGATAATTATGAACTTAATTAAGGTTTCTCTTTTTCTGACAATTAATTCCATATTTTATCACCCACCCATTTTCTTCATTCTACTTCAACCATTGTACTTCAGGAAAATCAGATCAGTTTTTTTCTTTTTTTCTTTTTTTTGGTAGCCAAAGTGGCCATGATCCACAGGAAGATTTAGCCAAATTTGGCTACAACCTAAATATAATCATCATAATCCTCTATTCTTGGCTACCTTACTTGAACCACGTATCCAAAAATGTAACTATTTTCCTTACATTTAATTCAAGTTCTGGCTATTGAAAATCTTTTAAAAGCACATGATTTTGGCATTTTTAATATAGCATTTTTGGCTAAACATAGCCATCAAAAAAACAAAGTCTGGGTTGGATTTCCCTAGCCTATTAGGAAGGCATGATTCCGGGTGAAATTTTGCCTATGCAAGCAAGCATTTTGACAAATGTAATGCTCGCTCACACGTTCACTCACTCCTTTCAGAAAACATGCTCCTTTCAGAAAACGTGCTTCCAGTTTTTGAAACGCCCACTTCTTTTATATAATTTTTATTATAATTTTTTTTAATTTATAATTTTTTTTGTCATGTGAGACCCACTGGGTATCAAAACAACAAAAATTATTTGAAGGGTCTTCATTCATTATGCATGGTAAACCCTAAGGGCCTCAGGCTTTACCTATCCACATAATACCTGGAAAAAAACCAACAATAATTAAAATACGGGGGAAATGTTCTGATTAGTTAGTTAGTTAGTTAGTTAGTTCACGATAACCAAACAACCCAATATATGGCTATGTTAGGGTATATGGCTATATAAATATTCCATGAAATTTCCCAAAAATTGAACTCATGGTTAGTTCATACTAACAATTAGGGAAATGTTGTACCATATGAAGTTCCCAAAAAAAAATTGAACTCAAAGTTAGTTTGCATGAGTAGCAATTAGGGAAATGTTCCCTGAAGTTCCCAGGGTTTAAGGTTTAGGGAGGTGGTAGTTCACAATATATTAGTTTGGTTTAGGGTTTAGGGTTTAGGGAGGTGGAAGTTCACAATAGCCAAACAAACCAAATAGGAAAATGTTCCCTGAAGTTCCCAGAAAATTGAAACTCATTCCAGTCAGTTCTCAGTAACAAAACAAACCAACCAAGCCAATGTTCCCTGAAGTTCCCAAAAAGAAGTTAACAAAAACCATTTTTTAAATACTCACTAGGGAAACGTTCCACTAAAGTTCCCAATGAAATTTAATTCAACTCTCAGTCTGTTCACCTTCAGCAATAACTGTGAAGTTCCCAAAAAGTAATTGACCTCATAGGTTAGTTCAGTTGTAACTATAAAGGGAACGTGAAGTTCCCATAAAATTGAACTCACAATTAATTTGTCCCATGTAGGTCAAAACTTAATATGTAATGGGCTGCAAAACTCTCTACCTTTTTTTTTTCTACAAGGGAAAAAGTGTGGTTTTGTCCCATGGAGGTAAAAGCTTAGTGATAAATGGGCAGCACAAATTTGTCTAAAGGGAAAAAATTTGGTGGTTCTCCCATCTAAAGTAAGCTTTTTAATAAATGATGGGCAGTTTCAAAGTCTTTTTTGTGAAAAAAAAAAAAAAAATCATTAAAAAAATTGGGAATTTTTTTTTAATTTTTTAAATTTTCTTAAGAGCAAATAGTCTCTCACCTTTATAAAGTCCAATTTTTCATATTTAATGGTTCGGTTGTGGAACAAATGGACACTCGAGGTTCGATATGAAAAACACTAGTAGAGGCCCAAATAGGGGGTCCGAGTGGACTGGATCTAAGAGGACTAGGCCACCGATATGTTGTTGTTTGAGCACCATAAAAACCATAAATCGTAACAAGAAGATTCTCGTCATCTATGTTTGTTATTAATTTCTCATTTATTATCACGTATATGTTGCAAATCACAAATTTTGCGGTTTCTAATAATGCCTTGCATAAAGCCAACGGCCCTAATGAAACCCTAATGTCGATTGGAGTTAACCCAATAGGTAGATTCTTCCCTAGCACATAGAGAGAGTATTTCTATCCTTTATTTTTCCCCTTTAAGGCAAGTCTTAGTACATAGTGTTCTTGCATTGCACTACCATGGTTGGGTTGGGTGGGAGTAGTAGGTCATCAATCCCAAGATTAATTTGCAGGATAAAGGACTCCGAGAGATTTCTGAGTGTATTTAAATGCATCAATAGGTATCCTTCTTAGGAAAGAGGAGGGATCTTATGCGTACTTACAGTGGAGTAAGATCCTTCCCACTCATAATGAGAGTGGATGCAAGAATCGTCCCATCTCCCCCCCCCTTTAGAGCTCTAGAACAAAAATTTGTAATGTGTTTAAGGTTTAGGGTTTGAAGGTTTAGGTTCAAGGTTTAGGGTTTAAGGTTTAATCAATTAAATTATTATTTTTTAATATTTTAAACATCCCTTGCTTACACTAAATCTTACACAGTCTTTGAGTTCAAACCTAACATTTTTTGGACTTGATATGCTCACTAAGAGGCCTCACTTAAAAATGTAAAGGTACCAACATGGGTGCTTGATTCATGGTATCAAGGATATCACTGGAAATGTTTTTTATTTCAAAAAATTCTGCCAGTGCTTTAAGTCAAGTAACACCTGAGGAGGGCGGCGCTCCCAAAATAAGCACCCTTGCAACACCCCGCACTTCCAAGCATTATACCCAACACATACACCACATGATGTACATATGTGTAGGAAGATTTACATATCGGATTGGATATCTCATTCTGCGTAGTCAGATGAAAACATAAATACTTCATCCACTAGTGCTTTCGGTGCCCTAGGTACAAAAAGGGAAGTTGCTCATCCGTGATCATTTTTTTAGGGAGTTAATTTTGGATGAGATTTGAACCCACCCATGGATGTATGTATGTATGTATGTATGAACCCAATTTACTCGCCACTTTGTGATAAGAATAATAAATAAATATTGGAATTAATTATAATCTTGACTCTTGGGTTGTTAAAAAATGAATTTTCATTATATTACTTTTTTTTTTTAATCCTTTCTTCCCTGTAAAGGCTGCAAAAAAAATTTATGTGTTCTTCCTCATGTACGACATCACGACCTATGTTTTGTCTGAATAATGGATTAAGGCTGAGACGGACAAATCAATGTTGAGTTTGCTTTGCAGATGTAAGAAGAACAACTGACACAGATAGTTATGCATGGGCTTTTTCTGTCTTTTTTGTATTTACTACATAGAAATTAAAATAACACGGAAGAGGCTTGTATGGCCCCGGCCCCCGCCCCCCGCCATCTCTTCCCCGTGCATTTTATTGATACCAAGGTGTGGTCGTAAAACCCTAAACCTACAGCCTAGGGTGAACAAACACTTAACTTAACCCTGGTACCTTCACCTTCTTGAGTGAGCCCTCTTAGAAACTAATTTCAACTTGGGAAATGATGTATTTGAGCTTAAAAGTGATGAAACCTTGAGAAACTTCATTAAACAAAGCAGTCAACAAATGGGGGAAAAAAAAGAAACAAAGAGGGAGAACATATGTCCGAGCCAAAAGAACAAAACCCAAAGTCAGACACTAAGGGAGAACGAACCAATCATGTTCCAAAGCCACCCCTCCCATCCCCCCAGCCCTCAAGAAGCAAGAAGCATATCAAGAAGAGAAAGGGATGAAAAACCTGAAAAAGCATTAAACCTAAAACAGCTCTCACTTAGAACAACAACCCTTCTCAAAATAGAGGCAACTGGAGTTCTTTGCCAAAAAGATTGTTAAAAGAAGGGGTGTGTCACACTATGGGCTTGCCATTTACATTAAAAAGTATCTTGAAACAAAAGAAGAATTATTATGAAACCTCAAATATTTCACCATGCACAAATATAATCTTCAAAAAATCCTCTACCAGAAACCATAATATTCCTTCAAGATATTATAACTATAGAATTAATCTCAAGTTTCAACACAGGCCAAGATATCATCATCTTTCAAAAATCATCATATAAAAAATAGACATATTATTACTACCTAGGGGGCAAAACCCCTTAAGCTGCTAAACTCTCTAATGAATGTAAACACAATATCCTTGCCTTGCTTGGTAGGCAAGGCCAAAAAGAAAAAAGATGGGGGCAAAAACTTGAGGAAACTGACAAAGGATTAAAGAGTACTAGTCCAAGTAACAAATCCCCCAACAACTTTGCCTTTGGTTCTGTGTTTTGGGTGGTGGGTTCAGTGCAGAACTCGTTTTGTGAAAGTCATTTGTTTGGTGGAAAGGGTCAAAGTTGATGTTCCTTAAGTCTTCGGACATTTTGCATCACGATAAACATGCGCAACGTTCAACAGGATGGTGGCAAGATCACAGAACTTGGGTCATGGTGAACCAGCACCATCCACTGGATGCCCGTTATTACTCAGTTGTGGCTGACCAACCCTCAACTGAGTTAATATTTGGTTTCACCTTGGTAACCAACTGTGTAAGAAATAGGTCTCATATATAGGTATGTAGGTAGGAAAACACGTAACTACTAATTAAGTAGGTGGTTTATACACATGTAAGGGCTGTTTTTACTACCTACCTACTCACAACCCACAAGTAGGTAGGTAGGTAGTAAGAAACATAGCTAACTTCCATGGTTAGCTGGGGAACTGGAACCCAACAGAAAACTGATTCCTGACCACTTATCATTCATCCTTCGTGGTACGCTGGTGGGTGCTGCTTCACTGTGGCCCTCCAATCCTAACACTAGGTAATAGGAATAGCTATTTCTTCTTTGTGTTATGGAGAGGCAAGAGAGTTGCATGCTTTGTATAAAATAGAACTTGTCTTTTAGAAAAAGTTTTAATTTTTTCACTTAGATGAGTGCCAATTAGTGAGCTGTGTGGACAATTTTCATGTTAGGACTGTGTCAGTGTGTTAAGAATGAGTTTTTAATGTTTTGGGTGATGAACCAATGAAAGAGGTCTATCACCCCCCCCAAAAAAAAAAAAAATGTCAAGGTTGGATCCCCAAACTAATTAATATGAATCACACTATATTACACTAATATTACACTATCAAACACACTCTCCCAAGTGCTATTCCAACACTTTGTTGGATGCAAAGTTACTCATTTATTTTACACCAACAACTCCATTGCATCCAGCATTTTATTTTTCTCGGGCAATTTTTGACTCAAAAATGTGCCAAAGTTGCCAGTTTTTGAGGGAAAACATTCTGGAATCACCATATTTAAACAATAGCTTCTAAAATGTTGCCAAAATTATTCTCCTTTGCTCTTTGACTTGTAGTAACCAAATTTGGCTCATTCCTCTTTTGGCAAAACATGACACAAACGTGCCATATTTTGCGGAAAAAAAAATTGAAATTGTCATATTTAAATCTCAGCTTCTACAATGTCACCAGAATATAGCCAGGATCCAAAAAAAAATTAACTTTGCTCTCTCTGACATGTAGTCGAATTTTGCTAACTCATCTTGGAGGTGACCGACAGGACACCTACCTTAAAAATTTGAAAAAACAAACCCTAGTTGCATAAGCATCATGTTTTGAATGAATGAGAAAATGTTTAAATGGATGAATCCAAGAGCAAGATGCATAGGGGTTTAATCTCAAAAGGAAAAAGGCTTTAATCTAGTAATAATACATACTCCTCAATCTATTATTTGAATCAATCATAAATTCAAACATACTTCGTCCTAAGAAGATGGTGTTTTCTGGTTGTGGTAGAGGAATACAGCAATGAATTCCTCGCCTTCAGTCTGTATCAAATTAAACTGAGCTATGGTTCAACCCTTCTCAACCCTATCTGCCTTTCATTCACCATTTCACAACTCTTTTAGGCAACAACAACAAACTACATTTCATATGTTGTTGCTCACAACACAACCCCCAAGCTATGATTCTGCATTAAGTCTTGTTAAGTATCTAAAGTCTTACACTTTTCTGGGGCCATCAATTTTTCTTGGTAAACAGGCTACCAATTGATCCTGAATGTAGGCTAGTAGTAATGAATGTCTTTACTTCTGTCCCCATATGGACTAGGTAACTGGCAACACATCAGATCTATGAGTTATCAAACCTAATCGATTACAGGAGAGGATCAAGCTCTCAGGTTATGGCACACATAAAAGTGTGAGTTATAAGGTTCAGCCAACCAGCAACCAGGAACGTTCCAAGTGAATTAAGGAGATATGAAAATGTGGAAAGGCAACAAGATATGTGATGTAACTGCGAACTTCTTCTTAAATGGGGCTTGAATGACCCAGCCGCCATGACTACACTAGTTCTGTTTGGGATGAAATAGTTCTCATCCTAGTAACCAACCTTGTGCAGTCAAAGAGGTTGAGTCAAAGTTTTCTTTTGCCTACCTTTTAATCCTTAAAAATAAATTATACATCCATACCTACCCCATTCACCCACCTATCTTGTTTTGTTTTTTAAATGTTTCTAAACCCTAAACCTTCCATAGGTCGTTGTCACTATTCTCACAATCTTTTGTTGTTGTGGTTGCTACATGCAAGCGTTCCTAGGTGAAGGAGGTGTTGTAAGCTCAAGTTGTGTGAGAGAGGAATGACGGAACAATGTTGATGTAGGGGAAGTGGGGGGAACATTGCTAAGGGGAGCATTGTTGGGGGGAGCTTGGAACATTGCTACGAGGGAGCGAGGAGCATTGTTGCTTATTGTTGCAGGGGAGTGGGAGAACATTGTTACATTCAAGAACATTGTTGTGAGCAAAACGAGGTTGTGCGAAAAACAACATTGCAAGAGGAGCAAAGCGAAGTGGCAACAAGAGCAACATTATGAGAGGAACGTTGTTAACATAAATTTGATACATGTTTCTTTTCTTTTCATACACAATTGCACAAGCCTTTTTTTATTTCCTTACAAGCTTGTAGATAAAGACAACAATGAACAACAAATCATCATCATCTTCTTCTTTTCTTTTCTTAAGGGGTTTGTTTCAAAAGAAAACGACAATGGCAAGCAGCCATTATCATTTTTCTTTGTTTTTTTTATGATTTTTTTCTTCTTATTGTGCTCCAGAACAACGTTATCAATGTCTTCTTCTTCTTCTTAGTCTACTTTAGAAGAAGACGATGATAGTAAACCATTTTCGTCTTCTTGTTTTTTTTCTTTCTTACGAGCACTCTAGAAGAAAATGACGATGATGAATGTCTCACCCTCATCTTCTTCTTCTTAATTTATTCTTGAAGAAGACGACAACAACGAGCATCATCATCGTCGTCTTTTTTTTCTTCTTATTATGCTCTAGATTAAAACGATGATGGCAAGTTCACCATCTTCATCTTCTTCTTTTTAATCTATTCCAAAAAAAAGATGACAACGGTGATGTTTATCGTCATCGTCTTCTTTCTTCTTCTTTTTTTTCTTACAATCCTTCCAAAAAAACATGACAACAACAAGCATCATCATTGTCGTCATCATTTTCTTCTTCTTCTTACTCTGCTCCAAAAGAAGACGACGATGGCAAATTCATCACCATCATTTTCTTCTTTTTAAATTGCTCTAGAAGAATATGACGATGGCGATGTTTGCCATTGTCTTCTTTTCTTTTTTCCTTTTACGAACATTATAAAAGAAGATTGTCATAACCCTAGCCTTGGACTTGCAATAAAGGCAAGGGCTTGCAAGGTTGCGGGCCAAAAAAGAAGCCCGAGAGAGAAGGTGTCACGGACGTGACGGTGACGGACAGTGACGGTGCGAACTTTTGCCAACTGGGAGGCGGTGCGGACTTTTCCCAACTGGGAGACGGTGCGGACTTCTCCCTAAATGTCGCGAACATGACAGTAACGGTGACGGTGCGAACTTTTCCGAACTTGGAGGCAGTGCCAACTTTCCAACTTTAGAGTTTCCCAGTAGCGTCCTAACAGTATGAATAGAGAGCCTCGAGACATTGTCCCTCACTCTCATCAACACCAGTTGTACTTGCTCTTCTAGCTTTCTCGCTTCGAGTGTTACTAGTTCTAGTTTTGGAGCTTAGAGTGTTATTCCGAGTCTTGTGTGAGTTGCCGT
>Ga0116231_10002819_pt1 | contig 36256 bp, 27 predicted proteins | sample S1TSphgellanicum_2_FD_89695 | JGI IMG/M metagenome (GOLD analysis project Ga0116231, IMG submission 89695) | Host-associated microbial communities from peat moss isolated from Minnesota, USA - S1T2_Fd - Sphagnum magellanicum MG | ecosystem: Host-associated > Plants > Peat moss > Unclassified...
TGAGCTTCCATGATCAAACCCAAACAGCCGCCATGCATTGCCTTAGTGATGATCAGTAATGCGCCGCCATCCAAGTGCTGGTGTAAACAAAGTTAGGAGCTGGATCACAATGGCAAGGTTGTCCGGTCACCCCATGTTCGGTTACACCATGGTTATGAAGTGATGATCAATGATAATAGAGAAGACCTAAAACAAGAAGTTGTCATTTGTCACAAATCGGCTAGTGACAGAGGTGCATTAGTTATGATATGTGGAATGAATGAAGAACCCTAACCAAATGCAGTAGCATGTTAAAAAATCATTCTAATTTATGCACATTGCAAGGCTATGGACACACATTGTTAATAATAAAAATTAAGCATTGAAAGGACTAAAAAAGATCGTTGATGATGCATGATAATGATCTATGCACAAATGATCAAAAATGAATCAAAACGAGAATGAAAACACCCATATGTCTCAATGGCAAGGGGAATGAAACCATTGTCTTGTGTTCGTTCGACATAGGATCTTGTCTTTTCTTGAGCAGTCGTCATCATTGCATGTGTTGTCGTCGATGTTCACTCCATCATATTTGTGTGAATTGGGTTAGCAATGACAACGTCCATCAAAGTTCAAAAATCATTTATAATGATAAGAATATCCACTCATCATCAAATGTGGCGAAAGAAAAGGTGGGAGACCTCTCTTTGAACATGTGCTCCAATGTCCAAAATAATAGTTGCAATAGTGTCACAAAATGTTTCATGAATTGTTGTACGCTCATTCTCACAAGGGCACTGAAATAAATGGGTACCTAAATCGTCAATAGTATGACCACACTAACATCGTGAAAGGTGGGCAACTATAAAATGTGGCAAATTAAGACAAGTACGTAGTGTTGTAAGAAAATGGGCTAATGATAAACGAAATGTTGTTGTGGTAGGACGAATTAATAACCAAGCGACTACCCTTGGACCCACACATGAATAGAAATGTGTTCACACAATATTCAAAAAAACGTATATTAGAAGCAAAACAAACTCATACTCATGTAAGTGATCCACCAAAAAAACCTACAACTAGGGATAAGACTAAACCACTAAGCTTTCAAAAGGTTAGACCTAAAAGCAAACAACTTGGGGTAACATGGTTTGGACATCTCGTAGTGTTATCTAGAACAAGGAAATGTTAGTCTTAACATGTATTATTACATTTAAAAGAATATGGTAATCATTTTGTTGTAATCAAATGACAAGTGCAAGAACAATCAATGCTCAAAACCCCAAAAATGTGGGGGCAACAGTTCAAACCATAAAAGGGAAGTTAATCTCGTCTAAAGAAGCATGAATAGTGGTTTCATGATGAACTAAATGATCGATAGAACCACCAAAAGATCCCACACCAATTAACTTTTCTAACATAACTATGGTAAGATTATTAAACTTAGCATAATGTTGTAAAATATTTAGAGATGGGAACATTGTGCGAAGCAAATAGCATGGGCATGGGAGTAGCACAATGAAAACATCACAAAAGTCACCTAAGGATTTGCAAACATAAGGAAATTAAATATCGTCCCAAGATCCTTATCTAAAACTTCAACCATAAATAATTCAACAAATGATGTGGATCCCATTAATGCACCCAAAATACGAGAACCCAAGTCGAAAATAAAAAACCAAAAGGAAGTGATATTGAGTGGTCCAACCTTTGAGGAAACTAAGTTACACATTTCACTAGCTGCACTAAAAGCCTTGATGTTAATAACTCCTCCTATAATTGTTCTAATGTAAGAACCACATTTGATGTGGGACCTATTATATGTGTATCATCCACCAAAAAAGGGAAAACACAAGTAGCATGGGTTGCTGCTATAGGGTGAAAAACATGAAGGTGAGCCAAAACAAACAACATTCTTCCCAATGGGTCCCCTTGTCTTGTACCTAATTCCGATGAAATGACTATTAAATCCCCATGTTGATAAACTTGAAAAAAATATAGTGGCAATGAACATGCGTAGAATCGTTAAACAAATGGGAAAAATTAATTTAGAGAACAAGGCAAAGATTGTAACTCCTGAAAAATGGTTAATTGTGACACTAAATTGAAGGTGTGACGAACATCCACTTGTAGCACCACCCAATTTGGGTACAAATCTAACATCGTTTGAACGTCGTGAACCACTATCTTACACCCACCATGAATCATTACACCAAACTAATGAGGATTAAAATGAAAGTATCCCTAAATTGAATAAGTAGAGTGTGAGTAACTAAACAATAGGTCATTTCACGGATCACAATGGGATGTATGCCTCTAGACTATTTCTCCAACATTAAAAGTCAAATTGAGATGCAAAAAAAAAATGCAATATTAAAGGTGGAATATGACCTCAAGTAATGTGCCCATGTACCTCAAAAAAAAGGTTGAAACCACTCCCAGAATCATATGGGACAAAACTATTTTGTGAAACCTCATACACCATACTTGAAGGGCCACCGAAAGAAAAACATGGTGAACAAGCCAAGGAAGGGACAAATGCCTCCCAATCTAAATTAATCAAAGGATTGACCTCATTGGTATGACTTCAAGTACAAAGTAGGTTTTGAATAACTAAACCTACATCTAGATTCACAATTCTAATTGTGTATGGAACTAGAACCAAAGTTTTTTCATAAAAGTAAAAAAACACCCAACATTGGTACAAATTACAATTATTTTTTAAAAATCAAATATTAGTATCAAGTTAATATGAAATTGTCTTTAAAATCAATTACAAGTACTAACTAGTATATTCAAAAATCAATACCCACCCAACACTAGTTCACAACCTTGTTCACACCTTAGATATTAAATTTAAGATGTGAATATTAATTTGTTAAGAAAAATGTTTGGGATTGTGTTGACAAATGCATCATGTTATTATGAATAAACAATAATTAGAGATATTGGATTTATTACCTATTGCAAGAAAACAACCAAAACAAAATACACCCTTAGCCCAAAATTGAAGGGTAGGCCAACAATTAGGCATTGGGCAAATGAACACCTACATTCATACCAACAAAAAATGAAGGGTATAATCACCTCATGGTGGACGAAGAGTTAGACTAGGTAGGTAGTGTAGATTAAATTTTTAATCCAATTAGGTGCCATGCTCGGCTAGGGTGTTAGATTAACACAAATGATTCACCTTAAAATGTTTTTTTTAAATTTTTTTGGTGTTTCTAACCCCATTTGCTACCATCATCCACATCATTGCATTGATTGTGACTTGTTCACAATCTCCAATTCATCTCATGTTTGTGACCACCATTGTTGTTTGTAGTCCATATGATGTTCCTCCTCATTGTCACCATTTCTTAATCTTCATCAACTCCACCCGTTCATCATTGCTCTATTCCACTTGCCATCAAAAATTATGCCCACCATTATTTCAACATTCCAACAAGTTGATCTTTAAATAGTTTTGAGATATTTGTTATTATGATGACCAAACTTTGACCTTCCAAGTTTTGATTTGGCTACCTCATGCTTAGTCCACTTGCCTCCTACCTTGCCGAATTTGATGCACACGTCCTATTGGCATTGCATGTTTTTTAACTTTTTGTTCGCCATTGCATACCAAGTTTTTTATTCCAAATCAAGTTTCCAAAACAAAGTATAACTAAATTGAATTTCTAAGCATAACAAAACATCATGTTCCAAATTGGGTTTCCACCATGACATTTTTCTAATAAAATGTTCAAAGTTTGATCACTACACTACAATAAGTTTGCCACCTTTACTACTCAAAAGACTTGTTTCAAGCCCACCACCTTATTAAAATAAAATGTTCCCACTTTATGAACACCATATTGTCCATGCTAACTTTTTGTAAAAACCTATTACTAGAAAGTTTGCCCCAAGTACAAGTTAGATAAATGGATGGAAGGCAATTTCATGAATTGAAAAATATAAACTTTCACTATTACAATTCATGGTTTTTCAAAAAGTTTAATTGATTAACAAATTATTTTTTACTAGTCAACCTATATATTTTGACTATAAGCTTGGGGCTTGAATGATATGTGTATTATTTACTAATAAACTTGATTCAAATGACTTATTTGACTATATGTTAGATTGCACATCTAGTCAAGTTGGACAAAAAAATATAGAAATAAAAAAGACTACCCTAATCATGTAAGACAAGTTCAAATTGACTTGTTTAGATTGACAAGATGGTATTTTTGATGCCTCCAAACGGGGTCCTTGTTGATTGGATTCTCTAGTCAAAATAACATTTTTACAATAATGTATTATTTTTGAACTTTATTTTAAATATGCTTTAAATTTACAATTCAATGCATTGTTGAAAAAATGAATTTTATTTGCAATAAAGGTTTTAATCCTTTGACATTTTTAAGGAAATAAAAACACAAACCAACCCACACCCCAACACAAGTCAAATTATTCAAGAATTTTGTTAAGGTTATTGAACACCTTTCTCCCTGTTATCCTAACATAATTTAAAATATGGTTTCAAATTGTGGTATTAACAAATTATAAACATAATCATTACATTTTATCCAAATAACCCAAAGTATTACACTTTTAAAAATGTTAAATTGCAAAAAAATGTTTATGATGTCATGGAAAGTTGGGTTCAAATAGGCATTGACTCCAATTGATGTTACTTCAAAAAACATCATTTGATAGATTGGTGACCATGTGACCTAAAATGAATAATAAGGAAAAAAAATGAAAAAGATCACATGATGGCCTTAATTTGGTGCTTAATGTGAATTATTGATCATTCACCAATATGATGGTTATTTTTGCTCTAAGTAGTTGGTATTTTGTTTGTTTTGCATTATGGTTGTAGGTGCATACATTCATGGAAGTAAAGGAAATGTGGGCATTTGATATGCTTGTTTACTTATCATCTTTTTTATTTACTCTTCATGACAAATCATGAAATTTTGCCATTGATTGGTTTGATTTATTCTATGGTGGTGGGAAATTAAAAAAGTTCGTACTATAAGGAACAGATGTTTGTTCAAGTTAAGGGTCTTCGATTGTTTTGAAGAAAAAGTTAAATACTTTACTAAAGTTTTATGTTTTTGGGAGAATTTGTGAACATTAAATTCCAATGTGCGTAATGAATTTTTATTTTGTGTGGTTGGGGAATAATGTTTTATCGCAAAGGATTTTTTTTTGCTTGGAGCTATGTAGTTCTATTGCATCATGAAGTTCAAAAGAAAATAAGTAGGTTTAGGAGGTTTTAGTGACTATTTCAAGGAAAACGATGAAAAATATTAAGTGTTTTGTGAATGGTCTAAATCACATGTTTCAATCGTTTTTGGACATTGGGAATCTTTAAGGGAAATAACTAGGTTTCATATTTATGGAAGAAAGTACCTACATTGTTGTGGGGAGATTTAAAAGGAATGTGGGATATTATGGATAGATTAATTTTGATGGGAAAAACTTTTTTGTGTAATTTGTTCCAAGTTGTGTTTTATTCCTCTATTCAACTTTTAAAAGTTGAATGTTGTTGTGTGAGGGAATATACCATTCATTGTTTTTTTTTTAATCAATGATGAGGATGTGTTTTATGAAATATGAACTACCACAAAGAGGACCAATGGGCTCTTGAAAGAGAAATAATAATGTTATAATTCCTTGAGGTCCATAGATCAAAATTGTCATATTGTGTAAGTTGTTGGGAGATTAGGAAGATGATATAAAAGGGTTCACTCTTTCAATTATCCCAATTACATTTTGGAATATTCAATATTTAACCATCTATCATTTAAATTTGCATCATGGTGTTGATAGATAACACTACCTTTTCTTTTAACTACAACCAATCTATGTATATGATATTGGTTCGATGTTATGTTTGTTAAACATGATCACAACTCCAAAAGTAATGTGGTTTGAATTCATCAACAATGTGCATGAAGAAAAACATTGAGTGGAAATGTCTTCATTAATAACACATTCACCACAACACACACCAAAACCTAAAACAAACAAATTGACTTATTAAGGCTCATATGTGGTGCCCATTTTGGTTGAATGGGTTTGATGAACCTTTCTTTCTAACAAAATAGTTGATAACCTTTGGTTAAAGTCATATGATTGAAAAGAAGACTCATCTTTCCACAACCAAGTTGTTGGATCAAATATGAAGTTTTAATTTTTTCATATAAAGCACAAAAATCTTGTTAAAATTGTCCTTGGTTATTTGATCAACATGTACTTTAATCATCCATAAACTTGCATTGTACCTTTGGATTGTTCCACCCTTGATTAACACCAAGGTGGGTGATTTGGTTACCTATTTTACATTAACATTGACTTTCAAAGGGGATTAATTTGTGAAAAGTTATGCCATTTTAGCAGGGGAGGAAATTGTTTTTAGTTTTAAACACATTAAGGGGATCTATTCTTTCTATTTTTAAAATTGAAATAAAAATTCCAAACCATTCTTTAATAAAAATATGAACATTCCCCATTGCCTCAAATTCTCATGCACTATGCAAGTTCATTAGAAAAGAAGTGCCAACTATGTCCTTCGTGTCTACTTAATTTGAATCTAATACATGTTTTTTTTATAAAAAAAAAATCACTTGCAATCTACATCTAACATATTCCCCATTTAGAAGGACAACTTTAATGAATCTTTGTTGCACATGCCTTTTCAATCGACCACTATGGGCTCCATATTAATGTTTGGGTCAATGAGTTCACAAATGTTTATTTGGTGTGTCGGACCATTTCTTTGCATGTTATATTTATTTGATTCCAAATTTTTGAACCTTTTGACAGTTTATGTGTGAATGCCCATGTTAAATGTGGGCCTCATTTTTTTTTTAATCAGAAGAAATATTTTTAAATGATATTTGAGCAAGATCTATAGATTGGACTCCCTTTGTTTTAAGGCGTAACGAATCCATTTTGTTAATAAATTTGAAACAACTTCCTTCATGTTAACGAGACTAAAGCCCCTTTACACATCAAGTTTCACACAACAATCATTCCAATTGATGTGTGTCCTTGTTGTGTGTTCTTTTCTAGACTTGAAAATTTCAAAACATTTTTTAATGCATTAACTTGCCTCACACATAAACCACAATGGCAATAATAAAACCTAATTGACAATGAAAATTTTCCTTGCAAGTGAGAGACTAGTGATTACTCAATAGGTGAGTTTATTTTTCACTTTCACGATCAAAAGTTGATTGACATCATTCACCTTTATACTAAGGCTGAAAGGTTTCCCAAAAAAAATGGAAAGTTCATTTTCCTTTCATGCCCAAAACCACAAGAAAACAACTAGCCATTCATGCTTTTGATGGTCATCATTGTGATAATATGGAAGGCTCTTATTTCAAGTCCAAAGGTGAGACCTACAAGCTACATTACTAGAGAATGTGAACCAACTTAAATTGAGTTTCATTCATATTTAATAGCACAAATGAGGTATTGCCTACATATTGAAATATTACCCATTGAGAGGACCTTGTTAGTATAATAACATATTTAATGTTTCATATTTGAATTTCATGTTTCACCATTTGATTGAAAACTTTCAACACCATTAAAAAAAGGTAAGGAACCAAAGGTAGCTTTGTTTAACAACAAAAGCTATAGGAAAGGTTTGGGTGTCAATATTCCATTTAGATTTGGGATCCTTTGAAATTTGATCCAAATTAAGCAATTGTCACAAAGGGCATTTTCACTTTATATGAAATGGGTTCACTTGTTGAGAACAAGCACATAAACTCCATCACATGTTGCACTATTAGGATTGGTATCTATTGCATAACCATGGGAGGCTTGCATGATGTTAGATGAAGCTTGAGGTCAAAGTTGTTTGCCTAAATCCAAAGTTTTGTTGTGTCTAATTTTGTGTTTTTGAATGAGAACTAAATACAGAGAACGAAAAAAAATTGAATATAAAGTTTAAATTGGTCCATATGCCTTGGCGGGGTCATCAAGACTTCATCAATTGAACATAATAAGGCTTTAGTTCATGATTGAGCACTTTTATTTAAGTTAGTATAGCTTTTCTCACACTTTATGTTGCATCTTTACTTAGGTTTAATCCAACCCCACATGTTGAAAAGGAAACATCATCTCCAAATGATGCCAAGTAGTCTCTTTGAAGACTCCCATTCCTTGTTCAAGTGATTTGACATGTTGTTTTTGAGTCACCTACTCCTTTTTTTTTTATTGCACAACCCATATTGTCTTAAACAATTTTGACCTTATGTACATGACCTTTTATTTACATGTTCAACATTTTCCCCAAACTACTCATAGGCCCATTATTTTCAACACTAATTCTATTTGTGCCCTCTTTAAGTGGTTTGGATCTAACTATAATGAAAGTGAAGGGGGGTAGGTGTTATGCTTGGTGTAATCCATGTTTGCCATTGTTTCCTTCCTCCTTGTAAGAATGGAACTTCTTTGTAATCGAAGAAAGGCAATTATGATTAATAAAATAACATTAAATTTGTTTGGGGAATGAAAAGTGAATCAAAACCTCTCTTTGATTTTATCTCTCGATTATATCTATTGTGTAGTATGGATAATTGACTCAACTTTAACACTTGCATGTCACTTACATTAAGCATCTTAACATCATTGTTAATGTTTTTGAATTCAATTATGGACGGTTAACTATTCATGGATTGATGAGATCCTCACCTTTGGAATCCAAATCTACATGTAGGTTTTTTAAGCATGTTTGTGAGTCCCCTTATAGGATCCTTCCACCTTATATTGTGACTTGTCCTTCCTTTGGCAATTTGGATCATTGTCACCATGATTTATAAAAAGTTCATGAATTGGATATTATATGGTTAGTAGTAATATTTGGTAAAGGTGGTGATGATCGAAAAAGCAAATATCTTCAATAGCTTATCAAGATGACTTGCATCACCTTTTACTAGCAATGTTTAAACCTAAATTTTAAAAATTTGAAGGATTTTCTTTAAGCTGGGTTTTAAACTAATCTTAGTTGTTTTGAGTAGTTCTTTGGTTAGAATGTGCCAAAAACAAAATATATATACATTGTTTTTTTCGCATGTCAAAAATCTTGATTCATGTGTCATAAGTGTATGCAAGTTTTTACTTTCAACATTGTTATGACATGCTTAATGTGATTCAAGAAAAGATGAGAAATTGTAAGCTCATTGGCTAGTCTTTTTTAGAAGACTGAAGTTGAGAAATTATTTAGAATTACCCAAAACCTATGATTATTTCGCATTACTTACCAAACTATTTTTGAGAAGTGACACTTGAGCCTTTCTGCATTGTAGTCCTACTCTTTGGAGTTTTGAGATTCTCAATTCTTTTAATCTTATCACTTTTTTCTTTACAAAGTCCCATATTTCATTTCCTAGTCTCACAAAATCATTCAATAAAACATTTTGAGTTTAATTAATTTTTAAATTGTTATATTTCGCTCAAGCATTTCATTAGATGGTCTTACCAAGTATCAACAAAATCAATGAATTACACAACACTGGTAATATAACATGCGAGGTTTGAATGCACTTCTCCAACAACCTTGTAAGCTACTACATCTCACTCAAGTTCTTATCAATTTGTTAAGGTTCAAGAATGGGTGATGATAAGATCTTGAATGGTTTCATGGGGGTATTGCATGCCACTTAATTGACACCCAATAAAGTCATAAACAATCAAAGTCGCATAAATAACAAAAACCCGTAGCTTCCAACCCATTGTTTTGTTTTTGAGCAATTTTTTCATTGTAGAGACCCAAAAAAATTGGAGGGGGGGAAGGGGGGGTGGGGTTGGGGAGGAGATGGGCCCAAGCCACCACATTATGAGGAAATATTTTTTTGAAGTCACCATATTTAGACAACAGGTTCCAACATGTTACCAAAATATAGAAAGAATCTTAAATTTTTATATGAGGATTTTGGAAAGATGATATTTTGGCTAAGTTGTGTTGAAACTTGTGATTAGTTATAGAGTTATAATAATATCTTGAAGGATTTTGGTTTCATTTAGAGGATTTTCTTTTGAAGATTATATATTTTTTGGCATGGTGAAATATTAAGAATTTCCATCATTCTTCTTTTGCCTTAAGATACTTTTTAATGTAAATGGCAAGTGTGTGACACACCCCTTGTTTGTTTGTTTGTTTGTTTGTTTTACTGAGCTTTTTGCAAAACTTTTGGGAGTGTTTCAAAAATGTTGTTAGAGTTGCATCATCCATCCATCGATCAATCTTATCCACAATTCCCCAAACTTGTTGGAATTTCACTGGGTTTGATTGCTGGCACCTCATCCAAGATTTCCAGTGCAGAGCCACATTCTGAGCTCTGGTGGTGGAGATGCTCTAACAACATAGGTGTAACTTTTTTTTGTTGCATTTTGCTTTGCAGACAAAAAGGACTGCAGCAGTGGAGGAGGAGGAGCAGGAGCAGCATCAGCAGGAGGATTAGCATTTGTTGTGGGTCAATGCAAAGGAATTTCTGTCCTTGTTGCCAAAATCCCAGTTTGTGAAGAAGAAGAAGAAGAAGGAAGAAGTGAAAGCATGGATGCATGAGTAGTGGATGATATACTCTCGTTGTTGTTTTTGTTACAAGGTTATTTTGCATTTCTTTCTCAAGTGTGTTGTTTCCAGAAGACTTTTGATTTGGACAACATGTTGTATTCTTCTTCCTGTGCTGCTCTTGCTTCTCAGTTTAACCCCATCTCCTCTATTGGGTATTCCTCCTCTTGCTCCTCTTATAATCATTCTGCTCTTGGGTTGTCGTCGAGGAGAAGGATCGTGTTGTTGGCTGCAGCTGTCCAGCTCAGAGCTTCTGATGAGAAGGAGAACAGAATCAGAGGAGGATCAGGAGTAGGTGGAGAATTGGTTAGGTGTGGGAGGCGGGCGATGGTGAAGAGAGCAGTGCTACCAGGTGCTGCATTATTGATCAGCATGACAGTAGCAGGGTCTGTGAATGCGGCTGCAGGAGAGGTTGAAGGTCCGGCTGCAGCTGCTAAGAACGAGCTCATCCAAAGTAAGAGCGGCTTTCCCAAACATGATGATGGGTCACTGATGGTGGTGGTTCTGGCCCAAAAAATTGCTGTTCCCTTGCAAGTCCTTGGTTGTGGGTTTTCAATTCTTCCTGAGTATCTATCTCTCAGGATGGTGAAGGATCAAGCAACCCAATCGATCCCATGTTTTGGGTCTGTAAGAAGGGGATATGTACCACATGTGAAACGTGGGCCTGGAGCTTCAAAGGGATGGTGAAACAATCAGTCACATGATGCGATCACTCAGCCACCTTGCAGTCGAGAGGTTGAGAAAAAATTCACAGAATCAAAAGCTCTTGGGCTTCCAAATTAGGATTAGGGTTTTTTTCCCCCTCCTTTCTTTCTTCAGAGCCTGCAAATTTCTGAACTTCAATGCCACGCTCAGCCTGGAACCTCTCTGACTGTAAGACTGTCGTATGGGGTGGGTGGGTGATGTGTGAAGCAGAGCTTCTCGAGCGTTCCCGTGCAAACAAAGCCAAGAATGACAAGGAGGTCAGCATTCTCTCTGTCCCAATGAGAGGGTTTTTCCATCTCATCTTTAAACCGCCAGATCACTGGAAAGCCTGTGCTACATAATTGGAGTGCCAACCATTGCCTACAAAGTCTGGAAGCAGACAATATGAGCACTCTTGTTCTCTACTGTCATATTTTTTCTCCTGAATTTTTCAGTGCAATTTGCAGAGGCTGGATGACTTCTACAAGCGCAACTATAAGGAGTACTTTGAGTTTGTTGAGGTATCTATTCAAATTCCTGTTTGTCCAACTAGTGCTGCTCAACCAACACCTTAGAATAATTACACCCACCTTTGTGACTTGAGCTCTCATCATTCATTGTTTGAGTTACAGAAATTTCTGAGGTATTATTCTTTGTAACAAATCATTCATATTTGTCAAACTAGGTTCCAACACATTAGAATGTGCTGCTTTCCTTCTTCATATCCCCCCATTATCTGTGTTGAATTGCTTCCAATACATTAGAATGTGCTGCTTTCCTTCTTCATATCCCCCCATCATCTGTGTTGAATTGCTTGAATGTGTCATTACACTCATCAATTCTATTTGAGATAATCTAGATCCTTGCAATTGGATTCAGATGGTTTTATACCAAATTGACAGACTTTGGGATTGAGCAAACAGTGAAGATAATGCCTTCTTTTTTTTCTTTTTTTTTCTGGTAGTTGTTATTGTCTTTTCTCAAGTATCTTGTCACAAAAACAGGACATCTTGTACCAAATCAGGACATGAATTTGAAATGTTTTGGGTGTCAGGGGAGTGTACGGAACAAGAAGGAGCTTAGTGAGGCAGAAAAAGGTATTGTGGAGTGGCTTGCAAAACACAAGTGATGGGTATGTCTGATCAGACTTCAAAAATCAGACTTTCTAGGATTTGGGGTTTGTCAAAAGAAAGAAGTTTCATGGTCTAGTACCTCTCTTTCTTGCACTGTGTGTATATCTGCAAACACCAAACTCCACATGAGAAAGTCAGAATAATCTGTAACAATATTGTTTGGAGGCCATTATTTTGTTCTCAATTCTGATTTTTAACACAGATGAGATGAGTCCACACTAAATTCTAAAAGGTATACTACTAGGTCTCTGTTACATATGCAATTTTTGTAGTTTGCATTCTACAAAAGATAATTGAAGAAAGTGGTTGGTTGGGTCTTGAGATAGTGCACAAAGACACCATGTGTTTTGAGACTGTAAATGCAGGTTTAGTTGGTTTTTGGCTTCCAGTTTCAGTTTTTAGAATCTTCAGAATGAAAATACCTTAGTTCCAGGTTTTTGAACATTTTCAGAATCAAAGAACCTTCAGTTCTGGGTTTTGCAGAACCTTCTGCAGAATGAAACACCATTTGAACTGAATGAACAGTAATCAGAATACAGTCTGTGAAAGTTTTGAGCAGTGTTGTGCAGCTCTTTGATTTTGTTAATAACCTCTGGTTTTGGTTTTTAAAAATTTCCAAATCAAAGAACCTCATCTGGTTCTGGGTTTTTGAAAACTTTCGGAATCAAAGAACCAAAGAACCTTTGGTTCTCGGTTTTTGAAATTTCAGAATCAAAGAGGTTTTTGAAATTAAAAAAAAAAAGAAAAAGGTGGGTTTCATGAAAGAACTGGTGGTGTAGGGTAGGTTCCTTTACCAGAATATTTGATTTTTTAGAACCCTGGTTAAGGCTCAAATTTAGTTCTATGATTTTGGAAAATGGCAGTCAAGAGTCAGAATTTTGTGAGAATTTGTGAGTACCTCATTTTGTGAGAATTTGGAGTACGAAACACAAATGGGTTACAAAGAAAATTTGTATTGGAATACTCTTTGGACTGCAATGGAGCTTGCATTAACTGTTTCAAGAACTGAACAAAATGAACTTAGCAAAATGATCCACTGGATTTTGTTCTTGACAAATGAACTTTCTTCCAATTGGAAATGTAATCATGTTCATATGTCATATTTTTTGCCGGCTTCCATGATGTTGCTTATTAAGCCTTATATGTTTGTCCACGCTTCTTTTTGTTCACACAATGGTTTCTTGTGTTTAGTATCCATACAAGAAACTTCAAACCACAAACTTGATTTCGTAATGTTTAGACATGCAATGCATGAGCAATTTGAGTATTTTCATCACTGGAAATTCAGTTGATGTTCACAAATTAAATCTAGTGAAATCCGGGGTGCAACTTTCATACCGTTGGAAAGCCCTTGCTGAGTATTGCGCACTGACGTGGTTTCTATAGGACAGAAGTTTCCCAATACTACAATATATTATATGAGATTTTTTAGTTGGTCTGGCAAATTGGACATGCACATTTTGATTGCAACAAAATCTTCTTTGACTCTTGGTAGCATTCGGAAAACCCCTTGTTGAGTATTGGTGAAGCAAGTTGGTTTTCTCATAACTTTCAGATCCTTGGGAGTTATTGAATTTTGAGTAAATTTTTTTTGTCCCATTTAAAATTGAATGAAGTACAAATTAAAATATAATTCATAAGGAAATTGAATTTCACACAAACAAAAAAGTTTGTACATACTTTGTTAAACTACATTACAATAATATCGGGCTTAAATGGTGCAAACCACACTAGTAATTATGAATGCATGTCAATACTGAAGTATCTATCACATTTAAGGAAGGAGATTTGGGGGTGGAGGGGATGGGTGTCCATATGCTTTGCAAAACCAATAACAAGCATCTAGATGTACATTTGGATAGCCATCCAAAACTTCATTACACTACATCTCTACCCCACTCTTTGTGTTGTGTTGTGCTATGGACAAGTGAGATATGTATCCCTACCCCACTTCTTTGTGTTGGTGTGCTTTGGACATGTGAAATATCCGGATTCCTGGGGGGAGTAGTCCAATTCCAATGGCTGTACTTCCAAAGAATCAGATCAGAATAAGTTGCGCCTAGGCTAGTTTAGCTTGACTTCCATCCAGAGCACACTCTCTCCATTGCAAGCTATATTTTATATTCATAACAAATCCGTCTGCTAGGTTTGTAGTTCATCTGAATGTTCAACCTGGAAATGATGGGAGTCAAAGAAGTCTGCACCTTAGAGTTTGCAGACAAATTTTCTGTAGCAAGACTTGAGTTGAAGGCAGACACAGAGAGAGAGAGAGAGAGAGAGAGAGAGAGAGAGGATATTGCAGTACCTTGGCAACTTCCACACATGTTTATTGAATAACTAATTAGTTAGAATTTTTTTCTTGTTGACAGATAGAATATTCTTCAAGGTTTCATATTTTCCTTTGCGATTTTTTTTTTGGGGAAAATTTTCAACATTTTTCTGAAAATATATATATTTTTTAGTGTGGAAGCTGCCAATGGTACTATATAGTATGTGCTATGTAACCTAGTTAATGATCTGGGAATCAATTAGGTCAAGGAAATTTGGACATCAGCTTTTGACACTTTTGCAAATGGCCTAAACCCATTACACAGTCACCTTTCTTTTTTTGGTGGGGGGGGGTGGTGGAGCTTGGATCTAGCACTCCTTTTTATCCCAGTTTGAAAAAAACTTTAGTCCAAGATGATGGGAGACCAAGGGGGGGGGAAGGAAGGACTTTGAGGAAAATCTGGGAACAATTACTTTAAGTATGTGTGGACTGGAATCTTGCAGTTTGCTCAATGGAAAAGCTTCAACCTAGAAGAAAGAAAGTCAGCTAGCTAGCTAGCTGAACCTGAAAGAGCTGCATGAAAGATTGGAATTTGGGGGTGAGGTGCTCCTCTCTAAAAAATCTCAGCTACAAGTTGCACTCCTCAATATAGAGTGGAAAAATGGTCTTGTGGGTGGGTCTGTTCTGTCAGTGATCTGTAACAATTAGTCTTGGAAGTGAAGGGAAGCTGAGAAGAGACCTAGGCTAGTAGTAGCTAAGAGGCCTAGGAGCAGCTTGCGAATCTTCAAGAAATTCATAACTTGGGAAAAGCTTCAAAGTTTCAGATGAGACTTTGACTACAACCAAACGCCTGCCGACTTTTTCTGCTGGCTTTACTTGCTAGAATCAGGCAGGATTCAGGAGTTGCACAATTTGTGTTCTTTAATTTACATACCTTTTTTTCTCCCAGCAACCCTTCTGGTACAATTTCATATGGAATCTGCACAAATTGGGCACCATACAAGTAGAACCATACAAATCAGGGATTTCTAAAGTTAGCTCAGGAGGTATGATGGGGACACTTTAAAGTTCCAAAAGTTCCGTCTTTTTCAATTAAGTACGTGATTCATGATCTTCAATGGTTTCAAAGTCAAAGCAACTACAGTGGCAAAGTAGCTAAGTTATTATAGCTCTCAACTACTAGTGCTTCTTTTTTTATTCCCATATTCATCAGTGTTTCTCTGCAGAAAAAAAGTTTTGAAATTGTTATTGAGGATAAAGCTGAAGTAGCAGGTCCTAGTAGTTTCTGTAGCTTTTCGAGCTGCTAGCTCGTAGGACCATCATCTCTAACATCCAGGATCCTCCTTGGCACTTGCTATGTATTTTTATAATATAAATCTGGGTATCTGAGCAGGATCCTGACTTTTATGAAGTTGACTTCTTATTATTTGTCCATACTCTTCTTCCACACTCTACTCAGGTGTGATGGGTCCATGCCCAACTCCATGGAATCTGGATGATTTTGGGTGTGGAAAGAAGTGGTATCAATGGTGGGGCTTTTGTGTTGAACTTGGTTTTTTGTCATGGTCTACAAACTCAATAAAGCAATAATTTATTCAAGAGCATGCATGGAAACTGTTCCAAGTTCAGGGTAGCTTATATGAAATATGTGTGTGTGTTTTTTTTCGCTGGGGAAGAATTCAACCATGGAACCAGATGAGATGCAGAACCAAACTGAACAATAACGATTCTCACATGAGTCATTCCATACCCTGAAGCTATTTGTCTAGAGTCTAGACCAGTCTATTGCAGTGTGGCAGCCTTCACAACAGTCTATGAGAGTTGTCCTCTTGTGGGTTTCTTCCACTATTTTATTGTAGATGCTCCCCACACAATCACAAGGAAGGAATCATCAACTTCAGCAGGTGTAGGGCTCTTGTTGAAGTTGGAGTGCCAAACACTCTGGTTGCTGAAATTCCAAAGTGACGTAAAAGAAATCTTAAAAAAAGAGTTAGAGATTTGTAACAGTTTTGTGGCATTTGGCAAATTTTTTACAAGCAATCTCTGTGTACCTTGGCTGTAATAATAAATATATCCTGGCTTTCAAACCTCCCAGATGGAAACTGAAGAGAATTCTCCCCTGAGGTACACAACACAAATACATACATGAAAACTTGGGAAGATTGGCAAAAACCCAACCTGCCATCTCCTCGTCCAAAAATGCTAATCTCAATGTTCTTTCCATTGGAATATCTTCCCTTCAAACCTAGCAAATTGCTCATGACCTAACCTCCTAATTCAGCACTTATTGGATTTTTGGCATGAACTCTAGGTCATATATGAACATTTTGTTTGAAAGGATTGAATGGAGTAGATGAGGATTAGCAAAGGCAACATGCTTTTGTTTTCTTTCAAATGTGAAACATAGTGTGAATTGGATCTTCCAATCGCAATTTTGTTTGTATGCTTCATTACCCAAGTCTATCCAACCTACATGTATACATCACTAACCTACAATCTCATTTGTAAAGCATAATGAGCTAATGTTGATCAAAAGGTTAAAAAGATTGAAATCATTACATTAAAACCATCAATCATGTTTACACTGGTAAATAATATACCATCAATTTTACTCAATGAGTGTTGAACATTGAAAATGCTCTTGCCAATTGATGATCTTCTCGACCTCAAACATGTTTATGGGATTGTGACTAGGTAATTTGTCACATAATCATGAAGTTTTACATACTATGATGTTGCAACAATATATTTGCATCCCAAATCACCCATTCACATTCAACAAATTAACATATATGTGCATTTAAAATATGATGACTACAACATGATTATGTTATGTCATTGTCTTCTTTGCTTAAAATTCAATTTTCCAACTCTCTAATTTCATATTTAAAATTTTAAAACTAAACCTCAATGTTGGACACAAAACCTTAAACCACGTCCTTAAACACTATATGTCAAAGGGGAAGGTCCTTGTGAACCTTTTGTTGGGAAATTGCAAGGTTAACATTGTTGTTTAGGTGGTTGTTAAGGTGGGTTTTCACAACATCCATATCCCAATGATCCATTAGCCCAAACCCATACAAGTCATAAGGTTTATATAAACAAATATAATAATTATACTTCGATTTATCCAATGTTTATAACATACTAAAAATTTAGTTTAACCTAAATGTCCTACACTTATTACAAGTTATTTTATATTGCATCATCAACAAATCTATTGTGAATTGTATTGTTAAAATCACAAATTTATAAATATTTTTTTCAACTTATCATGGTTAACATGATTTGCATAAAGGGAACCATCAATGTGTTCAAACTTGTACAAACCATTGTTTGATAATATCTTTTTGACGACATAAGCTTCAAACTAATATTGGACAAGTATCCAAAAAGCAAAATAATACTAAGCAATTATGGCTTTTGGGTATGTTTACCCTACCCTAATTTTGACCATATTTCCAATACCCAAATACATATTTTAATTTAGGACCCACCTTATTACAAAGATTTAGGTTTAGATGTCCCAAAACTAGATAACTATTGCTTCTACGAACTTGTGTAAACCTTGCCCCACCAAGGTCTTTGTTTTTTCTCCAAGGTTTTGATTTTTTAAAAAAATTAGAGTTAGGGCAATGCAATTTTTTTTTTCTAATGCATTGCCATCTTCCCCTTTGATTTTTTTTTTGGTTTGCAATGTGTCGTACCCACTCCCTTCTGCCATACATTGGTTGTTGCATAAAAATTGTAATTTAATTAGTTTTACAATATGATTATCTTTATTTTTAAAATAAATTTATAATTAATATACATTATGGATTGATCCCCCAATATTATTATTTAAAAAAATAACATTGTTATTATAAATTTAGGTATAAATTGTTAGTAGGTTCAATTAGTAAGTTAGTAAGTGAATTATTAATAATAATTAGTTCAATTAATGCCAATAAGTTCAATTCAATTAATAGATTAATAAATGAACTACTAGTAGCAAGTAAACTAGTTCCATTTACATATCATTTACATTGAAATCTTGAATGTAGCAAGTGTAGCATGGATCCATCTCCATGTTTTCCTTTGTTCTTGTCAATCATCATCACAACATATGTGAAAATATTCTTTTCTTGACATTTAATTTGTTGCCTTTATTTTGGTGGCAACCAATGATGAAATGCTTCATTATAAGTAAATTTATTCTAACAAAAGTATGTCTATTAATGTCTTATGTTTAAAATTAATGTTGGGCATGCATATATTTTAGGCATACATATACCCAACATATAAGGCATTCACAAAAAACACATGTTAAGCATAGGAGAGTTATATTTTTTACAAACTTAAACCTTCTAGGCTTGAACATAGATTTGTGAACTATTTTTACATAAGGGCATAACCAGTGTGGTTAATGGAGATGTTCACTAGACATGAGCCTAGGTGTGTACATTGATATGAGTATATTCATAAATTTCATCACTTTTCAAGCAAAACACATTGTCTATCCACAAGCTTTTTCACTATTCAAAAAACTTCCTACTTGAATTAACATAGTTAAAAATTAAGACTAAAGAATATACATTTTTAACATTAAATTCTTTCACTAATGTTGTATCACACTAATCCATGAGACTTTCAAGATATAAACATGTTTGTTGTTCATACCAATGTGAGGCCATACCTTCAAGTATTTGAGGGAAAAAAAGTCATTTTCTATGAATTCTAAACACAATACAAATATAATCTATTTTTTATTTTCTTATAAATGTCATAAGGATGTCACTTCTATTTTCATTATGGATAAACATCTATGATGAAATTATTTCAACTTATTTTAAATCACTTGCAATTTCGTTTAGTCAACTTATTTGTCCTTTTTTTAAGTTTTCACCCTTGAAATATATTTTCATGGATCAATAGACCCTGGATATTTGCTATAGATCCCCAAAGAAAATGTCCAATTTATTTTCATAGTGTATATTAGAAAGACCAATTATTTGTAGCCATGCATTATCCAACAAATATGTTTAATTTGGAAGTGAACATTATGATTATTTATGAGTTTCTCACTTCACACTTCATGTAGACTAATTATTGTACCCTAGTTAAGAATTGCATCCTTCTTGTTATTCCAAATAATCAAATTATTTCTTAATAAACACCCTTTTTTTATGTTTGTTTGATTCAAGTTTAGTTTTAGTTATAGTTGTTATTCATGCAATTATAATCCACCATGGTCACCACTAAACCAACCATCCTCATAATGTGAAGTTTACCTACTAACATGATGTTATGGAAAATGCGTTTGCAATTTTTCTTCCAAGAGTTGAAATCCCAAAAGATGTTGCAGTACCATTGGTGTTGTCCATTGGCCTATTAAACCTAACATCATTGCTATTTTTAAGATTATAGATGTAAATTCTTAAATTTATTAAATTCATTAAATTTATTATCATTGTTATGAACAAAGTATTCAAACCCCAAATATAGAACCAAAAATGTTGAACCTAAATTATGTGTTTATGAGACCAAAACTTTAAAAATTTGTTATAGAGCCATGAAAGTCCATGCTATATGAACTCAAAACTCCTATGTACAATTGCCCATTTGCATTCAACACAACAAGACATCTATATTCACAATAGTAGGGCTATAATACACTACATTTTATCATCATCTTCTACTCGTGCGGCATGTGCCATTGGCCCAAGTGTGAACCCATTACAAAATAGGGAAACTCAACATGTGAACATTGTTTTGCAATATCTCTATCCATTTTTTGAACAGCCAAATATGAAAGGAAATCATGCTTGAATTGAATGGTAAGCCTTTCAAGTGTTACCATGTACGTTCTCAACCGATTTTTCTAAACCCAACATTTATTCTAGGAACAAAATATCCTAACCTAGGTGGCTACTAATAAGGTGGTTCATAACACTCATCTACATACAAAGGTACTCGTCAACTCAAACCCATATGAGTTGTAAGGGTTGCAAACCAACTAAATAAACCCTAGTTGGACTTATCCGACTTCTAGAACTTACTAAAAGTCTATTGTAATCTTTGACCCAAGTTCTTTAAAAAAATTATGTTACAACTTCAATAATGCATTCATGGACAAGTATTGTAAGCTTGAGGGGTTCTATTTACACATGGATCACAACTTTGGATTTCAACTTTTGATTCTAAAAGGTTTTCTTGAACAACATTCATGAGTCTTTTATATTTAATGCACACAAGTTTAAATTTTTTAAAAAATAGTACACAATCCTAGCTGAGCAAATTTTTAATAAAAAAATTGTCTGAGAAAGACTTGCTTGCATATGTGGTCCCAATATTTGGACAAGCAACATGAATGGGTTAAGGCAAGATCGATGATAGTCTTGGGTTTCAAGAGTTCAACTTCTAGTCTGACTAGAAGAGGGGGTGGTGAACTTTTGGTCCAAGAAGACTTAAGGCAATTAATTAATTGTTAGCAATTGATAGGGTTTTTAAATGCTTGTTATTTGTCTTCATGGTTTTTTTTTTCTTCTTCTTCTTTGACACTTCAAACCCTAACTACAAGGGCCTTGCCAAGGGATCCAAATCACTTGGACTCTCTTATTAGACATCATGGGTCCGGTTGCAGAGAGCACTGAAACTCTTTGTACCTCTATTGTGATTTGTCATACTCATTTTTAACATGGAGAAAACCATTACTCAAATCCTAGTACTGGATTTCCTGGGTTATTAGCATGCCATTTGGAAGCTATGACCACATACGACATAGACCCAAATATCTATATATTTTGGTTTGCTGTATCTGTTTAAATTTCTTTTTTTTTAAACACATTTTGGCTTATCATGTGTTTTTTGGGGGTTAAATGACAATTCCACTTAAATAAAACCAGATAATGCAAGAGAGGCTCTCCCCAGCTCCCCTCTGAGGCTCCACCCCCTATAAAAGATAGATATAAAATCTTAAGCATCACCATCGGCCACATCTCTCAAACCATAGTGCCTCCATTTGCACACTTGATATCGTTGGAAAGCTCTCCATGAGTAAGTAAGGGGTGCACTGAGGTAGTTTCGTATTGTTTAGACCTCTGGTGTGGGAGTTATTAAGAGTTATTGAACATTGAAAAAAAAAACTCAATGAAAATTCAGAAAAAAAAAAATTAAGAAAAGAAATTGGGGTGCACTCTTGGAAGTGTTAGAAAGGCTTTTTTGATGAGTTGGATTTATTGGAAGTGATTTCTATTTTTTAGACCTATGGGTGTGAGAGAAATTGAATTTAAAATTTTTTTGTCGTTGGAAATATTTCAAGTACATTCTAAAAAATCAGTTTTGGAAGGAGAACTTAGGCCCACTTTAGACGAGGGTCCAGGGTCCAATTTCCTAGAAACCAATTTGGACTGATTTGAAACAAATTGAATCCTTGAGTTGGACTGTACCTTGGGTCCGTAGCCTGATTCTTGGTTCTCCAAATCAAGAGCTCTCCTTTTAGCACTGTTTTTTGGTCCGAACCAATTTGATTTTCCCTCCAAAACAGGTTTAGCCTCAATTTGCCACTTTTTGGTCTGGGACCCTGGTCTGAAGGCCTTGGGACCAATTTAAAGCTTTTGACCGATAAGATTGCTTAAATTCATTGGTCCCTGGACCTTGGGACCCTTGTCTAAAGTCGCCCTTAGTTGGGTGACAAGTTCACACTTGAGCCAATGGCACAGGCTGCACTAATTAAGCTATAGGAACAACATTGTAAACTAGAGAACCAGTGTTGTGTGGGAGATTGTTTTTTGCTATTTTATTTCAGGAGACTTTTTTGCTACCCTTATTTTGTGAACGCCCCTGGTCCTCTGCACTACCCTACACATAACTACCATCAAAATAAGAAGAAAATTTCAGTTTGTAAGTACATCTTTATTCTCTTGCTTTCTCATTTGCCCTCACCCCCATGGGGGAAAGAATTTGCTTTCACACTTCTCCAAGGAAGACTTTTTTTTTTGGTGTGCCTCAAAGCAAAGGGTGTTAGCACTTAGGATCCCTATTTGCACAGGTCAAGTTTCCCCCCCATCCTTCTTGGTTTGGGGACAAAACCCTAAAAAGTTGTCCCATAAGAAAAAACTGACTTTGGTGCCAAACTTACCCAGTGATTACAACATTGATTGGAGTGCTTATTCATTTGTGCTGAAGATTATGTCTTCCCAACTCCAACCCATTCCTTAGCAAGAAGTCTAATTGACAAATATGGACATGATTTTCCAAGTTTGTTTTTGTGTTTTGTTTTGTGGGAAGCAAATGGATATAATCCATTGCAAAGAAGGAACATAAAACATCATAGGCATGAGGGTGACACGCCTTTTTGCATGAGTTCGACTTGCACAAGGTAGGCATCACATCGGAACCACCATGGTGGGGCACTATGTTGGTATGGGTGGGTGGCTAAGCCAAGTAGATGGACTAAGGTTCGACTCCCTAGTTCACCTTGTGGATTGAGCTGAAGGGTTCCGGGATCAAGATTCAAGAATTGGTCCCATCATTTTGGAAGCCATTCTCCTAACGGATGAAAGGGATGATGCAGATCTACACAAGGTACCCCCCACCGATTCAAATCTGAATAACATGAATAAAGCTTTGCATAAAGCCAAGGGCAAAGCCAAGGCTAATGAGCATGTGCCCTTGTCTTTCAACTTAATCTTAGATTTGAGTAGTGAGAGCGAGCCAAGTGAAAAGGCGAAAGATGAGGATGGGGTTTCGCATAGGAAACCCCACAAAAAAAGAAAGCAAAAGCCTTTGGAATTTGTTGATTTTGTAAAGGAGTACTTAACATGGTGGTAAAAAAAGAAGGCTTTTGAAATGGAAGTGGAGGATGAAACTAAGAACCTTGTCAAAGAAGGAGCCAACTCTCCAACCATGACAAATTCGACATTCTTGATAAATATGCCAAAAATCATGAAAACTATGTAAATGATGTTATAGCAAAACCAAGCAAAACAAAGCTTGGTAGAGGCCTTGATAGAGGCAAAAAAAACCTCATGTTGTGGAAGCATCCAAAGGGGATGCCTTTGCCAAGGCCGTCAAAACCAAATGCCTACACTTGTCATAGGAAAAGACACAAGGGCAAAAAGGGTAGGACATTGGGCTCTCCAAGTGGAGGCCTATTTTTAAACATGTCATTGTGGAGAACATGGGTTGATTTTGAATGGCATAGTCTTTGTTTCACGACCATGTGACAAAATAGTGGACAACACCAACAAATGTCAAATTGGATTAGGTCAAGATCCTATCTTGGAATGATTTCAAGATTAAGCTTAACGAAATATTCACCTCACACAACTACATCTTGAAAGGTGGGCAAGAACTCTTAAACTTGCACCAAGGGGAAGGACTTGACGCATTAGTGCATTACGTCAAAACTTTTAGTTCATTTCCATGTCTTAATGAAAGAAAAGTATGCTAGTAAGGTGGCCTTCCTTCATTGCTTGTAGCTTTGGGTTCACAAGTTATTCCTTAAAATGAGGGAAGTCTGAAACACTTGTCAAGAAATGATGAAATTGGCAAAATGTACACGGAGAATGATTTCACATTTTGAAAAAATGATGGTGGCCAAGGTGACCATCCCAAGAACGGAAGCTCCAAGGCCCAAGGTGAGTTAAAAGAGGATATGGAGATAAAGTGAAAAAAGCCTCCCCACAAAAACAAATAGTCCCAAAAAGAAAAAAAAACCTAAAGGATACTTAAGCAATATGAAATGCTTCAATTGGGAGTAGTTGAGACACATGATAAGATATTGCCCCCAAACCCATCAAGGTAAAACATGATTTGTAAAAAGGTGATTTTGTTGTCAAGGTTAATGTGGCCAAATTGGGGCCAAACTTGATTTCGTTTAAATGTAAAATGGAAAGTAACATATTTTTCTATTTGTTGGATTCATGAGTCACACATTCATTCATAAAACCAAGTCTAGTTGAAGGTTAAAATGGAACACCACAAAAATGGCAAAAACCCATTAAGGTAGTGTTGAAGATGAAGTTGGAATGTGTTAAAGTTGAATTTAAAGAAAATTTCATAATGTGTGAACTGGATGGATTTGAGGCCATCCTAATCGACACCTTTTTGGAGTCTTATAACATTGACATTTTTTTAAATGACTTTAAGTAGAAGCCATAATTAAGTTAGTTGATAAATTATTTAATTTAGATTTTGAATACTAGGCTAATTTAAATTCAATGGGTATTCACCCAGTAATTCCTTCGCAAGAATTGTAAAATATTTCAATTTTTATTTTTATGCATGTAGATGAATTTGTGTTAAAGAAAATCCAAGAGGGGTGGCCAATGGCCCATTTGTATTTCAAACACGTTTTGCTTCCTTGTCGTGATGTTGATCACAAAATCGAAATTGTGTTGGGTCAAAACCACCTTCTGAAGTTTTTTATAGATTCAATTAATTGTTTCTTGAGGAATTTAAAAATAAAATAAAATATTTAATGGAATGAAATTATATTAGAACAAGTAAGTCACCTTATGGAGCCTTGGTTTTGTTTGAGGACAAAAATAACAACACTAAATGTTGTCATTTATGTTTTTTTGGAGGTAAAATTTGGATAATTTTAATGAAAAGTACTCTAGGCTTGAAAATTATGAAAAAAAAGACTAATTAAACATTTAAACCCCATCAAAATGTAAATTACAAGCCTAAAAATGGTTTTTCAAGTTTTAATGTCAAAAGATATCATTTACACATTTGTTTTCCACCTTCAAATCTCCCTATTGAATGCCTTGTTTCATTTCTTATGTATTGTGCCTTCCTTCATTTTATCACCTTGTCACCAACAGCCTCCCATCATATTCAATAGGTAGGAATTACATTAATTGTTAATTTCACCTTACTTAATCTTTGCAACCACACCACATTCATCATCCTTATTATTGTAAAAACAACTCATTGTTCACCAAAACAAATGTTCAAGTGCTTAATCAAATCAATTATTTTCAATACACAAAATGCGATGCATGAATGGATGTTATATGAAATAATAAGTTTCCACTTTTCTATCATCTACCTCTCATCCATAGATAATTATTCAATGGTCACTCACCTAAAAATTTCAACGATACATTTCATGAACATGTTCAACATTGGTAGACTAGTGGAATGGAGCCCAATAAAACATGAACAAACGTAACATCTAACAAATTTTGAAAATGTACATGAATGGAAATTTCTTTCAACTACTCTCTTTGTTGGGGATGTTGGGAGCATGTGTGTAGTCAAAGGGGATCCATAATTAAGAAAAATTAATTTTTTAAAAAAATCATTGAAGGATGCAACCACTTATGGCGACTAAGGACCAAACAATATTTTATAGTAATTCAAAAATGAGAAATTGTGAGCATTATGGTTTTCTTTCATTTTCCTCCTTGTAGTCATAGCTAGTGCATGTATTTGAATTATTCAGGTTTTAAATAAAATAGGAAACAAAAAATAAGGGATGAGCATGAGATTGCCATGATTATACACCCAACTAAATTGGTCACAAACATCACCATAAACAATGATTTGAGTTCCAAGGTGTAAGTGGATGCTAGTTCTTTTGTTAACATCATGACTATAAATGCAATGGAGATTGTTGGTTTAGGGTAATTTCACAAGAAAATGATCCACACCTACCCATTTGATTGCTTGTTTATAAAAAAATGGGTTAACTAATCAAACTTATGTGGCAAAATGGGATTGGTTTTCCAAGGCAAATATTTACCAATGATATATATATATATATATATGACTATCAAATGAAAAATACCCAAAAAAATGTCTTACCTAGCTTTGGTTGTGTGATGATTGCAATTTAAATCACATGTATTTTTTTAAAATTAAATGTTTTGTATTTTTTTTTCATTTAACATTAGTGTGCATCTTGATGTTTCATATGTGTTTGGCAACATATGATATAATTTTCATGGCATTTAATATATGACCCCAAAAAAAATTATAGTTCAAATTTGGTGCAATTTTACATGTCATTTTCTTAGTTTTATCAATTCCTACTAGTGTGGCATGTGCCGTTGGCCCAAGTGTGAACCCATTGCAAAATAGGGAAACTCAACATGTGAACATAGTTTTATAATGTATGTATTGATTTTTTGAATAGCCAAATGTGAAAGGAAATCATGCTTGAATTGAATGGTAAGCCTTCAAGTGTTACCACGTTCTCAACTGATTTACCCTTCCAAAACCTGGTTTTTTGGAATTTATTTGAATGTTTAGCAACAGAAATCATGTAAAAATCAATATCTCCCACATTCTGAATCCAAATCTTACCAAATAAAATCCATTAAATCCTACTCATCAAGATCTTTCCAACAACTCCAAAGGCACATTCCAATTCCTCTGAAATTCTCAGCTACAATTTAATTTAATTTTCAGTGAAAAAATCATTCAATATTCAAGAACTTCTACACCACAAGTCCAAACACCATGAAACCAAGCCGATGCACCCCTCCTCCTCAAGAGCTTTCCAAAGAGACCAAGAACGCAATCTAAAGCATCCCAATTTCATGGATCCCATAAGTACAAACAAAACAAAATAAAACAAAACAAAACAAAACAAACTACCATCCTTCATAGATAGATACCATGTTACAATTGTTGTGACCAAAACTTATTCTCAAAAATCTTAAAGACATTAATCTTTTTACCTAATTTAAAATTTTAATTGTCCTTGTTTTATTACAATTTATACAACTCATCAGTCAATCGAAACTTTAAATATAACACAAAAGAAGAACATCTACCATAATTGAATTTTGTGAATTGGAGTCCTTCATAGTCTGACATTCCATTTGGGATAACTTGATTGTGAATATGGCCAAAAATATATTAGATTATGTCAATATGTCATTTTCAAATCACTTAAAACAATGTCAGGCAACAAAAAACATTGCACATGTTGCTTTAAAAGTATTTTTAGGACTTTATAATCATTGGACTAATTTCAAATCTATTTAAATGTTGCCATGATATATCAAAAGCATTATCATATAAATTCACAAATCATTTTCAATGTAAATTTATATTACCACTTTAAAATGTGTAAATTTAAGCACTAGTTCGAATGTTATTAGATGACATTGGCTATATAAAAACAAACACCTAAGCTAAGAAATTATAAAAAAGGTTAGCCATCTTTCAACATAAGGACAATGTCAACCTCTACATATTTTTCTACCAATTGAACAAACACATTTCAATGTGAAACCAATTTTAGTTCATAATGTTAACATTTTGCAAATATTGCATTAATTATTTTTTTTGTTGCATTAGATTGCATGGGATATACAACAAATGTGTACAAACTAAAATATTGGGCCATTTGAGACAAATGGCACTTTGTGAGTGACATTTTGCATCAATCCATGTCAATATTTTCCTCATTATTTTAATTTTGGTTCATTCCAACCTTTTTTTATTGGTGAAACTTATATATATGAAAAATGAAGTGATTTTGAAGGTTTCCAATTTCTAGAAATGAGAAAAAAAACAAAATCAGAAGTTGCCATCTTTTTTTATATAGTTTTTGATGTGTAGCCAAAATATAAAGAAATTTTAAATTTTGTATTCCATATATGGTTTATAGCCAAATTTTCTTAGGGATGATCACCATTTTTTTTACATCTTCCTATTTATCATTGCTAATTTGTGTACAAAACATAATTCGTTACAAAATCAACAATCCATACATTTTTATCATTTTTTATACAAAGTTTCAATTTTGACCATTGGACATTCAACCCAACCTAGTTTAAAACATCATGAAATGCAAATGGAAAATTTCATTTTATCCACAATCAAGTAGATATGATAATCACAATAAGGACAATATGAGGTACCATGAGAAACAAAATGAACATTATGATTAGATTGAGGTGCACCAAAGCCAAACACAATTGTTCCTTGTATTGAAATGTTAAACAACTCATTGATTTGTAGTAGGAGGGACCAAAAGACAAGTCAATCCATCAAAACTTTTAAGGTATTTAAAAAGAAAATCATTGTTCAACGAGATCAAAAGGCAACCTTCCAATACAAAGTTTATAAACTACCTTGCACCACATGCAAGCCAACAAGTTAAAATGGGTATTGAAAGAAGTGAATGTCTCATGAAGCAATAGAATTGTTTGCAAGTCAACCCACTCTAATGAATGTGATGTATGGGTAGAAAGAAAATAAAATTTGATTCACAAAATTTGAAGCAATTAAAAATGGAACAAGTGAGCTCAAGGAAATAGTTTACAAGGAAATAATTGAATACAATATTGATTTGGAGCAAATTGAAATAACCAAGATTGCCTTTGGAATAATCTTAATCAACCATAGTTGTGGCAAAATGGCAAACAAACAAAATATCGTAGAACATTTTCAGGTTCAGCATCTCACTACTGACTAATTATTTTATTTTGAGAAATTGATTTCAATAGAAAAAAATATTTTTAAAAAATTCAACAAAAATTTATTTAAAGTTAAAAATATTCACATGTTCTTCATCACCAATGTTCTGCACAAATGTTTTGCATCACATCACATGTTTTGATCCCAAAACCCCCCCTACATGGAATATTACACTAACCATTAGCATACCATTAAACATTGAAGAATAAGGTTTATTTTTTAGATGTATTGCATACACAAAGTCAAAAAGTGAATTTTAAAAAAAAAACCTTGAAACAAAACAACGCAATCTTCTAAAGGGTTGCACTGTTGTGCCCATAAAAAGTATTGGTAAACAAATATTGGCCTTCAATATACAATAATTTTTTTAATTAGCAAGAAGAGACCTCAATTTTCTAAATTTTGACATTTAAAAAATATATAATTTTTGCTAAACCAAAAAAAGTACTACAATAAATTTTTTAAAAAATCTGTCATCCAATCCCAACACAAAAAAACATGAAAAAGGAATGATAAAAACTAAAAAAAAAATCAAAATGATTTTATTGTTTGAACAAATTAAATAATTTGTTAAAAGAGTGCCACTCATAATTAGAAGAGGCAAGTGAGTTATTCAACATCTTAAAAAACTAAAAGATTAAACATGTAAATGGATCACACAACAACACATCTTGGGTTTTACAACCGATTAATAAAACGACTATTTTTTTTTTCACTATAATTATATTTACAAGTTCATGTTAATGATAATGTAGTTGTAAAGGACATTGTAATGCCACATGGTGTTATGGTTTTGTGATTGTAGTTAAAATCACAACTTGATCGTTTTTACACAAATATCAAATTTTCAAAAATGTTTTTTTAATGCATTTTTTATCATCCAAAATTAGGTAATATCAAAATTCCATTGATTCTTGCAACTTTTGGTGAATAATAACAACTTATGGTTGTGTGATGTTGATGTGGCATGCCACACGGCAATGAAATTGACTAGTAGTCGTAACATTTCATGATTTGTGACACTAACTTCACATCATGATTCATGTCATTGATTTGATGAATTAATCTCATTTATTAATTAGTTGAAAATATTGTTGTCCTTTGCAATTAATAATAACTCAGTTTTTCATGTGATGATGACATGGCATGTCGATTTGCAACAAGGTGTCACAAATTTTCATGCAATCCATGATTTTTTGTGACACCATAAGTTTTTGTGTGTCTTGAATTTATGGCACCAATATTTGTCATGGCATGCCATATTTTTTTATGTGCCATGAGGTTTTTCAAGTCATGAATTCACATGCATGTGTATGTGTATTATATAATTTATTATTAATTTATATTATGACTACAATATTAATAGTCATTTTGAAAAAGGTGACACATAACTCCTTGACTTTTTAACTACTTAACACATTAGTTTAGGTTAACATACCTATTAAGTTAACATATGTATGTAGGTTACTTTGTAAAAACCTATTTTGTAATATAGGCTACCTTGTAAGGTACTTCACTAGACATAAAATTTTTATTACATCTAGCATGTTGAAATATACTTAAAATATGTTACCCTACTAATAGGTTAACCTAGGTAGGCTTGCCTAGGTTCCTAGCTTTAGGTTTTTTGTTAGTTAACTTAGGTAGCTTCATTACAAAATATTTTATCAAATTTGTAACCACATCAAGTTTGTGCAACTAAATGCGATTAAATGTGGCATAATTATTTTAGGTTTTTTTTAAAAGCCTAATAATGTTTAAGTTAACCTAGGTTAGGTTAATAAATAGTATAGGTTGACAAATTAGTTCATCTTAAGTCAATTTAAGGAGGTCTAAATCTAGGTTAAATTGGTAGGTTACTAAGTTGACCTAGGTCAACCTAAGGTGGCCAAGGTTAATTCAAGGCTAAAATTTGTGAACTTTATAACTTTGTGTTAAATATAATTATCATAAAAAAATGTGATAATGTAATGGATGAGGACTTGAACCCCAATGTTAATGTGAGGGGTTCAAATCCTCACTCTTACAACCTATGATACCTAAGCCATTTAATAGTTTAATCTAAATTTTTTGGGTTAGGAGTTCATCATTTGTTTTAACCTAAACCACTTAACGTAGGTTAGATAACCTAGGTTGCTTGACATAGGTAGTTAGTCTAACTAAGTTAAGTTGATTTTTGGTTAGGCGAATTATATTAAATTGTCAAGCCTAACTAGGTTAGGTTAAGTTGACTTTTGGTTACCCTAGCTACATGTGTTAAACTAGGTTGACTTTTGGTCATGTGCAATGACTCATAATGTGTTTATAGATTTTTGACACATGTCATCCATCCATCAAGGCATCTTTTGTAACATTTAATTGAATAAAACGACTAAGTTGAGATGACATGCATTACACACATCATACCAAGGTTAATGATGACATAAAATTTCATTATTAAAAAAAAATTAAAGATTTTAATTGTTAAAATGATTGGGTTTTATAACTAAATGTCCCCTACGATTAAATGGATGAAATGACATGGGTTTAACAACTCACTAATCACTAATCACATATGTTTTTTTTAACTAGTATTATCACAACCCTAGCCTTAGGCTCGCTACAAAGGCAAGGGCTTATGAAAGTGCGAGCCAAAAGGGAAGCTCGAGAATCACATTTTATGCTCTCAAAAGTGTGGGAGGGTATAAGGGAATGAACCTCCACATTCCCAAGTGAACTCCCACTTTGGGAGTTGGAATCCCAATGGACTTCCAAATTTTCAGAGAACGATTGTAGGCGTCAAAACCCATTGGTTCATTATATCATTGGAAAGTTCTTGGAACTTAGATGTCCAGACTCCAAACCACTAAAAGTCGAGAATTGCCTCGATTTCCTTGTGTGAAGGTGGCATGCCACATACCGTTGAAAAGCTCTTGACGAGGGTTACAACTTTGCTTCGATCGGAGGTCTACATACAAAATTATGAGCCTCCAAAGTCGCGAGAGACCCAATTTTAAGAATTTCGGGACTCCCACTTTGGAATCCCGGGACAAAATGACATTTGGGTGCTAATCCTGTGGCCAAGCGCAAAGTATAATATAAGGGGGAAGGTGGTGGCTTCCCCCAAGTCCGAGCTTTAGTGAATCTTGTGAGTTCGTGTTTGCCCATGGCTCGTTCGTGCACCAAAAGTGTTTCAACTTTGCATTAATCAACTTATTGTTTGGTTTGTGCAGGTCCATGTGAATAATTAAACAGCTTGTCATTCATCCTAATCCCATCCCGGAACTCTAACACACCCCTTTACCCCTAAAGTGCTACAAGCCAAGGAGCGCCCCACAACTCCTTATTTTGTTGTCTTCACCTTTGGGCTTGCAATTGAGTCCATCAAAGAGCTTGGGGGTGCGTCAAGTATGTAGTTGTAAAGGCTAATCGCAAACCCAAAATGTGTTGTTATGATCATTGAATGAATAACTTAATCACAAAAGGACATGTGGATCTTTCAAGCAAAAACCACAATGGTTGTTTTTAACCCTATCTATATATAAACAAAGGTTATAATATTAGTGTAAAAAATACACACAACCTTATATGGTCTATGGAATACACTTGTGCTTAGGTGTGGATTTTTTATTATAATGGGAACCTTGAATTGTTTTGAAAAGTTCTCTCCATGAGTAAATTGGCATTTTAAAATGTAATAACTTCAGAAGATTTTGTGTACAAGTGAAAAGAAATTGTGACAAATAAGATTGTTTAAATCGGTGCTTTGAATTGTTTTAAAAAGTTGCCTTAATGAACTAATATTTAATTTGTTTCATCCATGCAAATTGCAAGGAATTTTTAACAATAATTTGGATTTTTAACACATGCTTCTTTGATTTTGCCAAGGGGACCACAACCATTAACATTATTGTATACAATTTCAACTGTGCAAACTCATCTGCATACTAATAGATAGGTTCTAGCACATTGCTTGTGTTTTTTTTTGGTTATAATTGCAAGCTAGTCCGTTCATACAAATTATACCCTTAGGTCTAGGAATGGGACACTCAAGGTTAATATAATATCATAAAAACCTTTAAGATTTTTTGAAGTGTATTTGGAGGTACACATACAAAACGTAAAATCTCAAAAGGTATTTTAGAAAAGGGAATGCATTTGCTTATGAGAGTTTTGCTTTCTGAAATGCTTCCACATCATGTTTTTCCTATGATACCGGCCACTTGATAAGGTCTTTGGAGCAAGGGAGTTATGGAAGTAAGTGCCCCTTCACCTCGGGCAAGCGCTTACTTCTAGAACTCCATGCTCCAAGGGTGCTACTCGACACATTTGATATAGCTAAAGGAAGACGCCTTAACCATTTTGAGGAATGGTCACCTGGTGTTAGTGTGAACCATGAGTTCATTTTGTGGGAACTTCATAAGGACATTTCTTATTTGAACTGTTGTAGGTTTGAAGTTTGAACTTGAAACTACAAAACAATGTAGTTTTCATTTGGTCCCATATTTTGAGGAATGTTCACCATGGGTTTAGTGTGAACTACGAGTCCATTATTTGGGAACTTCATGACAACATTTCTTTCCTATTTGAACTTATGTTGGTTTGAACTTGAAGCACAAAAATAATGTAGTTTTCATCCGCTCCCACATTTCAAGGAATGTTCACTAGGGGTTGATGTGAATTACAAGTTCATATTTTAGGGAACTCCATAAGAATATTTCCTATTCTAAACTTTTGTTAGTCTGAACTTGAGAGCACAATATAATGAGGTTTTCATTTGGTCCCGCATTTTGAGTAATGTTCACCAGGGGTTACCTAATGTGAACTATGAGTTCATTTTTTGGGGAACTTCATAAGAACATTTCCTATTTAAAATTTTGTTGATTTGAACTTAAGACTACAAAAAGCAATGTAGTTTTCATTGGGTCCTGCATTTTGAGGAATGTTTACCATGGGGTTAGTGTGAACTATGAGTTCATTATTTGGGAACTTTGGGAGAACATTTCCCTTTGTTTTTTGTTGTGGGGGGGGGGGAAGAGACAAATGGAAAACAATCCATTGCAAAAAGGACAAGAACAAAAACAACAACAAGAAGGTACAAACATTTCCTACCATCATTTCCTTATTTGAACTATTGTTGTTGGTTTGAACTTTGCCATAAGTGGAAGAGGAGCCATTAGACCATGAGAGGTTCACTTGCTTTCATGGGGATCATCAACAAATTTCTGAACAATTCAGCATCTTTGCAGGTTGTATTTTTCCATGTCTACTGTACTACTCAAAAATCTGACTGATTTCCTTTACTGTGCTTAAACAACATGTGACCACCCTCTCTTGATTCATGAGCCAAACTAGATCTTGCTATAAAGCATAGCCTCACTTCAGATGAGAGAGAGAGAGAGAGAGAAAGGGGTTCAGAAATTGATGTCCTTCAAAGACCCTGGCATGTTGCATGAAGCCCCTTTTTTTCACCTTCAAGGAGGGTGCTAAAAGGAAACCTTGAAACTTGTTCAATAAGTTCAACTCCCCTTGGGGTTGAAACATCAAGAAGAGTATGGGTATGGGCTAACTACTCACATCATGGGTCAGTTCTAAGTACCCTCCATTTCCAAAGAGAAGATGTTGAATTAGTACCCTCTCCGGAAATTACCCTAGTACTATTAATTAGTGACGGGTGCGCCCACAATTCTATTTTTATTTTAAAAAAGGAGCCATTTGATTGGCCTATCACCAATATTTTTGGAACATTGGGCAAACCATATGGGATAAAACCATAGGGAACCATATGGATCATCTTGGGGTATATGGGAACACTGTGGGAACTTGATGGGAACCCCATAGGAACACCTTTGAAATAATGGGAAAAAATAAAATAAAAATCCCTAAGTGGGGCTTGTCAAACTTTATCATCCTTGCTTCTAATATATAATTTGTCCATATCATTGGTGCTTTTTTTTTGGTGGTATATTAACTGAATATGGGGGTGGTGTCTAACACTATGCACACTCCCAAAATAGAAGATTGTGTAGCCTTTCCTTCAATCTTGTTATATAGTTTACAATGGTAGAATTGTAGGCAAAGGGGTATGGGATGAAGCGTGGTGCAATTGGGAATAAGCTTGTGGAACATCATTGGGAACGGATGGGAACATGATGGGAATCCAAAATCCAGAATAAATTTGACCCCATGCTTCCACTCAGCCCTCTCACCGTTTACAAGTTATATCCATAGAAGTTGAACTGTGGCCAAGCAATATGGGATAAAACTAAGGTACTATTGGGAACATCTTCAGGAAACACATTGGGAACTTGGGGAACCTGGTGAGAACACATCGGCACCCCCAAAAGCATGCTAAGGCCTTCTCATTGGCTGCATGGAATTTCTATTTCCAAAACTGTTTGTCTACCAATATTTAACCTGGTCAAATATCCCCATTATAAACTGAGGTTACTTCTGTGAGTAGGTAGGTAGGTAAGTAGGTAGGTAGGTACTAAGGTAAAGCCTTAGGAGCAGGGCATTTACCCAATATAAAGCATGTGCAGGGCTCTGAAGGGCCAGAGTGAACCAGACAGAGCCCACCAGTCCACAATGAAGGAAGGATGGTAAATGGTCAGGAAACAGCTTTCTGTTGGGGTTCCAGTTCCCTAGGTTAATAGGGTGATTAGCTCACTTGCTTTTTTTACTACCTTGGTATGTAGGTAGGTAATGTAGGTAGGTACCTAGTACAATCAACCCTTTACCTATCTATCAACCTATCTACCTGCTTACCTAGTAATCACTTATCTTCCTACCTATCTACCTACATATATGACCTACTTCTTAAAGGATGATGGGTTACCAAGGTGAAACCAGATATTAACTCAGTTGAGGTTCATCCACAACTGAGTCATAATGGACATCTACATTTGACTACATTTTAACTACATTTCTCCAGTCAATATGCAGTCAGACCTGGTGTTAAGTCCCATAGTGTTAAGGCAACTAACATTTCGATAACATCATGTTTTTAAAAATGACTTTACGTTAATTAGCACTGACCTAAAAATTAGTTAACCATGTTTTTGTTTTAATTTGGTTTTGGGGGGGGGGGGGGGGGGCACTCATTTTTACTTGGGAAAACCAGGAAAAAAACTTTTAATAAATTTTTTGTTATGAATTTCCAAAAAAAAATTAATTTAAATTAAATTACCTTCCTTAACTCCA